>FTBM01000096.1_pt1 | contig 10766 bp, 9 predicted proteins | sample 1639361 | NCBI WGS metagenome assembly FTBM01 (sample SAMEA3914864, study PRJEB12502) | metagenome | biome: forest; material: soil | place: USA | collected 2012-03-12 | depth 0.3 m | reverse complement strand
GCATTCGGAGGATGGGATCGTGTGGGAGGACTATGCCTTTCGATACAAGCCGGGGGATGTGAAACGCGCGCCGGGATGGATGGCACCGTATATGCCGCGGCTGGACTGGCAGATGTGGTTTGCGGCGCTGGGGGATGCACAGGATAATCCGTGGTTTACGAATCTGATGGTGCGGCTGCTGGAGGGATCGAAGCCGGTGGAGGGCTTGCTGGCGGGGCGGGAGCTGGAGAAGCCGCCGCGGTTTGTGCGGGCGGTGAGCGGGGACTTTACTTTCACCACGAGCGCGGAGCGGGAGAAGACGGGGGCGTGGTGGAAGGTGGAGCCAGCGGCGGAGTATTTTCCGAAGTCATCGTTGAGGGGGGAGTAGGACTATGTCCTCGACTTTGGCTTAGTGATGCAGGAAGAAACCAAACCTTATGCCCCCGACGAGTTGTGAGCGTGTTTTACTAGAGGAAGCGCCGTTTTTGGCGCTGGATGCCGGGCGCGGGTGGATCGACCAGGGGATCTGGCCTTGCTCGTGGATCACGCATCCATCGCTGCCGGTGGCACCGTGCGGGATGGAGTTTCGGCTGAAGGCGCGGGTGGAGGGGAAGAGCGTTCGGATTCATGTGGCGGGCGATGAACGCTATGAGCTTTTTCTGGATGGTGAGATGATCGGTTGGGGGAGTGAACGGGGGACGGTGGAGTATTGGTATTTTGACAGTTACGATCTCGCGCTGGAGGCGGGGGAGCATGAACTGAGGGCGAGGGTGTGGGCGGCGGGGCGGCATGCGCTGCGGTCGCAGGTGTCGGTGGGGCCGGGATTTTTGCTGGCGTCGGAAATGGAGGGGCACTCGACGGGGAAAGCACTATGGGAGGTGCGGCTGCTTGATGGGATGGAATACGAGAAGCCGTTTGATCATGATTTTTTCAGCATTGGCTGGAATAGCGTGCAGGATGCAGGGCGGATGAGGAGGGCGGAGCAGCATGGCGAGTGGAAAGCGGCGCTGAGCCTGCATGCGGGCTCAACGGCGGGGATACGGAACCGGGTGGGGAATATTCATTTGCTGGCACCGGCGACGCTGCCGGTGGCGAAGAGGGAGGCCTTTTGCGGAGGGGTGGTGCGGCAAATCTCAAGTGGGATGATCAATGATGAGTCGTCGCAGTGGCAGACTTGGTGGAGAGGCCGGGAGGTGCTGATCTTGCCAGCGGGGCAGGAGCGGAGGGTCTTGATTGACCTGGAGGATTATGTGTGCGCGTGGACGGAGCTGGCGGTGGCCGGCGGGCGCGGGGCGAGGATCGGGGTGAAATGGGCGGAGTCGCTTTTTGAAAAAGAAGGGAGTGACCGCAAGGGCGATCGGGGAGTGGTGGAGGGGAAGGTGTTTGTTGGGGTGGGGGATACGTTTTTGCCGGATGGGGGCGAGAGTGTTTTTCAAAGTCCGTTTATCCGCGCGGGGCGTTACCTTGAACTGACCGTGAGGGTCGGAGATGAGCCGCTGGAGTTGAAAGGGCTGCGGTTGAGCCGGGCGGAGTATCCGCTGGAGATGACGGGGGAATTTTCCACGGATCTGGCGCCGTTGGAATCCTTGCTGGAGCGGTGCCGGAGGACGGTGCGGGCGTCGTGCCATGATAACCTGATCGACGGGCCGTACTATGAGCAGATGGGCTGGATCGGCGATACGCCGCAGGTGGCGCTGACGCTGTACAGCATGACGCGCGAGGCGCGGGTGGTGCGCAAGGTGCTGGAGGTATTTGACCGGTCGCGGTTGCCGGGTGGAATGATCCGGGCGCGCTGGCCGGCGCGGGATTCGCTGGTGCTGCCGCCGTACACACTCTGCTGGATCAATGTGCTGCGGGACTTTGCGTGGTGGCGAGACGAGGCGAAATTTGTGCGGGCGAGGCTACCAGGGATGCGGGCGATGCTGGATGGATTTCTCGGCTGGGTGGACGCGGAGGATGGCCTGCTGCGCATACCGGTGGGTTGGAACTTTGTGGATTGGGTGCCGGGTTGGGATGGGGGGATACCGCCGCGCGATGACGACGGGGCGAGCGGAGTGTTTCAGTGGCAATTGGCGTGGGCCTTGCGACAGGCGGGGGAATTGGAGGAGTGCTTTGGGGAGGAGGAACTGGCGGAGCGGTATGGCAGGCACGCGCGGCGGGTCGCGCAGGCGGCGGAGATTTTTTGGGATGAGGGGCGGGGGCTGTATGCGGATCGTCGAGATCGGGCGAGCTTTTGCGAGCATGCGCAGGCTTACGCAGCGCTGAGTGGGCTGATTCCCGAGGAGAAGATTATCCGATTGAAGAAGGGGCTGGTGGAGGACCGGGAGATCACGCGGGCGACAGATCCTTTTACGCACTATGTGTTTGAAGCCTACGGAAGGCTGGGGCTGAGAGACTTGATCTGGCCGCGGATGAAGCGGTGGTTTGGCTATGAGGCGCTTGGACTACTGACTACGCCCGAGGGGCCGGAACCGACGCGGTCCGATTGCCACGCATGGGGGGCGCATCCGCATTATCATCTCTTCGCGTCGCTGCTGGGCTTGCGTCCGGAGGGGCCGGGGTTTCGGCAGGTGAGGATTGATCCGCTGTGGGAGTTCCTTGGGAAGGTGGCGGGAAAGTTGCCGCACCCGGCGGGGGAAATTTGCTTTCGGCTTGGGTTGGTCGACGGGAAGCCGGCGGGTGAAGTGACTCTGCCGCCGGGAGTGGTAGGAAGCCTGATCTGTCCCGGAAGAGAACTGGTGCTTCGCGAGGGACCAAACGTGGTTGGCTAGGTCTCTCGAGGGACGGCTGTTCGTTTAGGCGGCCTGTTGGAGGTGCTCCAGGGCTTCGAGGTGTTCCTCGATGCGGGGGAGGAGCCGGGAGCGGATGAGGGTTTTGCATTCGTCGAGGACGAAGCGGTCGTCGAGGGCGGATTGATAGTCGCCGAGGCCGCTCTTCTCGCCGAGGCGGAGGGACTCGAGGGCGGTGGTTTTGCCGAAAGTATGGGCTGCGCCCTGGACGGTGGCGAAGGCTCCCCAAGCGCCGGTTTCGAGATCGGGAATGCCGCCCATGGCGAGGACGTTTTGCTCGAGGGCGATGGCAGAGTCAACATGCTCCTGGAGGATGCGTTTAATTTCGGCGGAAGATTCGGAAGCGAGAGCTTCGTGGTAGGCCTCGATGGCGGAGCGTTCGCCCCGGAGGAGGGTGTTGCAGATTTTGATGCAATGCTCGTTGTTCATAGAAGAGCATCGCACGGGAGGGAGGATTTGGCTGGGGGAAAGTGGGGCGAATGCGGAATGCGGAATGGGAGGCAGCGTTTGCGGGGGCTGAAAGGCTAGGGAGACCGCCCTGGCTGGGCGCAAATGGCGCTAGATCTCGACTTGCTTGCCGATTTCGATGACGCGGTTGCTGGGGAGGCCGAAGAATTGGGCGGCGTTTTGGGCGTTTTTGGCCATGCGGATAAAGACTTCCTCTCGGAGGCGGGGGAGGCCATTGGCGGAGCGGACGAGGGTTTCGCGGCCGAGGAAGAAGGTGCTGCGCTCGATGTCGATGGTGAAGTTGAGCTTGGCGGCTTCGTCGACGATGGTCTGGATGGTGGGGACCTCCATGAAGCCGAAGTTGGCGTTGATCTGGTAGAAGCCGTCGGGGAGTTCGACGATTTTGATCTTGTCGGGGCCTTCGATGAAGGGGACGCGGGCGGGGAGGATGGTGAGCACGATGTTGCGCTCGTGCAGGATGTGGTTGTGGGTGAGGTTGTAGGAAAGGGAATTGGGGGTGACGTCGGGCATCGAGGAGAGGAAGATGGCGGTGCCCTTGACGCGGTGGGGGCTGAGGTGGGGATTGAGCACGCCGGACATGGCGATGGAATCGACGAAGCCGGGGAGCGGGAGGGCATCACCCATGCGGCTGCGGATGAAGGTGCGGCCCATCTTCCAGGTGGTCATCATGTAGAAGATGATGATGCCGATGGCGAGAGGGAGCCAACCGCCGTGGACGACCTTGAGAAGGTTGGAAGCGAAGAAGGCGATTTCGATGGAGGCGAAGATGGCGGTGACGGTGACGGCGCGAGGTTTGCTCCAGCCCCATTGGCGCTGGGTGACCACGTAGAAGAGTGAGGTGGTGGCCATCATGGTCATGGTGACAGCGATGCCGTAGGCGGCGGCGAGTCTGTCACTGGACTCGAAGGTGATGACGAGGGTGATGCAGGCAAGGGCGAGAACCCAATTGACGGCGGGAATGTAAACGCGCCCGGAAGTCTCGTGGCTGGTGTGGAGGATCTGGATGCGGGGCAGGTAGCCCATCTGCATGGCGGCGGTGGTGAGGGAGGAGACGCCGGAGATGAGGCCTTGCGAGGCGATGACAGAGGCCATGGTGGCGAGGAGGACGAGTGGGAGGGTGGCCCAGGAGGGCGCGAGGAGGAAGAAGGGATTTTCAAAGGTCTCCTTGACCGGATGGGTGAGAACGAGAGCGCCCTGGCCGAGGTAATTCAGCATGAGGGCGGGGAGGACGATGAAATTCCACGCGGTACGGATGGGGATGCGGCCAAAGTGGCCCATGTCGGCGTAGAGCGTCTCGGCGCCGGTGACGGCGAGAACGACGCTGCCGAGCACGACCGTGGAAGTGGTAGGGTGCCCGATGAGGTAGCTGAGGCCGAAGTGAGGACTGAAGGCCTTGAGAACCTCGGGGTGAAGAATAACCTGGGCCAAGCCGAGGAGGCCGATGACGAGGAACCAGACGAGGATGATGGGGCCGAAGGCCTTGCCGATGGTGTTGGTGCCGAAGCGCTGGACCCAGAAGAGGCCAGCCAGAATGGCGACGGAAAGGGGCACGACGACGTGGGAGAGATCCTTGGAAAGGACCTCCAGACCCTCGACGGCGGAGACAACGGAGATGGCGGGAGTGATGATGCCGTCGCCGTAGAGAAGGGCAGCGCCAAAGACGCCGACGGCGCTCATGAGCATGACGGATTTGGCGGTTTGCGCGGTGGTGGACTGGGGAGGGAAGGCGAGATTGAGGAGAGCGAGGATGCCGCCCTCGCCGTGGTTATCCGCACGGAGGACCAGGGTAACGTACTTGATCGAGACAACGATGATGAGCGACCAGAGGATGAGAGAGAGGATGCCGATGGTGGCCGTGGCAGCGGTGGCCTTATCTATGTGGGCGAGACATTCCTTGAAGGCGTAGAGCGGGCTGGTGCCGATGTCGCCGAAGACTACTCCGAGAGCGCCGATGGTGAGAGCGAGCTTGCTGGCGTGGGCATGCGATTCGGTAGTAGCGGACATTCCTGGATCTTGGATCATACACCCAGCCGAGTCGGAGACCCGGCAGGCGTGCCATAGTTCTGCCAGCGCGGGGGAAATTGACGATGAAAAAGTTTGGGATGGGAAGCGACCTGTTGAAGACAAGTAACTTGGAGAGGAGAAGAGGATGGTTTGGGGCGGTGATTTTACCGAGAAACGAATCGCCAAAGGATGCGCGATTGTTTCAGAGTGGCGGGCGAATCATTCGATTTTTTAACCTCTATTCCATACATACCATGAAAATTCTCTATACGACGGAAGCAACGGCAACGGGCGGGCGTGAAGGCAAGGCGAGCACGGCGGACGGCAAGCTCTCAGTGACGCTCTCGACCCCGAAGGAGATGGGCGGATCGGGCGGCGAGGGAACGAATCCCGAGCAGCTTTTTGCCTGTGGGTACTCGGCTTGTTTCCTGGGCGCGCTGAAATTTGTGGCAGGCAAGGCGCATGTGGCGATTCCCGCGGATGCGAGTGTGAACGGGCATGTGTCCTTTGGACCACGTGATGACGGGAAGGGTTTTGGCATCGAAGTCGAGTTGATCATCAATGTGCCCGGGGTGGACAAGGCGAAGGTGGAAGAACTCGTGCAGCAGGCGCACATTGTGTGCCCGTACTCCGATGCGACGCGCGGGAATATCCCGGTGAAGCTGACGGTGAAGTAATTTGATTTCTGCTCGTCAACGGGGCCGAAGCGGTCCCGTTGGCGGGGTGGGGTTATCTCATAGAGAAAATTTGGGAGATCGCCCGCTGGGCGAATCGGCGGCAGAGCGCCGATGCTACAGCGCTTTTTTGTTACGCGGTGGGGCGCTCAAACCAGGGGTCTTTTTCGAGGGAGACGGCGAGGGTAAGCCGGAAGCCGCGGTTGTTGCGGCGGGTGTCGGGGGCGTCTTTGTCGCGGTAGGAGGAGAGGAGGTACTCGTTGTCGTCGTTGAAGCAGGAGGCGCCCCGGAGGACGCGGCGGGAGCTTTCGCGGTCGTATCTATCCTGGCACCATTCCCAGACGTTGCCACCGAGATCGTGGAGGCCGAAGCGGTTGGCGGGGAAACTGCCGACCGGCGAGGTCTCGCGGTAGTCGTCGGTTTTGAGCGATGAGTGATAGTTGCCTGCGCCAGGCGGCGGCGGGTAGGAGGCGCCCCAGGGATAGCCGGAAGCCTTGCCGCTGCGCTCGGAGGGGGTGAGGCCGGCTTCGCCGAGAAGCTCGACGGCGGCGCTCCACTCGCGGTCTTCGGGGAGGCGGTAGATGAAGATGTCTTTGAGCGTGCCGAGGTGATGCTCGCGTTTGGTGAGCCATTTGCAGAAGGCGGAGGCGTCGTGCCAACTGACGTTGACGACGGGATGGTGGGGGCCCTGGGCAAAATCGCACTCGGGCGGGGCGGCGGAGGTTTCGTCGCAGAAGACCTGGTAATCGCAAACGCGAACGGGCCAGGCGGAGAAGAGGGTCTTGTAACCGGCGACGGGGAGGAAGGGAGCGCCGAGGCTATTGACGAAGGGGCTGGTGCGCGTGGCGGTGAGGGGATCGGTGCTGGGCACGACGGGTGCGGCCGCGGGGTTCTCGGCGAAGGCGGCGAGAAGTTTTTTGCGGTCACCAAGTTTTTCAATGCCGATCTTTTGGAGGTCGTCGTCGGTGAGACTGGCGAGGAGAGAATCGTCGATGCCCTGGGAGGTGAAGAGCGGGAACAGCTCGCGGAGGGCGAGGCGGGTGAGGATGGTTTGGAGGAGAGAGGACATCGGGAAGCAAGCTCAGGCGGTGGGTGAACTGGTGAGCATATTCGCATCGCGGAAGAGGCGCCAGCGGCCGTCGGGGTCTTTGCGGAAGACGGTGAGGATGGGGCCTTCGCTTTTTTTGGGGGAGCCGTCGGGGAGGGGGGTGATGGTCATGCGCAGGTAATTCCAGACGTAGGCGTGATTGCCGGAGATGTGGATCTCCTGGATATCGGGTTGGCCTTCGATTTTGACCTTGCCAGCCATGGACTGCGAGGCGTCGGCGTAGGCGGCGCGGCCTTGCATGGGCGGGCAGCCGGGGCGGAGGAAGACGGCGTCCTCGGTCATGAGACCAAGGACGGTATCGAGGTCGTGGTCGGCGGACGCTTTCAGCCAGGTGGCGATGACGTCGCGGATTTGCTGCTGGTCGCTATCTTCGCTGCTCATGGGAGTAGCGAGGAGACTAGCGGAGGGGGGCTTTAGCTGACAAGCGGGCGGTTGAGTTCGGTGCGGAATTGAGCGGGGTCGTCGGTGGAGTTGGGGCCGACCAGGTAGCATTCCCAGAGGTCGTCGGCTTCCTGGTGGCCGTTGGTTTCGATCCAGTCCATGAACTCGCCCCAGGCGGCGCCGAGGCCTTCGTACGGGCCCTGGTACACGGTGCGGGCGACGCGGCGTGAGGGGAGAGAGCTATTGATGACGCGGCCGGCGGGGGTGATGGGAGCGGGAACGGGAAGGCTGATCTCGAAATCGAACACGTCGGAGGGGCGTTTGCGGTGGTAGCTGAGGAGCGGGCCGGAGGGGATGACGCCCTGGCCGGTAACGGTGGCGATGAGCTCCTGGATGGCGGGGTCCATGATCTCGCATATCTCGCTGGTGGGGACGACGAGGGGGATGCAGGCGGTGATGATGGATTCGGACTGGGTGAGGTACGGGGTATCGATCATGAGGAGTAGATGGTTCATGGAATGACGAACGAGGAAAGGGAAGCGAGACGGGTTTCGTTACTTTTTTGAAACGAGGGAGAGACCGAGCTGACGGAGGAGCCAGATCATGCGCTCGAAGAGAGAAGTGGCGTAGAAGAGGGCGGCATTTTGCGCGGAGGCATCGGCGCTCTGGTAGGACCGGCGGAGGCGTTCCATCATGTCGTTGCGGTCCTCGGTGAGCTTGAGGAGGTAGGAGAGATCGGTCTCGTCGCGGGAGACCCAGGCATCCTGAGCCATGGTAAGAATAAGATGGAGAGACTCGGCGAGGCGGGCCATGAGGGCCTGGAGATCGGGCGGAAGGTGGCTCTCGTGCTGGGTCGAGACGAAGCGGTGCAGGGTATCGGCGAGGGCTCCGAGATTTTCCTGGCGGCGCTCCAGCAGGAGGATGGAGGAGGCGAGGCCAGCAGAGGCGCCGCCGCGCTGGATAAGTTCACGGAGGAAGTGGCTGATCTCCTGGCGCAGCGCGACGGAGGCGGCGTGGAGGGCCGGTTCGTCGTCCTCTCCGTCGCGGCGGGTTTCCTCGCGAATGGTGTCGAGGACGCGAAAGGTGAGGGCGTAGAGGCGGAATTGCTCCTTGTCGACCAGCTCAAGGGCGGTGGCAGGAACGTCGAGGGCGCCATCGTGCAGAAAGGCGGGACGGGAGAGATCCTGGGCGAGGGAAGGCGGGGCGAGTTTTTGCAGGAGAGGCTCAATAAAAGGGGCGAGGCCGAGGCCGACGAGCAGGCAGCCGCTCATGTTGAGGAAGAAGGCCCAGGCGATGCCTCCGCTGGCATCGAGGGCCGCAAAGTTGAGCAGATGGGAGAGGAATTTGTGATCGAAGGTTTCGCCGAGGAGGAAGAGCGAGCCGACCACGCAGCCGGAGAGGAGATTGATGATCCCCTGAAACAGGATGGTCTGCCGGGGAGGGCCGGAGAGATTGCCGCCGAGGAAAAGGCCGGAGAGAGCCACGCCGGGTCCGGTGCCGCATACGAGCATGACCGACTGGAACTCGGTAAAGAGGCCACCGGCCTGCAGGGCGATGGCGATGACGCCAATGGCGGAGGAGGATTGGACGACCATGCGGAGCGCGGCGCCGAGAAGGAAGGGGGCCAGGGTCCAGGTCTTGAGAAACGCAGCCAGGGCGCGGAACCACTCGTAGCCGGGCAACGGGGCAAAGGCCTCCTTCATCATGCCGAGGCCGAGAAACAAAAGGCCGATGGCAAAGCAGGCGCCAAGGAAGGCCTCGAAACGCGCGGCGATGCGGAAATTGATCATCACGCCGGTGATGCCAATGAGGGCGAGAATGGCGAGGCGGATATCGAAGGCAGCGAGGAAGACGAGAAGCGCGGTGCCGACATTGGAGGCGGCGACCACGGGGAGCGCGCGGCGCAGGGGAAGCAGGCCGGTGGCGACCATGCCGGAGAGGATGAAGGCGACCGCCGAGGCGCTCTGGGTCAACGCGCCGAAACCCGCGCCGACGAGCCCGGCGAGGATAGGGCGATCGGTCACGCGCGCGAGCACCTGGCGGAATTTGCGCCCGCTCATTTGCTGGAGCTTGGATTTTACGCCATTGACGCCGGTGAAAAACAGGCTGAGCCCGGCAAGGAAAAGTACGGCCAATTCCACGGAGAGAGAAGAATCAGGCGGGTCGCAGAGAGCGCCAGGCGAGCAGGCCGGCACAGGCGATGGCGACGAGGCCCACGACGAGGGAGGCGAGGCGAAGATGGCGATAGAGAGCTTCTCCAGAGGTGCGCAGTTCGCTGAGTCGCTGCGCCTCGAGGGTGACCAGCCGCACGGCCACGGCATCGATGCGGTCGTTGAGCTTTTGGTCGATGCCGCGTACGCTTTGATCCACCGCGGAGATGGATGAAGCATCGGAATAGCGGGCGGCGGCGGCGTGGTATTTTGCGAGCAGTGAAGCGTGCTCGGCGACGAGAGAGTCCAACTCAGGCTTGAGTTCGGCGGGCAGTTCCGGCGATGACTGGACATTCTGGAGGGTTTTCTGGACGAGGGCATTTTGCTCGTCGAAGCGGCGGGTGTAGGTGGCGAGATCGTCGGGATTTTGCCCGCGAATAAGCAGGTTTTTCCAATGCTGAACCTGAATCTTGAACTCCACCTGGGCCTGGCGGGCGGAATCAATGAGGCGAGTGAGGTCGCCCAGATTGGTGAGGGCGGAGTTGGCCGTCTCGTGGGAATACCAAATGCCAAAAAGGCCGGTGAGGGCGAGCAGGAGCACGCTGATGATCATCAGCCCAACAAGCTGGGCGGGCGACGAGGGCTTGGGCTGGCTCATGGAGCAAAGAGCTAGCCGAAGAAACGGGTGATTCCACGCAAATTCGTGAATGGCCAAAAGGCCAAGACGGAATCCAGCTTTCCATGAGGGGAGGTGGCTGATAGCGGAGGAAATGCCCGCGCAAGATCCCCTCGCCAAACGGATTGCCGCATGCGCGGGGCTGGCGGCGTTTGTTTATCAATTTGAGAATTGCGTGACGGCGACAGCGCTGCCGGTGATGTGCGGGGAAGTGAGCGAACTGGCGGGGGTGGTGTCGCTGGTGCCGGCGGCTTATCTGGTGGGAGCGACGGTGGCAATGGTACCGGCGGGGCGGTGGGCGATGCGGGTGGGGTTTCATCGTGTGCTGGCGGCGGCGCTGGGGCTGATGGCGCTGGGGGCGGCGATTTGCAGTGTGGCGCCGAGCGCGCTGGTTTTGATCGCGGGGCGGCTGTTGGAAGGGCTGGGCGGCGGGGCGATGGCGTCGGCCGCCTATGGATTGGTGGCGGTGGGCGTGGCGCCGGAGCGGAGACGCGGGGTGCTGGGGGTGGTGAGCGGCGCGGCGGGGCTGGGGATGGT
>FTBM01000061.1_pt1 | contig 10992 bp, 9 predicted proteins | sample 1639361 | NCBI WGS metagenome assembly FTBM01 (sample SAMEA3914864, study PRJEB12502) | metagenome | biome: forest; material: soil | place: USA | collected 2012-03-12 | depth 0.3 m | reverse complement strand
CCAGAGCGACCTATTTCATGGAGGCGATTTACCATGGCTTGGTGGCGGTGCAGCCGAGCGTGGGGCGGCGATTGAAGCCGGAGCGGGAACTGGCCAAAGAGTTTGGTTTGAGCCGGTCAAAAGTGAATCGTTCGATTCAGGGATTGGTGGATGAGGAGATTCTGGTGAGGCAGCACGGGAGCGGGGTCTACGTACGCAAGGTGCCATCCGAACTGATTGCTTTTGCAGCGACGGAGTATCCTGAGGTTTTTGCGGAGGAAAAGGGAGCGACCCGGATCAATCCGCCGACGAGCAAGCTGCGGCTGCGGTTAGAGCTCTGGTGGCGCAAGTCCCCACCGGGCGAGACGACGAATTCGGTGCATCGCGGGATCATTGACCAAATTGAAGAACTGGGCCATGAGGTGCAGGTCAACCGGGTGGAGCCTGAGGAGACTGAAGAAGGGCTGAGAAAGCGCTTGGCGAAGATGGCGAAAGACACGCCCTGCGACGGGCGCATCGTGCTGGCGCAGTTTGCGCCGAGTTTTGAGGCGGTGATCGAGGTCGACCGGATTCCGACCGTATATATCTGGACGGCCAACGCAGGGCACGCCCTGCAGCCGCTGGTCCAGATCGACCAAAGCGAAGCGGTGATCCGCGCGTTGAAGATCCTCGCGGAGGAGGGTCATCACCGAATCGCCCTGCTCGGGTTGGATAACCGTGACGATGTCGTGAAGGGGCCGATCGGATCCCTGGAGTCGTTTCTGCGTCCGGTTTACGAGCAAACACTGTGGAGCCTGGGGCAGTCGTTTCGGTTCATGGAATTTTGCGGGGCCAACCAAACCTCGGTGGGCAAGGCGATGGACGGGATTCTGGAGGCCCGGGCCGATGCGCTGGTAGTGGCGGACGACATCGTTTTTCGCCACGCCGTGCAGGAGGCCGAGAGGAAAGGGTGCCCGTTGGGAACCAAGCTGCCGGTGATCGTGCTTTCCAACCGGGGCAATGCGCTGCCGGCGGGCACGGACTGGAGTCGGCTGGAATCCGACCCTTATTCGACCGGGCGCCTCGCGGTGACGAGCCTGGTGCGCGACATCGAGTCGGTCGGCAGCGAGTTGCTGTCTTTTTCGCATAACGCGACCTGGTGGCCCGGCGTGACGCACGGGCCAAAAGTGGCGGCCGGGGAGCGGAAGCCAGCGCGGGGCAAGATCACATCGGTAGGGAACAAAACATAAACACAAAGGAGACAATGAAAACTAAAGGACTGGTTACGTTATTGGCCTGTACGGCCCTGGCCTCGATGGTGAGGGCGGACGTCTATGTAGGGAGCAGCAACAACTCGGGAATGATTTATGATTACTCGGGTTTAGGCACACTGCTGGGGACCACGGACCCTGGTTTTGGCGGGGGAACCGGTGCCCTCGTGGCGGTGCAGGGAAGCACGGGAAACATCGTGGCCTCAACGGGGGGATTTCTGCAGCTGTTGAACTCCAGCCTGAGTTCACGCTCGACGATTGGAAGCGGGTTTGGTGCTTTCACGGCAATTGCGAGCCAGAGCGACGGGCACATCGTAGCGGGAGCTACGGTCAATAATAACTCCCTGTACAATTGGGCATCCAATGGAGGCTTTGTTGGTGCGTTTGGCTCCGGCTGGCTGAACTCCACCGTGGCAATCGGCCTGGATAACTCCGTCTTCAGTACGTACTCCACGGGGTCGCAATACAATCTGGGCAAGTTTCAATCGGACTTTTCCTTCGTCAATGTGACGGCGAGCGATATTGGGTCGAGCCTGGTAACGAACCTGGCGACGGGCGAGTTGTGGTCGGCGGGAAATGCCGCGGGGCAAGTGCTGAGAATCGATGCGAACGGCACGCCGATCGCCCAGGTGGGACAGGGTTGGGGCGCGGCTATCCTGGCCTCGGGCGTGGATGGCAGAATGTGGCTGAGCTCCCCACTCTCGGGGGGATTGCTGGCCTCGTGGAGTTCGGATGGCACATATCTAGGTATATTCCAGACCGGCATCGGCAATGTGGCCGCGCTGGCCGTGGATCCCGTCATCGGGGTGGTGTATGTAGGCCTGACCGATGCCTCCGGCGGAGGAATCAATCGCTATGCCGCCGACGGCACCTACCTGGATACCTTTGGCTCGAACCTTGGGATCACCTCCCTTGCGACGAGCGTGCCGGAGCCCTCGAGTTGGACCTTGCTCGGATTTGGCGGGCTAGCCGTGGTCGTCTGGAGGACGCGCCGCGGGACTTTGAACGCCTAGGAAGCGAGCCAACTGGATCAACCGCATGAAGCACGCACGCCTGAAAGAAGCCTTTTCCCTGGTGGAACTGTTGGTCGCGATCGGAATCGTGGCCGTGCTGGCGGCGCTCCTTTTCGGGGCGTCGGCCCGGGTGATTGAAGGGGCGAACAGCGCGAAATGCATCAGCAACATGCGCCAGCTGACCTCGTCGATCAATAGCTTCGCGTCGGATAACCAAAACTATCCGAGCTGCTTTACCCTGAGCGCCAATTATTCCTGGGACGGGCCGTATTGGATGGACCAGCTACTGACGTATCTGCCCAACCAATATCCCGACCCTCCCGGGGCACCGGCGGGCTGGTTCAACCGAAGCAAGGTGTTCTATTGCCCCTCGGAGAAGAGCCACCATCCCTACTCGGACTACGGTCCCAACGGCTTGGTGATGTATGTGAAAAATAACGCCACGCCGGTGCGCCCTCAGTCGCTGAATCACCCGGCCCGCACGATGCTCCTGGCCGACAGTCGCTGGGGCACGGGGCAGCAGGGATCGTTTTTGATCGATGGCGCGTTTCTCAGCAATCCCAAGCAGACCGGGCTGACTGGCTCGCCGTATCCACCCCGGCATGGCAATGGGAAGCTGGTCAATCTCGCCTTCTGCGACGGGCATTTAGAGACCATGACCTTCGATAATCTGTCGACCAATCGAAAGACGTTGTGGGGTGTGGACGGGCTATGAAAATACTTCTGTCCATTTGCCTGGGTGCCGGAGCGTGGCTTGTTCAGCCAGCAGGAGCGCAAAGCCTGCCGGGAGCACGTTCGGAAGCCGGAGAAGTCGAACTTGCGGGGAAGCTCGCTGACGGACCGGCGGAGACGACTTTTGTCTTTGCGCCGAATGAGTCCAACGCCTCGGTGATCTGCGGAGACTGGACCGGGAGCGGTAATCGTGCCGTCGGCGTACGCACGGCGGACGGGCGATTTTTGCTGCGCAAGGACAACTCCGAGGGGCCGGCGGATATCGCGAGCAAGATTCCGGGGAACCCAACGGGCATCGCCGTGGCGGGTCGCTGGAAGGGTGGGAAAGTGTACGGAATCGGAGTGTTCACTCCAGAGACAGGCATGTGGACGTTGAGCCTGTCCCCGACGGATCCCAAGGCCGACATCGTGGTGCACTTTGGAGAACCAGGCGACGTGCCGGTGGTGGGCGATTGGGACGGCGACGGAGTGGACACGATCGGGGTGGCTCGTCTGAATGAGGCGGGCGACGTGCTGATCTGGATCCTCTCGGACTCGAATGAGAATCCGTTTGAATGGCGCAAATTCAGTTTTGGGAGCAAGGCGCACCTTCCGGTGGCGGGAGACTGGGATGGAGATGGAATCGATTCTCCCGGGCTTCTGAATCGCACCGGCGGAATCTGGGTGCTGAGCAACTCGACCGAGAAGCCCGATGAAAGCGTCTCGGTACTGACCATTGCGCCGGAACTGAAAAATCCCCAGCCCTTCGCCTGGGGAACGAGCGCCGTGAAGTGACTTCTCCGGAAGTTCTCGCGGCTAAGACCATCCCAATATTTGTCCGATTTCTATGAAGATAAAAAACCTCCTGCTGCAGGGCTTGCCCGCACTTGTTTGCCCGGCCCTCGCGCTGAGCGCGCCAAACCCGCCGCCACTGGGCAGCCCCGAGTCGCTGGGAAAGACCATTCCGATTGTGGCTTGGTATGGCATTCCCACAAAGTTCAATTCGGTTGAACGGTACAAGGAAATGGCGGCAGCGGGGTTTACGATGTGCGTGCCACCGGAGGGCAACACCGAGACGGTACGTCAGCATCTGGACTTTGCCGCGCAAGCGGGCATCAAACTGATTCTCCAGGAGAATCGGATGCTCACGGATCCTGCAGCGGTGGCGGCGGATTTCAAAAACAACCCGGGGTTGGGGATGTATTTTTTGAAGGATGAGCCAACCGAGAAAATCTTCGCCCGGCTGGCGGAGGTAAAGAATACCCTGGCCCAGGAAGATCCACAGCATCTCTCTTGGATCAATCTTTATCCCAACCATGCTACGGCAGAGCAGATGGGGCTGCCGGATTATGCCACCTACGTGGAGCGCTATCTGGAAGTGGTGAGGCCGGCTTTCCTGAGCTACGACAACTATGGAGTTTTCAAGGAGAAAGAAAAATTCACCCTGAGCCCCTCCTACTACGCAAATCTGGAGCAGATCAGCAAAGAGGCGAGAGCGGAGGGGAAGCCATTTTGGGCCTTTATCCAAACGACCGCATTTGGTTCACACGGGGTGACCGGGGAGGCGGCGCTTCGATTGCAGGCCTTTAGCAGTCTCGCCTATGGAGCGCGGGGTATCGAGTATTTTACCTACTGGACCCCACTTCCCGAACAGTCCGACTCGGACTTCCATGACGGGCCGATCTCGCGTGACGGAACGAGGACCCCGTTGCTTGATCTGCTGACGATATTGAACAAGGAGATCCAAGTGCTGACGCCTACCCTGGTTGGCCTGAAGCCGGTTGGGGTTGGCCACTTCAATCCGCAGGATCCGAGTGTGACGGAGTTTACGCCCAGCCACGGAGTGGTGTCGGTGGGAGGCGTGAGCAGCGCATCGGCGGTGCTCGGATTCCTGGAGGGCATCGAAGGCGAACCCTGGCTGCTGGTGGTGAATCGGAGTTTCGAGAAAGCCGGCGAATTTGAACTGACCATGGAACCGGAAATCCGGGCGGCATGGGAAACAAGCAAGGTCACGGGCGAGCAGCAGTCCCTGGCAAAAGCGGAGAAGGACAAACCGCTGATCCTGATGGTGAAGCTCGCGCCGGGCGATGGCCGGCTCTTCAAACTCTCCAAAACCGGAAAGTAGCAATGAACCAAGTGCTGGAAAAACCGACGGCAATTTCCCTGGCGGAGGGCCGATTGGCGTTGCTGGGGGGCAAGCCGGTTGTAACGGAAATCCCTGAGGATCTATTCACCTGGCCCATCATTACCCGCGAGGATGAAGAAGCCGTCCTCGGCGTTTTGCGCGCTGGGCAAATGAGTGGGATCGCACTGACCCAGGAGTTTGAACGGGACTACGAGAGGTGGAGTGGCGCAAAGCATGCGCTGGGCTTCAACAATGGTACGGCGTCGCTGTTGGCGGCCATGTTCGCGGTGGGAGTGGGGGAGGGAGATGAGGTGATTTGCCCAGCGACCACATATTGGGCGAGCGCGTTGCCCGCGTTTTCCCTCGGTGCAACGGTGGTCTTTGCGGATATCGACGCTGAGACGCTCTGCCTTGATCCCGTGAAACTGGAGCGCCACATCACACCGCGGACCAAGGCGATCGTGGTGGTGCACTACCTGGGGCATCCAGCGGAGATGGACGCGATCATGGAGATCGCGCGGCGGCGCGGGGTGAAGGTAATCGAGGATGTGTCCCACGCACATGGCGCGCTCTACAAGGGCCGCATGGCGGGAACGCTCGGCGATGTGGCGGGCTATTCGCTGATGGCGGGCAAGTCCCTCGCGGTGGGCGAGGGCGGGATGCTGACGACGAACGACCGGGAAATTTATGAGCGGGCGGTCGCGTTTGGGCACTACGAAAGATTTGGCGACGAAATCGAGAGCGCTGCATTGCGGCCCTACGCCGGGCTGCCGCTGGGCGGGGTGAAGAATCGCATGCACCAATTGAGTTCGGCGGTGGGTCGGGTCCAACTAAGGCACTATGATGAAAGGACGCGGGAGATCCGCCGCGCGATGAATCTCTTTTGGGATCTACTGGAGGGCGTTCCGGGCCTGCGCAGCCACCGCGTCGATGAATCCACGGGATCCCACATGGGAGGGTGGTATGCGCCGCATGGCTTCTATGTGGCAGAGGAACTGGGCGGGCTTTCCCTCAGCCGTTTCTGCGAGGCAGTGCGAGCCGAGGGGGTGCCAGAATGCATCCCCGGATGCAATCTGCCGCTGCACCTGCACCGGATCTTTCAGGATGCGGATATTTATCATCACGGACGCCCGACGAGGCTGGCCCATACGGATCGGGATGTGCGCGAAGCGGTGGGAACGCTGCCCGTGGCAGAGGCGGCCTGTGGGCGCACGTATGCGATCCCGTGGTTCAAGCACTACATACCTGAGGTTATCGAGCGGTATGCCGCGGCGTATCGCAAGGTCGCGGAAAAGGCCGATAAGCTGAGGGCGGAAGATCCGGGAGACCCGGCCTCGCTGGGAGGCTGGCATTTTTACCAAGCCCGGAAAGTGCCGGCACCGGAGACCGCAGAGACGTGAGAATTTATCTGCATATCAACTACTTCGAGACGGATACGGACCTACCCACGGCGCTGGTGGAAACACGGGCGCTGGGTGCGACGGGACTTGAGTTCCGCAGGGTACCTAATGGCCTGCATCGCGGAGGAGACGGAGACTATCTCGACCAGATCTCGCGCGCTTGGGACCGAAATCCGGTGTCAGAGGTAAGCTTCGGTGCGCCGGGGCCCAACCTGATGCTGGCCGATCGGGGGCGCCGCGAAGCCGAACTGGAAGCGGTGTGTGCCTTTTACGCACGGGCGGTAAAGCGCTTTCCGGTAAAGGTAATCAATCTCCTGCTGGGAGAGCTGATCAATCCCGATGAATCGATTCCGCTGACCCGTTTCAGCCGGCAGGGATCGAGCCTGGCCACAGCCGAGCAATGGGAATGGGCCGTGGAGGGATGCCGGGTGTTGGCGGCGCTGGCGGGCGACTATCATTTTCAATTTGGATTGGAGACGCATGGAATCTACCTTCACGACACGGTAGCGGTAGCGCGCCGGCTGGTGGAGCGGGTCGATCGCCGGGGGCAAATCGGGATAACGTGGGACCATGCCAACGAGTACCTCTTTGATGAAACGCCCGACATGGAAGTCTCGTTGGAGACCTGTCTGGATCGGTTGTTTTATGTGCACCTAAAAAATCTTTTCACCTATGCGGGTGGGGGATATCGGATCTGCGGCCTGTCCGAAGGCCGGATTGACGTGCGGCAGCAATGCAAGCTGCTGGCCTCGGCGGGATTTGATGGTCCGGTGGCGATCGAGTCGCCACGCCAGGGAGACCGATTGCATTTCCTGCAACAGGACTTTGCCTATCTGGAAGAGTTGCTCGCGATTTCCGCACCGTGAGCGCTGGCGCGTCATCAGAGGAGGGGATCAAGCTCGGCTGCGGAGTGCGTGACATTACGCCAAGGCGACCCGCCTGGCTGGCGGGTTTTGCCCATCGCGATCGCCCGACAGCGGAAGTGGAATCTCCACTGCTGGTCAAAGCGTTTGTGTTGGAGGATGTAGCGAACGCACGGCGAGTGGCGGTGGTGGTGGGAGACCTCATCGGATGGAGCGCGGAAATGTCGGCGGAGATCGAAGTCGAGATCGTGGAGCGACACGGTCTGGATGTCGTCATTTTCAGCGCCACTCATACGCATTCGGGGCCGTGTGTCTTTACGAAGGGACCGGAGATCCTCTCGCGGAGCGATCCGGACTATCTCAAGTTTTTGCGGAGAGAGGTTCACGCCGCGATCGGGCGGGCCATGGCTACCCGTGAGCCGGTGGTGATGAGCCGGGGGGCGGTTGAGACTGCGGGGCTGGCGGTAAATCGGCGCCTGCCGACTGAGACCGGCATGGCGACGAGGCCGAATCCCGCAGGGGATTGCGATCCCGAAATGCAGGTCTGGAAATTCACGAGGCCCGCAGGAACTACGGTGGCGATTTGGCTGCACTTTGCTTGCCATCCCACGATCCTCTCGGGCCATTCGATCTCCTCGGAATTTCCCGGACGGGTGACGCGTGCACTGGAAGCTGCTCATCCAGGAGTGGTCTGTGCATATCTGCAAGGCTGCGCAGGCGATGTGCGCCCTAACCTGACGGACGGGGCGGGCTTCTTTCGCAAGGCGGGGGAGGAAGATCTGGAGAATTTTTCGGGTGCAGCGGAAGCTTTTGCCAAACGCGTCTTGCTGGCGCCGATGGAGCCAACGGGAGAGATCGGAGTTCAGGGATGGCGCCGTGAGATCGTAGCGCGCGCGGGAAATCCGGAGGTAGAAATTCCGCTGCGACTCACGGCCGTGCGAATCGCGCGTGACGCAGGGCTGGTGGCTTTGCCCGGCGAGCCCTCGGTGACCTATCAGCATTTCGTTAAATCGCTCTCGGCCGAAAGGGTGTGGCCACTGGGTTATTGCAATGGGCTGCCGGGTTACCTGCCGAGTGCGGCCCAGATTGCGGAGGGCGGCTACGAAAGCATGCTCTCGTGTCCGGTCTTCGGCCTGCCCGGGCCCTTTGCGCCGGAGCTGGAGGCTGATCTGCGTCGCGAAGTCAGCGAGTTGGTTCGCGCAATCGGCCTCGGTTAGAAATTTATGCAAATACTCCCATGTCTGCTGGCGGTGATCTCCAGTGTGTTACCTGAAAAATCTGGAACGGTTTCGATTCCGGCGCAGGAGTGGCCGCTCAAACCAGGGCCACGAAACATCGACGTACATGTCTACTACCCCGGCAAAGACCAGTCGGTGCGCGGCATCACGCCGGAAACGGGGCTGATGTTGTCGCTGCATAACTGGGGAGGGAAGGGGTTCACGGGGACGGCGGATCCAACTTTCCTGGCGGATCACTATAATGTGGTGGTGATCGGGGTGGATTATCTGGAGAGCGGACCGTGGGCGGAACAGGCGCCGTATCCCTATGACTATGGTTGGCTGCAGGCGCTGGATGCGTTGCGCGCGCTTTCGTTTGTCTACCGGGGACTGGTCAGCGAGGGAGTGCCTTTTGCGAAGGATCGGATTTTTGTGACCGGCGGAAGCGGCGGAGGAAATGTGACCTTGATGGCGAACAAGCTCGCGCCGAACACCTTTGCCGTAGCGGTGGATCTCTGCGGCATGAAACGGCTGACTAATGATGTGGCCTACAGCCTGCCGGGAGGAACCGAGATGAACGCGCGGTATTCACAGGATCCGACGAGCCCCTACTATCTCACACCTGATGCGCAGGAGTTGCGATATCTGGGCGAGCCCGGGCAACTGGCGCAGATGAAAGCGCAGGGCTGCGCGGCCAAGATCGTGACGGTGCATGGAACCAAAGACGAAATGTGCTTGTATGCGGACGCCGAGGAGTATGCGGCGAATATGTCGAAGTCGGGCCTGGACTTTACTTTTGTGCCGGTGACCGAGGACATGGTGGACCAGGTCGCGTACCGCTCAACCGGACATGCGCTGGGGGTTCATGCGTTGATCGTGGACCGGGTGGCGGGGGAATATCTTGATCCGCATAGCGCGAAAGCGCGAAGGCTGACGGGGCCGAATAACTTCAAACTGGGCAAGGAGATCCGCTATGCGACGAGCGGCGGGACGTGGATCGTGGACTACTCGCAGGAATGGCCGGTAGGCAGAGTTGAGGCCCGCGCCGCGGAGAAGAAGTAGCGGGTCTATGCACATCACCATCATTGGCGGGACAGGGCACATCGGAAAACACCTCGTGCCCATGCTGGTGCGCGAGGGGCATGAGGTAACAGTGGTAAGTCGTGGAAAGGCTGCTTTCCCGCAGGATGCGGAGTGGCAGAGGGTGAAGCGCGTGGCGGTGGAGTATGGCCGGGCTGGATGGACCGAGACGGTACAGGAAATCGGCGCGGAGGTGATGGTTGATTTGTTGCAGAATGATTCGCCCGCGCTGTACGATGCTGTGAGAGCGTCGGTGGGTCACTTTGTGGTGTGCGGATCGATCTGGATGTTTGGAATGGCGCGAGTGGTGCCAACGCCAGATAGACCACAGGGGCCGTGCCTATATGACGGGTATGCCAGGAGGTTTGCCCAGATGGGCGAGGTGATGAAACGGGCGAAGGCCGATGGAGTAGCCTTTACTGGACTGATGGAGCCCAATATCTGCGGGCCTGGCAAGGTGCCGCTGGAGGGCAAAGGGGGCCGCCGTATTGAGATGCATCGTTCGCATCAACGCGGGGAGACGGTGATATTGCCGGCTCCGGGGAATAATTTAGTAGGGCCCTGCGATGCGGAGGATGTGGCGCGCTCTTTTCTTTGTGCTATCGCCGAGAGGAAGGCGGCGGCAGGCGAGTTGTTCAATGTCGGGCCGGCCTATTCACTAACGATGAATGAGTTCATCGAAACGTATGGACGCATTTATGGAGTGAGCATTCCCATGGAATACGTGGGGTGGGAGCAATTCACAAAGGAGGTCGTGACCGAGCCCACGGCTTACTGGCATTTTCAATATAACATGTGCCCGGAGATTGCGAAAATCTCAAGCCGACTGGGTTATCGTCCGCGATTCACGCCGGAGCAGACCATGGAGCGGGCTGTGAAGTGGATGAAGCAGGAGGAGTTGCTCTAGCCGCGCCTATGGAGGGCGTAGAGAAGGCGGCGCGAATGTACCAGGCAGGGACGCTGAGATATACCCTGAAGGGACTCGGGGTACTGATGTTTTGGTTACTGTGGGGGGACTTCATCTTCACCTTCATGGAGTCGGTGCTGCCCTTGTTGCTGCCGTTGCTGCTGAAGAGCCACGGTGCGCATGACAGCGAGATCGTGGTGATCGTGACGACGATCTACATGGCGATGAATGCGCTGTTGAACCCGATCATCAGTTACCGGTCGGATCGTTTTCGAAGCCGGTGGGGGCGGAGGCGGCCATTTATTTTTGTGACGACTCCGTTTGTGGTGATCTTTCTTTCGGTGATTCCCTTTGCGCCGGAGATCCTGGGCGGGCTGGAATCGGTGGGGTGGATTCGCACGGTGGGCCACCTTCCTGCGACGGTATGGTGCTTTAACCAGAGTAGAT
>FTBM01000099.1_pt1 | contig 11061 bp, 8 predicted proteins | sample 1639361 | NCBI WGS metagenome assembly FTBM01 (sample SAMEA3914864, study PRJEB12502) | metagenome | biome: forest; material: soil | place: USA | collected 2012-03-12 | depth 0.3 m | reverse complement strand
CTCCTGGCCATAGGCGGGGGGCGAGCGATGGAAGTCTGAGTATTCATGCTCGATGGTAAGGCCGCAGATCTCGGCCAAATGGCGCATCTCTTGCCGAAAGGTCCACCGCAGGCGGAGTTCCTCTTCTTCCTGGCGAAGAATGGATCCGTCATCCGATTTCTCGGTGAAGCGCCATTTTTCCGTAAAGGTCTGCGTGAGGGGTTCGTTGTACCGCTGGAGAGTTTCGACCAATACTTGATGGCCAGACGCGGGGTTCGTCATCTCGCGAGGAGATTGGAAGCTCTCCTGCCAGCCTGGCAGCATGAAGTCGTAGCGGGGATCAAACAGATTGAGAATGGCGCGGCCATCCGCCGTCAGGTGCTTCCGGATGCAAGTCAAACATCGACGCTGATCCTCGGGGGTCAACATCGCTTGGAATGAGCGGAAGCCGATCAGGACCAAGCCAAACTGCCTGGCCAGGTCGAAGTCGGCCATGCTGCCTTGATGCAGGTGGACGAGAGCGGCTTGCTTGCTGGACAGGCTGGCCAGCTTTTGGCGGGCTGCTTCGAGCATGGCCGAGTTCGCGTCCAGCCCGTGAGTTTCCCGACCGATCTGGGCCAGCGGCATGAGGATGCGTCCGGTGCCACAGGCCAGTTCAAGGATGGGGCCTTGGAGCGCCCGGGCCTCTTCGAGGTAGAATGACACGTCGTCGTGTATGGACTGCCATCCGGCTTTTGTTTGGGCATCGTAGATTTCCACGTGGAGGCCTGGACGGGTATAGAATTGGGGAATGGATTGTTTCATGGATAGGTAGGTTGAGGTTAAAATGGCACGGCGTCTCGGTGCTGCCCCGAGCCCGTTTGGTTTTGGAGGCCGAACTGCGCTGCTGGCGCCCGCCGCGTTTTATTTTGAAAATGGTGCGATCAGCCGGAATTGCACCGACATCATCTGGTTGGAAATCAGAGGTCCTGCTCTTGGACGATGATCGCAAAAGGGGGAACCGGACTCTCGCGAGACCGTTCCCCAAAAGGATTGGCCGACAGAAACCCAGGGCGCTGCTATTAGGCAACGGTCCCGGGCTCATCTCGACCAACCCATACGACAACCCCGGTTGCGACACCGGGGTAAAAAAGAACAAACACCGCTGCCATCCTTAGACGCATCGACGCACTAAGGATCACACCCGCTGGTTTTTCACGGCGGATCTTTCGGTGTTTACAGGCACACCTCCCACGAAGCCCTTGAAATGTAAAATAGGGGCGTGGGATTTATCATTAGGAATACAGGTTGATACGGTGGAATTGACACCACCGCCAGATTGCGCGACTCTTCAAGAGTCACGGAATACGGCCGTCTCAACAATGACCTGTTTCTTCTGACAAATCCCGCTCCGTCACGGTTGCCGCCGTGGCGGAGCTTTTTTTGTCGCCTTAGGTTGGATTAAAATTCATTTGTATATTGGTTTGTCGGGAAAACAAAAAACCCTGCTCACTTCAGGCGAGCAGGGTTGGAAAATCGAAGTAGGGATACGTGGATTTTAGAACGATCTGCTCGTTGAGGTTTTACCAAAATTGGCTGCCGGCATACCTTCGGTACTGAGGGTATAGTTGCTCAGGCATGAAATATCGGACCAACGCAAGCCGGCGCTTGTTTGGAAGCTTTTCGATATGGACCGATGGTTGAACATGCTTGGTGAAGAGTGCTTAGTGTTGATGTCTTCTATAGGTGGACAGTTTCTATTTGACAACAATTAAATTGGAAAAACTTAGTTTTAGTTTCAATAGTGACGACGACAGCTTGTTCTCGAAACCCTGCGCCGCCAGGCGCGCTCCGGCTGTAGCAACGGCACTGCGTGCCGTTTCGCCCAGCGGGCGATCTCCCTGGCATTGCGGACTTTCCGCCGCTCTTCCGTCACCCTGATGTTACGAAAAAATGACCAGGTTCCTTTCTCCTTCGCTTGCAAAATGACCAATTCATGCCGAAATCTCCTTCATGCATGTGAGATTTTCTGCTAGTGGAATGGCCCTTCTGGGCCTCGTCCTGCTTTCGTCACTGGCCACCAGAGCGGATGCCCTCACGCTTGACCTGGCCGACTACGGCTGGATGGATCAATACAGCCTGGATACCTCCCACAACTTCGTGGGGAATGAGGCCTGTGTCCCCACGAGCAGCACCAACGCTCTTACCTACCTGCAAAATGCCTTTCCGACCCTTTATGGCACTTCCCTGAGCGGCACGACCTATGCGGACTGGCAGGCGACCGACGAGGCCTTCATCACCGGCATGGGCACCACACCGGGGAATGGCACCTACTACGATCAATTCGTCTACGTGCTGCAGAACTACATCACGGTCGAGAAGGCTTTTGCGTTCACCCAGTTTGCCTCGATGTTTCCGGCCAACAACTGGAGCACGCAGTATCCCGACCCTGTCTTCAATACCAACGGGCATCCCACCGCGTCGTTTCTCTCCGGCGCCCTGGCCTCGCAGGCGGCAGTGCTGGTGAGCATCGAGTACACGAATGGAGGCGGCGGCCATGAGCTTTTGGTGAATGGACTGGACTGGGACGAAGACACGAATACCGGCATGCTCTATTTCGTCGATCCGCTGGATCCTTCTCAAAATTACAACGGCTCTGTGGTGGAAGGTACCGCGAAGCAAAGCAGCGGAACTCTCGTGCTGGGCAGCGGCGGCGAGCTGCGCCTCACCTATAACCAGTACGAAGGTGAGCTGCCCTACGACGAAAATAACTACGAGGACGTGACCGCCACCCTGTATGGAGCCCTGGCGGTTTCCATTCCCGAGCCCGGGGTTTACGGTCTCCTGGCGCTCGGCGGTTTTGTCATCGCGGCCCGGCGCTTTTCCGCTCGACGCCAGGATCGTTCACTTTCCTAGCGCGACCTTTCGCCAGGAGGGAGGAGCTACTCCTTCTTCAGGTCCCTCTTGGCGTCGCGGATAAATTCGTTGAATTGCTCCGCCGTCCCAAAGCCTGTCCGGGCCTTCACTAATGAGCCATCGGGCTTTGAAATTACCACGAAAGGCAAGGTATTGCCCTCGATGCTGCCTTTGTACTTACCGTAGAAGACCTTGCTCTGGGCTGGGTCATCACAATTGATGTTGGCCACCAGAAAGGCGGTTTTGGTCAATCGCAGCTGGTGCTGATCAAGATAGCCGTGCAGGGCGTTGCAGTTCCCGCAGGTGGGGCGTCCATAAATGATGAAGAGCGCCTTGTTATCGGTGCTGGCTTGCTTGAGCGCGGCATCGAGATCGGTGATCTGGTCGTCGGTCTTCGAGAAGCCGAGGGTCGCAGAGGAAAGGAGGATCAGGGAAAGGGCGATTAGTTTTTTCATGGGGTGGAGGTGGTTGGCCTGTGGCCTGTAGCTAACAGCGGCTTTCGTTTCGAGCAAATGGAAACTGGTTTGGCGGCTTGAGGAAACGGAAGGCTGGCTTAATATCTTGGTTTCCTAATGCCGAAGCCTGATCCCAGCCGAATTCGCCGCACTGCCACCGCTGCGGTGGTCTTTGACGACCATCAACGTATTCTCCTGCAGCGGCGAACGGACAATGGGAACTGGGCGCTGCCCGGCGGCACCATGGAAACCGGCGAGACCGCGGAGCAATCCGTGGTGCGCGAGGTGGAGGAGGAGACGGGTTTCCAGGTCGAGGTCGTTCGCCTTATCGGAGTATACTCGGAGCCTCAGCATACCACGATGACGTATCCCGACGGCAACACGGTGGCCTATGTCAGCATTCTCTTTGAATGCAGGGTGATCGGCGGTGATCGCGCTTTGAGCGACGAATCCAGTGATGTCGACTGGTTCGCTCCCAACACGCTGCCTCAGCCTTTTCATCCCGGCCACGTCCCGCGAGTCCAGGATGCGCTCGCCCATCGAGTGGCGGCGTTCTACCGGTAAACTCTCAAGCTGCGGGAAAGGTCCTGGCCTTCAGCCGATGATACCGCGCATCGTTGGGCCGAAGTAAAATCTCCGTATCTTCGCCGCCGATGCCGGCCTCGCTGACCACTCGTTGAAGCAAGGCCAGCGATGCTTCCGCATCGGAGAGCGCATCGTGCCAGCGAAAGCCGGGCCGTTTGCACCACGCCTCGCCATCCATGCCGAGGTCGGCGATGAGATCGCCCAGCGCAAAGGACTTCCGTTCCGGCCATAGCGCGCGGGCCAATTTCAGCGTATCCACCCAGGGTCCGAACCCGTGAAAAGGGAAGGCGCGCAAATAGCGTTTTTCCGTGGCTGCGCCATGCGCCACCACCCAGCGGCTGCCCAGGCGGCTTTTGATCTCCGGCCACAACTCTGCGAGCCCCGGAGCGCCGGCCAGGTCTTCGGAGCGAATCCCATGCACCTTCTGCGCCATCCAGGTGATCGGCTGATCCGTGAAAAGGTAGCTCGTAAAATTCTCCTCCGGTTTCATGAGGAGCTCCCGCATCTGCGCGATGCCGATCTGTACGGGCGCCTCCGTGCCGCCACGCCGCAGCCCCGCGCTTTCAAAATCCAGGGCGGCGAAAGCGGTTTCGGCGATGGTCATGGCGACGGCGCGGACAGGCTCGCGCCGGATATTACGCTTTTGCGACGTGGCGGAGGATTTCCTCCGTCATCTCCCAGCCCATGCACGCATCCGTCAAAGACACGCCATACTTGAGGGCGAGGGGATCGGAGCCGAGTGGCTGGGCGCCCTCAAAGAGATTGCTCTCCAGCATGGCCCCGATGATCTCGCGACGCCCAGAGGCGCGCTGCTCGAGAATGCTTTCCCACACGATGGGTTGGCGCTTGGGGTCCTTGCCCGAGTTCGAGTGACTGCAATCGACCATTACCGCGGGATGCAGTCCATTTTTGCGCAAAGTTTCACAGGCGGCCGCCACGTGGGGCGCTTCGTAGTTTGCTCCATCGCGTCCACCGCGCAGCACAACGTGGCTGTCGGGGTTGCCCGTTGTTTTCACGATGCTGGTCGAACCATCCTGGTCGATGCCGAGAAAACTGTGCGGCGTGCGCGAGCTCTTCATGGCATCGATCGACACCTGCACACTGCCGTCCGTTCCGTTCTTGAAGCCCACCGGCATGGACAGGCCGCTCGCCATTTCGCGATGGGTCTGCGATTCTGTCGTCCGCGCGCCGATCGCCGCCCAGCTGATGAGGTCGGCAATGTATTGAGGAATGATGGGATCGAGAAATTCCGTGCTCGCGGGCAGCCCGAGGGCGGCAATATCGAGCAGGATCTTGCGCGCCAAGGCGATGCCGTGCGCCATATCACACGAATCGTCCAGCAGCGGGTCGTTGATGAGACCCTTCCAGCCCACGGTGGTACGGGGCTTTTCAAAATAGACCCGCATCACGAGCAAAAGCCGGTTCGACACCTCGCGGCTGAGCTTGGCCAGGCGCTCGGCGTACTCCAAAGCCGCTACGGGATCGTGAATCGAGCAGGGCCCGACGATGACCAAAAGCCGCTCGTCCTCGCCGCGCACGATGGCGCGGGCTTCCTGGCGGCCACGCAGCACGGTTTCGGTCTGAAAGCGGCTGGCGGGCAATTGTTCCTTGATTTGGGCGGGCGTGATCAGGCGGGTAACGCCACGGACCCGCACGTTCTCGAGAGGGAGTATCTCGGAATCGGCGCGGGTTTCTGTAACTACTTCGGTCATAAAGGTAATCCTCTATTATCTCTAAATCGCCGCGAGTTGCAACCCGTCGTTGAAATCGTCCGTGGGGGGCTATAGGATGCCCCGATGGATGTAGCTCCGCAGGAGCCTCCCGGCCGCACGCAAAAGCGGCTGGAAGGCCTTTTTCTTATTGCCTCCCGGGCCCGGGCCTCAGGCCGCCACCTCTTGCGCCGCATCCTCCGCAAGCCCCGCACCGTGGCGGAGAGCCCCAATCTCCTGCCGACCCTCATCAAGGTCTTCGCCGCCTTTGCCCGGGTGGATGGCGAACTGCTCGAAGAGGAAATTGACTCCAGCCTCGGCTTCCTCCGCTACGATTACCCCGATGCCGTCTATTCCGAGCTTCGCAAGCTCTTCCGCGATGCTCTCCACGAGCAGCAGGATCTCAACGCCATCGCCGATAAGCTCTCCATCGAGCTCGACGAAGAGCGCAAGATCCTCCTCGGCGTGCAGCTCTACGATCTCATCGCCAAAGCCGGCCTCAAGCAGGAGCAGGTCATTGCCTATTACTCCTTTATGTCGCAGCTCGGCATGGCGGCCCAGGCCATCGACATCGTCTACCAGCTCAACGCCAACGACCAGACCGATACCGGCATCTACCAGCAGGGCGTCTCTCCCCTCGAGGCCCTCAGCTTCGGCCCTGGCGACAAGGCCGATGTCGCCCTGCGCGGACTCCACGACGGCGAGCGCATCCTCTCCTACCGCTACAAGGAACTGATCGTCCTAAAGAACCTCAGCGGGCGCAACCTCATCGTTCAGGGCCGCTCCCTCAAGGATGGCGATCTCTGCCGGATCTTCGCGGGCCAGCGCATTCTTATCGACGACCAGGTGCTCACCCACCAGGAACTCGTCTTCTATTTCAACGCCAAGAAAAACGTCACCCTCCCGCAGATCTTCGTCGCGGTGAACGACGAGGACGAGGTGCGTTTGGAAAAGAACCGCTCCCGCGATTCCTGCCTCGAAGTCACCTTTGGCCTCCGCGTTCAAGTTACCGCGCTCAAGGACGTCGACGCCGTCCTCAAGGCCACCCGCCTTTCCCAAGGCACCTCCGTGGAAGCCACTCTGGAAGACAAAATCATCTTCCACAACGACAGCGAACTCGCCCTCGACGATCTCCGACGCCGTGCCCGCCACTACGGTGGCCGCTTCCAGCTCAAGGCCTCCAAGAGCGAGTACCTTGTCTCCAACAACCCAGGCCTCCTCCACGAGGACGACATCCTCCTTTCGCCCGGTACTGGTGGCGACATCCTCCTCAAAATCTACTGCGACTACGACCGCAAGGAGGGCCGCGTGGAGGTGCTCCAAGCCGACCGCCCCATTGTTGTCCGCGGCGTCCCCGTGCGTAATTTTGCCACTCTCAACGACGGCGACGCCATCCGCATCGATGCCGGCCAGGTGCTGCGCTGTAACTTCACCGAGCGCCTCATCGAGGAGGAGCGCAACATCATCCGCTCCGTGGAGGTCCGCGATCTCGTGGCCCGCTTCCGCAACGACCAAGTCGCCCTCGATGGCGTCGCTTTCACCGTGCAGCGCGGCGAGATGGTCTGCGTGATGGGTGCCAGCGGCTCGGGCAAAAGCACCCTCATGCGCGCCCTTTCCGGGCAATTCCTGCCCGCCCAGGGCGATGTCCTCTTCAACGGCCGATCGCTTTACGGCAACTTCGACGCCCTGCGCAAATACGTCACTTACATCCCGCAGCACGATGCCTTTGACGAGCACCTCACCATTGAGGAAAATCTCGACTACGCCGCCGCCCTGCGCACCCCGCATCTTTCAAAGCGCGAGCGCTCCCGCCGCATCGATGGCAAGCTCGCCGAGCTCGGCCTCAACGAGCGCCGCAACTACGTCGTCGGCGCGGCCGACAAAAAGACCCTCTCCGGCGGCGAACGCAAGCGCCTCAACATCGGCCTCGACATGATCAGCTCGGCCGACGTCTACCTTTTTGACGAGCCCACCAGCGGCCTGTCGTCCAAGGACTCCGAGCACGTCATCGACATCATCCGGGGCATGGCCCACAACAAAATCGTCCTCGTCACGATCCACACGCCCACCTCGAAGATCTTCCAGATGTTCCAAAAGGCCGCCCTGCTCGATCGAGGCGGCAAGCTCGTCTTCTTCGGCACCCCGCAGGAGATGCTCAAGTACTTTGCCGAAGCCGAGCACCAGCAGCACTACGGCGCCGAGCTCGGCACCTGCGAGGCCTGTGGCACCACCCGCCCCGAATTCATCTTCGATGTGCTCGAGACCCCGCTCCGCGATCTCTCCGGCGACATCATCCTGGAGGAAAATAACCGCGGCCAACTTGTCCCCGCCCGCCGCTACTCGCCCGACTACTGGCGCGACAAATACGAGGCCTACCACCTCCTCAAGGACATGCAGCAGGCCCCCGCGCCCCGCGAGGTGCCCCCGCCGCTGCCCGCTGCCGCCCGCCGTCGCGAGCCCCTGCGCTGGCGCGAGGAATGGCGCCAGTTCCGCGTCCTCTTCAAGCGCGCCTTCTTCAGCAAGATGCGCAACAACGCGAATCTCACCATCTCGCTCCTCGTCGCGCCCCTCCTCGCCCTGCTCATCGGCTTCGTGCTGCGCCACTCCGAGAGCGACCATTACGACTTCGCCTCCGCCTTCCACATCCCCACCTACCTCTTCCTCTCTCTGGTGGTAGCCATGTTCCTCGGCCTCACCAATAGCGTCGACGACATCACCCGCGATCGCCCCGTCCTCTTCCGCGAGCGCAATCTGAACGTCCGCATCGGCTACTACATCTGCGCCAAGGTCCTCACCCTCACCATCTTCGCCGTCATCCAGTGCATCCTCTTCACCCTCGTTGGCGATGCCCTCCTTGCCGTCCGTGGCGTTTTCTGGATCGTCTTCACCGCCATGCTGCTCACCACCGTCAGCGGCTTCGCGATTGGACTCGTCATCTCCTCCCTCGTCAACGAAAGCAAGACCGCCATCCTCGCCATCCCTGCCGTCCTCATCCCCCAGATCATCCTCGCCGGCGCCCTCATCAAATACGAGGACATGAACCGCGATCTCGATTTCGTCTACGTCGCCCAGCAGTGGTACGCCAAACACCCCGGCAGCTCCATGGAGCCCCGCAACGACCTCAAAGTCCCCATCATCTGCGAGTTCATCCCCATGCGCTGGTCCTACGAGGCCCTCGTCTTTGCCCAGGCCAAGCTCAACCCCCTCACCAGCCGCCAGGAGACCGTTCAGCGCCAGATCGACGAACTCGTCAAAGTCAAAAACCCCACCGACGCCCAGCTCGACCGCCTCGAGGACCTCAAGGAACTCCTCACCATCGTCTCCGGCCTCCAGGCCAAGGACCCCCGCGCCGTCGACAAGAAGTTCGACGAAGTCGACAAAGTCATCGACGGCGCTCCCTTCGACCGCGCCAATTTCCGCCAGCGCGGCCAGGGCGTCACCGCCGAGTCCCTCTACGTCAACCAAAAGATCACCGACCTCATCTCCAAGGCCGAGATGGACCAGCAGGACTACCGCAAAGGCGGCAAAATCAGCAACGTCTTCTTCGGCCCCGTCAAGGAATACAAAGGCCTCCGCTTCGGCATCCTCTGGTTCAACTCCGGCGTCCTCATCTTTTCCACCCTAGGCCTCTTCTTCCTCCTCTACCTCATCCTCGGCCATCAGGTGCGCAACCGCGCCATCTAGCGGGGCCCCGTCCGTGTAGCCGCCTTCGTGAGAAGGTGGTCCCCCCTCCGCAAGCTGAAAGCCCTGAGCCCAGTCGAAGGGTCGCCCTCCCGTAGCCGCCTTCGTAAGAAGGTGGCCCCAACGCTACCCGCTCCCGTCCAGCGCCTTATCCATGGGCTTGCCCGGCGTATCTCCCCTCCGCCACCTGGAGAAATTTACTTAACCACCTAAACTTTCTTCCCCATTTCCCAAAAGTTGGCCCACTTTATGCGTATACCTCCTGTAAATACAACGTAAACGCGGAAAAGAGGGAAATGGTGCTTTATTTTAGACAGGCAATGTGGCAGAATTGTAACAAGATCGGCTTTGAGCCGGTGCTCAAGGTCAGTGATGTTCCCCAGATAATGACCATGAACGCAATACAAGGTAAATACAAACGAGGAGGATTCAGCCTCATCGAGTTGTTGGCGGTAATGGCAGTTATTGCCATCATGACTTCACTCCTCGTACCGGCAATTTCGGGCATTTCCAGTTCTTCTGGTCGGCGGGGTGCCGTTAACACTCTGATGAACACCTTTGAGCAGGCCCGCGTGGCGGCTCTTCAGACCGGTCAGAATGTCTATGTCGGATTTGCCGATTCCTCCTTCCCGGTAGCGGATATGCAATATGCGGCCTTCATGGTTTTCCGCGACGCCACGGACGAGGAAAAAGCGGCCAATTCCGGGCCCTATGTGATTTTGAAAAAATGGACAAAACTTCCCAAGAACATCTCCTTTAAGCGCATTAATAACAGTATTGTGCCGATGTCTGGCGGGCAGACTCAGTTTGCGGGACTAAATGCCTTGCTTCCAGGCCAATATCAAATCCTCTCAGAAAAATTGCCTGTGATGACTTTCAACAGTTCTGGTGTTATTGAGGGCGGTTCCAGCCCTCTCCAATTGTTTCTCTACGAGGGTTATTATACCAAGAGCACCGACACGGACAATTTTACGCGCAATGCGCAGACCCAGAGTACTGCGGGACTTTTTGAAAAGATAGCCTTCTCGCGATATACAGGACGAGCTCAGCTCGACATCACCTCTCTGCAATGAATTATCGCCTCGTCGGATCCTCGAAGGAGCGCGCATTCTCGCTTGTTGAGATGGTCTTGGCCCTTGGGGTCATCTCCTTTGCTTTGGTGGGCATCATGGGATTATTCCCCGTCGCGATGAAGAGCGCCCAAGAGAGCCAGCAGGAAACTCGCGCAGCTATTATTGCTCGGCAAGTTTTTAGTGACTTAACCTCCGTCTCGGGCACCACCCCTCGGCCGATTGCTCTCGGCACCAATACGGACCTCATTTCAAATTGGACCAGTATTCCCCTCACTACCAGTGGCTCGGTGACTATCAATTACGACCTTGCCGGCCAACCGATCGGCACGTCTCTCTCACCCAATGCGATCTACCGAATGGATTTGGTTGTATCGCCTAATACGCCTTCCGCCAACATTTCCCAAGTTCAAGCGACCGTCTCCGTGCCAGCAGCGGCCCCCGTAGCCAACCGCTCCAGCTACGGCTTTGTAACCTTGCTCCGCGCCAACTAGAGAAGTGAGAAAATCTTCCGCCTTCACTCTCATCGAGCTCCTCGTTTCGATGGCTTTGCTCAGCCTTCTCATTGTCATGCTCATGTCGATGGTGAACAACGGCGTAAAGCTTTGGAAAACTAGCGAAAATCGGGTTGATGCCTATCGCGAAGCCCGTGCTGCCTTGGGCATCATGGCGCGGGATTTCAAGGCT
>FTBM01000092.1_pt1 | contig 11335 bp, 9 predicted proteins | sample 1639361 | NCBI WGS metagenome assembly FTBM01 (sample SAMEA3914864, study PRJEB12502) | metagenome | biome: forest; material: soil | place: USA | collected 2012-03-12 | depth 0.3 m | reverse complement strand
GCGCGCGCTGGAACGGCAACTTCTACTACACCGCCGACTTCGGCAACCAGAGCTTCCTCAGCCACATGATTTCCGCCGGCCTCGAGTGGAAGTTCTAAGGCAATCAAAGAAATCCCGCCGCCAAAAAGAACGACTTGGTAGAGGCCACTGACCCAGTCGCCCGCGCGAGTTCGGCTTAAAATATACGATAATTTTAGCCAGCCTCCTCGGCGTCTGCCCGCATACCGCCGACGCCAGCCCGCCGCATACATACCCCTTGCCGCCCGCCTGCCGATTCCCCTAAAATCAGGCATGCGCCGCGAAGCCCTCGACGAAATCTCCGCTTGGATCACCCAGAGCGGCCTTTCCGGCGCACCCGAAATTGACCTGCTCAACGGCTTCTGCGACCGCTGCCTCCAGGCCGGCCTCGACCTTTCTACTTCCGTAGCCATCGTCGATACGCTCCACCCCATCTGGGAAGGCCGGGCTTTTTTTTGGCGCAGCGACGGCCTGGAAGACGAACCCGTTAGCGAATACGCCAGCACAAAGGAAGGCGAGAGGGCGGAGATGTGGCAGCGGACCTCTTTCTACTATATGTTGACCAGCGGTGAGAGCGAAGTGCGGCGACGCATCGGCTTCGGCGATCCGCTGGATTTTTATTCGCTGGACGATCTGCTGGCCGCCGGGCACACGGACTGCTTTGCCCTCGTCCAGCGGTTCGCCAGCGACGGCGTCATCGGCGAGATGGATAGCATCTACTCGCACTGGGTGACGAAGAATGTCAACGGCTTCTCGGACGAGGACTGCGCGGCCCTGCGGCACCTCGTCCCCTTTCTCGCCCTCGCTTTAAAAGCAGCCTCCCTCTCGCGCATCGCCAGCACCCTCGTCGACGTCTATCTCGGCCAGGACGCCGGCCAGCGCGTGCTCAGCGGCCGCATCTCCCGTGGTGCCACCGAGCGCATCAACGCCGTCCTCTGGTTCTCCGATCTCTGCGGTTTCACCACCATTGCGGACTCCGCCGCCTCCGACGAAATCATCCACCTCCTCGACGACTACGCCGAAGCCGTCATCGCCTCCGTGCACGAGAATGGCGGCTCCGTCCTCAAACTCATCGGCGACGGCATCCTCGCCATCTTCAAAACCGAGAGCAATCCCACCGCTGGCCTCTCCGCCCTCCAGGCCGAGGCCGCCATGCGCCGGCGCCTCGCCGAGGTCAACACCCGCCGTTCCGCCGAAGGCCGCCCCACCACCGGTCTCCGCCTCGGCCTCCATCTCGGCGACGTCTTCTACGGCAACATCGGCAGCGACGAACGTCTCGACTTCACCGTCGTCGGCCCCGCCGTCAACGAAGTCAGCCGCATCGTCTCCATGGGCCGCACCGTCGAACGCGACTTCATCGCCTCCGCCGAATTCGTCGCCGCCCTCCCCGAGTCCGAACGCTCCCGCCTCACCTCCCTCGGCCAATACCCTCTCCGCGGCGTCAGCCGCCCCCGCGAACTCTTCACCCTCGCTTCCGCTTAGGGAAACGCTGATTAAATCAAGATCACCCATTCGTGGAGCGAGGCCATCGGATGCTGAAGGCATCCCAGCTATAGTAGCAGGGGATTGAGCCCGCTTTGCGGGCGACATCCCCTGGTTTTCCCTCAAAAATACGATCGACCCTGAAGGGGTCGCAGCCAGCGGGGACCGGCTCGCCTATCTTCACGGTTAAATCAGCGCCTCTTTAGCGGCCGCTACTTCACATCCCAATCATCCGTCCGAAACGACGAAGCCGGCAGCCCCTCTTTATTGTAAAGATTCCCAATCGGATTGCTCGCCCAGCTATACCGCACCGCCACCGGCGCAGGCACTTGATCGCTCGACACCACGACGGCATCTCCATCCACCGTCGCCTTGGCCCACACAAAATTCTTATCCGCCCCCGCGATCGCAAATCCCGTCAACTCCGCCCCCATCGGCGGCACGCCCGTTGGCGTCCACGGCGGCACGCCGATCGTCAGTCCCGAGCCCACGCTCTTGAACGACACCCGCACCTTGTTCCCCTCCACCTTGCACGAATCGTAAAGCGGCCCCGAGTACACCAGCTTGTCCTCCCCATACACCAGATGCCGCGCCGCCAGCGCCAGCCGCATCCCCACATCCACTTTGTCCAGGGGATGAATGTCCCCGCCGTTGCCGATATCGATCGCCGTCGCCATCCCTGTATTCGGCAGCGCCAGCGTCTTCATCTGCGCTTCGCGGATCACCGCCATTCCGCCCTCCGAGGGCTTCGACTGCAAAGTCTGGTAATTGGCTAACTGGACAAACAGAAACGGAAAATCCCCCTCATCCCACTTCTCCCGCCAATCCGTGATCATCCGCGGAAACAGCGTGCGATATTCCACCCCCTGCGCCGCATTCGCTTCTCCCTGATACCAGATCACTCCCCGTATCGCATAGGGAATCAACGGCGCCACCATCCCGTTAAAGAGCACCGTCGGCGTTTTTCCTCCTCCATCCGGCGTCACCGGCGGTTTCGGAGCAGGAGTGACCGGCAGCGGCATCGGAGGCACCGGCTGCTTTTCCGCCCGAGCCTTCACCTTGTCCGCCTCCCAGGCATCGAGGACCTTCTTGTAGTCATTCCCCGGCCCCGCCTGCCACTTCTTCAACTCTTCGTCGTAGGTCGCTTTCAGCTCCTTGTACTCCGCATTCGCTTTCTCCAGACCGGCTTTGATCTTCTCCACCGCATCGAGATGCCGGGTAAATGGCGGATCCTTCTGCAGCCCGCTCAGGCTCGTCCAGGCCTCAGCCGGAGTTCCGCCCACATAGGTCCCGATCAACCCCACCGGCCGCTGGATGGCCTTCCGCACATCGCGACCAAAAAAGTATCCCACCGCGGAGAAGCGCTCCGCCGTCTTCGGCGTGCACACGATCCACTTGCCGATCGTATTCGTCTCCGGCTGCAGGCTCGATTTCAGGTTCACTTGAAAAAACCGCAATTGCGGATCATTTGCCGCGACCTCGGCCTCCGCCGCGTTGTGCGCGCGAGCCAGCGAAAACGCCATGTTCGACTGCCCCGAGCAAATCCACACCTCACCCACCAACACGTCCTCGATCTTCACCGTGTTCTTCCCCGCGATCGTCAGCGTCTCCGCCTTGCTCGATGCCTTCACCGGCTTCAGGTCCACCCGCCACGCCCCGTCCGCCCCCGCCGAGGTCTTCGCCGTCTGGTCGCCCAGTGTCACCGTCACCGTTTCCCCCGAGTCCGCCCATCCCCACACCGGCAATTTGCTATCCTGCTGCAACACCATGTGATCGCCAAAGATCGCCGGCATGCGCACCTCGCCCCTCCCCTGCTGCACGGTTACCAAATATGCCATACCAACGAGACACGCGAGGGGAGCTTTCATGGAAGTACCCCTCACTCCACTCCAGAACCCCTCCCCGGTCGAGCAGTTTCCCGCCTGAAAAAAGAAGTTGCGCTTTATGAGCGATAATGATTACTTCGCTCATACACCCTCATATTCGCTTTCATGAAATCCTACCGTCTCAACCGCCTCTTCAACCCCAAGTCCAACCGCTGCTTCGACGTTGCCATCGACCACGGCTTCTTCAATGAATACAGCTTCCTCTCCGGCATTGAGGACCTCGGCGCTGCCGTGAAGACCCTCGTCGACGCCGCGCCCGACGCCATCCAGCTCACCGTCGGCCAGGCCCCGCTCCTCCAAGGCCTCCCCGGCCGCCACAAGCCTTCTCTCGTCCTCCGCACCGACGTCGCCAATGTCTACGGCAAGGAACTCCCCCGCGCGCTCTTCAGCCGCATGATTGAGAACCCCGTCGAGCAGGCCATCCGCCTCGACGCCACCTGCGTCGTGGTCAATCTCTTCCGCATCCCCGACCAGCCCGAAGTCTCCGACCAGTGCATCCAGAATATCCTCAAGATTAAGCCCGTCTGCGACTCCTACGGCATGCCCCTCATGGTCGAGCCCCTCGTCTTCCAGTCCAACGCCAAGGCCGGTGGCTACATGGTCGACGGCGATCCCGCCAAGATCCTCCCGCTCGTCCGCCAGGCCGTGGAACTCGGTGCCGATATCATCAAGGCCGACCCCACCGACGACGTGAGCATCTATCACAAGGTCGTCGCCATCGCCGGCCACATCCCCGTCCTCGTTCGCGGCGGCGGCAAGGCCCCCGACGCCGAAATCCTCGCCCGCACCGAGGAGCTCATCAAGCAAGGCGCCGCCGGCATCGTCTACGGCCGCAACGTCATCCAGCACGACAACCCCGCCGGTATGACCAAGGCCCTCATGTCCATCGTCCACGATGGAGCCACCGCTTCCGAAGCCGCTGCCTTCCTCAAGTAATATGAGCACCGTTAAAATTGGCATCATCGGCGGTGGCCTCATGGGCCGCGAAGTCGCCAGCGCCCTCGCCCGTTGGTTTGTCCTCGCCGACTTCCCCGTCAAAGCCGAACTCGTCGCCGTCGCCGATCTCGCCGAACCCCAGCGCGAATGGTTCCGCCAGATCCCGACCGTCAAGCTCATCACCGACGACTACCACAAGCTCCTGGCTTCTCCCGATGTCGACGTCGTCTACGTCGCCGTTCCGCATAATCTCCACACCCAGATCTATCTGGATGTACTCAAGGCTGGCAAAGACCTCTTCGCCGAAAAGCCCTTCGGCATCGATCTCGAAGCCGCCCGCACCATTGCGAATGCCGCGAAATCCTCCGGCCAATTCGTCCGCTGCAGTTCCGAGTTCCCCTTCCTGCCCGGCGTCCAGCGCGCCTTCGCCGCCGCCCAGTCCGGCACTCTCGGCCACCTTCTCGAAGTCCGCTCCGGCTTCCACCACAGCAGCGATCTCGATCCCACCAAGCCCGTCAACTGGAAGCGCCAGGTCAAGACCTGCGGAGCCATCGGCGTCATGGGCGACCTCGGCATGCACGCCGTTCACGTTCCCTTCCGCCTCGGCTGGAAGCCCAAGCGCGTCTACGCCCAACTCCAGAAAATCTACCACCAGCGCCCCGATGGCAAGGGCGGCATGGCTCCCTGCGACACCTGGGACAATGCTCTCCTCCACACCGAAGTCGATATCGACGGCGCAGAAGTCCCCGTCCGTTTCGAGATGAAGCGCCTCGCCCCCGGCGAGACCAACTCCTGGTTCATCGAGATCCTCGGCACCGATGGCGGCGTGAAATACAGCACCAAGGAACCGAAGACGCTCTGGACCTTCCAGCGCGGCAAGGAGCAGATCTGGCAGCGCACCGACCTCGGCTTCAACGGCCCCTTCACCACCATCACCGGCGGCATCTTCGAGCCCGGCTTCCCCGATTGCTTCCAGCAAATGTGGGCCGCCTACCTCGCCGAACGCGCCGGCAAACTCGGTGACAAATTCGGCTGCGTCACGCCCGATGAAGCCGTCGCCAGCCACGAACTCTTCGCCGCGGCACTCGTCTCCCACGCCGAAAAACGCGCTGTCGAATTGAAGTAAGGCCCGCTAGGATTTTTCATTCCCCCATGAAAACCACCATCGTCTCCGGCCAGCCCTCCTGGCTCTTCGCCTCCGACAAGGTCGATGCCGCCATCACCGAACTCGGAGGACACCTTGCTCCCGTCCACTTCCACCTGGGCCGGAAGATCATCGCGCCGTTCTCCATCGCGCCCTGGGCCGAGGAGAAACTGGCCCCCGGCACACCGCAATTGCTCAAGAGCCTGCGCGGAGATTTCTTCTGCGCACCCTTTGGCGGCAGCGAGAGCCTCTATCGCGGCGAAGCTCACCCGCCCCATGGCGAATCAGCCAATGCCAAATGGCAATTTGAAGGGCTGGAAAAAGACAAAAGCGCCACGCGACTCCACCTTTCTCTCCGCACGAAGATTCGCCGCGGACGCGTGGATAAATTCATCGGCCTCTGCACCGGCCAGACCGCACTCTATTGCCGCCACGTCCTATCAGGAATGACCGGCCCGATGAATTTCGGCCACCACGCCATGCTAAGGTTTCCCGAACCCGAAGGCTCAGGCCGCATCAGCACGAGCCGCCTTCGCTTTGGCCAGGTGTATCCCGCCCTCTTTGAGGACCCCGCCAAGGGCGGCTATAGCAGCCTGAAAAAGGGCGCGCTATTTTCCCGCCTCGACCGCGTCCCCGCCGCCGACGGCTCCACCGCCGACCTCAGCTCGTATCCCGCCCGCCGCGGCTTCGAGGACCTCGTCATGTTCACCCATCAGGACACCGACGACTTTGCCTGGACCGCCGTAGCCTTCCCCGAGCAAGGCTACGTCTGGTTCTCCCTCAAAGACCCGCGGGTCCTGCAGAGCAGCATCTTTTGGCATTCCAATGGCGGCCGTCACTACGCCCCATGGAGCAGCCGCCATGTCAACGTCCTCGGCCTCGAGGATGTAACCTCCTATTTCCACGGCGGGCTCAAGGAATCCGCTGAGCGCAATCCCGTGAATCGCCGAGGCATCAAAACGGCGCTGCAACTAAGTCCCACGGAGCCTCTGGAAGTGAACTACATCATGGGCGTCGCCGCGATCCCTAAGTCCTTCACCCGCGTCAAAACCATCCAGCGCACTCCCAAGGGCATCACCCTCATCTCCACCACCGACCAGCGCGTCGCCGCGCCTCTCGATCTCGATTTCCTCTACTAAGCTATGAAACGCAGCGATATCAACTTCCTCATCACCTCCGCCACCGCCTGCTTCCAGGCCCACGGCTGGGCGCTCCCACCTCATCCCCGCTGGGACGTCACCGACTTCGGTCTCGGTGATTGGCAAAATTTCGGCCTCGTCCTCGTCAATCTCGCCGAGGAGCCCGAGTACTGCGAAAAACTCATGTACGCCCGCCAGGGCATGACCACCCCCGCCCACACCCACCGCAAGAAAAAGGAAGACATCATCTGCCGCTGGGGCCGTCTCGCTGTCCGCGTTTGGGATGGCGCTCCCGGAAACAAGGATGGCCAGCCCCTTCACCTCCCCGTCAATCACGAGCCCTACGAGGCCAAATCTGGCGACCTCGTCATCCTCAAGGCCGGCTCCCGCATCACCCTCGTCCCCGGCGTCTATCACGAGTTCTTTCCGCAGTCCGAGGAATGCATCATCGGCGAAGTCTCCACCGCCAACGACGACCTCCACGACAACGTCTTCGTCAATCCCAACATTGGCCGCTACCCCGGCATCGAGGAAGACGCCACTCCCATCCTCCGCCTCATTAGCGAAGCCTGACCGACGTGGATTCAAACCATGAATAATAGTTCCACCCGCTCCGGACTCCTCGCTGGCGGCAATTGGATCGTCGACAAGGTCAAGCTCATCGATACCTACCCGCAGCAGGATACCCTCGCTAATATCCTCAGCGAATCCGTCGGCAACGGCGGCGGCCCCTTCAACGTCCTCGTCGACCTTGCTAAATTAGGAGCCACCTTTCCCCTCGCCGGCATCGGCCTCATCGGCGACGATTCCGAAGGCCAGTGGATCGCCGATCAATGCGCCTCCCACCGCATCGACACCTCCCACCTTCGCCCGCACCAGTCCGCCCACACGTCCTACACCGACGTCATGACCGTGCAATCCACCGGTCGCCGCACCTTCTTCCACCAGCGCGGGGCCAATGCCTTCCTCACGGATTCGCACTTCGACTTTGCTAATACCAAAGCTAAGATCTTCTACCTCGGCTACCTCCTCCTCCTCGATCAACTCGACCAGCCCGATCCCGAGTTCGGCACCGTCGCCGCCCGCGTCCTCCAGCGTGCCCGCGCCGCCGGCCTCAAGACCTGCATCGACGTCGTCAGTGAAGACAGCCAGCGCTTCGCCCAGATCGTCCTTCCCGCCCTCCGCCACGTCGACTACTGCATCCTCAACGAAGTCGAGCTTGAGCGCACCACCGGCATCCCCACCCGTCTCGGCGACGAGATCGACCACGGCGCTGTCGCCACCGCCTCCCGCCAGCTCCTCGCCGCCGGGGTCAAGGAATGGGTCATCGTCCACTTCCCCGAGGGTGCCTGCGCCGTCGGCGCGCATGATGTCCTCCATCTCCAGGGTAGCCTCTACGTTCCCCAGTCCCACATCGTCGGTTCCGTCGGTGCGGGCGATGCCTTCGCCGCCGGCGTTCTCTACGGCCTCCACGAGGGCGTCCCCATCGAGACCGCGCTGCAATACGGCGTCACCACCGCCGCCTCCTGTCTCTATGGCGCAGGCACCTCCGATAGCATCCTCCCCCTCCCCGAGTGCCTCGCCCTCGGCCAGAAACTCGGCTTCCGTCCTCTCTAGGACAACCTAAGCTTGCCCCTCGAAAGCTAAGCCCCCACTATCCGCCCATGTTCGCTCAGGAACGGCACACCGAAATCATCAAGCTCGTCCGCGAACATCGCCGCCTGAATTTCGTCGATCTCCAGCGCCGCCTCGAGGTCTCCCCCGCCACCCTCCGCCGCGATCTCACCGAGCTCGAGGAAACCGGCGACATCATCCGCGTCCACGGCGGCGTGCTCGATCCCTCCTACGTCCGCTCCGAGATCTCCTTCGACGAACGCCTGTTGAAAAACAACTCCGCGAAGAAAGCCATCGCCAAAAAAGTCGCCTCCCTCATCCCGCCCGGCGCCAGCATCTTTATCGATGCCGGCTCCACCTGCCTCGAAGCTGGCAAGGCTCTCCTCGGCCGCAAGGACCTCCGCATCATCACCCACTCCGTCCTTCTCCTCGAGGCCTCCCTCCGCGGCGAGGCCGATATCCTCTGCCTCGGCGGCCAGCTCCGCAAAATCAGCGGCGCCCTCATCGGCAGCGCCGCCCTCGGCGCTCTGGCTCAACTCAAAGTCGACTTCGCCCTCCTCGCCGCCTCCGGCCTCGACGCCATCGAAGGCTGCTCCACCACCGAGCTCTCCGAAGCCGAGATGAAAAGAGCCATCATCTCCCGCGCCTCCCGCAAGATCCTCCTCGCCGACCACACCAAGTGGCAAAAGCCCAGCACCGTCCTCTTCGCCCCCTGGACCGATCTCAACGACTGGATCACCGACCGCCCCTTAAGCGCTAAAGAAGCCAAGCCCCTCCGCGCCGCCGGCCTCGCCATCCACTCCTGCGAGTAGATACCAGCAACCCGCCCACTCCGCACGCCTACCCTCAATACGCTCCGCAGAAGCGCTCTTCTTGTAACCACGCCGCTCTGCTGGCGTACGGCCCAGCGGGCCGTCTCCCAGGAAACCATCTTAAGCCCATATTAGGCCGCCACCCAATTCCCTCCCGCCTTGACCCGGCCACTTTTTGGAGCTTGGGTTCAGTCCTCCGATGGAAGAGGACACGACCATACCGCCCCTGCCCCCCGCTCTCACCCGCAGTATCTTCCTTATTCTCGGTTGCGCCATCGCAGGTCTTGTCCTCGCCTCCGCCCTCCCCCTCCTCTTTCCAAAACAATACCGCGCCACCGTCACCCTCCAGATCAAGGACCTCCCCTCCCTCTCCGCCACGCTGCAGGAAGACACCGCCCGCATCAAAAGCCCCGACCTACTCGGCCTCGTCGTAGACCAACTCGAGCTCCCGAAGCGCTGGAGTAAATCATCATCCCCCCTCAGCCGAGAAGACGCCACCCGGAAACTCGCAAAATCCATCTCCGTCTCCGCCGTTCGCAACACCGAACTCGTCAAAATTTCCGTCGACGATACCGACTCGCGCCAGGCAGCCACCCTCGCCAACGCCATCGCCCTGGAATTCCAAAACTTCTACGCCAAGTCGCAGGAAAAACTCGCCTTGGACCACCTGAAAGACCTCCAGCAGGATGCCGACCAACTCCACGCAAAAACCGAACAACTCCGCCAAAAAGCCGCCACCCTCCGCAGCCAGGAAAGCGAAGCCGATCGCAATTCCGGCTACATGGGCGAGTCCCTCCCGCCCCAGGTGGGATCCCCCGCCTACCTCGCTGCCCAAAGAAACTACCTCCAAGCCAAGGAAATCGAAGACTCCGCTCAACGAATCCTCGCCGCCGCCAAAATCCAAAACGCCATGCCCGCCAAACGCGTCATCCTCTGGGAACGCGCCGAGCCCCCTCCTCTCCCCATCGCCCTCCCCCCCTTCATCCGCCTCGCCCTCGGTGCTTTTCTCGGCGCAATCTTGGGGAGCATTCTTTCCCTTTTCGTAAAGAGAAAATAGCTCAACGCGCCAACGATCCACTCGATCAACGCGTTGCGCCGGGAGGGCCGACCTCTGTGTCGGCCGTCGGTCCCCAAGGTCGGAACGACCTCATAATAATTCCCTACCTCTTCGCCAGCACGCTGCTCTCATACCCCTTCACCTCATCCACCCACTTCCTTCCCACCGGCACATTCTCCCGCCGGCAATGCTCATCCCACACCGCGCCAAACGGCAGCGTCTTCAATTCCTCCAGCAGCGCCAGCCGCGACGTCAAATCTCCCGCCGCCTCCAGCTTGCGCAATTCCCCCGCTGGCTCCAGCAACGCCACCAGCAAACTCTTCAGCGCATTCCGCGTCCCGATCACCCAGGCCGCCACGCGATTGATGCTCGCATCAAAGAAATCCAGTCCCACGCTCGTGCGCCCGAGGAAATCCCCCCGCACCAACTCTTCCATGATCGCCTTCGTCGGATCATCCATCAGCACCACGTGATCGCTGTCCCAGCGCACCCCGCGGCTCACATGCAGCAGCAACTCCGGCACAAATTGCAGCATCGAGCTGATCTTATCCGCCAGGCTCTCCGTGGGATGGAAATGTCCCGCATCCAGGCACAGCGCCACCTGCCGCGACACCGCATAGCCCATGTAAAATTCATGCGAGCCCACCACGTACGACTCCGACCCAATGCCAAACAGTTTACACTCCACCGCATCCACATGGTGCTTCGCATCCAGCTTCTCCGCGAAGACCTCATCCAGCGCCTTCTCCAACCGCAACCGCGGCGCCTTGCGATCCACCGGCGTATCCTTGTAGCCATCCGGAATCCACACATTCATCACACACGGACTCCCCAATTGCTTCCCGATCTCCGCGCTGATCTGCCGGCTTAGGATGCCATGCTGAATCCAAAATTCACGCACCTTCGCGTCCGCGCTCGAAAGCGTGAACCCATCCGCCGAGAGCGGATGTGAAAAATACGAGGGATTGAAATCCATCCCCATCGACCGCTCCTTCGCCCAATCGATCCAACTCTGGAAATGCTCCGGCGCAATCGCATCCCGATCCACCTTCTTCCCCTCAAAGTCCCCATAGATCGCATGAAGATTCAGCCGATGCTTGCCCGGAATCAGCGACAGCGCCTTGTCCAAATCCCCGCGCAACTCCGCAATCGTCCGCGCCTTCCCGAGATAATTCCCCGTCGCCTGAATCCCCCCGCTCATCGCCTCCCCCGTCCCTTCAAATCCCCCCACATCATCCCCCTGCCAG
>FTBM01000081.1_pt1 | contig 11364 bp, 6 predicted proteins | sample 1639361 | NCBI WGS metagenome assembly FTBM01 (sample SAMEA3914864, study PRJEB12502) | metagenome | biome: forest; material: soil | place: USA | collected 2012-03-12 | depth 0.3 m | reverse complement strand
TTGATATTCACCTTGCAACTCTCGTCGTCTGCCCAAAAGGCGACGCGCCCTACGATGGGATTCGTCGTCGTCGGCTTCACCGTCGAGGCTGAGAAGTCCGCTTTCCCCGCGCTCCCGCCGGATGGCACCGCCAGTTTCCCGTCCTTCAAAATGTAGAGCCACCGCACCGGCATCGGCGCGGTATTGGTCTTACCCGTCACCGCCGCATTCGCCGCATCAATCGTGAACCCCTCCACCTTGCCCACCGCCGCCGGATTCAAAATCGGATACCGCCCCAGCAGCGGCTCATTCAGATCGGTGAAGAGCCCCTTGCTGGTGTCCCACGAGGTCGGCACCGCATCGTCCGTGAATCCCCCGGTTCCCGTCATCGTCCCCGACGAGTACAATTTGTAATACGCCACCGGCTGCCCTGATGCGTTGTACGTCCGAATCATCCCAGGCTGCGACGCCCAGGCCAGTATCCCATTCGCGCTGTCCCGCCCCGCCGTCCCCGCCTTGATCTGGCTGATCGCCAGGTTCAGCGCCGACTCCGACAACAGCTTCACATTCGCTCCGTCCGCGTGCGTCTTGGAGGATTTCAGCTCCGTCGAGACCGAACTGAGAAAGCTCACCACCAGGATGGAGACAAGGACGAGGCAGGCCAGAACGATGACCAGCGCCACTCCGCGCGGTCTTTGGGGGGATTTCATTGGGTGCTCCATTTGGAATTCCGCAGCGGGATCTCAGTCTGGAAAACCCGGTATCCGATGTGCTTCGCGCTCAGCGCAGCTTCAACCTTTGCCAGGTCGCCGGTCAGTTCCGAGGCCTTGCGAAACACGCTGTCCGGCACGTAACCAAGGTCCGGTACCGAGCTGGAATTTCCCTGCAACCGCAGCGCCGAGGTCTCGTCGATCGCGATCATCACGATCTTCAGCACCGGACAGAGCTGGTTCATCGTCGCGGGCTGCTTCGTCCCGCTCCACGTCGTCCGCGTGTCATATTCATAGTCCGCCCCGATTCGCTGCGTGGGATCAGCCGGCTCTTCGGTGTCCGGCTGCTTGGGCAATATCACCAGCGCCACGATGTTCTCCGCCAGCACGCGCGTCTTGGGCGGGGATGTCGCCAGCGCGTCGGTGAACCACTGCGTTCCCGTCGAGTTGTAGATCTTCATCTGCTCCGCCGGCTGGCTCATTTCCATCAACCGGAAGCGGTACCGCAGCGGCAGCGCCGAGGCGTCCAGGACCGGCGGCCGCCCCGAGAGCGAACTCGTACTTGCATCGTCCCCAAAGCGGATGAAGAACCCGCACGCGTTCAACAACGCATCGAGCTTCGCATACTGGTTCCCCGCCTCGCCCAGCGGTGCCTGAAAAAACACCGCATGTCCCACCTGCCCGTTCAGCAGCGACTTCCCCGCTACGAAATGCAAATCCGACTGCCTCCCATACCGGCTCGGCGTTCCCGAGTACCCCGCATCGCTCGCCGGCCGCCCCGCGCTATCAAAATACTCGTAGTACGTGTTCAGCGTCGCCTGGCTTAGCGTCCGCGTCATCGTCTCAAACGCCCCGCGCGCGTCCTGAAAAGCTTCGATCTTATCCGACGACCGCCGCCATATCTTGCCGGTCTCATTGATCGCCACAAAAAGCACGCCCAGCAGCAGCATCAGGATCGCCGTCGCGACCATCAGCTCCACCAGCGTAAAGGCCCGTACGTCCCGCCGGCGCATGGCTCAAAAACCGTTGTTCGAGACGAGCAGCGTGAAGGTCTTCGGGTCGTTTGGCCCGGTCTTCCGCTGGATGGAGAAATTCAAAGTCAGCAGGTTGGTGTTCGCCACCGGCCCCGGCACCTCCGCATTGGTCGGCAGGCTAGCCGTCACCGTATACAGCTTGCTCGGCTCCGCCACCGCCGCTCCCTCCGCGTCAAAATACCGCGGAAACCCGCTCTGATACCCTCCTGAACTCAAATCACTGTACTTCGCCAGCTGCAACTCCGTGGCAATTTGTTGCACGATCTGTGCTTGGGTCTGAATCTCAATGGCTTGCCGAAAATTGCTCAGCCCCACCGGCAGCATGCCAATCAGGGCGACCAACGAAAAACTCACCACGCCAAGGGCCAAAACCACTTCGACGAGACTGAATGCGGAGGAGGAACGCTTCATAGGGGATTTAATAGTTATTAAATAACTGTATATACATTGCAAGCCAAAAACCAAAAACTCTCATTTCCCCAAGGAGCCTCTCCAGGCGCTTCATAATTATCTGTAATAAATATTGCATAATCAGCCGGCGCACCAGCTCCGGGTCTAGCCGCAGTGCCGTCGTGGAGCCTGAGCTTGTCGATGGCTGCGCCGCGCCGCCTGGGGGCGGAACTTTCTCTACCCGGCCGGGACCTCTATTTAGGGGGCTATTCGCCTCTGCGATACCCTGACACAGTCTGTGATCTATATGTCTGGATCACTCTTCAACCGCTCTTGCCAACTTCGGTCAACCAGGTGCACTCACTGGTTGTTCTCAAGTGTAGCCACCGTGGCTTCGAGAGCATTTGGTCCCGGCCTCGTCGCTCCATCGCTTACTTCCCCCTTCCCCCGGCGCGCCATTTCTTTAACCCGCTTTTTACCATGAAATCCTTCATCCGCTCTCTCTTACTCCTTGCTCTTTTGGCCTCGCTCGGTCTCGCGAAAGCCGATGACCCCACCCCACCCGGCGATATCCCCCCATGGCCCGTTCTTCCCTTTTCGAACAATGCCAATTTAGACTTCTCGCATCAGTTGCTGATTGGAGATGCCAGCTTCGCGAACTTTTCCAATAGCATATTCGAGCCCTCCTGCGCTTTTCTTCTCGCTCACGGTTTTGACCTGGCGAATTTGTCAGGCGCCTCATTCGCGGGAAGTTGGAACGCCGTAGCTCATTTGACCTATAACTCTGCCAATCTCTCGTATTGCAATTTTACAGGCGCTCCGATCAGCGTCGCTCAGCTCGAGAGCGCGGATAAGGTCAACGGCATTATCTTAAGCGGCCTTAGTTACTCGGGCGCGACTTTTCGAAAAGCCCTCGATCTCAACCATGCTCAGTTTGATGGCTCGAACATGTCCAATGCGTCCCTCACGAATATGGACCTCTCCTATGTGAATTTTCACCTGGCCATTCTCGAGGGAACGAATCTCACCGGATCCGATCTCTCCCATGCGGACCTCCGCCAACCGAACGTCACCTTCGCCATCACCGCCGACCAACTCAATGCCGCCAGCCGGGTCAATGGGATCAATCTCAGCGGAAACGATCTTTCTTCCTTCAACCTCGGCAATCTGAATCTCACCGACGCCGATCTCTCCGGAGCCAATCTCACCGGGGTCGACTTTGCGGATGCCACCCTCCTCAGGGTCGACCTCCGTCAGTCGATCACGGCCCAGGCCGTCACCGCCGGCCAGCTCCGGGCGGCCTTTACGGCTCAATATGTCAATCTGAGCGGCAACGATCTCAGCGGCTTCGACCTCAACAATATCGATCTGACCGGCGCCAACTTTTCGAATGCCAATCTCGCCGGGGCCAACTTTTTCGGCGTGCACCTTACCTCCGCCAATCTGAGCAATGCCAATCGGGCGCAGGCCGTTACCGAGGCCCAGCTTCGCCAGGCGATCGGTCTCACCCTCATCAGCCTCAGCGGCAACGATCTCTCTTCCTTTTCCTTCCAGGACCTCAATTTGAGCGGTGCCAATCTTAGCAGCACCAACCTGCTTTCAGCTGTTTTCACCGGGGCCGACCTCACCAATGTCGATCTGCGTGGGTCCAACATCACCGCTTCGCAAATTCGCTCTGCCGCCCACCTCAATGGCGTCAATCTCAGCGGCATCAGCGGCTTGGAGCTCGCCAATCTCAGGGGCCTGGATTTGACCAATGCTAGCTTCGCCTCGGCCAGCCTCCACGGCACGGATTTCGAGGGCTCAAACCTCACGGGCGCGAACTTTTCCGGCGCCGATCTAACCATCGCAATTTTCCATGGCGACAACCTTTCCGGCGCCGAGTTTTTCAATGCCATCCTCACTGGAGCGGACCTCTCGGGAGCCAACCTCTCCGGCGCCGACTTGCGCAACGCCGATGCCACCCAGGCGATTTCGGCCCTCCGGCTCCGGCTGGCGGCCAATGTCACCGGCGTCAATCTCAGTGGCAACAATCTGAGTTCCTTCGACCTCCATGGCGTCACCTTCACCGGGGCCAATTTTAACCAGTCCAACCTCACCGGCGCCAACCTCACCGGCGCCACCGTCGACAGCGTCAACTTTTCCTCGGCCAACCTCGCCTCCGCGAATTTCACCGGGGCCACCATCACCAGCGCCAATTTCTCGAGCGGAACCCTCACCGGCGCCATCTTCACCAACGCCACCGGGACCAACGCCAACTTCTCGAGCGCCAACCTCTCCACCGCCAATCTCACCGGCGCAAGCCTCGTCGGGGCCAATCTTCACCAGGCCAACCTCAACAACGCCATCCTGACGAGCGCCGATCTTTCGGGCGCCAATCTCTCCGGGGCCATCCTCACCAATACCAACGTCGCCCAGGCCATCTCCGCCCTGCAGCTTCGCTCCGCGGCCAATGTCACCGGGGTAAACCTGCAGGGGAATTCTCTCGTCTCTTTCGACCTCAATCATGTGGATTTCACGAGTGCAAAATTGAGCAATGCGGACTTCACCAGCGCGGATTTGACCGGAGCCAACCTCTCCTCAGCCGATCTCACTGATGCCCATTTTGATCACGCCATCCTCACCAATACCAATCTGAGGAATGTCAATCTGCTACAAGCCATCACCTCGGCGCAGCTTCGATCCGCGGCCAACCTGCACGGAGTCAATCTGAGCGGAAACAATCTCACTTCCTACAACTTCATCGGCCTCGACCTGACTGGCGCCGACCTCTCCGCCGCAGTCCTCACCTCCGCCAATTTCACCAACGCCGACCTGACCAACGCTGACCTGCGTCGCAATGTTCAATTGGGAGCCATCACCGACCAGCAACTCCATTTGGCCTCGAGTGTAAAGGGCGTCAATCTCAGCACCAACGACCTGACCTTTTTTGAACTCAGCGACCTGGACTTCACCGGTGCCAATTTCTCGGCGGCTGATCTCTCCAGCGCCAACTTTACCAATGCCAACCTTTCCGGCGCCACCTTCACCGGGGCCACCTTCCGCACCGCGGAATTCGCCGGGGCCAATCTGAACGGCGTCACTCTGGGCGACGCCAGCCAGGCCAATGGCTTCATCTACGATAACACCCTCAACATCACCGGCACCACCACGCTGGCTTCCGCCGACACCGCCCAACTGGGCACCCTCACCACCGTCACCGTGGGCGGCGTCCTCAAGACCAGTGCCAATCTCACCACTGGCACGAGCCCTTCCGTGCTGGAACTCGCGGGCGGCACCTTGCAGCTCAGCTCCACCACCACGGTCTCCGCCAATGTATCCCTCCGTGCGGGCACCGACAGCCTGGCCGACGTGGCCAACCGCTCCACCTGGTCCGGCGTCGTCAGCGGCTCCGGCGCGCTCACCAAGACCAATACGGGCACCCTCGCGCTCACCGGCAGCAACAGCTACTCCGGTGGCACCACCGTCCGGGCCGGCGCGGTCGAGATCAGTTCCGACGCCGCACTGGGTGGCGGCGCCCTCACTCTCGACGGCGGCACTCTGCGCGAAACCACCTCCATGGCATCCAATCGCGATCTCGTCCTCGGCGCGGGCGGTGGCACCATCGACGTGGCTGCCGGACAGTTCTCCTCCTGGTCCGGCCAGGTTTCCGGCCCAGGCGGCCTCACCATGGTGTCGGGCTTCATGGTGCTCAACGGAACGAGCAGCTACACCGGAGCCACCACCGTCGCGGGAGGCATCCTGAAATTCCAGGGCTCGAATCTCAACTCTGGCCCCGCCACCTCCGGCATCACGGTCAATGGCGGCGCTCAAATTTACTTCGGCGGCGACCTCACCTACGCCCACGGCATCACCGGCGCGGGCGCACTCGTGCATGAGTTCGCCGGCACCACCATCCTCACTGGCACGGCCTCCCACACCGGCGGCACCACCATCAATGCCGGCGCACTCCAAATCGGCGACGGCGGCGCCACCGGCAGCCTCGCGGGCGATGTGTCTCTCGCCAATGGCGGCGACCTCCGCTTCGACCGTTCCGACGCCGTGATCTTCGCCGGAGCCATCAGCGGCGACGGCAAGCTCACCCAACTCGGCGCGGGTACCCTCACGCTCACCGGCAGCAGCAGCTTCACCGGCGGCGCCACCATCGAGGCCGGCTCTTTCCTGGTCGAGGGCAGCCTCACCGGCCCCGGGCTGGTCAATCTCACCGGTGGCGCCATCGGCGGCGACGGCTCCATCGGCGGCAGCCTCCATTTCGGCCTCGGCTCTGGGATCGTCTTCGACCCCACCAAGACCCTCACCATCAATGGCGCCACGGTCACCTTTGACGGCTTCAGCATGGCCAATATCCTCGGCCTCGATTCCACCGTTGCCCTCGGTACCTACGCCCTGCTCGACGGCTCAACCACCTTCGACTTCACCAACGTCGCCAACTTCGGCATCGAGCACGCCTTCGCCCTCGGCAACGGCAAATCAGCCTACTTCCAATCTGGCAGCCTCGACCTCGTCGTCATCCCCGAGCCCGCCACCTGGGCGCTGTTGGCGATGGCCGGAGCATTGGGCCTCTACCTTGCCCGCCGCTTTCCCTTCATCCGCGCCTGATCACGCGGGGCTCTACCCACCCGCTGGGAACCCCTTCATTTTGACGCAGTTGAGAATTTTAAACCTCGCCGCAGATTGCCACTTCCAGCCCCAGCTCATTCATCGCCGCTGCCTTCGCGTACAGCCCCTTCTTCGCACCGGCCTTGTCCGGCCCGTAGACGACCTGAATGTGGTTGGCCTTGTGCCGGGCCATCATCTGATCCCGCGTGATGCCCTTGAGCACCGCATGCATGATCGGCCATTGTGGCGTGGAGAGCTTCCAGCGCTCGGCCGTCTCCGCCTTGGGCAGCGAGACGATCTCGGCCAGCCCCGTATCGTACTTGAGCTTCCCGTCCGCGATATAAACCCGGCTCCAAACGATCCAACCGGGTTTGCTCACGCCCTTCACCGTGCCCCCGCCGAGACGGAAGTACATGGAAGGCTGCCGCTCGCTCGAGGTGCCCTTGTATCCGCCAATGAAGTGCGCCGGAGGCGCCGCGCCGGAGATGAGGAACACCCAGACATACTCATCGAGCGTCCCATTCTTCCCGCTGGCCGAGGGGCCCGTGTACTGCCGGCCCCAGCGCAAATCATGCAGCGTATTCTCCGGGGCAAATCCCAGTTCCCGCCACAGCTTGTACGTAATGAGCCCGTCGAGTCCGGCACACTCGTCCACTTCGTTGAAGTGCGGCAGCGCCTCGCCCTTGAAGAGTTCCACTCCCGTCTTCTCCTCGAATACCGGAGGGCGATCCACGTTATTGAGCAGGCCTTCCACCAGGTCCGATGCCGGAGCCAGATCCTTCAAACCCTGCTGGTATTGGATGCCGACGGTCGAGCAGCCAAACTCCTCGGCGATCCGCACCGCCGCAATGTACATCTTGAGTTGGAGCAGGATCTGCTTCTCCGTCAGATCGGTCTCCTCATTGCGGCCGAGGTTGAATTTCATGCCCTTCTTCTTCAGCCATTCATAGGCCGTGCGGGCTTCCTTGTCTTTCACCGTAAGCATCTTCGCATACAGCGAGGACTGGCTCAGGCGCTCCTTGAAGACGCCGGTCGGATGGAGCAACTCGTCGGGGATGATGGCGTTGAACATGCCCATGCAGCCCTCGTCAAAGATACCCATGATCGCCTTGTGCTTCCGGAAAGCCTGGGCAAATTTCGTGCCGATCTTCGCTGCCGCCGCCGGCACTCCCGCCTTGGCGTAGGGCTTCACGTGTGAGGTGTTATGCTTCACCGTGCCGGTGGTCAGCCACGAACGCAAACCCTTCAGGAAAAAGCTGTCGTCGAAGTTCTCACTCCAGAGCGAACTGTAAGTTACGCCCGCCTTGGTCAGCGATCCATTGAGATTGAGCATGCCCACCAAACCGGGCCAGGTACCGCTCCAGTTCGCCACGGTGAGGATCGGCCCCTTATGCGTGACCAAGCCATGCAGGAGGTGGTGGCTGTACTGCCACACCGCCTCCGCCACGATCAGCGGCGCATCCGGCGGGATATTGCGGAAGACCTCCATGCCGTACTTCTGGCTGTCGATGAAGCCATGCTTCTTCTTGGGGTCGACGGGATGTCCGCGCTTCACCGTGAAACCCTCGCGCTCAATGGCCTCGATCAATTGTTGCTCCATGGCGGCCTGGGCAGCCTGACAGGTTTGGTTGGCGGAGAGGCGAAGATCGCCATTGGCGATAAGGATGATGGTTTGCTTTTTCATGTGGAGGAGAAAGAGGCGAAATTAACGAACAGATGGACTACGCCATCGGTTTCGACGTGAAAAGCCGCAATTCGGCCGTTCTTACCTGGCTGGCACCACGGTAATCGCCGACACGGAGCCATTGCTTTCCAGAGTTTGGCCAAAAACCAGCTCCACCTTGGCGGACGCGTCTTTGATGCCTGGAATGGATACGGCCGGCGGAGTGGAATAGCCGGAGCCTGGGGAGGTGATCTCGTAGCTGATCACGGCTCCGCCCTTGATCAAGGCATTGGCCGTCGCATCTTTGTGCGTCCAGAGCTCGCCCTTTTGCGGGCGATAGCGGTAGTAGTTCGAAACGGTGTCGAGCCGCTCGTTGGTGATGCCGTATTTGCCCAGGGCATCCATGAGCGCTCCTTTGTTTTGCTGCGCCTGCTCGCGGGTCGGACCGCCATCGTGGGCGGGACGCACATGGGTAAATGCCTCGCGAAAGACCTCCGGCGGTACCCCCAGCGCCGCAGCGATCAAACCGACCGGCCTTCCGCCATCGCGGTGCTCCGTGTCGTGTCCGCCGGTAAAGACGACGGCCTGCCGCGTCACCCCGGTGGGAAGTTCCCCGGCCAGGGCATAAAGGCTCGTAAGGGTGGCGGCGAGGACGGTCAGGAGGGAACGGGCAATCATGGCGCAGCCCGTACCCTAAACCTAACCGGCCTCAGGCGTCGTGCATATTCAGCACGGCCTCGGCAATAATCCGGGCTGTCTCAGAGTAGGGGACCAGCCCTGTGTTGATGGTCAGATGAAATTGCAGGGGATCATCTGCATCCACCTTGAAGTTGCTGCGTATGTATCTTGCCCGTGCCTTGTCAGCCTTTCGGACAAACTCCACCGCACCCGCGTGATCAAGCTGATAGTATTCTTCGATTCGTCGTATCCTCATCTCCAGAGGAGCCACCAGCCGCACGTGAAACACGTGCTTGAGATGGGCTGTGACAAGGTTTGCGCCCCGTCCCACCAGGACTACATTGCCGGCCAACGCCAAACGCAGAATGGTTTGGTTGGTGTGTCTGACCAACGTGGTTGTAGGGGGATGCAGACCCAGCACGTCCTCCACCAGGTCGTTTACCTTGGCTGTGGAATCCTCCTCCATGTACCTCTCAAAATGCTCCGGCAGCCGGTGATCTTTCAGCACCCGCTTGACCAAGGCCTGGTCAAAGACCGCCCAGGGTGAATCGGGATTTCCCGCTCCCTTGCCCTGCAAGTATTCCAGCAAGAGGGCCCCGACGCTTATGGCGCCAGCGCCGGCTTCCCGTGAGATCGTCACCGCGATCTTTTTTCCCCTGACAGACTCCTGCCGGCCCGGTACGGCGTGAGCGGCGAGATAAGAGTGGCATTGGTTGATTAGTGATGGGTTCATGGTTTTTCTCCTCGTCCCAAATCTCGCGCACAACTTCCGTTCCGTCCAATGGTGGATTGTCCAAATTGGCCCTTCTATTGCCGTGGTTCCGAGATGGTCCTGGGCCACTATCCGCGATAATAGTGCCTAAGAAACCATCGCCCTCTTTCGTTATCTTCGGAGAATCTTATTATGAAAGTCCTGTTCGCTTCCGTCTGCCTGGTACTCGAAGCGGCCACCGCGTTGGCGGCCGACCCAGCCCTGACCATCTACAATCAAAACTTCGCCGTCGTTCGGGACACCATCTCGCTGGATCTGAAAACTGGCGCGAACGACATCCGCGTGCAGGATGTGACCCGGCAATTGGAGCCGGATTCGGTTATTCTCCGCGATCCCTCCGGCAAATCCGCCCTGCAGATCCTGGAGCAAAACTATCGAAACGATCCCGTTTCCCAAGGGCTGCTCCTCGAAGCAAATGAAGGGAAAACGATCAGCTTCCTGGTCAGGGAGCCCAACAAGCCCGACCGAACCATTCAGGGGAAAGTCATTCGCAGCGGTTACGTGAGTCCCAGTGTGTCAAATGGCGGCGCGACAGAACCGGTGATCGAGGTGGATGGGGCGATTCGCTTCGGTCTGCCCGGTTTGCCCCTCTTTCCGTCGCTTGGTGACGATACAATCCTGAAGCCGGAATTGTCGTGGAGCCTCAACGCCACGAAAGCCGAGAAAATCGAAGCGGAGCTATGCTATGTGACCGGCGGGTTTTCCTGGCACGCCGACTACAACCTGGTTGCATCGGAGAAGAGCGATCTCATTGATCTGGTCGGGTGGGTGACCATGGAAAACCTCAGTGGAAAGACCTTCGATCACGCCCGGATCAAGCTAATGGCGGGCGACGTCAACAAGCTACAGCCGAGGGGCGTCGCGGGAATGGCGTTTCGCGCCGGGGCAAAGGACGCTGATATGGCTCCCGCCCCGGTAGTCACGGAGAAGGCGTTCGACGAATACCATCTCTATACGCTGGCCCGGCCGACCACCCTGCGCGACGGGGAAACCAAGCAGGTGGAGTTTGTGCGGGCGACCGGCATACAGGCCAAAAAGATCTTCGTGTACGATGGCTTGGATTACACTTTTGACGGCGACGATCAGGAAACCCTGCGGACCAATGAGGAAGTGGGAACCGCATCCAACAAGAAAATCTCGGTAGTGCGGGAGTTCAAGAATGCCGAGGCCAATCAACTCGGCATGCCGTTGCCGGCCGGGCGATTGCGCTTTTACCAGCAGGATGAGGACAAGCAGTTGGAATTCATCGGCGAAAACGAGATCGATCATACCCCCAAGGACGAAACCATCCGGGTGGTCACAGGAAATGCGTTTGACCTGGTGGGCGAGCGCCGCCGTACCGACTTCAAAGTCGACAGTTCAAACCACTGGGTCGATGAGGCTTTTGAGATCAAGCTCCGTAATCATAAAAAGGAAAGCGTCGAGATCCGCGTGGTCGAGCACCTCTTTCGCTGGGTCAATTGGGAGATCAAGGAAAAGTCCGATCCGTTCCAGAAAATGAATGCCCAGGAAATCGAGTTTCGCGTGGCGGTAAAACCC
>FTBM01000016.1_pt1 | contig 11472 bp, 8 predicted proteins | sample 1639361 | NCBI WGS metagenome assembly FTBM01 (sample SAMEA3914864, study PRJEB12502) | metagenome | biome: forest; material: soil | place: USA | collected 2012-03-12 | depth 0.3 m | reverse complement strand
GTTGAGGCGTAGTCCAAGGTCGTGGCAGTACCGCTCGCTACGTCCAGAGGCCCGCTTGGAGGCTATAAGGGCGGCCACGGCTTCGGGAAGAGGTACGCTCCCCTTCTGCCTTCTGAGGTGTTCCAGAGCGAATTTTATCGCATCTTGGACCGTCCAACCAAAGTTTCTGAGTTCCTGATCGTGAAAAACCGCTCCACCTTCATTTTGACGCCGGACTTTTTGGGTCTGTGCCCAACCCTCAGCTTGGGCGCGAGCGGCGAAGTATTGCCTTGGGCCTTTACCCCCAATACGAGCGTCAACCAAGTACCTGATGAGCCCGTGGTTCTCCACTTTTGAGATCTTCGGCCAAGCTGCTTTCACGCTCACATATTGGCAGCGAATTGGCAGCGAAGTCAATTTATCGTACGTACAGCAAAACCCTTTTAAGGCGTTGGTTGCGGGTTCGAGTCCCGCCCAACCCATCTTCCCTTTCTCCTGAGAAGTCTTGCAGCCTACTGCTTCAGGTTTCGGTCCAGAAATTCCAGCACCCGTGCCTTCAGCGCGTCTGCATCGGGTTTGACCGGCGGGTCTCCTGCCATCGCTTCCATGCTGTGGTTGCCGTTGGTTACCGTGATAAATTCCACGGGCACGCCTTCCTTTCTCAGTGCCGCCTCCATCTTCACCGACTGGTCATACGGTACTGTGCGGTCCCGGTCCCCATGCACGAGCAGAAATGGCGGATCGCCCGCCTTCACGTAGATAATAGGGCTACCCTGCGTCCACAGTGCCATCTTATCGTTGAAGGAGCCGCCGAAGAGGCCCACCAGCCCTGGTGATTCATACTCCGGAGGTTTGCCCAGCGTTTGAATCCCTGCGCTGCCTTCCGTGAAATCGACTGGTCCGCAATAATTCACCACCGCCTTCACGTGGCTGTCCACTCCCTCGTAGCCACCCTTGCCCTCAAATTGCGGGGCCTCCATTGTGCCCAGGCAACTCGCGAGATGCCCGCCCGCGCTGGAGCCCCAGACCGCGATGCGATTAGGGTCCACGTTGTAGATCGCCGCATTGGCGCGCAGCCAGCGTACGCCGAGCTTGCAATCCTGGAGTTGCGCGGGCCATTTCGCTTCGCCGCTCAGGCGATACTCGATGCTCGCGGTGAAGTAGCCCTTGGTTGCCAGCCACTGAATGAAATTGTTCTTATGCGATCCTCCGGCCCATCCGCCCCCGTGAATCCACAGTACGGCAGGCATCGGAGTCTTGGGCGGGACCGTTGGATAGGCCAGTTCGGCGTGGAGGGTCCGCTCGCCGCCTTTGCCGATCTCTACGTCATGCAATACGGTAACCCCCTCCGGTGGTAGGACGGGTGTGGGTTTATTCTGGGCTTCGCACGGCAGCATCTCAATCACACTGAGGAACACGGCGAGGACCTGGCATTTCATCAATGAGATACCTGCGGGGCCGGCAATTCCTCGGCCGCCACTTCGTGCCCGTGCAGGCTGAAGGGGGCGAAGACATCCCAGCTTCGCTGCGGGATGACCGCCTCCACCAGGATGTGGTCATCCTCATAGTCGCTGCGTGAGACCGTGCCCTCGCGGTGCAGCCTCGCCAGCAGATCCTGTCGGGAGATCGGCAGATGCAGCGTGATGCTGACGATATCCTTGCTCACGAATTCCGAGATGCGCTCGATCAGTTCCTCCAAACCTTCGCCGGTGTGCACTGAGATGAAGACGGCGTGGGGAAATTGGCGTTTCAACACGATGCGGGTCGATACATCATCGACCTTGTCCATCTTGTTGAACACGACCAGGGCATGCTTGGTGTCCGCGCCGAGGTCGGTGAGCACCTTCATCGTGGTGTTGTAAAATTCCATCACCTTCGGCTGCGATGCGTCGAGGACGTGGATGAGAAAGTCGGAGAGCGAGGCTTCTTCCAGGGTGGCCTTGAAGGCCTCGACCAATTGATGAGGGAGCTTGCGCACAAAGCCCACTGTGTCCGTGAGCAGCAGCGGTTGCTTGTTGGGCAACGCGATCTTGCGGGTGGTGGTGTCGAGCGTGGCGAAGAGCTTGTCTTCCACCAGCACGTTGGCGCCGGTCAGTTTGCTGAGGAGCGAGGATTTTCCCGCATTGGTGTAGCCTACGATGGCGGCATTGGGCACGGGGGTGCGCTTGCGGTCCTTGCGCTGGGTGGCGCGCTGGCTGCGCACGGTTTTGAGTTCCTGCTTGAGGCGGTCCATCTGGCCGCGGATCTTGCGTTTATCCTGCTCGAGCTGGCTTTCGCCTTCGCCCTTGGCGCCGATGCCGCCGCCCTGCTTGCCGAGGTGGGTCCACGCGCGGGTGAGGCGCGGCAGGGAGTAGGCCATGCGCGCGAGGTCGACCTGGATGCGCGCTTCGCGGGTGTGGGCGCGGTTGCTGAAGATGTCGATGATCACCTCCTGGCGATCCACCACGGTGACCTTGCCGAGTTCTTCCCAGTTCTTCTGTTGGGCGGGCGTGAGTTCGTTGTCGAAGATGATCACGTCGTAGCCCTTGTCCTTCACGTGATCGCAGATCTCCGCGGCCTTGCCCGAGCCGGTGAGGTAACGGGCGTGCGGCTCGCGGTGGTAGACGAGCATCTTCTCCATGACGGGAATTCCCAGGGTCTGGACGAGCTCTTCGAGCTCGTTCAGCAGATCCTCCGCCTCGCTTTCCTGCGACGCATCGGTGAACGCGCCGACGAGCAGTGCGCGCTCCACTATCTTTTCCCGTTCCTTGATCTCAAACATGACGACTTAAGCTACCAGACAACGGAAGCCGCCGCCAGTGATGATGCAAAACCGGATTCTTCAGGCCAGACTGGGAATTGGGCGAATGGGATCCGCCTCGGCGTTGTAGTCCACGCCTTCGAGGCCGAAGCCGAAGAGGCGGTAGAATTCCTTTTGGTAACCGGCGAAGTCGGAGAGTTCGGGAATCGTCTCGGTGGAGATCTCGCCCCAGATCTTGGCGACTTCGGCCTGCACGTCGTCGCGCATTTCCCAGTCGTCAATGCGCACGCGGCCCTTGTCGTCGAGGGTGGGGCCGTTGGCCGCGCCGTAGTGGTCGGCGAAGAGACGCTCGATCTGCTCGATGCAGCCTTCGTGGAGGCCTTTGGCCTTCATGATTTTGTAGAGGATCGAGATGTAGAGCGGCACGACGGGGATGGCGGAGCTGGCCTGGGTGACGAGGGCCTTGTTGACGGAGACCAGGGCGGTCTTTTCGCCGAAGCGGGCGTTCATGTCCTTGGCCTTTTGCTCCAGGTCCAGTTTGGCGCGGCCGATGGTGCCGTCGGTGTAGATGGCCCAGGTCAGCTCAGGCCCGATGTAGGAATAGGCGACGGTCTTGAAGCCTTCGGCGAGGGCACCGGCCTTTTCCAGGGCGTCGATCCACATTTGCCAGTCTTCGCCGCCCATTACCTTGATGGTCTGGTCGATTTCTTCCTGGGTGGCGGGTTCGATGGTGACGTTGTCAATCTCGGCCTTGTCCGTGTTGATGTTCTTGTTGGTGTAAGTCTCGCCGGTGGGTTTGAGGACGGACTTGTAGATTTCACCAGTGTTCGGGTCGACGCGGCGGGGGGAGGCGAGGCTGTAGACGACCATGTCGACCTGACGGAGGTCGGCTTTGATGGCTTCGATGACCTGCTGCTTCATCTCATTGGAGAAGGCGTCGCCGTTGAAGCTGCGGGCGTAGAGGCCGGCGGCCTTGGCCGCAGTTTCGAAGGCGGCGGAGTTGTACCATCCGGCCGAGGCGGTCTTCTTGTCGGTAGGCTCCTTTTCAAAGAAGACGCCGATGGTCGAGGCGCCGCCGCCGAAGGCGGGGACGATGCGGGAGGCGAGGCCGTACCCCGTGGACGAGCCGACGACCAGAACGCGCTTGGGGCAGTTGGTGAGGGCGGGCTTGGACTTCACATAGTCGATCTGCTGCTGCACATGGGCTGCGCAGCCGTCGGGATGGGCCGTCGTACAAATAAATCCGCGAATCTTTGGGGCGATAATCATAGAGAGAAAAAGCCTTCTGACGCGATTCCCGCCCGGACGCAAGCCTTTGGTGGGCGAGGCGAGGCGCCGGGAAGGAAGATTGAGGGGAAAAAGATGAGCGCGACGCGCTCACGGGCCCTCTGGCCTGGCGGCGATGGCTACTTTGTTGCGGGTTACTTCGAGGAGGTCCTGGAGCTTGGCTTGGAGGGCGTCGCCTTCCAACTCGGAGTGGTCGAGGAAGAGGTGCATTTCCAGGCGGAGCTCCTGCAGGAGGAGGTTGATGGAGGTGGTCTGGGCGGGGGAGAGGGTGGGGGACTCGAGGAGTTTGTCCATGCTGAGGGTGCCGCGGTTGAGGAGGGAATTGCGGGAGCGGGCCTGCATCTCGGGGTCGTCGCCGGGCGCGGAGTGGACGGGGCTGCACGGCAGGAGGAGCAGCGCGGCGATGAGCGGGGTGATGGTGGAGGGTGACATGGGGGCGGGGCTTATTGGGAGGAGACGGGTATGAGCTTGATGGCGTCGGCGATGACGTAGCCATCGGTGGAGGTGGTGCGAATGGTTACCTTGGCATTGGCGGTGGCGAGGGGGTAGGCTCCGAGGAGGACCCAGATGCCATCATTAGCTCGCTGGTTAACCTGCACGGTGGAAACGGCGCCGGTGGAGGTGACGATGTCGATGGGCACATTTGAGGCGCGGTTGCTGCCGGCGGTCCACCGCGCGTAGATGAAGTAGTCTCCGTTGGCGGGCAGGGCGGGGGAGTAGCTGAAGGTCTTGGCGCCTTTGGCGGTGTTGCCGTCGTTGACATAGTTTGTGCCGTAGTAGGTGGGCGTGCTGGTGGACGCGGTCCAGGTGCCGGTGAACGAAGTGGCGGCATCGGTGTTGTCCACGATGATGGAGGTGCCACTGCCGACGGGGACGCATTGGACGGCATCGGCCACGACAAAGCCGGTGGTGCCGACATTCTTGACGGTGATCCTGGCGTTGACGGGTGAAAGGGTGAAACCGCCGAGGAGGTTCCATTTTCCGCCGTTGGCCTGCTGATTGACCGTGACGGTCTTGACGGTGGCATTGGAAGAGGTGAGGTCGATCGGGACGGCGGCGGCGCGGTTGGTGCCGCTGGTCCAGCGGGCGTAGACGGCATACTCGCTGTCGGCGGTGAGGGGAGGATTGAAGCTGAAGGTGCTGGAGCCTTTGTTCGTATTGTTATCGTGAACATAGTTGGTGGCGTAGTAGCCGCCGGTGACGGTGGAGGCGGTCCAGGTGCCGGTGGAAGTGGTGGCGGCGGCGTTAAGGTTGTCCACGGTGACGGTGGTGGCGGCGGCACGGGTGCCGCTCCAGGCGCGAACCCAATCCACTTCCATCTGCTGGTTTTGATCCTGGGCGCCGGGGTTGTTGTTGTCCCAGCCGCCGAGCTGGAGGGAGAGGATCATGTAGGCGGGAACGCTCATGACGCGGCTGTTGGCCCATTGCGCGGTGCGGATGCCGTCGACGTAGAACTCGAGGAGGCCGCTTTGCCAATAGACTCCATAGGTGTGGAAGCCATCGCCACTGGCGGGGAAAGTGATGCCGGGCCAGCCGGTGGTCTGATGGCTGGCGCCGTAGCCATCCCAATGCAGCGCGTGCTGGATGGTATTAGGTCCCCAGATGCCGAGAGTCTCCATGGTGTCGATCTCCATGCCGCCATTGAAGGTGGTGGCGGTGTCGCCCCAGTCGTCCTTCGCGACGAGGGTACCCGCGGTGCCGTAGTTGGTCGAGGCGTAGTCGCCCCATCGCACGGTGGCGTCTTCGGTGGCGTAGTAGGTGGTGCCATTGATCACGAGTTGCGGGCGATCGGCCTGATTCGCCGCCTCGCGGCTGTAGAAGGTGATGCCGTTGGCTTTCATAAAGGTATCGGCGAGGACAAAGCTAATTTTCTTATCTCCGGCCATCTGTTCATTCACATAGGACGTGACATCGACGGATATGACCTGGCCCACGGTGGCTTGATTCCAGGCCTGCGCGATCCAGACGGGGTCGGGCGTGGGCTTGTTATTCCAGGTGATGCCGGTCTCGGTCCATGAATCGTCCTGCAGGCGCATGACGACGACATTGTTAGGGTTGGCGTTGTCCTTGGCGGAGACCTTTACCTTCAGGACGGCGCTGGTGACGGGTGAGATACTGGTGCCCGAGAGATTGAATTTCAAATAGGCCTGCTGATAGGCACCGGTCCAGCCGTAGGCGGCGCGATCGGGCATGAACCAGAAGGCGGGCCAGAGCCCGGTGACTGCGGGATATTTCACGCGCGCTTCAAAGTAGCCGTATTGCTGGCGAAATTTGGAAAAGGTACTTAGCTCTCCGGTGGCGTAGGAATAGGCTGTTCCCCCATAAGAGATGGCGCGCTGCTCGGATTTGATTTTCAACGTGCCATTGTCCACGGTCACGTTTTCCGGAGCGACTCCGCCGGAGCCGGCCATGCCGGACCAATGCTGGCCAAGGTGCCATTTGGTGCCGTCGACCCTGGTGCCGCTGAATTCCTCCTGGAATTGCAGCGTCCAAGTGCCGGGCAGGCTGGGATTGGTCTGGGCTCGGGCGCTGAACAGGCTGAGCAGGAAGGTTCCACCGATGAGAACCCGCAGGGGGAGGGAGCTTTTCATAAGTTTTGGGGGGAGTCGACGGATGGCTCTCCGTCGCGAAGCAGCTATAGCCAAAGGTGAGCTCATTCCCTATGGCCATTCCTGATCGCGTTTTTGAACCACGCTGATGCGGGTGGGAACTGAATGTCTTTGCCGCCGCCGGAGCGGTTGGCGATTTCCTCGGGACAGAGTTCACCGATTGAGGTAGACCCGTGCATCGTGGATAAATTTTCCGTCATCTAAGCGGGCATGGCTCAGCTGGAAAAAAGACTCGAACCGCGGCAGGTGAGCATGATCGCCATTGGCGGGTCGATTGGCACCGGGATATTTCTCGCGAGTGGTTATGCGGTTTCCATAGGGGGCCCCGGAGGAGCGCTGCTGGCCTATGTGCTCATGGCGATCGTGGTTTACTTTCTGATGACGAGCCTGGGCGAGATGAGCACGTATCGGCCGAGTTCGGGGTCGTTTTGCGACTATTCGGCGGCGTATGTGGGCGAGTCCTTCGGCTTTGCCATGAGCTACAACTACTGGGTAAATTGGGCGATCACGATCGCGGCGGAGATTTCCGCCGCGGCGCTGGTGATGGGGTACTGGTTTCCCGAGGTGAATCCGGTGTGGTTTTCGCTGGCGTTCTTCAGCGCCGTATTGGTGGCGAATCTTTTCTCGGTGCGGGTTTATGGCGAGCTCGAGTACTGGCTCTCCTTCATCAAGGTGGCGGTGATCATCGTGTTTATCGTGCTGGGTTTCTTCAGCGTGCTGCATGCGCCCGCCTTTGGCGCCGGGAACTGGCACGTGGCGGATGCGCCTTTTCATAATGGGTGGTTTGGGTTGGTTTCGGTCTTTCTCTTTGCCGGGTTTTCCTTTCAGGGCACGGAGCTGGTGGGGATCGCCTCGGGGGAGGCGAAGGAGCCGGAGAGGAGCATCCCCCGGGCGATCAAGATGGTGTTTTGGCGGTTGACGCTTTTCTATGTGCTGTCGGTGGGGATCATCACGCTGCTGCTGCCTTTCAATGATCCCGTGCTGGCCAATACGAACAGCGTGGTATCGAGCCCCTATACGCTCATTTTTGCGCAATACGGCGGGGTGCATGCGGCGGACGTGATGAACTTCATCATTCTCATCGCGCTCATCTCGGCGGCGAATGCCAGCATGTACTCGGCCAGCCGCATCCTTTGGTTCATGGGGCAAAGCGGGCAGGCTCCGGCGCTTTTCAAAAAGACGAGTTCGGTGGGCGTCCCCCTGCCTGCGCTCATCGCGACCGCGCTCATCGGGTCGCTGGTTTTCGTTTCTTCCTTCATCGGCACGGGAGCGTTCTTTGCGGATATCGTGCAGATTTCCTCGCTGTGCGGATTCATCGCGTGGTTTGGCATTGCCCTGAGCCACTACCAGTTCCGGCGGAACTATCTGCCAGAGCATGGGGGCGTTGGCGTGCTCAAATACCAGGCCAAGTTTTATCCCTATGCCCAGCTCGTTTCCATGGCTGTCATCATCCTCATCGTGGCGGCGCAATTTCTCACGATGGATCGGCGCGGGCTCTGGGATTATTTGTTGATCTACTCCGCCGTGATCCTCTTCGCCGCGATCTATTTGGGGCACAGATTTGTCCGGCCCCGTCTGCCGAAGGTGGGCGCTCTTTCCGCGCAGCAGCCCTAATTCGGTTCTTCCATCCCGCTTCCCAAGGGGACGCGAAGGTGATAACACCTCCCGATGCTCACCCGTGTCTTCTCCGCCGCCATCCAGGGCGTGGATGCCATTGAGATTGAAATTGAGGTGAATACGGGGAGCGGGGATCCCAAGATTCTCGTCCTCGGCCTGCCTGACGCGGCGGTGAAGGAGAGCAAGGATCGCGTCACCACTGCTATTTCCAATAGCGGCTACCGCTGGCCCCGTAAACGGACGACGATTAATCTCGCCCCGGCGGATATTAAGAAGGAAGGCCCCAGCTTCGATCTTCCCATTGCCCTCGGCATGATCGCGACGGAGCAGGAAATCGATTTGCCTCGCTTCAGCCGCTGTCTGGTCGCAGGTGAACTGGCGCTCACCGGTGAGGTTCGACCCATCAAGGGCGCTCTGCCGATGGTGCTGGAGGCGCGGGCGAGGGGACGCAAGGCGGTGATCCTGCCGCAGGCGAATGCGCGCGAGGCGGCGATGGTGGAGGGCATCGATATTTACGGAGTGCGCACTCTGCGCGAGACCTTTGAATTTCTGGCCAAGCAGCAGGAACTTGAGCCGGTGCGCGAGGACCTGGGGCAATTTTTCGCCGCCAGCAGCGTGGCGGATGTCGATTTCTCCGAGGTTCAGGGCCAGCACAATGTCCGCCGCGCTTTGGAGGTCGCCGTTAGCGGAGGGCACAACCTGCTTTTGATCGGCCCGCCCGGCAGCGGCAAATCGATGCTCTCCAAGCGCATCTCCACCATCATGCCGCCGCTGTCTTTGGAAGAGGCCATCGAGACCACTAAAATCCACAGCGTCGCCGGCCTCCTCAAAGGTGACCTGCCCTTCGTGGCCCAGCGACCGTTTCGCAACCCGCACTCCAGCATTTCCGATGTCGGCTTGGTTGGCGGCACGGCCAACCCATCGCCTGGCGAGGTGAGCCTCGCGCACAATGGCGTCCTCTTTCTCGACGAGTTGCCGGAGTTTCGCCGTTCCACGCTCGAGAGTTTGCGCCAAATCATCGAGGATCGGTCGGTGACGGTGAGCCGCGCGGTCGGCTCAGTGGTTTTCCCGGCGGGCTTCATGCTGGTCTGCGCGATGAACCCCTGCAAATGCGGGTACTTTGGGGATCCCAAGCGCGAGTGCCGCTGCTCGCCGAAGGAGGTGGAAAATTATCGGAACAAGATCTCGGGGCCGCTCCTCGATCGGATCGACCTCCATGTCGAGGCGCCGGCGGTCGAGTATAAGGATCTGGCTAGTCACGCGGCGGCGGAATCGTCCTCGGCGGTTCGCGAACGCACGGTGGAGGCTCGCGAAGTCCAACGGCGCCGCTTTGCCGGGAGCCGGAAGTGCCGCACGAACGCGGAGATGTCGCACGCGCAGATCAAGGCCCATTGCAAATTGGACGACTCAAGCCAGGAGATGCTGCGGATGGCGATGCAGGAACTGCATCTGAGTGCGCGTGCTTATGATAGGATCTTAAAAGTGTCGCGGACGATTGCGGATCTGGCGGGGAGCGACGCCATTCAATCTCCGCACGTGATGGAGGCGATTCAGTATCGCACGCTGGATCGGAGCTTGTGGCATTGAGTTCTGTAAAGAATCGTTGACTGACCCCATTCATGGTGCGGGTACGCCAGCCGTCGACGCTGACGGGCGCGGACCACGACGTCTATTCGCTTTCTCTTGGGTTGGTTGGCTGGTCTCCTTCTTTCCGAGGAACTTTAGCCAGCCCAGAGCATCCAGCTTGTTTGCTGCCCTTTTGCTACCGCCTTTTGCGGCCTGAACGAGCGCCTTTTTCAGTTTGGCGTCGTGACCGGGGAGGAACCGGCCTCCTTTCGTCATGCCATCACAGCTGCATTGGCACTTGTTAATTGGTTTGGGTTTCCTCGATTTTTTGCTCATTCCCTATTAAAACATGGGACACAATTTCTGGTTTATGACGGTGTAATGAGGTGGCATTTTTGCATCTAAAGGAGATCTAATTTGCCTAACCTCTTCAAAGGCAATGTGCTCCGTAAATCGCAGGTAACCACCATATGTTGTGGTGGGATAAAAGTTGACCGCAAGATATGGAAAGAATTTGCATTTCTAGATCGTCTGTTTTAGCCTCGGAGCAACAAAACTTGAACTATGTCCTACGCCGTCACAGTCAGCTTTGATCTACATCACCACGCGTCCGCCGAGGATTATCACGATGCGTACGCTGAATTGGCGAAATTGCAGATCTTCAGGCAAGCGGTGGGTGAGAAAGGCAATGTAGTTCAACTCACCAACACAACTTGTTTAGGCTACTGGGATGCTCCCAACGCAGTGATCTGTAGGGATGTTGTGCAGGCCAAAATAAAAGCCGCTTTTCAAGCGAAGGGTTTTTCATTCCGGCTCAATGTCTTCGTCGGTGATAATTGGGCTTGGGGATGTATGGATGTCGATCAGCCAAAAGCCAACAAGCTGCTCTTAGACGCATTGCGCATTTTGGAAGCCCCTAAACCGCAAACGCTGGGGGGAACGAGGCTTCCGTTTGCTGGTTTTTAGATCTTCATAAATTGAGTTCATTCCTATCGTGTACGGCACGGCGCATGACGCTCCCCGCGAAGTCAAGCCGTTGCTTGGCTCGTGATCTGGCTTGAGCACGGCTGAAGCGTCCATTGCAAACTGGACGACGCCAGCCAGGAAATGCTGCGGATGGCGATGCAGGAGTTACACCTAAGCGCTCGGGCTTATGATAGGATCCTGAAGGTGTCGCGGACGATTGCGGATCTGGCGGGGAGCGAGGCGATTCAGTCGCCGCATGTGATGGAGGCGATCCAGTATCGGACGCTGGATCGGAGTTTGTGGCATTGAACACGAAGGACCGATCTGCAAAGAGATGCACACTGCCCCATAGTTCCTAGTTCACGCCTAGTTCATACGGGACGGTCAATTTTGATTTTTGAACACCGAACCATACTTTGCCGCTTACGCCTCGACTGGGCAAATTTTCGGCGTATCATCGTCTTCAGGCTCCTCACCCGATGTTTGCCCAGAAACAGCATCACAAAAGTTATTCCAAGCAAGGTGAGATCCAGCTTGGCTGATTTGTGGGTCGCATAGAAACGCTCCAGACGCAGAGCATCTCGCCCCCGCTGCGTCCCGAGAATTCCGGGCAGGCCGCTCATTCCAGGGCTAGCGTTCCACCGGGGATCGGTTTCGGGCCAGTTCCAACGAATCGTGTCTTCTTCTGTCACGGGCCGTGGACCAATC
>FTBM01000077.1_pt1 | contig 11876 bp, 10 predicted proteins | sample 1639361 | NCBI WGS metagenome assembly FTBM01 (sample SAMEA3914864, study PRJEB12502) | metagenome | biome: forest; material: soil | place: USA | collected 2012-03-12 | depth 0.3 m | reverse complement strand
GTTACCGCACGGCTCATTTCCTGATGCACCGTATCCGCCATGCCCTGAAGCACGCCACATTCGATAAAAAGCTCTCGGGAGTAGTAGAGGTGGATGAAACCTACATTGGCGGAAAGCAAGAGCGGGATTTTATCGAGGGAACGACGGGGTTCAGCAATAAATCGCCTGTTGTTTCCTTGGTGGAGAGAGGAGGTCAGAAGCGATCTTTTCCCATGGAGCGCGTTACCAGCGCAAATCTCCGAGCTACCGTGGAGCAGAACGTGGAGGCCGGCGCTACCGTGATGACCGATCAGTCATTGAAATACAAAAAGCTGGAGGGGAAGTTTTCCCATCATCGGGTAAATCACGGTAAGGGGGAATTCGCTCGCCGTGTGAGCAAGGATTTGAAGGCTCACAGCAACACGGTCGAATCCTCTTTCTCTCTGCTCAAGCGCGGCATTGTTGGCACGTTCCATCACGTCGGGAAACGCCACCTTCCCCTGTACCTGGCTGAATTCGATCACCGCTGGAACACCCGCGAGAAAACGGATGGAAGCCGAACGGTTGACGGGATCAAGATGGCCGAGGGGAAGAGACTGATTTACAAGAGCCCGAAGACGGAGTAGGTATCGCTGCAGATGAGCGATAAGCCGAAGTCTTCAAAATTCGATGATTTCATGCGCCGTATCGTGCAGGTGCCTCCTCCTCCGAAGAGGCCGGTTAAGAAGTCCGGAAAAAAATCCTAAGCAGATAGGATTTTACCACCCGTCGTCATTTCGATCGGCTTGCCTGGAAATTCTTCGGGCATCCTCAATTGGTGTATCGAACCCAGAAGAAATTCCCAACCCGACTGAGATCGAAAGAACGATAAACGCAATTCCAGCCTCTATGTAGGCTGGTTTTTTGACGTTTCTCGAAGATCCATCTTCGTCAAAAATTATCGGAATTGCCGCGATTATTATTGAAACCACAAGTACCGCAATAAATCCGATACCGAAGGCCTTAATCTTCATATAGAAAGGAGACAGGTTGTTCTCCATTCGGATTTGCCAAGAAACAGCGCGCGCCATCCCGTACGCAAGAATTATCCCCAATACACCCATTGCAATTAAAAAAGCCCCTCCGAATATATATTCGATCATCGTCGCGTCTGGTTGCAGCGAAGACAAAAAAGAGTGCGTCCTGAACGCTTCTTCGGAGGCACCGCGAAGAGCCTGAGTGAGAGACGCCAAGACGCACCGATTAGGTGCGTTTGCATCGTGGTCTCACTCCTGAAAATTCGCGGTTTTCCGAAGACCTTTTGCTACGCTAGATTATTTTTGTATGTGGCTTTTCTTTACGCCACCCGTTTTGAAATGTCAATTGCGTCACTACGAACTATATCGTTACGCACAAAATGAATCACCAATCTCTATTATCGGTGCTCCGCGTAATATCCGACAACTGGGACTCGCCTCTTTACAATGACCACACACGCAGAGAGCTTGCAGAAGCGGCCTTTTGGATCGCCGACGTGCTGTTTGACGATATAGCATCTCATCCACATCGTGACCTGTACGACCATTCGTTAAGTCATCTAAAAGAGATCCGAGGTCTTTCGGAAGAAATACTGAAAGGGAATATAGAGATGCGAACCGCTTTTTTGGGCATGAAGGCCGCCGCTTTGACAATAACTGCATTGCCTTCAGAGCCTTGATTAACACCGGAAACCCGAAGTCTCCCGATTTTGCATCTCGGCAAGCCCATCTCCGATTCCGATCTCTCTCGTTGGGAAACCGTTCATCCAGATAACTCAGGAACGACGTATACTGCATCAGAAATTGGATCAGGTTCAAAAAAACAATGATGCCGATTTCCTCTTTCGGCAACTCGCCTTTGTGAAGTGCACAGTTCGGACAAAAAGAAAGTCGTTTTTGTGCTAAAAACACCGCCTCATGTCATAACGATGCGACCGAAAAACGGATAGCTTCCGCCTCATGTCTTCCCCTGCCGTAGTGTTAGTGACCGGATCCAGTCGTGGTCTGGGACGTGGAGTAGCCGAGAGTCTCGCGACTGCCGGTTATAGCGTGGCCATTCATTTTGCCAGCAACCGTGGAGCCGCCGAAGAAGTGGTGGAAGCGTGCCGCAAACTGGCCCCGAACCCCGCACAGAAATTTGCGCTGGTCGGCGGCAATCTGGCCGTGGCCGCGGACCGTCAGCGCTTGTTTGACGAAACGCTGGCCGCCTTTGGTCATCTCGATGCGTTGGTTAACAACGCCGGCATCGCACCCCGCATTCGCGCTGATATCGTTGACGCCACCGAGGAGATCTTCGACGAGGTGATGGGCGTGAATCTCAAGGGCCCTTACTTCCTCTCGCAACTCGCCGTGCGCTACTGGCTTGCCCACCCCGGCGCTTCACGCCTCTCGACGGGTTACAAACTTGTCTTCGTCACCTCGCTCTCGGCCAACACCGCCTCGATCAACCGCGGCGAATACTGCATCTCCAAGGCCGCCCTTGCCATGGCCTCGCAGCTCTGGGCCGTGCGCCTGGCCGACCAGGGCATCCAGGTCATGGAACTCCGCCCCGGCATCATGGCCACCGACATGACCTCGGGCGTGAAGGAGAAATACGACAAGATGCTGGCCGACGGCCTCGTGCCACAGAAGCGCTGGGGCACCCCCGCCGATGTGGGCCACGCCGTCGAATCCATCCTGGCCGGCCACTTTCCTTTCTCCACCGGCGACGTCATCAATGTCGATGGCGGCTTCCATCTCCGCCGACTCTAATCCAACTTTCCCATGATCAAAATCCGTACCGATCTCACCCCGGCGTCCTTCGCGCCGAAGCTCGAAAAATTCTGGCAGGCCTCCGCGCCCAAGATCCTCTCCATCGACGCCGATGAGAAACCCGGCTCGGCCACCCCGGTCTTCACCGTCAAAGGCAAATACACCGCCATGGGTTGGACCGAATGGACCCAGGGCTTTGTCTACGGTTCGGCCATTCTCCAATACGACGCCACCGGCGATGAGCAATTCCTCAAACTGGGCCGCGACCGCACGGTCGAACGCATGGCCCACCACATCACCCATGTGGGCGTGCACGACCACGGCTTCAACAACGTCTCCACCTACGGAAACCTGCTCCGCCTCATGGTGGAGGGCCGCATTCCCTTCGACGCCCGCGAGAAGGATTTCTACGAACTCGCGCTCAAGTGCACCGGCGCCGTCCAGGCCGCCCGCTGGACCAAAATCGCCAACGGCGGCGGCTACATCTACTCCTTCAACGGTCCGCACTCGCTCTTCGCGGATACCATCCGCTCCCTCCGCGCTCTGTCAGTCTCCCATTCGCTCGGCCACGTGCTCATGGGCGAGAAGGACGCCAAGATCTCCCTGCTCAACCGCATGCTCCAACACGCCAAAACGACCTCCGATTTCGCGGTCTACTACGGCGAAGGGCGCGACTACTACGACATTCGTGGCCGCACTGCTCACGAGAGCGTTTTCAACCTCAACGACGGCAACTACCGCTGCCCGAACTCGCAGCAGGGCTACGCCCCCTTCAGCACCTGGACCCGTGGTCAGGCCTGGATCATCGCCGGCTACCCCGAGCAACTCGAATGGATCGCCACTCTGGAGGACAGCGAACTCGAACCCTTCGGCGGACGCGCCGCCATTGAGGAACTCCTCCTGAAACCCGCCCTCGCCACCTGCGATTTCTACGTCGACCAAACCCCCACCGACGGCATCCCCTACTGGGACACCGGCGCTCCCGAGCTGCATCGCTTGGGCAACTACCTCGATAAGCCGGCTCAGATCGAAAACGACTTCGAGCCTGTCGATAGCTCAGCCGCCGCCATCGCCGCCCAAGGCTTCCTGCGACTGGGACGCTATCTCACCGCCAAGGGTGATGATCGTGGAACCCGTTACACCCAAGCAGGTTATACTATAGCTGATACGGTTCTCGCCGAGCCCTACCTCTCGACCGACCCCAATCACCAGGGCCTCATCCTGCACTCCATCTACCACCGCCCCAACGGCTGGGACTACGTGCCCGAAGGCAGCAAGATCCCCCGTGGCGAATCCTCCATGTGGGGCGACTACCATGCCCGTGAGCTAGCCCTTTATATTCAACGCCTTAACGACCCAAAACAACCCTACTATACCTTCTTCGGAGGACTCGCATGATCGTCTCAGACCTAGCCAAAATCGAAGGCCGCCGCTACCCCGCCCGCCGCCGCACCCAAAACCTCGCCGGAGGCGTCGCCCCCATCCAGACGAAAAATTTTAGTATGGGAAATGTTACACTGGATCCCAAGGGCGGCCAGGTCCCATGGCACAATCAGGAACAGGAAGAGGTCTACTTCATTGTCGATGGCACCGGCGAAATGTGCCTCGGCGAGGAGCGCCAAACCGTCACCTCGGGCCAGATGGTTTTCATCCCCTCGGGCGTGTTTCACCAACTCACCAATATCGGCGAAACGCCCCTGCGCATGATCTATTGCTACGGCCCTGCCGGTGATGTCGCCCATTGGCGCCAGGAACTCGACGGCACGCTGCCCAAGGCGGGCATCGACGTCCCAGCCCTGCCCGAGGGAGCGCATCCCCAGTGCACCGAGAAGCCCCAGGCCTAAGGCTGGATCGGACGGTAAAGTCTGGCTAGGCTCCTACCATGTCGGACACCCCTTTTGAAATCCCCCTTTGGCCGGGGAGGGAACTTCCCAGCATTCCCGAGACGGAGACCTATCAGGTCCGCAGTCCGGACCCGGCCAAACCCAACGGCGCGGTCCAGTACGTCAGCCGCCCAACCCTGAAGGTCTTCCTCCCCCCCGGAGTGGAGGGCCCGATGCCCGCGGTGGTCATCTGCCCGGGCGGCGCCTACCTCAGGATCGCGATCGACAAAGAGGGCGTCGAGACCGCCAAATGGCTAAATCGCCTGGGTATCGCCGCCGTCATCCTCAAGTACCGCATGCCCCGGCCCGACCTCGCCGGCCCCGAGGCGCTACCCTGGCCCCTGGAGGACGGTCTCCAAGCCATGCGCACCGTGCGCCACCACGCCGCGGAGTGGAAGATCGACCCCCAACGCGTCGGGCTGGCAGGCTTCTCCGCCGGAGGACACCTCGCCTCCTACGTGGCGACCCGGAGCGACGACGCCGAACGCCCCAACTTCCTGATCCTGATCTATCCCGTGACCGCCCTCGGCGAAGTACACGGGACGCGCACGGCTCTCCTGGGCGAAAATCCCTCTCCTGCGCTGGTGGAGGCCTATTGCACCAACACCATGGTGACGGCCAAGACCCCACCAGCCTTTGCCATCCACGCCAAGGATGACGGCTCTGTGCCTTATCAGGATACCCTGGCTTTTCAGGCAGCCCTGCACGAGGCGGCCGTGCCTTGCGAGGTGCACCTCTTTGAGTCCGGCGGACATGCCTTCGGCCTGGACGGGGAGGGCGAGGAAGCCTCCTGGCCTGCCCGTTGCGAGGCGTGGTTGAGATCCAGGGGTATTCTCTAGTGATGGAAGCCGGAGAGCCCATGCTGCACGCGCATGGCCGCAATGGCGAAATACAGGCCCAACGCAATGAGCGCCAGAATGGCCGCCGCGACGGCCAGGAAAGCGACGAAACGCTTGCCGCTGACCCCCCGGCGCGAGGGAACCTCCAAAGGGTTGCCGCATTTGCAGGGATGACGAGACTCCGGATTCAGAGACCTTCCGCAAGTGGGACAGAATTGAGACGACATGAGCTTAGGGAGTCTCCGGATTCTTCTGCGCAATGGAATCGAGCGTCGTCTTGAGCAGCGCGTTCATCGTGTCCTCATAATCGACCGGGTTATTTGGCAGAAGAGGCCAGGCGAGACGGACGTGGATGCCGACATTTAGCGCCTTGTTCACGATCCGCGCGTCCAGGATCTGATACTTGGCCCCATCCTGATCGCCCTGCCATTCGCGAATGGCCCAGTTTCCGTCGGTGCGGTTGGTGACGGAGTCCTGAGTTCGCTTGGTTAGAGGAGCGGCAAAAGCCTGGGCGGCTTCCGGATCCTTCAGAGCGAAGGTGGAGATCGCGAGATTGGTCGAGTTGCCGCTGCCAACCTCGGCGGGGTTTCCGAAGATCTGGAAGGCAACTACCGTGCGATTGCCCGTGGGGCTGTGAGCGAGGATCACCCAGTCGCTCGGAACGCCGAGGTGAACAGTTCCGTTGTTGAGGAAAATCTCGTTTTCGGCCGCAGGCCCTGCGGTGAGGGAGAAGAGCCCCAGAAGGAGAGTAAGAAGAAAGCGCATATCGGTTTTCCTTTCCCCACTCGGTAAAAAGCGTGGAATCGAGGGCTCAAAGAGAGCAAGTCAGGCGCAAGAAGTCGAATTGAATGCGGAGCGGGTTGGGCAGAAAAGCCTTCCCCATCGTCGGCGGGAATGGCAGCACAGTGCAGAAGAATTTCGTCTGCATGCATCAACTGATCCAAGATATCTCGATTTGTATCGCCGTGGCCTGGGCGTTGGGGGTGATTGCCCAGTATTTGCGCCAGCCCGTCATTCTCGCCTACCTGGCGGGAGGATTTGCCATCGGGCCCTCAGGGCTGAGCTGGGTGCACGGTCAGGAATCGATCGAGACGATCTCGGAACTGGGCCTCATTTTCCTGCTTTTCATGATCGGTCTCGAGATCGATTTGAAAAAGATCGTCAGCTCGGGCCGCTCGATTCTCTTCACGGCAGCGTCGCAGATCCTCCTGGGCGCAGTGATTGGCGTGGGCTTTTTCTGGCTGCTGGGCTTCCCGATGACCAATGGCAAGTGGGACGCCCTTTATCTCGGAGTAGCGGCGTCGCTGAGCAGCACGGTCATCATCGTGAAGGTGCTCTACGACAAGCGCGAACTCGATACCCTGCCGGGCCGGGTAACACTGGGTCTCCTCGTGTTGCAGGATCTCTTCGCGATCATGTTCCTCGCAGTGCAACCCAGCCTGGACGATCTCAAGGTGAGCGCTCTGGTGCTCTCGCTTTCGAAGGTGGTGCTCTTGGTGGCGGCGGCCTTGGCCGTGAGCCGGTTTGTGCTGCCGCCACTGTTTAAAAGCGTGGCCCGGTTGCCGGAGCTGGTGCTGGTGGGGGCCATCGCTTGGTGCTTCATGGTGGGCGAATTTGCCGCGCGGATGGGGCTCTCGCGCGAGATGGGAGCGTTGATCGCGGGTGTCTCGATTTCCACCTTCCCCTACGCACTGGACGTGACGGCCAAGGTGACGGGCCTGCGGGATTTTTTCGTGACGCTCTTTTTCGTGGGCTTGGGCATGACCATTCCGGTGCCGAGCGGGCAATTGCTGATCTGGGCCTTTGTCTTCGGCCTTTTTACGGTGGTGAGCCGGCTGCTCACCACCTTTGTCCCACTTTACCTGATGAAACAGGGGCTGAGGGCGAGCCTGATTCCCTCGATCAACCTCTGCCAGATCAGTGAGTTTTCCCTGGTGGTGCTGGCGTTGGGCGTGGAGGCCAAGCATATCTCCCCGGAGGCGAAGGGCTTCGCATCCTTCGCGTTTGTGGTGCTGGCGGCGCTCAGCACGTTTGCCATGATGAATTCCAACCGGCTGACGCGGCTATCGATTCCTGTGCTGAAGCGGCTGGGACTGCGCGACCTGGATGACCTCGCCGAAGGCGAGCATGCCCTGGGAGAAGAGGGAGCCCATGGCGCAGGTGCGCGAATTCTGCTGGTGGGCTTTTTCCGCACGGCGAGCTCGCTGCTGGAGGAACTGCGGCGGAAGAGCCCGAAGCTGCTCGAGGACGTGGCCGTGGTTGATTTCAATCCCATGGTGCACTTCACGTTGAGACAGCGTGGCGTAAAGGTACTATATGGCGACATCAGCCAGCCTGAGACCCTGCACCACGCAGGCGTGGGATCGGCCGAGCTGCTGATCTGCACCGTGCCAGACTCCCTGCTCAAGGGAACGAGCAATTCCAAGTTAGTGAGGCATTTGCGGGGCTTGAACCCGAAGGCCAAGATCATCGCGGTGGCGGAGGTGCTCTCGGCGGTCCCCGATCTCTACGAGGCCGGGGCCGACTATGTCAGCGTGGGCCGGCTGGACGAAGCAGCCAATCTCTGCGATGTGCTGGAGGCTTGTGAGGGCGACCTGCTCGATGAAAAGCGCCAGAGGTTGGACGGAGTTCTGGCAGATCGCCAGGAAGTCTTGCCCTAATTCTCCGCCCGCCGTGGCAGCCGCACTACAAAGGTAGCACCCTGCCCAATCTCGCTCACGACCCCGATCGTGCCGCCGTGCTGCCGAATGATGGCCTCCGAGATGGCCAGGCCCAAACCAGTACGCCCCGTCTTCGTGGTCCGTGCCTTGTCCACCCGATAAAATCGCTCAAAAATGTGCGAGAGATGCTCTTTGGCTATGCCTGGTCCGTTGTCGCGGATTGCGCAGGTTGAAACTCCGGTGTCGGATGAGGTGGAGATCCAAACCTCGCCACCGGCTGATCTCCCGTGGTGGATGGCATTGGCCAGGAGATTGCTCACGACTACACCCAATCCCTCTTGTTGCCCGCAGGCCTCTGCTGCCTTGAGATCGAGGTGGAGTATCGTGCCAGCCTCTTTGGCCAATGGGCTCAGGTGATCCACCGCGTCCTGCACGATGGCCGCAAGATCGCAGACCTGATGGTTGGGAGAATTCTCAGGGCTGTCGAGGCGGGCCAGTTGCAGGAGCATATCGATGAGTTGACGCATGCGCTGGGCGGAGCGTTGGCATGCTTCAAAGGCCTCGCGCTGCTCTTCCGAGATATCGCTCTCGGCCAGGCCGTTCTGCGCATGGGTCAGGATGACTGAAACGGGCGTGCGCAACTCGTGGGCGGCGTCCGCAGTGAAGCGCGTCTGCTGGGCGAAGGCCGCATCCAGCCGGGCAAAGGTGGAATTGAGCACCCCGGCCAGCTCGCCAAGCTCGCTTTCCGTTTCGGAGATATCGATACGCTGGCTGAGATCGCCGTCGGAGATCTTGCGGGCGGCCCGGGTGATCGCCTCAATCGGTTTCAGAGATCGTGTGACGATCCACCAACCCCCCGCAAGGCCAAGCGCCAGCAGCCCTGTGCACCCCCCGGCCAAGAGCAAGCCAAAGTGAGTTAGTACGGTCTGCTCCCGGGCGATGGAGCGGCCGACCAGGAAACAATCCCCTGGCTGCCCCGTAATATAGGCTTCCCGTAGCGATCCCCGCGTGCGAAGCCCGCCGGCCCCTTCCGGGGGGCGCGGTACGTCCGCCGGAGCATTGGGCGAGGTGGTAAGGGGCTTTCCGTTTTTCAGCCAGACAGCATAGTAGACTTCGGAATTTTCTCCCAAGACAGGGTGGCTGGGATCATCCAGATCGATGTCGTCATCATGTTTTGGAGGGGGTGGGCTATCCTTCAAATCGGCAGGCGAATCCGCCGAAGCGGACCCCTGGTTCTGCGGATTAGAGTGAGGCCGGGGCCGTCCCGCTCGTGAGATGATGCCAAGATCTCGTTGGAGCTCTTCGTCGACGTTCTGCTGCTGGCTGGCGCTCACAAAGTGATATGCGGAAACTCCCAACCCCACGATGATCAGGGTAAGAATCGGTCCGTACCAGGCCAGCAACCGCCACCGAATGGAGCGCAGCGGCTTCACGGAATGCAATAGCCGTGGCCGCGGCGGGTCTGGATGAAGCCGCGCCCGAGCTTTTTGCGTAGATTGAAAATGTGGACGTCGATGAGATTGGAAAGGGTGTCCTCGTTCTCGTCGAAAAGATGCTCGTAGAGCGTTGCACGGGTGATCACTGCGCCGCGGTGGAGGGCGAGGTATTCCAGCACGGCGTATTCCCGGGCCGTCAGAGTGACCGGTTCTCCGGCGACGGTAATTTTTCGGGCTTTGGTGTCAATATGCAGGTTGCCAATTTCCAAGGCAGATCGCGATTGGCGGGTCACGCGGCGAATGAGGGCCCGCAGACGGGCCAGCAGTTCGGCGACGTCAAAAGGCTTTACCAGGTAGTCGTCGGCGCCGGTATCCAGACCACGCACCTTGTCGGCCGGGGTGTCCCGGGCCGTGAGCATGAGAACAGGGGTATGGTGGGTCTGGCGAAGGCCAGTGAGAACGTCCCACCCGTCGCGCTTTGGCAGCATCACATCGAGAATCACGGCATCGTAGGAGTTTGTCGTGGCCTTGAGCAGCCCTTCGTCGCCATCCAAGGCGGTGTCCACGGAATAGCCCTCCTTGCGAAGCGCTCGCACGAGGCCGCTTACGAGGTCGGGTTCATCTTCCACCAGCAAAAGTCTCATTGGGTCGACGGCCCTTTCTACCATGGGATGGGCTGGAAGGAATGATTTTGAGAACACCACCTCGCAAAACTACCTGACCAAAGATGAAGGGAAGATGAAGAGCGGCGAAAATATTGAACAAAAACAGCTATTCCATCCGTCGAAAATGGGCCGGTTGGACCCGGTTGGGCGGGGAATTTGCGCTTGCCACCCCCAAGTCGGGAGGAGATACCGACCAAATGGCAGGTAAGCGGGCCTTTACCATCGTTGAGCTTCTCGTCGTCGTCGGCATCATTGTGATACTGACGGCGCTCGTCGTGCCCGCGCTTGCCGGGGCCCGCACCTCGGCCAATCGGGCCAAGGCGACGGCTCAAATGCGCATGATCGGCCTCGGTATCCTGGCTTATACGTCTGATCAGAATGGATACCTGCCAGGTCCGCTCAAATCCGGGCAAGGGGCGGCCTTCGACCCCAGTGCAACGGACCAATTGGCCACCAGGCTTGGTCCCTATCTGGGGGTAACAAACTTTGGCATGAAGACAGTGATCAGCGCTTTTCTGCCGGTGTCCTACGTCACCGCCATGCCTGGGCAGGATCCCTATAGCGCGCGGCCCTATGTCATGAACATCTCTGCTCAGGCGAATGGGAGAGGATTTTCTCCTTGGGGCAGTACGGTGGCACCACAGGCTCCCCCGATGAAACTCATCGCAGTTCCGCTGCGCACCTGGGCTTTTTGCGACGCGGATCAGCTTAATCCCCTGGTCAAGAACCAGCCTTGGTCGGGACAGACTCCGCGTAAGATGGTGAATGGACCCGGGCGGCTCGCCCTTTACCTTGACGGAAGTGCCGGTCCCATCGCCGAGAGCGACATCGTTGCGCCAAATAGCGATGGTGGCGGACCACCACCGCCGCCTCCTCCGCCCCCACCGCCCCCTCCTCCGCACTAGCTGGTTCTGGGGCGCCGGCGAGTAATCGCAACGACCAGAATGAGTACCGTGGCGAGGAAGTACCAGGGCAGCCAGCCGAGTGACGCGATGAAAACCGAATCCTCCGTGACGGTGGTGCCCGAATGCGGATGCTCTCTAAGGTAGCGCGTGAGACAGGCAAAAAGCAGGCCCACTCCGCCATAGGCGAGATTGTAGGCCAGCCCTCGGAAGCTCAGGGCCGTGGCTCTCTGCCGGGAGTCGGAAATCAATCCGTTGAGATAGTGCGAGACGAAGAATTGGTTGAACGACATGGCCATGCCCAGGGGAATGAGGCAAATCAGGCCATAAATCGGCCAGACCTGCTCAATGCCCAGCAGGCCGAGGAAAATCAGGACGCCAATAATCGCAAAATTGATGCGCATCGACCACCGGGGAAGCATGCGGCGAGCAAGAGCAGGAACAAAGAAACCGAAGAGCGCAAACCCGGAACCAATCAGCCCAAAGTAAACGGTCGGCACCGAGATCATCCGATAGTAATTGCTGCCAAAGGTGAGGAAGAGCCGGGTGATGCTGTCGAAACAGAGGCCAGTGAAAATCACCGCCAATACCAGCGGGGTAGCCAGAATCCATTTTCCGGTGCTCAGGGTGGCGAGCCAGGCATTGCGCGGTTGAGGCTCGGAACTTGGCGCCACGGCGGGCTCGCGCAGATTCACGGCGACGAGCAGGGTAATAATGGCATTGACCAGCGTGAGGTAGATGGGG
>FTBM01000090.1_pt1 | contig 11883 bp, 9 predicted proteins | sample 1639361 | NCBI WGS metagenome assembly FTBM01 (sample SAMEA3914864, study PRJEB12502) | metagenome | biome: forest; material: soil | place: USA | collected 2012-03-12 | depth 0.3 m | reverse complement strand
GTTGCGGGCGAGGGTGAGGAAGTGGCAGGCGGGGTCGTCGAGGAGGAGGCGGAAGGCGTGGTTGAGAAGGTCGTAGGTGAAGGCGTGGCCGAGGTCGCCGATGACGACGGCCTGGGGCTTCTCGTCGGTAGGGGTTATGCCTTCCAGATCAACGAGGAGCTCGGGCGGGAGGAGGAGGTGGCAATGGGTGAGGCCGCGGTTTAAGAGAAGCTCGCGCGCTGCGGAGGGCGCGGTGAGGATTTCGTCGGGGGTTGTTTCAATGCCGAAGGCGGCGAGCTTGGCGACGATGTGGGCGCGAGGCCGGCTGGTGGTGTTGGTGACGAAGCGGTAGGGGAGGCCTTGCGTACGGCACCAGTGGAGGGTCTCGGCGGCGCCGGGAATGAGGTGGCTGCCTTCGTAGATGGTGCCATCGAGGTCGAACAGCACCCCTCGCGCTGAGACTTTCATAGTGGGAAGATGCCACAGGAAGGCGCGCCGGCAAAGGTTGAAGTCAGGAATCGTAGGTCGGCGCTAAATCCATGAGGACGCTCTTGCTTGAGAGCCTCATTCTGCCCTCTTCCTTGGTGCTCTTCGTGTTCTTGGTGTGAGCAATGTATGGAATTCTTTGTCTTCGCATGGCCCACCGGTCGACCGGTAACCTTGGATCAATCGGCCAAGCCTACGATTTTTTGGGGATGGGTGGGGTTTTCGGCTTCGTGAATCATGAAGGAGGCGACGTCGGCGCGGGAGATGTAGAAGCCGCCGTGGGGGAGGTCGCCGTCCATGATGCGGTAGGCGTCGGTGACGGGGCCGTTGGTGAGGCGGGGCGGGCGGATAATGGTCCAGGTGAGGTCGGGCTGGCGGATTTCGTCCTCCATGGCAGCCATGTCGGGGATCATTTGGCGGAAGAGGGTGGCCTTGAGGATGCGGCCGAGGAAGCCGATGTCGGGAAAGAGGAACGCGGCGGAGACGAGTTGGATGCGGGGCACGGCGGCCTGACGGGCGGCGGTGGCGAGGGCGTGACCGAAGTCACGACGCATGGTGGTGGCCCTCATGCGGGTGGGACCGAAGGCCGAGAGAATGACGTCGTGACCGGGGAGGGCGGCGGCGAGTTGCGCGGGGTCGAAGAGGTCGCCCTGGATAGTGGTGAGGCGCTGGTGGGTGAGGTTGACTTTTTGGGGTGAGCGAACGTAGGCGGTGACGTGGTGGCCACGCTGGAGGGCACTGGCGAGGAGGTGCCGGCCGATGCCGCCGGTGGCGCCGAGGATGAAGAGGTGCATGGGTATGGGCAGGGCGATGGGAACTAGGCGCGCTGGAGTTTGTTAAGGTAGAAGAGGGAACTCAGCATGATGGTAAGGACGATGAGAGGCTCGGCGACTTGCTGGAGGGGGTAGCCGGAGTTGTATTTGGCAATGGCGGCGGAGATGAGCACGATGGTGAAGGAGACGTAGATCCACTCGCGGACGCGGGCGGGAGTCTGGGGGAGAAGGAGGAGGAGCGCGCCGAGGATCTTGGCGGCGGTGAGCTCGATGCGAAAGTAATTGGGGAAGCCGAGGTGGGCAAAGTCCGCGGCGCGGGAGCCGGACATGTAGGCGCTGAAGAGCATGAAGAAGCTGACCAGGACGGTGATGGTCCAGCGGATGGACTGCGATTTGTTCATGGCATAAGGGGAGACCGGCGAGAGGGCGGGTTTGTGACAGGAGAGCGAAGATTTCTCGGGAATGTGGGGCGAATCGGCCTCTTCGCTGTTTTGAGTGGGTAGAAGGGAAGGCGGGTTGGGTTGGCTGTACGTCGTACCTCTCCGTCGGACTGCCCTTTCGTGGATGCCAAACTCCTTCATCCGTATTGACTGTTCCTGTCCAAAAGTGTACTGACTAAGCGTGTTACACCCGACTTACCCAACCTCCAATCCGAACCACTTGCCCGCCTCGTCGCCATTGGATCCCCCCATCACCGAATCCGGCCATTACTTTGGCCCGGCCTCCCCGCCTCTCTCTCAGAAAAAAAGTATGGTATTTCACGCATTCCTCTCGCTTCAGGCCTTTTACCCGACCTCGCCCTCCGAGGTCGCCGTCCGCGCATCCAGAAATTGTAGGGTATTTCACGCACTCCATCTGCGCCGAGCCCCCCAATTTCCAAAAAAAGTATGGTATTTCACGCATCCTCCCTCCCCGGACTTTCCCGCGGCCCCGCCACCGGATCGATCAACCTCCTTGGCGCTCTTCGGTCACCTTCAGCCGATGTTGCTTCCCGCCAATACCTGCGGTCTCCCGGCCCGCCGCCTTCTCAAACCAGCCCCTGCTTTCCATCCCTCCCTTTTGCCAAATCTCCTCTCCTCTTACCTACTCATTTCAGCGGAGTGCCCAAAATCGCGAGGCGCGGCGATGGCGCGCCTGGGTGCGAGAAGATCAAGGCAAGCGCTGGAGCTTGGTGGGATTGGCGATGAGGTAGATGGCGCGAATGCGGGCGGCGTCGAAGTCGAAGGCGATGATGGCGCGAGGGATGTCGCCGCGGGAGGCGAGCAGGCCTGGGGCGGCGTTGACGGTGACGAGGCGGGTGGAGGTGAAGGCGGCTTGCTCGCGGGGCGCGCCGTGGAGGAGGAGGCGGGAGACGGCGTCGAGGCCCTGGATGGGGCGGCGGGTGGTCTTGGTCGCGGCACCGCCATCGCTGAGGAGGGTGACGTCTTCGGAGAGGATGGCGGTGAGGCCGGCGAGATCGCCTTGATTGGCGGCGAGGAGGAAGGCCTCGGCGAGGCGGCGTTGCTCGGCGGGGGAGGCGGGAAAGCGCGGGCGGCGCTCGGCGAGGTGCTGTCGGGCACGGACGAGGAGCTGGCGGCAATTGGCTTCGGTCTTGTCGACGATGGCGGCGATCTCGGCGAAGGCGTAGTCGAAGACCTCGCGGAGGAGGTAGATGGCGCGCTCGACGGGCGAGAGGGTCTCGAGGAGGACGAGGAAGGCGATGGAGAGAGACTCAGCGTGTTCGGCGTGCTGGGAGGGCGTTGGGGTATCCTCGGCAACGAGGGGCTCGGGGAGCCAGGGGCCGATGTATTCCTCGCGCTGGACGCGGGCGGATTTCAGGTAGTTGAGGCAGAGGCGGGTGACGACAGTGGTAAGCCAGGCGCGGGGAGAGAGGATGGCAACGCGGTCCTCGCGTTGCCAGCGGAGGAAGGTCTCCTGCACCATGTCCTCGGCGTCGGCCACGCTGCCGAGCATGCGGTAGGCAACCGCGAAGAGGTGGGTACGGTGTTCCTCGAAGAGTTCTGGAGCGGGCGCGGGCATGGATAGATGCATTCGATGAGTCGAGTTAAGTTCGCGGTGCAGACAGCAGAATTCAACTGTGCTCGCGCCTCTATTAACCAGACAATCGAGAGGGGCGATTTGTGACAGGAGGGCGAGAAAATTTGCGTGGAGTGAAACTGGTTGGGAAAGGCTTTTCATGGGGTGGGGTCTATTGTTGGATGGGGGGAATGAATGGCCGGGTAGCTCTAGTGGTACTACTGATGGTGGGGTTTTGGCCGGGAGTGGGGCTGGGCCAAACGAGCCGGGTCTTCACGCTGGATCCCACTACTTCGGGCACGCTGCCACCGGGGGTGATGTGGGCGAACCAGGGGCCGAAGGGTGAGACCTGCCTGCGGGTGGAGGTGCCACCGGAGAATAAGAGCGGCGCTGCCTTGCTGACGGTGCCGATCAACCTGGCGCCGCTGCGGGATTGCGAGATTTTGCTGAGCTACGATGTGGGCGCTCAGGAGGTAACGAAGCCGGAGCATGATTACAACGGAATCAAGGCGCAGTTGCATTATGAATCGGCGACGGCGGGGCCGCAGTGGTTCAACGAGGGGCAATTGATCGGGAGCTTTGGGTGGAAGCACTCGTCGTTGCTCATCCGGGTGGATCCGGATGCGACGGAAGGTGTGCTGCAACTGGGCATGCAGGAATGCGCGGGCACGGCGTGGCTGGCGAATGTGACGATCGACGTGGTGCGGCGGAAGCCGGAGCGGCCGCAGGCGCATCGCGGGGTGGTGAGCGCCGCGACCTACTCCCCGCAGGATCTGGCGGATCTCGCGGGTTGGAAGGTGAATTTGATCCGGTGGCAATTGATCAATCCAGCGTGGGATCGGTATTCCGTGCCGGGCGATCCGGCGCAGTATGAGAAGTGGCTGCAGCCGAAGCTGGATGAGCTCGCGCAGGTGCTGGATCAGGCGCAAAAGGTGGGAATCAAGGTGGTGGTGGATTTGCATTTCCCGCCCGGGGGACGGGACAAGGATGGGACGCTGAAGATGGTGATGGATAAGGCGCTGGGAGATTATTTCATAAAGGTGTGGGTGGGCATCGCGCAGCGATTCAAGGGACATCCCGCAATCTGGGCTTATGATTTAATGAACGAGCCGGTGCAGAAGCGGCCCTCGCCACCCGGGGTGCGGGATTGGTTTGATCTACAGGCGGAGACGGCGAAGCGGGTGCGGGCGGTGGATCCCACGACGTTTATCCTGATCGCGGCGGACAACTGGGACGCGCCGGATGCCTTTGCCTGGATGCGTCCGGTGTGGGTGCCGAGCGTGATCTATACGGTGCATATGTATTGGCCCTACGAGTATACGCACCAGGGGACAGATGGACGGGGCTGGTCAAAGCCGGAAGAGCAGCCGGCGTATCCGGGGACGTTTAACACGCTGCCGTTTGACCGGGCGGCGCTGGCGAAGCATCTGGCGCCGGTGAAGGATTTTCAGCTCACCTACGGAGCGCGGATTTTCGTGGGGGAATTCAGCGTCGTGCGCTGGGCCCCGGGCGCGGCGCAATTCCTAAGCGACGAGATCTCGCTCTTTGAGGAATATAAGTGGGATTGGGCGTATCATGCCTTCCGCGAGGAAACAGCGTGGAGCCTGGAGGATGAGGATTTGCCTTATAAGACGGTGACCAAGGCGGCCGGGCCGACGGATCGGCTGCAGGTGCTGCTAAGCTGGTGGGCGCGGAATGGCGGGCAATAAAATGCGGCTGGTCGATTGCTCAACCAGCCGCGTATCAAAAAGAACCTCGCGGAACGCTAGGAGATATGAAGCGTCTTCAGCAGAGCCTGGGTGATCGTGCCGGTGACGGCGATGCCATTTTGGGATTGGAACTTGGCGATGGCGGCCTGGGTTGACGGACCGATTTGGCCATCGATGGCTCCGCCGTAGTAGCCGAGACGCTGGAGTTGTACCTGAACGGCGACTTCCACGGGATAGGTGGCGTAGACCGGGTAGGTGACGTAATACGGCTGGGTAATGACGGTCCAGCCGGCGTAGGCGCCGACCGGGGCGATGTAGGCCTTGTTGACGACGACGTTGGCCGGATAATAGGCCCCGCCGCGGTAGACGTAGCCGGAGCGGTAACCATTCCAACTGGCGCCAGCCGCGCTGTAGCTGCCGCCATTTGGGCCAGTAGCATTGACGGTACCCTGGCTATAGCGGCCGTAGCTTTGACGGGAGGCATCGTACGTTCCCCCATTGGGGCCAGTGGCGCTGGCGCTGCCGGTGCTGTAGCGCCCGGCCCGTGCGCCCGAGGCATCGTAGGTGCCGCCGTTGGGGCCGGTGGCAGAGACCTCGCCAGCGCTAAAGCGGCCCGCGCGGACGCCCTGACCCTCGACGGAGCCGCCATTGGGACCTTCGCGGGAGAAGCCGCCCGCGGCAAAACGACCGGCATAGGTGGTGGAGAGGGAAATCGCTAGAACGGGGAGGATGAGGAGGGATTTACGCACAAGGAAAAGCTAGCTGAATGGAAAAAAAGAGCGAGGAGCAAATGTGGCTGGAAGACCGGTGTACCGCGAGTGAAGATGGAGCGATGAAGGAGAACTATGGGCCGGAATTTCGCAATCTAAGTCGCGACGAACTGGATGTGGTGATCGGATGGGCCGAGGCAGAGGGGTGGAACCCGGGACATCATGACGCGGTCGCGTTTTGGGCGGCCGATCAGGAGGGATATTATGGGATGTTCCAGGACGGAGAGCTGATCGGGAGCGCGTCGATTGTCTCGTATGGCGGGGAGATGGGCTTTGTGGGCCTGTTCATTGTAAAACCTGAATGGCGTGGAAAAGGCTTGGGCACTCAGTTTTGGCATTTCTTCATTGGACGGCTGAGGGAGCGGCTGAGGCCCGATGCACCGGCGGCGCTGGATGGGGTCTTCGCGATGCAGGAGTATTATGCCAAAAGTGGCTTCGTATTCTTGCATCGGAATCTGCGGATGCTGGGGACAGGGGAGAGATCGGGGGCGGATGCTGAACTGGTGGACTTGATCGCGCTACCGTTTGAGGAACTGGTGGAATACGATCGGGCGCATTTCGGCGCGGCACGAGCGGAGTTTCTGCATAGCTGGATCACGGCGGAGGGCGGGTTGGCGCTGGGGCTGAAGCGAGGCGGAAAACTGGTGGGAATGGGAGTGGTGCGGCCGTGCCATCGGGGATTCAAGATCGGGCCGCTGTTTGCGGATGACGCGGAGGCGGCGGATCGGATTTTTCGCGGGCTGTCGTCGCACGCCGCGGGGCAGCCATTGTTTCTAAGCATTCCGGAAAACAATGCGGAGGCGGTGGCGCTGGCGAAACGTCATGGGTTGATCGAGTGCTTTGGCTGTGCGCGGATGGTGATGGGGCCGGTCCCGGATTTGCCCTGGAGTAAGATCTACGGAGTCACCTCGTTTGAGTTGGGTTAGCCGCCAGGGTCTGCATGGAAACTAAGCATGGGTTAGCTTAGTCTCGAGCGGAGGCACGGGCACGGCGGGAGAGCGCTTGAAGAAGTGCTTGATCCAACGCTCCAGCCCATCCACGTAGGAACAAACGACCGGCACCACCAGCAGGCTAAGCGCAGTAGAGGTGATGAGGCCGCCGATGACGGCGATGGCCATGGGCTGACGGAAACTGGCGTCGGCGCCGAGACCGAGCGCGATGGGCAGCATGCCGGCGATCATGGCCATGGTGGTCATCACGATGGGCCGGGCGCGTTTGTGGCACGCGTCGATCAGGGAATCGTACAGCGAAAGGCCGCGTTCGCGCCGACCGACGATGGCGTACTCCACGAGAAGGATGGAGTTTTTGGTGACGATGCCCATGAGCATGAGCAGGCCGATCATGGATGGGATATCGAGTTCGCTATGCGCGAGCAGCAGCGCGGTGAAAGCCCCGCCGAGCGAGAAGGGAATGGCGGAAAGAATGGTGACGGGCTGGAGGAAGTCTTTGAAGAGGAGCACCAGCACGCAGAAGACGAGCAGCAGCGCGGTGACCATGGCGAGGCCGAAGCCCGTGGCCATTTCCAGCATGATCTCGGCATCGCCCGTCTGGATGAGCTTGACGCTGGAGGGCATGCCTTTGGCGGCGGGCAGAGCGAGCGCCGATTCCAGAGCCTGACCGAGAGGCAGACCACCGAGGTCAGCATTGATGGTGACGTAGCGGTGACGGTCGAAGCGATCGATTTGCGATGGACCGCTTTCCACGGAAAGCGTGGCGACGCTGGAGATGGGTACGAGCCCCGTGCGGGAAGGCACGCGGAGATTGGCGAGGGTGGAAATATCCTGCCGGGCCGCATCGGCCATGCGGACGCGGATGTAGATTTGCCGATTATCGAGATTGAGCCGGGCGACCTGGGGATCGAAATCGCCACTGGTGGCGATGCGGGCCACGTCGCCAATGGCCGCGGTGGTGACCCCGCGCTCGGCGGCGCGCTGCGCATCGGGGCGGATAATGATCTCAGGCCGCTCCAGGCTGGCGGTGGAGCTGATGTTGCTCAGGCTGGGCACAGTGCGGAGATCGCGTTCGAGTGCCTGGGCCGTGGCCTTGAGCGCGGAGGAATTGTCGCTGGAAAGAATGAGGGCCATGCGCTCGCCGGGGCCGCCGTTGCCAAGGGTGAAGCGCGCACCTGGCACCTTGACCAGGCGGGAGCGGATGCTTTCCTCGATCGCCTGCTGGCTGGGGCGATGGCCGCGCTCGCTGAACGTGAGGATGAGAGCGGCCTTGCGAACTTCGCCGGCCTGGAGTTGGCCGCCGCCGATCATCTGGGAATCGCCTACGATGGTAAAGGTGCTCTTGATTCCCTCGAGTCCGGCCAACGATTGCCGCGCGGCTTCGGCCACGCCGAGCGTGTCGTGCATGGAACTACCGGGAGGAAGTTCGACATTGATGGTGGTGTAGCCGCGATCGGCCGGCGGCATGAGGCCGCCGGGGATCATGGGCAGGAGAGCGAGGGAGCCGATGAAGAACGCGAGCGCGGCGATGATAGTGGTCTTGCGATGCGCCAGGCACCACTCCACTGCTCCCAAATACCAGGTCATGATGGGATGATCCGCTTTCTCCGTGGGGGGATGGGGCTTCAGCAAATAGGCGGCCATCATGGGCGTGAGCAGGCGGGCCACCAGGAGCGAGGCGAGAATGGCGATCACGGCTGTCCAGCCGAATTGCTTGAAGAATAAACCGGAGATGCCGCTCATGAGTGCGGTGGGCAGGAAGACGACGACGAGCGCCATGGTGGTGGCCATGACGGCCAGGGCGATCTCGGTGACGGCGTCACTCGCAGCGCGGATCATGGATTTGCCCATGTGGCTGTGTCGCTCGATGTTTTCAATTTCCACAATGGCATCGTCCACCAGCACGCCGACGATCACCGCCATCGCGAGCAGCGTGAGCATGTTGAGCGAGAACCCGAGCCAGGACATCGCGGCGAAGGTGGGCAGGATCGAGAGAGGAAGGGCGAGTGCGGCGACCAGCGTGGCGCGCCAATCGCGGAGGAACCACCACACCACCAGGATGGCGAGGAGCGCGCCCTCAAAGAGCATGTCCATCGAACCCTTGTATTGCTCCAGCGTGTAACCGACCGAGCCGGAAACGTGCGTGAAGTTAAGCGTAGGATCGGCGGCTTTCAGCCGGTCGAGCGTCTCGGTGACGCCCGCCGCGATGCGGGTCTCGTCATAGCCCTTGGCGCGGTAGATCTTAAAACCGACGGCGGATTTTCCATCGAGCAGTGCCGCCTGCGAGCGCTCCGCAAAGGTGTCATGAACCGTGGCCACCTGGTCAAGCCGCACGCGGCGCCCATCGGAGGTGACGAGAGGGAACGCAGCGAGATCCTCGGCTTGGCGAACGGTGCCGACCGTCCGTACGGATTGCTCGGCTTGGCCCAGTTGCCCGCGGCCGCCAGAAGACTCCTGCTGCATGAGCCGGAGTTGGCGGGAGACATCGGCGGCGGTCGTATTGAGCGAAGCAAGCCGCACCGGATCAATCTCGATGCGCACCTCGCGCTGGAGCCCGCCGACCCGCTCAAAGCGACCCACGCCGGGCACGGAAAGGATGGCCTTGCCCACCGTGTCGTCGACGAACCAGGAGAGCGCATCCTCATCCATCCCGGGCGAGTTGATCGCATACACGAGAATGGCGTCGCTGCCCACGGTGAGCGCGCTGACGGTGGGCTGCTGCAAGTCGGTGGGTAGATCGGAGCGCACGCTATCCACCGCGTTCTTCGTTTCGATGAGGGCGTCGGAGAGTTTTTTCTCGAGGACAAATTCCACCCCGATCTGCACCCGGCCATCCGTGATGGAGGTGCGCATGTGCTTGAGGCCGGAGAGCGTGGCGAGGGAATCCTCCACCTTGCGGGCGACCTCGTTTTCCAGCTGGGCCGGAGCGGCGCCCGGCTGCACGAGCGTGATATTGACCGTGGGGAGATCAATGTCCGGCAGGTTCTGGATGGGCAGCTTCTTAAAGCCCCAGAGCCCCGCCACGGAGAGGACGAGAAAGAGCAGGATGGCCGGAATGGGATTCCGAATGGACCAGGTCGCGAAGTTCATGGCGGATTAGCGGTTGGTTTCGTCAGCCTTGGCCGAAGGCACGATGCGGACGATGTCTCCGTCGTTGAGGAAGCCCGCGCCTTGCGCGACGACCGGCTCGTCCTCGCGGAGATCCTTGAGAATCTCGACCTGGGAGCCCTGTCGCCGGCCAACCGTGACGAGTTGAAGCTTTACGCGGGAAGTGTCGCCCGGCTCCTCGAGTTTCACCACATAGCTGTAGCCATCGCGAATCACCACACTGGCGGCGGGCACGACGAGGGCGGGCTTTTCCGCGACGACGATCTGGCCATTGGCATACATACCCGCGCGGGGCGCACCAGGCTCGACATCCGCATAGACGAGGCCCATGCGGGATTGAGAATCCAAGCCGGGAGCGAGCGCGCGAACGGTGGCCCGAGCAGTGGAACCATCGGGGAGTGTAAGCTGCACCGCCTGTCCGGGGGCGACTTGGGTAAGTTGCGAGGCAGTGGCCTCTCCGCGCCATTCCAGGCGATCCTTGATAATCATGCGGAATAATTCCTGGCCGATGGGAATGACCCCGCCGAGCGTGGCCGTGCGGGCGCAGATGGTGCCATCGTCGGGCGCCACGACGTCCGTGTAGCGAAGCTGGAGTTGCTTGGAGGCGAGTTGAGCGCGGGCGGAATCCACCTGGGTGTGCGCGGTCGCGGTTTCGGTCTGGGTTTTGAGAAATTCCTGCTCGCTGAGGTTGCCCGCGTGGCGGAGCATTTCCGCGCGCTTGAGATCGGCTACTCCCTGGACGGCGCGGGCCTCGGCCTGGGCCAGACCGGCTTTGAGCTGAGCTTCCTCGGAATGCAGCATCTCGGAATCAAACCGCGCCAATACCTGGCCGCGCTTCACCGGGTCGCCCACATTGACCAACACCTCGGCCAGCCGATAGCCGCCGACCTGCGCGCCGATGATGGCTTCCTGCCAGGGGGCGATGGCTCCCGAGGCAGTGACGAGGTTAGGCCAGGTGATTTGGCGGGGCATTGCACGGGTGACCGTAAGTGCCGGAGCCTTGGCCGTGGTGGCGACCGCAGCCGCAGGGCGATGGAGGGTAAAGTAAAGGCCAACGCCGACCACAAGGATCAGCCCCGCGACCATCGCCAGTGGCCAGCGAAGACGGGAGGACGATCGGAGAGGCGCAGACCGTGAGCGAGCGGGAAAAGGTTCGGGTTCCTGAATATTCATTTTATGAAGTATGTGGTTAAAAAAGGGGAGGTTAGGCTTGTTCGAAACGGCTGGTGATCTTGCGGAAAAGGCGGAGCAGTTCGCCCTGCTCCTCCGGATCAAGGGCGGCGAGCATCTCCAGAGTCAGGTTCATGTGGGAGCGCTCCACCAGATCGTAAAATTTTTTGCCCTGGCCAGTAAGGACGACGTGAACAATGCGACGATCCTCTTCGGAACGATCGCGGCGCACGCAGTTCTTTTCCTCGAGCTTGTCGATGATGGCGGTGACGCTGCTCAGCGATAGCTGCAGCACATCGGCGATCTCGCTCATGGTCAATTTGCCGCGAGTACCCAGGCTCAGCAGCACATTGGCCTCATGCACACTGATCGCCTGATTGGTGGCGGGATTGTTTTTATGAGCAGCAAAGACCCGCTGGCGAAGAATGTCGAAGTAACCGGCCAGCTCGCGGGCGGCTTCCTTTGGGGAAATTGCTTTGGAAACTGAAATATTCACTAGCCGAAGGATCGCACGGGAAAACGGCTTGTCAAGTGAGGGGTAAAAAATGCCTCAGTACCGCCGCCGATTCAGCGAGGGCACGTTGCAAAGCCAGGTAACCGCGATAACCGCAAACCACGCGATCGTGGAGACACCGGAGAGATCACCGTTCTCGAAGGCCACGCCAAAATACTTGAGTAACTTGGCTGCGCCGACGGCGTAAATGAACCCCCCGGTCGCGCCAAAGATATAGCGTCCGAGCGGAACCTCGTTGTTGAACGTGTAGGTGAGTGGGAAAGCGGCCGCCATGAGGGTGGCCCCGCAGATGAGGAGCGGAGGCAGGCCAAAAACGATGCCAATGACGAAGAAGGGGAGGCCAATGGTAACGCCACCGCCGACGAACCACGCTTCCCATTTCTCGCCGGTGCTGAGGGAGTGGCGGGC
>FTBM01000018.1_pt1 | contig 11993 bp, 7 predicted proteins | sample 1639361 | NCBI WGS metagenome assembly FTBM01 (sample SAMEA3914864, study PRJEB12502) | metagenome | biome: forest; material: soil | place: USA | collected 2012-03-12 | depth 0.3 m | reverse complement strand
TCGGCGTGAAGAACTTCCTCACCGTCACCGGTGGCTGGATCAATCCCCAGCGTGAGTTCATCGACCAGCCTCTCTCGAAGCAATTCGTGAACAACACCTGCGAAAGCTCGAAGGGTATCGGAGCGACCATTCCATGGTCCTCCAGCTTCGCGACCTGGGGCGGCACGCTCAAGATCAAGCCCACGGAATGGTCCTACATCAAGGGCGGCCTCTTCATGGCCTATCCTCAGGCTACGTCCAACAACAACCACGGCCTCGCCTTCAAGGGCTATGATCCTGATCAGGGTCTGAATGGTCTGTTCGGTATGTTCGAAGCCGGCGTCACGCCGAAAATCGGACCCGCCGAGCTTCCTGGTAAGTATGCCTTCGGCAGCTACGTCTACGGTGACTGGAACAACTCCTTCTACGGGTATCGTTCCCTCAGCCACTTCGGATTCTACTGGCAGGCCGACCAAATGCTCTATCGGGAGCCCTCTCCTGAAGTTGAGGTTTCCGGCAAAGGCCCAAGCGACGGCAAGGCTGTGGCCAGCATCGTCGACGGCAAGGCCTCCGGCGGCAAGTCCTTCAAGGAGCCGGTCAGCACCGAGAAGCCCAAACTCTCCGATCAAGGTCTGTACTGCTTCAACCTGCTCACCTTTGGACCCAGCTACAACACGGTGCTGCCCTTCTACTTCCAGAGCGGTCTCGTTTACAAAGGTCTGATCCCCACCCGTGATCAGGATCAGCTCATGGCTGCCATTGGTTTTGGCAACTATAGCTTCAACAACATCGAGCATCTGCAGGACGATGTGGGCAACGTCAACCAGCCCAACTACACCGCGGTGATCGAGTTGGACTACCGCGTACAGATCAATCAATTCCTCTACGTGCAGCCTTTCTTCCAATACATCGTGCAGCCTAATGGCACCGGTGCGATTGAGAACGCCTCCATCCTCGGAGCCCAGGCCAGCGTAGCGTTCTAAAAAACTTCAGTATAAGGTAGCTGATCAAACCGCCGCCGGAGGCGCATCCGGCGGCGGTTTTTTTTGGCATAGTCACATCGGGAGAACGCCGGAAAAATTCGGCAGCGGGGTCTCGGAAAATAGAAAGGGCCGAGGGAAAAGATGCCGTTGAGCCAGGATCCGCAAAGGAAAGAAGTACTCAAGGCGAAGACCGTTTGCTTTTGCCTCCAGCCCAACATCCAACCCAGGCGCTGAATAGAGCGCGATTGTGGCGCACAGGCTGGTGAGTTGAGCCGATCGGCTGCGACCCGCTTCGGGGTTGTTGGTTTCCATGGGGTATATCTGGGGCCGGCGAGGCGGAAGCCGCCGCCCCCCCGACCCTGTGGCTGCGATCCCTTTGGGATCAGGAAGACAGTTCCTTTCCGAACACCGCTCTCAGGGAAATTGGAAAAACTGGTTTTTAAATAGACGCCTATGCGCCGCGGCTTCGCCTTACCCTGCGGGCTATCCCTTGGGCGGGGCAGGCCAGGTCGCTTCACTCCAGGTCTTTCCCGATCTTTCTCCATCTCCGGCGATCAGCATCTGGAGGTCTCGAATTGGTCAGCGGCTCCCTTGGGACATTCCTCTTTGGTTACGATTTTGCCACATTATTTTCCTACTCGATGAACTAAGTTTGCATATTATTTTTTACCCCCGATTTTTTTGAATATTAGGTCACGAATTCGTTACACTTTGACCCTTTAAGCAAGAGCATCGCATTGCGAGAGTGCGCGCGCCCTCTCCTATGAAAATTGCTCTCCTCTCTCCGGGAGCTTTGGCCGGCGCGGCAAGCGCTGGTCTGGCTGCTCTGATATCTCTAAGTCCGCTCAAAGCGGGCGATCTCGGCGCGACCACGCCGGAAACAAAGACCTCGCCCTCGCCGCTCTCCGAGTGGTGGAACGGCAAGTACGCCACCGGAAACTGGTTCGGATTCCGCGATACGCTGGAAGACCATGGCCTCAAGTTCAAAAGCAAATGGACGGGCGTTTACTATGGCCTGGTCGACGGGGGAACGGACAATATCCCCGGCAGCTTCTTTGATCAGCAGATCAAGTTTTCCGCCCAGCTCAATTTCAAGAAATTGCTGGATCTCGATGCGCTCAAGGGGCTGAAAGGTTTTGTCGAGGTTCGCTATCAAAACGGCAGCGATCCCAACAACGGCGTGGGCGCTTCCATCAACTTCAACCCCTCCCATTTCCAGAATTTTGTCGGCTGGAAGGTCATGAACGCCGGGCTGACCTACACCACGCCGGAGCTGTTCGGCATCAAGAATTTTGCCACCCTTACGGGCGGCTGGCTTCAGCCCCAGAACGAATTCATCAACCAGCCGCTCTCAAAGCAGTTCGTCAATAACAGCTTCGATAGTTCCAACGGCATCGGCGCCAATATTCCCCTCTCCTCGAGCTACTCCTCCTGGGGCGGAACTCTGCGGGTCGACCCGGTGGATTGGTTTTATGCCAAGGGCGGCCTGTTTCTCGCCTACCCTCTCCTCAAAGGAAAACACGGGTATTCCTACCGGGGCTTTTCGTCGCGCAAGACCCAGGATGGCCTCTTTGCATCGCTGGAGTCCGGCTTCACTCCCTACATCGGTCCCTCGAAACTTCCCGGCAAATACGCCGTCGGCGGTTATTCCTATGGCGACTGGAACACCTCCTTCTATGGCCACCGCAATCTCGGCCACTATGGACTCTATCTCCAGGCCGACCAGATGCTCTGGCGTCCCACCAACTCCGACGGAAAGGATAGTGATACGCCCGTTGAGCATGTTTCCTTCGAAGATCCCTATTCCGAGAAACAGCGCTTCTCCCAGAAGGGACTCTATGTCTTCAGCCTTTTTACCCTCTCGCCGCCGTACAACAACACCCTCCCCTTCTATTTCCAGACGGGGCTGGTGTATCAGGGCCTGATCCCGACCCGGGACAACGACCGCCTCATGGCCGGTTTCGCCTTCGCGGAGTACAGCATCAACAATATCAACGCCCTTCAGGACGATGATAACCCCAACCAGCCCAACTATTCCGCGTCCCTGGAGTTCGACTACCGCGTCCAGATCAATCGGTGGTCCTACCTCCAGCCCTACCTCCAATACATTGTGAAGCCCAACGGAACTGGCACGGTGGAAAATGCCACGGTGATGGGTTTTGAAGTTGGGATTTATTTCTAGATCGCACCCGGGAGCCACACGGCTTGCAGGAAGGCCGGAAAGGCGTTAAAGAGCGCCATGCCCAAGAAACCGCTCATCGCCAAAGGCCGGCGCATCCTCATCGGGGTCATTCACCTCCTGCCGCTGCCGGGCTCGCCCCGCTGGGATGGAGACTTTGACCGGGTGGTGAGACGAGCCCTCGAGGATGCCCACGCCTATGAGGAAGGCGGCGTGGACGCGATCATCATCGAAAACTTCGGCGATATCCCCTTCACCAAAGGCGCCGTGCCTTCCGAAACGGTGGCGGCCATGGCCGCAGCCGGCACGGCCGTCCGAAATGCCACGGAATCCCCGATCGGCTTCAATGTCCTGCGCAACGACGGCCACGCCGCCCTGGCTCTCTGCGCGGCCTGCGGCGGTGCTTTCATCCGGGTCAACGTCCTCTCCGGCGCCATGGTGACGGATCAGGGAATCATCGAGAGCGACGCCTTCCGCCTCCTTCGCCTTCAGCGCGAACTCGCTCCGCACGTCAAAATCATGGCCGATGTGCATGTCAAACACGCGGTCCCGCTGGGCGATTTGACGCTCGAGATGGCGGCCAAGGACACTTTCGAGCGCACCCTGGCCGATGCTCTGGTCGTTTCCGGTACGGGCACCGGTGCCGCCACTTCGGTGGACGATGTAAAATGCGTGCGTGAAGCCTGTCCCGATGCGCCCATCCTCCTCGGCAGCGGGGTCACGGTCGCCAATGTCGGCCAGTATCTGAAGTACGCCGACGGCTTTATCGTCGGCTCTTCCGTGAAGCGCGGCGGGGAACTGGCCAAGCCAGTCGACCCCGCGCGCGTCAAGGCGCTTCGCGAGGCGATGGCCTAGCTCGAAGCCTAAGGCAGCGGCCCAACGACGAGGTCGTCGAAGGTAATGGTCATCGGCTCACTCGTGGGAGTGCGGAACCGGAAGGAGTTGGCCGTGGTGGCCGTCCAGGCGGCATTTCGCGCCGCACCCGTGAAGATGCGCGCTCCATTGACCCAGAGATCTCCCTGGCCGGCGGCAAGGGTGGCGGTGGAGAGATCCGGCGCCTGGTAGGTGGTGCTGGTGGAAGAGTGATTGAGATACCACTGCACCAGTACCTCCGTGCCATCGGCGGCCAGATTGGCGCTGTTTACTCCATTCAATTGAAAGCGGTAGAGATTGGTTCCGCCGCCCTTGATGGTGAGCCGATTGGCCACTCCGACGCTGGGGGTAGCGTTGCTGTAGTCCTGCAGGCTGGATAACGAGCCGAGATCCAGATAGGCGAGATCTCCGTTCGTATTGATTCCGGCGACCGAGACTTTGAAGCTGACCGCGAGTTTTTGAACTGAGGCGCCGGAGGTTAGACGAGTGAACCCCGCCCCGCTGTTGGTCCCGCTGCTCGCGATACGAACCAGCCGAAGCCGGCCTTTGGTGGGAAGAGTCCCGCTATTGAGCAAGTCCCATTGGCCGCCATCGGCCTCCGCGCTGATGTCGTTAAACTGTCCGACGCTCGGCGAGGTGGCGTTTTTGTAATCGGTCCACACGCCAGGGGTCACCCAGCTATCGAAGCTCTGCGCGAACTGGCAGGCGGCCTGGGAAAGCTGGAACCCGCTCACCACTCCCCGCGTGGCCACCGTCTCGGTGCCAGCCACCCACAGCCCCACCTGGAGGTTGGGAGTAAGTTGGGAGATGGCCACACTGCCGAGCGACTGGTAGTTGACGTTGTCCGCCGATACGGAGGCTGTCAGCGTCGTGCCATGGCGCGCCAGCTTTAGCCAGGTGGCGGAAGGCGACCAAACCGTGGTTCCACTATAGAGAGTTTCCGTCGCACCCTGGTTGGCCGTGTCTCGAGAGATTGACCGAGGAACCAGGCCGGCTCCGAGGTCGGCTCCGAGCATGCGATCTCCCCCCAGGGTGCCCTCTCGCGCCACCAGGCCGATCCTTCCGGTGCCCCCGGCCCCGGCCTGCAAATCATCGACTCGGACCACCACCTCAAAATCGCCCGAGACACTGAGGAATTGCCCGAAAAACGCATCACTCGTTCCGACCAGCCCGGCTCCCTGTCCGGTCAGTTCCCATTGGCCCGTGGCCAGGACCCGGCTGCTTCCGCTGGCTCCCGTTCCCACCGGGATGCCTCCGAGTCCGAACGCCTGCAGGTTGTCCGCCGTGGAAGTTTTGTTCACGGTAAAATGAACTTGAGCGATACTTTGAGCAGCCCCATCGGTGATGGTGTAGTACACCGCATCTGATCCGTAATAGCCCGCCGTCGGCACATACCGCACCTTCCCGCTAACGATGCTCGCCGTACCGTGGCTGGGAGTGCTGACCGAGACGATGGAAATAGGCTGCGGTCCGGCATCCGGGTCGCTGTCATTCGCGAGCACATCGACATCCACGGAGCCTTCTTCGTTCAGCGTCACATTATCATCCACCGCATTGGGAGCCACATTGGCCGGACTGATCGTGAAGTAAACAGTCGCGGACGATTGGGCCACGCCATCGGTGATCGTGTAGGAGACGGAATCCGTACCGGCGAAACCAGTGGCCGGCACATAGCGCACCTTGTTATTGACGATCGACGCGACGCCATGGGCCGGGGTGCCCACACTGCTGACAGACAGGGGCTGCGGGCCGCTGTCGCTGTCGAGATCGTTGGCCAGCACATCCACATCGATCACGGAGTTCACGCTCCCCGTCGCCACATCATTCTGCGCGATGGGCGCCTGATTCGGCGTGTAGAAGACCGAAAGGGTGTCCGAGGCCGTATTGTTAGCCGCGTCATGCGCTGTGACCGTGACAATATTTGTCCCGGCCGAAAGGGGAACACTGGCAATGCTCCAGGCTCCCGTCCCCGTTGCCGTGCCGCTCGCGGCCCCATTTGTCCAGGTAACCGATGTTACCCCCACGCTATCCGAAGCATTTCCGGTCAGGCTTATCGTCGGATAGCTGGTCGCATAGGTGTCCGTGTCGGTCGGGGTGAGAATTTGCACGGTCGGGGGAGTCGAATCCACCGCTCCAAGCATTTTCAGTTCCACGGCGGTCAGCAGACCATAGCGCGCACCAGACCCCGGCACGGGCAGCACTTGAAAAACGAGCGTTCCGCTGGCACTCGCCGTTCCGGTCAAAACCACCTGCTGGTCCGTATTGTTGAGCGGATTCACATCCCCATAGTTTGCGGCATCCAGCTGAAAGCGCGTGCTCCGCGTTTTCGTTCCATCGTTGTCGGTGCTGGAGGCAAAGAAGCTCAGGCGATAGGCTGCGCCCGGAGTCAGCCCGTAAATCGTGACGGCGGCGGGATCATTCGCCGCGGTGACCCATCCATCCTGCGAGATCGCGCCATCATAGATGGTGCCGTCCACCGGCCCGAGCGCGGAATAGCCCCCGAAGGCATCGCTCACTTTAAACACCACCTGAGTTTGGCGGCCGCCACTCGTCTTGGCGAAAGCGGGGCGGATCGGCATGCCTACGGTTTTCTCCACGCCCGAATACATGGTGCAGTTCCACGTCCGGAGGCTGCCATCCTGCCCGCGGCCATAGGAATCGGCGCCGGCCAGCGCGGTGTTGCCGAAATCGACGAGGACAGTCTCATTCAACTGGAGGAGACCGGAAGTCCTGGTCTTGGCCATCAGCCAGGTTTTCAGCATGCCTATATTCCCGGTTTCGTTGTCCCCGTAGGCCCTCGTCCATGCGTTGTGGACGGTCGAATTGTATTCGGAGTAGCGCACGTTTGGATCGTCGGTCCCCGAGAAGTAGTGGCTGCCGTCGGTGTAGACTCCGGTTCCCGACCCAGGCAAGGCAACGGCGGGCAAGCCCTCGGCCGCGCGGATGTCATTTATCCGGCTCCTCGTCAAACTCACGTTTACCGTGGGATCCCCCGAGTTATGAAAGGCCCAAATGGGAACCCCCACGCAATTGGCCATCGTTCCGCCACCCTGCGGGGTGACTCCGCTAATGGGTATCGCCGCAGCGTAAATCGGAAAATTCTTCAAAGTCGACCAGGTCGCGCCGCCGCCCAGCGAGAGGCCCGTCACGTAAACCCGGCTCCAATCAACGTTGTACTCCGTCATTACCTTCGCCAGACAGATCATGACCGAACTCATGACCGTGCCATTCCAGTCCGACGCTGCCAGTTGGGGAGCCAGGATGTAACTGGTGCTTCCGGTCAGGGTTAAAAGGTTGTTTATGTCGCTGTTCAGGACCTGCTGGGTATTGTCCGTGCCAATGTCGCCCAAACCGTGAAAATAAATCACGAGAGGCTTGGGCGCTCCGCTCATGTCGTTGGGCGGTTTGTGCAGCCTCGCGTACTGGTTAACGCTGCCCAGCGGGGAAATATCAATACTGCAGTCCACCGGAAAATCCGCCAGGGTGGCAGACCGGCCGGTCGCCATCCCCGAAAAAATGGCGACGAGAAATGCGAGCACACAATTTCGGCGCACCAAAGTCGAAAATTTCGGAAACGTGGAGGCCTGGAGTGATTGGGTAGAGACGGAGGTTTTCATAGGGGGGATTAGTTTGGGGGGATGTTACCGCGGAGAGGCAACAATTGCGGGAACGTTCCCAAAATAATGTAATCTGTCAAGCGCAGTTTTCATGGCCCTTGGGTAACAGGCCTACCAATTTTGGTTAAGGCCCACCATCGAGGCCAAAAATCGTCGATTTCCGAAGATATTCGTTCAATTTTGACACGAATCGCAGAAGTCATCAGGTGCGAGCACCTTTCGCAAATATTGGGAACAATCCCATGCATCGCCTCTATTGTTTCCTCGATGAAGCGCAGTAGCGAACTCGCAAAATAGGCCGATCCCGCCCGCGACAAGGCTCTCCGCGAGGCCATGGCTTAACACCTCGACACCAACCGCCCCCGGGGCGATAGTCACTTCCCGTCAGGAAGTAACAAAATCATATGGCTGAAATATCGATCTCCAAACTCGTCAGCCATTTGCTGCGTCACGTGTACTCCAGCCACGAGGAGATGGTTCTCACCCCGGCTTTCGATTTTTCCATCATTCCCGATAGCCCGGTCTCCACGCCTGATCTTTTCAAAAACGCCTTCCGCCGGCTTAAAAGCATGGCCGGAGGCCACGCCACCTCCTCTGCCAAGGAAGAATCCTTCACCCTCGACATCGGCCACGGCGACAAGCACCTGCGCTACCTGATTACCTTCGACAATACCAAGGGCAAAGAGAGCGCCACGATTCCTGTTCCCCGCTACCTCGGCGTCTACTCCCATCACTCGCAGCTCCACCGGGGGGCCTAAGCGAGGGTCGGGATCGGAAAGTTCATTGCGCGGTTCGTGCGCCGGTTCATTCGCCAAAGCAACCCGGCGACGCACGATATCCGCTTTCTCGGGAGCCCGGAAATCAGTTCGTCTTTTCCCGGAGATTCCGTCTCATCATCCATTCGTCGGCTTCCTCATGGGAACGAACTCGAAAGACGCCCCGCCATTTTTTCGAGGAGCTGCCCCTCTGGCCAAGCTCGTTTAACGTCTTCTGCAAACCGAAGCCGTACTCCAAAGCATTGGCAGGTGGAACTCGCTTGCCCACCGTTTTACCTACTGGATCTTCCAGATTGATAATTGGCTTCACTTCCTGGCGAAGCTACCTCCACGCCAAGCGGCCAGCAATCCCTAAACTCGGGGTTCGACTCTCCGCCTCCCGCAATAGGGAACCCGTCAGCACGCCACTCCCGCCCGATCTTCCGCCCCAGTTCCGCACACAAGACGCCGAAAACGTCGAGCAGAATAATTTTCTACTTCATGACCGCAACCACTCATTTGAAAACCACAATAACGACGATTTAATACCAATTTAATGACGCTTTATTGACTTCTTATTACCCGAAGTTAAATTGTATTCTGTCGTGCCCTTTGCTCCGAACTATCAAATTACTCCCGCCACCGCCAAGGCACTCATGGCGCTGGAGATGTCTCGGGCTGCCGTAGAAAGCTTTCCGATCAGTCCTCAACTCATCGCCTCGCTCCGAGAGTCGGCGCGTCTCCTTTCCACCCACTATTCCACCCAAATTGAGGGCAATCGCCTGACCTTGCCCGAAGTCGGGCAGGTCATCGCTCGGAAGGGAGGATTTCCTGGCCGTGAGAAGGATGAGAAGGAAGTTCGCAACTACTACAAAGCAGCGGAGAAGGCGGAAATGCTTGCCGCCTTAGAGCGCCCGCTCCGGGAGGGAGACATTCAGTTGCTCCATGCTCTGGCCTTCGACGGCAGGGCGAAGCCGACCCCCTATCGATATGGCCAGAACGTGATTCGTCATAGCGGAGACGGCCTCATTGTCTACATGCCTCCCGAGGCAAAGGATGTACCGCTGCTCATGCAAGAGTTGGTTCAATGGATCAACCATCAGATCAAGGAAAAGCCTCTTCCCGTGCCGGTGATTTCCGCGCTGGCGCACTACCAGTTTGCCACCATCCATCCTTATTACGACGGTAACGGGCGAACCGCCCGCTTGCTGGCCACGATGCTTCTGCACCGCGGTGGCTACGGCCTCAAAAGCATCTTCTCCCTTGAGGAATATTACGCCCGAAATCTGCGCGGCTACTACGAGGCGCTCGCCGTTGGCCCAAGTCACAACTACTACTTTGGCCGAGTGGACGCCGATGTGAGCGGCTTCGTGCAATATTTCTGCGAAGGAATGGCCGATGCCTTTGCCCGGGTCCGTGCGCGTGCTGAAAGCGCTGCCGCCGATGCTCAACCCGGCAAGGAGAGCCTCCTTCGTGAACTCCGTCCCCTCCAGCGCCAAGTCCTTGGCTTATTCATTCGCAGCAAAGTCGCCACCGTCAGCGAAATTGCCAGTTATCTAGGCATCTCGGCCAGACAGGGGCGCGATCAATGCCGCAAGTGGTTTGAAGACGGCTTTTTGGTCGTTGAAAATCCCTCCAAAAAAGCCCGCAGCTATCGTCTCAGCGAAAAATTTGAGGCAGGTTTGATCTAGGGCCTCCCCCCCTTCTCCGCCCTGCGGCCAGCGCCTACTTCTTCGCCACCGAAGCGGCGGCGAAATCCTCGGGAAATTTCGCCAGGAAGCTTTGGGTGGGCCAGGAGCAGGCTTCGCCAAAGGCGCAGACCGTGCGGCCGGCGATATTGTCGGCCACGCTCTTGAGCGTCTTAGGATCGGCTCCGTCGCCGGTGCCGTCCAGCATGCGCGTGGTGATCTTTGACATCCAGAGGCTGCCTTCGCGGCAGGGTGTGCACTGGCCGCAGCTCTCGTGCGCGTAAAATTGATTCAGGTTGTTCAGCGTCCAGACCATCTCGCGCGTATCGTCGAGCACCATGACGCCGGCACTGCCGATCATCGTGCCCACCGCAGCGAGGCTGGAGACGTCCATGACGACGTCCAGCATCTTGAGGTCCTTGTCGACCATCTGGCCATCCGCGCCCTTGACCTTCACTTTGTAAAATTCGTCGGCGCGCATCACCTTGGCCGAGCTTCCGCCCGGGATGACGGCCTTCAGCTTGCGGCCGGGCTTTAGGCCGCCGCACACGTCGAAAATCAATTCGCCAAGCGTGACCGCCCCGGCGGGAATTTCGTAAAAACCAGGCTTCATCACGTCGCCACTCACACACATGGTGCGGGTGCCGCCATCGCCGGGCGTACCCATCTTGGCGTACTCCTCCGCGCCGAGGCGCAGGATGTGCACCACGTGGCAGATCGTTTCCACGTTGTTCACGATGGTCGGCTTCATGTAGAGGCCGAGCACGGCGGGGAAATACGGGGGCTTGATGCGGGGATACGGCCGCTTGCCCTCGAGGGACTCGAGCAGGCTCGTTTCCTCACCGCAGATGTAAGCACCCGCGCCCTGGTGGACGTAGATTTCGCAATCGAAACCAGTGCCCATGATGTTCTTGCCGAGCAGGCCGTTGGCCTTGGCCTCCTTGATCGCGTCCCACACGATGCGGGCCGCATCCGGGAACTCACAGCGAATGTAGATGTAGCAAAGGTTCGTATTGGTCGCGTAGGCCGCGATCACCAGGCCCTCGATCAACTGATGGGGCTCATAATGCAGGATGTACCGATCCTTGAACGTGCCGGGCTCGGACTCATCGCCATTCACCACGATGTAATGAGGCTTGCCGTCGTCGTACTTGATGAAGCTCCACTTCGCGCCGCAGGGGAAACCCGCGCCGCCGCGACCGCGGAGATTCGAGGCCTTGACCACATCGATGATCTCAGCGGGCTTCATGGCCAGCGCTTTCTTCAGCGATTGGTAGCCCCCGTTCTTCACGTAGGTCTCGAGCGAAGCATCGTTGCCGGGCTTGCTGATGTTCTCAAAAATGATGCGCCGCTCCTTGGGATGCGGGGCGGGCATGTCGAACGATTTCGGGGTCATTTGTATTGCTCCACAATGCCGATAACTTTTTCCGGCGAAATTTTTTCGTGCAGGTCGTCGTTGATCAACGCCACCGGCGCCGTGCCGCAACTGGCCAGGCACTCCACAAACTCCACGCTGAACTTCCCGTCCGCCGAGGTCGGAGGCGCACAGCCAAAGCCGTGGTGTTCCTCATGGGGATCCAACCCCACCGCGCTGCAAAACTTCTCCTTGAGCTCGTAGCTGCCGGCCATGGCGCAGGCGAGCGTGCGGCAGACGCGAATGACCGTCTTGCCAGCGGCTTCCCGGCGGAACCAAGGATAAAAAGTAACCAGCTCCAGGATATTGATCGGCTGGAGGCCCAGTTTGGCCGCGATCCACTCGGTGCCGCTGTCGTCCACATAGCCAAAATGATTCTGCCAGTAGTGCAGGAGGGGCAGCGAAGCGCTGCGTTTGGACACCGGGTAGTGCGTCACGATCTCGTCGATCGCCGCCTCAAACTCCGGGGTCACCTTGGCGGCCTGTCGCTCGGTAGCGGCGGGGA
>FTBM01000098.1_pt1 | contig 12323 bp, 3 predicted proteins | sample 1639361 | NCBI WGS metagenome assembly FTBM01 (sample SAMEA3914864, study PRJEB12502) | metagenome | biome: forest; material: soil | place: USA | collected 2012-03-12 | depth 0.3 m | reverse complement strand
GATTTGAGGCGCGCGCAGATGCACGGTGCCGGCAAACTGCCCAAAGAAAGCGCTGGAACCGACATCGCTCACGGAACCCGCGACCAAATCGCTGACCGACAGATCCAAACTGGAGCCAGACTGAAGGTCGAGCCAGCCCGAGGTGGTTTCCAGATCGATCGAGCCGCCCTTGCCGGCGGAGTCGAAGTGGTCGCCATGCACGTTGAGCAGCGCTCCAGAGCCGAGAGTCAGGTCGCCGTTGCTGGCCAGGCGAATGCTGCCCCCGGTATCGCCCGAGGCATCGATCAGGCCGGTAACCGTGAGGGAACCCTGGTCGACGGAAAGAGTGAAAGAGCGGGTCTCGATGGACGCGTCGAGGAGGCCGTCCAACGCAACATTGCCATTGCGCACGCGGATATTCTGGGCCTTGGTGAAAGAGCCCTGCTTGAGAATGCGAGAGATAGGCGCGGTGGAGGGCAGGCTTCCCACATCGAGATTGAATACCCCGCCAGGGCCACCCTGAGCGATGATGCGGCCCTCAGCAGTAAACGAGCCGGCCGAGGCCTTGACGGTGAGGGAACCGGCGGCGGCACCACCCGGCGCGGCCACGGAAATCAAGCTACCCGGCTTAAGAAAAACGCTGCCAGCGGAGGAGTTCAGCGTGATGGAGCCCGCGTCGGTGTACTGAATCAGGTCATAGAAGTTTCTCGCAACGCCGCTCACATCGAGCTGCTGGCGGACGGTAATATCGCCCGTGGCGTTGAGGGTAAGCAAGCCGCTGGGCAGCAGGATGCTGGAGCCCGCGTCAATGCTCTGGCCGGAGAGAACGAGGCTGGCTCCGAGGCCGGCCAACGAAGAATCTGCCACACCGCCCTGCGATAGGAGAACGAGAGCCCCACCCGCGGCGATGGATTGGGTTGCGCCATTGGCACCGGTGAGCAACGGGGTGAGTGCAGTGAGGTTGCCTTCGGTGCTGAACCCGCCTGTGCCCTGGCCAAGCACAGCGCGAGAGGCATCGAGAGTGACATCGGCGAATTGACGAACCGCGAGCTGATTCGCGCCAAGCCGGATGGTATCGCCTTCCAGGATCAGGCCGCCTTCGAGAGCCGCGCCGGTGGGGGCAAGACCCGCTCCGGCCGAGGAGTTTTGGAGCAGAATGTCGCCGGCGCGAATGATCACATTGCCCCCGGCGGTATGGAAGCCGCGGAGTTCAGGGGTCAGGATGGAGAGAGACTCAAGCGAACCGCCAAGCACCCCGGTGCCGTAGATATCGAAGGTCGAATAACTTTGCAGCGAAAGTCGCCGGCTGCCTTCCAGACTGTGCAAGGCGTCGCCACTCAGCATGAGGCCGGGATTAACGGGAATGACACCGGGATTCTCGAGCGCGACACTGATCTGGGCGCTACTGAGCGCGATATTCTGGGCGAGCAACTGCGCGGTGGGATCGAGCGAAAAGGCGTAGGTGGAGTCCACCGTGATGCTGCCACCCACAATCCGGGCCCCCGCGCCGATGCTGACCGCCACACCGGGAGCCGAGGTAACCCCGGTGCGCGAAGTGGTGGCTGCCGGATCGGTGCTGGCGCGAATGAGGACGCCGTTTCCACTCACCGAAACCGAGTCGGCATGCTCAACCTGGCCGCTGGCAGTGACCTCGGCCCCGGGAGCAAGGGTGATGGAGTTGTTGGCGGCGAGGATAATATCGTTCGCCGTAAGCGGCGAGCCCGCGTTGTCGACGGTGAGGTTGCCGGTCTTCACCTTCAACGTCGTGCCGCCCGCGCCGACGGTGCGCACGCCGCCGATGAACAAGCTGCCCGCATCGAAACCGCTCAGGATGGAAGAGTCGAGCACAAGGCTGCCTGGGACGGCCGCATGACCGGGACTGGAAATGAGGATATCCGAAGTGCTGGAAATATCGATGAGGGAACCGCGACCGTCCTCGGCCCGCGAAAGCACCTGGCCCTGCAGGGTCATGCTTTGGATGGCCTCAAAGACCAACTGACCGCCATCGGACGGGAGGCGCTGCACATTCACGCCCAGTTCCCGGGCGCGTTCGTTCAGGAAGTTGTTGGCCGAGTACTGAACGTAGCTGGCCCGATCCTGCAGCACGTCGGAGGAGATAACCTCGAAGCTGGTGCGAAGAGAGCCAACGCTGCGGCTGGCGTTGAGGCCGTTGTAACGGACGCCCGAGACGATGCTCGAGCCGTCGGGCTTCTCGACGAGGCCATTGGGGCTGCCGCTGCGCGGAGTGATCAACACCGCGCCGGGCAGAACGGCGTACCGAGCCGGCAACAATGTATAGCTGCCGGCGGGCAGGCTGGCGCTGGCATCGAGGGTGATTCGGTCGCCAACCTTAAGCTGACCATTCACGTATCCCTTGCTGGAACTCGCCAGGTTCAGCGAATCCGCGAGGCTATTAAACGGCGCGAAAGGCCAGGCTACCGAGTCGTAGCCGGGAATGACGGCAAAACTGGTATCGGAAGCCAGAATATCCTGGGTGCCACCATTGCCAGACACCCAGCGGTAAGCGAACAAATCGCCCCCGCCGCGAATATCAATGGTCGAGCCCGTCTCGGTGGCGATCGATAAGCCGGAAAGCGAGATGTATTTGGCCGGGAGGCCGGACGCGGTGATGTCCACACCGCGCGGATCGATCCAGGTGTTGCCGTCCAGGCTCAAGCCGTAGGGAAGATACAGGACCTGGCCGGTGCGGGGATCGATGGCGGAGACCGAGGTGATGCTCCCCGCCGCCAGCGTCAGATTCTTGGTGGTTGGGGCCGTGATGGTGGACCCGGCAATGGCATCAACCGGGGCGGTACCCGCGCCGTCCCAGCCGAGAGAAATGGAACCAAAGGGCGCGCGCAGAATGCCACCCTGCTGAATGTTGGTTGCGTAAATGCCAAGGCTCCCGCCCGCGGACAAAGGCAATTTGGGCAAACCGGACGACAGGATGGTGACCGAGCCGGGCGTCGTTCCATGGTCGTAAGCGAAGATATTAAAAGCACTGGCCGTGAGCGGGTAGATCTGGCCGGCGGAGAGAACGAGATCTCCCGCGATATCGAGCGTGCCCTGGCCTCGGATGTCGCCGGAGCGGGCGTTGAGACTCGCGAAACCAATGCCCTGAAGCGAGAGCGTGCCAATATCGATGGCGTCGGCTTCAACCACCAGACGGCCCGAGCCGTAGGTCGGCGCAAAGGAGTAACTGGCCTGGGTACCCAAGGCATCGATGCTGGTGAAAAGGTTGGGCGCGACCTCGGCGGGATTGAGCGGGGCGATAAAAGTGCGGCCGAGCGCAACATAAGGCGCGGTGAGCTTGACGAGACTGGTCGCCCCGATGACGCCACCCGTGACCAAGGCCCCCGATGTGTCGGAGGCGATTTTCAGACTGCCCCGGGCGGTGAGGGTGACCGGACCGGAGAAGAGCACATTGCCCTGCAGGGAAAGGGAATCAAAGCCGCCCTCCTGAAACTGGTCGGCCGAAAAATAACCCATTTGCGCCGCCGGAGAAAGCTGCGGGAGAGCGCGGCCGATTTGCGCCGAGGAGAGGGATTGGAGAATTTCCGGGCGATCCTGAGTCACCGTCAGATTAAAATCCGCCGAGGTGCGCGGAGCCGCATTCCGATAAAATCGACCGGAGGAAACGATGAGCGAACCGCCGACGGCGGTCGGGCCTCCCGCACCGCCGAGCAAGGTCGCATCCGAGAGAAGAAACTGCCCGCCGGTGAGTTTGATGGTGCCGCCGTCGCTGTCGACGCGATACGCGATGGATTGGGCATTTTGGAAAGGCGCAGTCAGGCCGCTGGCGGCGGGAACCTGAGGCGATTGGACGAGGCCCAATTCCGCCGGGGTAAAATCGAATACGCCGCTGGCGCCGGAAACATCGAAGACGGCCCCGGTCTGCGCCACGATATTGCCCGAAACGGAAACGGTGCCACCCGGGAGGACGGTGCCTCGGCGGCGGCCGAAGGGATCGGGGGTGAGCACGGCCTGGCCGCGAGCGGAGAGCACGGAGTTTGGCCCGATGAGAACTGTGGGGAGCGCAGTCAGAGGATCGGAATCCAGGCTGGGGAAGCTATTGGCTCCGGCAATCGAGACGCTGCCAACTGGAGCGTAGACGGAACCAAGCATGGTGACGGTTTGCCCGCTAAAGCTGACCGCGCCCTGAGCATCGGTGCGGATGACGCTGCCGGCTCCCACCACGATGTCGCCGCGCACATCGATCAGCTTGCTAAAATCGTTCACCACGCCCGGAGCATTGAACGACAGACTGACCGGCGTGCGAATTCCCTCCGGTTTCAGGATCTCCTCAAACTGCACGCCGGAACCAAGCCGGGAATCGACCATGGCCACCGTACCCAACGCAACCGGGGCCAGTTCCAGGCCGGGCTCGATGACGACGCCCGGGATATAGCCCCCCGAGCCATCCTGGCGCCCGATGCCGGTGAGGCTGAAGGAACCAAAGCCACCCTCATTGAAGAACGAGGGTTGAAGCACGAGAGCCGAGGGATCGGCCGAGGCTCCGCCGATCTGCACGAGCGGTGCTTTCAGAATAAGACTGCCCGCCTTGGCGCCGGAGAAAGCGCTGAGCGAAGCATTGAGCACCAGCTTGCCACCGAGCACCGAATGCAAGGTGGGATCCTGACCGGCGAGGACCGAGATGCTGCCGCCATCGCCGTAGACCCGCGTGTTGCGAGTCGACACAGAAAATCCACCGGAAGCATCAAGCTGGCTGCCGGCCTCCAACAGGGCGGAGAAGGCTTCGATTTGAATGCTGCCTCCCTTGGGCTTCATCGCCTGGAACGGAGAGGTAATGGAAGTGATGCGATCGTCGGTGACGGCGCCGGCCACGCTGAGCGAGGCCCCGCTGGCCAATTGAACGACACCACGATCGGGATTAGGCGGAGGAGCGGCAATGAGAGTGGTCGGAAGCAGGCCAGCCTGGTAGGGAGAGAAATTGTAAGCCGTGAGAGAAATGTTGCCGGAGGGCGCAGTGATTCCGCCGTCCACGGTTATATTGCGGCCCTTGAGCACGAGCGAGCCTCCGGCCGGAGTCTTCACGATCACACCCGCCGGGACTTGAATGTCTCCCTCGGGATTGTCGACCGAGAGCGAGCCGAAACCTGCTTCCTCAAAGAGAGCGGGCGAGATGACGAAGAGGTTGCGATGGCTTTCGTCGAGCGCGGTCGGGGAGCCATTGGAGTCGACCGAAAAGGCTCCGGCGGGAGGCAGGGAAGCCGTGCGGCTGAAAAGAATCTGCGGTGGAGTGGGAGAGTAGCCGCCAACGAAAGAGGTATCCTGCCCATAAAACGCAAGGCTAAGCGATCCCGCCTGGGGGACGGAACTGGAAGTGGGCGAACTCCGCAATTGCTTGGGGCCGACGACCGCCTGACCGCGCAGCTCTCCGGCGAGGGCCATGGTAGGCGCTTGAATCGAGATTTGCCCGGCATCGGCCCCCTCGATATAGCCCTGCTCCATGTGGCTGCCGGTGGGCGCGAGCGGAAGAGCGAAAGTGCGAGTGACACCCCACTTGGCGTGAGTGGTCACCGATTGGCCGGTATAAATGCCGTCGTACAGGCGATCCGGCGTCGCATTGGCGATATCAATGAGCTGCCCACCCGCCATCACCCGGGTCGTATTCACCATGCCGCCCTGGTAATTGATATAACCACCGGAAACATCAATCATCGATCCCGCCTGCGAGACCACGGAGCGGCCCGCCGTAAGCTGCACGGTGCCGCCCGCCAAAGTCAACTGGCCCACGGTGCGCTCGATCAAACCGACAAAGCCAGAGACATCACCCAGTGGAGTACCCACCCAGGACTGCCCGTTCCAGACCCCTGACTCACGGGCATCCACCGTGATGGAGACGCCGCGAAGCAATCCATTGCGCTGAAGGGGCGAATTGGAAAGTTCCGAGCCACGCAATTGGAGAGTCAGGATGTTTTGGAGCACCGGGACAGTGATGTTCGGGCTGCCGCTGACGTCGATGAGGGCGTTGGGGCCGAGATAAATCTGGCCATCGGTGTAGGCAAAAACCGAGGTGGGCGGGTTGCCGCTTTGAAAATTCCACTTGCCCGCGGAAATCTGCAAACCAGCCTGAAGCGGCACCGCATAGCTCACTGGCGCGACGGCATCGCTGCCGGTGGGCAGACGGGCGCCGGGGGCCATGACGATGGCATTGGAGTCAAAATTCACCGTGAGGCCCTGCATATTGACCAGGCTGGGCAAGGCCAACTCCGTGCCGATGACCTTCTCGGCGCTGGACCACTCGGGGAGGATTCGCGTGACACTGTTTGGCCCCATGGTGATCGCGCCGGTGCTCTGAAAAAGGAAGGGCGGACCAAAGGTGGGATTGGTCGCCTTGTAGGAAGGATTGGTGACCGCATTGTAATTGGCCACCAGATCGATTCGGCCATTGAGAGTGGCCGAGGTGCTGCTGTCGATCGCGCCGGACTGGGTGACGTTTTTTCCCGCGATGACGACACTGGCGCGGGCTGCCTCGATCAAGCCGGCGTTTTCCGCACTTCCGGCATAGGTGCCGACATCTCCCACATATACATCGAGGCCCCGCAGACTGGGATCCGCGCTGGAGTGAGCATCGATCCCCACCTGCAAACCGGCGGCCAGAATGGTCTGCCCATCGGGCGTGCTGATGGTGCCTGCATTTTTGACATTGGCTCCGATGAGGGCGATACGGCCACCGATCTTGGCCGCGGAAGTCGGGGCCGAGAGACTCGCTCCCGGCATCACCACCACGTCGCCTCGCTTGCCATCGGAGGTGAACGCAGCTGGAGCCGTGAAGGCAGGGGTGCCCTGTGTGCCTGCGGGCATATCCAGCGCGGAAAAAAGGAACTGCGCGTCGGGATTATTCAGCAAACCTTGATTCACCAGGTTGTCGTTGATCGGCAAAGACGAAGCCACCAGGGTATGCACGTTCACCTGGCTGCCGGCCCCGAAGATAATGCCGTTTTGGTTGATCACGTAGACCTGACCCTGGGCCCGGATCGATCCGAGAATCCGGGAAGGCACTCCGGTCGGATCGAAGATTTTGTTAAATGCGATCCACTTGCCAGCGTCGGAGCCTCCGGCGCTTTGGTCGAAGTTCAGCGTGGTATTTCTTCCCACATTGAAAGTCTGCCAATGAAGGACGGCCTGCTGCTTATTTTGGACGATGGTCACGGTGGAACCGGCCTGGGCGGGCAAGCTGGCGCCGGTCCAACGGGCATTTGCTCCGGTGAGTACTTGAAGACCTCCCGGCTGCAGGCCCTCCGGAACAGGCGCGGTGGCCGCCCCGGCGGATTGCTGCATCTTGCGAACGGCGGTGATGGCTTGCGTCGTCCGGGCCAGCCGGTCGGCCGCATTGGCGCGAGCCGCATCGGCCGCAGCCGCGCCGGCGCTTTCCCGATCCGAGGCGTTGCGTTGCGCACTGGAAGCGCTGGACCCGCCTCGCAAGATATCTCCGGCCCGCCCATCTGGCCATGGAAGAGAAAGGAAAAGGGCCGAACAAAGCGCGATGCGGGTAGCGCACCGACTGCCTCGTCTCTGGATCCTCATCCGCATGCTGAGCGTGCCTATTCCTTTGCCGGCTGGAGCAATTTGGTGAGAGCAAGCTCATTGAGCACCATGGGATGCTGCTGCTGGAGCTTGGCCAGATAGGCTTCCCGATTTTGCTTGGTGCGCTCGGCCCGGAGGACCTTCACCAACTGATCGCGAACTTCAGCCAGGGTGGCCGTGCGAGGCTCGCTAACCTCAAGCACCTTGACCACATACCAGCCATCGGTGAGCTGGACGGAATCGCTCACCGAATCCTTGGCGAGATTGCCAAAGCGCTGGCGAATTTCGGGCTGAATGGAGGTTTCCGCCACCCAACCGATCTCGCCGCCCTTGCTGGCGCTTTCATGCTCGTCACTTTCGGCCCGCGCGATGGCGGCAAAATCCGCCCCACTGGCCTTTACTTTCTTTTGGATGGCATCGATCCGGGCCTTTGCCTTGTCGGCGGCGGCTTTATCGAGAGGTTGAGGCGCCGCGACAAAGATCTCCGCCAGGCGCACTTGGCGCGGTAGCATCAGGGAGGCCTTTTTGGCCTCGTAGGCGGCCTGTACATCGGCGTCGCTGGGATAGCCGTCCGGCACTTTCGTGATGGCCTCGAGATAGCTCTGCGCAATGGCGCCCTGGCGGACCAGTTCGAGCTTCTCAGCCACGCCGGGCTGCTTGTCCCATCCCGTGGCCAGGGCCTCCTTGAGCAACATTTGCTGGAGAATCAGCGTACGCACGGTCTGGTTGAGCAAAGCGGGATTTTGTTCAAGCGCAGCCCGCTCGTTGCTGCCGAGCCCCTCAAGAACGGCGCGGATTTTCTCGGCGGAGATGTCTTCATCGCCGACCCGCGCAATGGGGGCATCGGCAGCGGCCAGGTTGGGCGAATGGAGAACGCTGGCGCCCAATAGAATGGTGCAGGCCAGACGGCGAAAAGGAGCGGTGGATGGAATCTTCATGGCTTGATGCGTTGATCGACGAGTTTGTCCTGGGAGTCCTGGATGAGGTTTTGAAACTTAACGCGGGTCGCTCCCACAAAGGGCTCGCGGGCGAGGACAGCCTCACCGAGGCCGAATTTTTCGTAGCGATCGAGGATTTCGACCCCGAGCTTGTACATCGCGATATTTTTGAACTGCTGATCCTGCACCTGGCGGTCCAGCTTGATCACGCGGTCGGCCAGCTTGGCGCGCTCGATCTCCTTCTTTTGCGTGAAGGCGGTGAGTTCGGCATAGGAACGCTTCCATTTATCAATGGCGGCCTGCAGGCCCTGATTCACCGTGGTCTGCTCGGCGAGCTTGGTATTGACCTCGGCAAGCATATTGGTCGAGGTGTTGCGATCGGCCACGGCTTGCTTGGCCAGGGCGTCGGCCTTGGCCGTGAGCTCCTTGATCTTTTGCTCGTTGGTCGCCTGGGTGGCCTGGAGAGTGGCCACCTGGTTTTGCGCGTCACGCAATTGGACCATCACATTTCTCAAGCCATCTCTTAGCTTGGATTCCACGGTGGCTTCCTCCGCGGCCCGAACGGCCGAGAGTGATCCAAGCAAAATGACCAGAATGGTTGGGAGAAGTCGCTTCATTAGAATTTTGAGTTGAGGTCAAATTGGATGATGTCGACCTTGTAGGTTGGGCCGGCTAGGCTGTCGGAACCCATCCAGCGAAGCCCCACATAAACGTTGGGAGAGAGGGCCAGCTGACCTCCTACCGTGAATCCCTTCATGTTGGTGCCGCCCAAGCCGAAGTCGGAATCGTTGAAGCCATCGACCACGGAGTCGGAGCCGATCCAGCGGTAGCCGAACGTGAGGCCCCAATCCCAGGCCTTGGCGAGCGCGGGCGTGCCGACACGGAAGTCGACCATCCAGGCGATCGGGCTGCCGTCAAACGAGCCGATGGAATCCGAGAGCGTGGTATCCGCCGGCCCGCGATTGTTGACCGCGATGGCGTTGATGTTGCTCTTGTTGAACGCCATGTTTCGCACAGCCTCACCAATGAGCGAGACCTGCACGGGCTCGAAGCCGTTGTAGTCGATGCGTCCGGTGAGCGCGAGCTCCTGGAACTTGGTGGCGAGGCCGTAATATTGGTATTGATTGATCGCGCCGAAGTCGTTGCTCGCGTCGGGCACGATATTGCGGATGGGGAAGTAGGTGTTGCCTTTTTGCGCAAACGAAGGACGGCTGTCGTCGGTATCGCCGGCATCCGAAGAGTTTTGCGGAGTGAAGGGGCTGGAGAGCTTGCCTTCGACATTGTAGAAATAATAGTACGACGTCGCGACCTTGAATTCCCAATCCTTGATCGCCTTGACGTCGATCCCGAGCTGGCCGCCAAAGAGGTACTTGTCCTCGCTCTTAAACTTCGAAGGCTGGTTGGAGGAGAAATTGAAATCGGTATTGAAGACGGGAAAGGCGCCGGCATTGAGGAACGGCGTGACGCCATCGACGACTTCGTACTTGGCCTGCAAGGCCATGCCGTCGAAGCCAAGATCGTTGTCCCAGATGAGATCGGTCGAGAAGAACGGATTGTCAAAGCGGCCGACGACGACGGAGAGATTGCGATCGGGGTCCTTGCCGAGTTCGTAGCGCATATAAGCGCGATCGAGCCAGATGGCGTACTTGCTGAAATTGCCGCCCTGTCCCTGATTGGCCAGGCCGATGGTCTGATTGGTCGTGACGGGGGAGTTGTTTTCCCCGGTGGCAATGCGGCCGCCCATGGTGAAGTGTTCCGTGACGTCAAACTCCGCACCGAAACGGGCGCGGATGCGGAAGCGGTTGCGGTTTTGATCCACATTGTACTGCGGCGCAAATTGATTGCCGCTCACATCAAACGGAGCGCCGGTGTTGATCGCGTTGAAATTGGGGAAAGCTCCGGTGGCATCGTTGCCCGCCGGGAAGAAGTCGCCTTCATAGCGCAGGCGCAGGTCGAAGTAAGGATGCACTTTGGCGACCCACTCTGGCATGAAGGGCGACGGCCCGACGCGGAAGCTGCCTTTCTTGGCCTCGCTCACGAGTTCCATTTTGATGTCTTCCTTGATCTGGGTTTTGACCGGCTCGGGAATGTAGGTCACCCGCACGTCGTTGTCGGAGTTGGTGGGAGGGCCGTTTTGGGCCAGCACGGCCTGATCGGTAACGACCTGGGTGGCTGCGGCCTGGGCCATGGCCATCATGTCGGTCTGCGCCTGCTGCCGGGCCACATCGGCCTCGGCCTCAGCTTGCTTGATCATGCCGGCGGCGTCTTCCTTGGTGAGAATGCCGCGTTCGACCAGCTTGTTGATGAGGTTGATGGTGACGCTTTGGGAAGGAGGCATCGAGCTCACGGCGGTTTGCGGCGCGAGGTCGGGCTTGGAAGCGCCAGCCACGACATCGACCGAGGTGCTGTGGTCTTCTGTGGCAGACGGGCCAGGAGGACGGGCCGGGGCTTGAGGCGAGGGAGCGGTGGCCTGGCTGGGAAGAGAAGCTGGGGTCGCAGCCGCAACCGGCGCCGCGCCAGTTGCGGCAGGCGGAATCGCCGATGGAAGCGGGGCCGATGGCGGATGAGCTTCGGGTTTTGGCGCAGGCGTGGCCACGGCCAGAGCCGGCGTGGCAGAGGGCGCAGCGGCAGGCAAAGGAGCGGAAGGGGTGGCCACGGCCACGGGAGAAGGCTGGGCGGCGGGCTTCGCGGGCCCAGGCTCCGCCGGCGTCGCTGCGGCCAGCGGAAGATACGGAGTGGCCTGAGGAAGCAGGTCGATTTTCGGAGTCGGAGTGGCCTCAACCACGGCGGCGCTCGGCGTGGCCGTAGGCGCAAGCGAAGGGGCTGGAGTGGGAGGGGGCGTGGAGGCCGCTACTGGAGCTGGGGTGGCCGCAGGAATCGGCGGCGGAGCGACGGGAGTGGGTGTACTCACGGCGACTGCCGGAGCAGGAGCAATCGTGGCCGCGGGAGAGGCCGTCGCGGCGGGAACAGGGGTGCGGTAGGCCTCCAGCGCGGCCGCCGAGGGAGCGGGCAGAGGTTTCTCCACGGGAGTAGGCGAGGGTGAGGGCGAAGGAGACAGGCCCATCAGGCCTTCGGGATTCAGAAAAGCCGGAGTGGCGGATGGCGGCGGCGAAGGCTGGGGCACCGGGGTGCTCTTGGCCACTGGGCTGGCTGAGGGCACGGGCCGCGGGTCGTCGGGACTGTCGAACACGATGCGGTTTTTGCGACCGATCTGAGGAGGCTTCGCGGATGTGCCCGAGCCTGTCGGCTCATCCTGGGCATAGAGGCCGGTGGGGATGCCCGCCGCAAGGACGAGGGCGATCGCCGCCTGGCGGGGCGCAAAGCTTGAAACAAACTGTGGAAAGGAAAGATTGAGGAACTGCATTTAATTGGGTCTCCGGGCCGCGAGATGCATGACAATCGGCATGGGCATGCCCTCGGGAGGGGCCTGATCGAGTTGAAGGCCGGTGAGAATCTCTTCTTTGATGGCGCGATCCACCGCGGCATCACCGGAGGAGCCGACGAGGGTGGCCTTGGTTACGCGTCCGCTGGAGTCGGCCCAAATGCGGACCTTGATATCCATGGCGGCCGCGCGGGTGCGGCGGTTATTGCGCAATGCGGAAACGACCCGCGTTTGGACCTGCCCGGCATACCAGCCCCACTTGCTATTGGAGCCATTGCCGCCTTTGCCATTGCCGCCGATCATGCCATTGCCATTGCCAGAGAGGCCGAAGCCGTCGGATGGACCGTCGCCCTGGATGCTCGTGCCAAGGGCCGCGGGTGCAGGCTCGGGCGGCGGAGGCTCGGGGGCGACCTTGGGTTGATCTTCGGGCTGAAATTCAGGCTGCTTCGGATTATCCGGGGGCGGCTCAGGTG
>FTBM01000051.1_pt1 | contig 12563 bp, 8 predicted proteins | sample 1639361 | NCBI WGS metagenome assembly FTBM01 (sample SAMEA3914864, study PRJEB12502) | metagenome | biome: forest; material: soil | place: USA | collected 2012-03-12 | depth 0.3 m | reverse complement strand
GAGCGATTGTTATCATATAGTATCAAAGTAATCATTTTGTTCCCGCATGACTGCACCCATCTCCAGCCAGCTCCCGGTTCGTTCCAGCCTTAAAAAGAAGACCCTCGACCTTCTCTCCGCGAGGCTTCCGCAGGTTCACCTCCTCACTGCCCCCGAGGATCTCATTCCCTATTCCTTCGACGGCACCGCCACCTACCAGTCCATGCCCGGCTGCGTCGTCTTTCCCACCACTCGCGGGGAAGTCATCACCGTGGTGAAACTCTGCGCCGAAACCGCAACCCCCATCGTCACCCGCGGCTCCGGCACCGGCCTCTCCGGCGGCAGTCTCCCCGTCCCCGGCTGCCTCGTCCTTTGCCTGGCGAAAATGGATCGCATCCTCGAGGTCGATACCGCCAATCTCACTCTCCGCGCCGAGGCGGGCGCCGTCACCCAAAACGTCGCCTCCGCCGCCGAAGCCGCCGGCCTTTTCTATCCGCCCGATCCCGGCTCCATGAAGATCTCCACCATCGGCGGCAATGTTGCCGAAAATTCCGGTGGTCTTCGCGGCCTCAAGTACGGCGTCACCCGCGACTACGTCATGGGTCTCCACGTCGTCCTCCCCAATGGCGATGCTCTTTTCACCGGCAACAAATGCGTCAAGGACGTCGCCGGTTACACCCTCCGCGATCTCTTCATCGGCAGCGAAGGCACCCTCGGCATCATCACCGAAGTCCTCCTCAAACTCATCCCCAAGCCTGCCGCCCGCAAGACCATGCTCGCCATCTATAGCAAGATGGAAGACGCCGCCGACACCGTCTCCGCCATTATCGCCGCCCAGATCATCCCCTGTACTCTGGAGTTCCTCGACACCGTCACCATCAATTGCGTGGAGGATTACACTCACGTCGGCCTCCCTCGCGATGCCGCGGCCATCCTCCTGATTGAAACCGACGGACACCCCGCGGCCGTGGCCGACGAGGCGGCCAAGATCGTGGAGCTCGCCACCAAACACCACGCCACCTCCGTCCGCGTCGCCGCCACTGCGGATGAAGCCGCTGCCCTCGCCACCGCCCGCCGCGCCGCCTTCTCCTCGCTCGCCCGGGTCGCCCCCACCACTATTCTGGAAGACGCCACCGTGCCCCGCAGCGAACTCACCAAGATGATCACCTTCATCCAGGCGACCGCCAAAAAACATGCCCTCAAGGTCGGCACCTTTGGCCACATGGGCGATGGCAACCTCCACCCCACCTTCCTCACCAACGAGCGAAACACCGAGGAAATGCACCGCGTCGAACTCGCCATGCGCGAGATCTTCGACTACGCCGTCTCCCTCGGTGGCACCATCACCGGCGAGCATGGCGTCGGCCTCGCCAAGAAAGATTTCCTTAAGACTGCTCTCGGCGATCTCCACCTCGACACCATGCGGAAAATGAAGTCCGCCTTCGACCCGACCGGCCTCCTCAACCCCGGCAAAATTTTCGAGCTAAAGCCCACCGCATGAGCGCCCACGAATCGTTGAAAACGATGGACTATGGAATAGTCCAACAATGCATGCACTGCGGCATGTGCCTGCCGACCTGCCCCACCTACGATGCCACGCATCTCGAGCGCAACAGCCCCCGCGGCCGCATCTCCCTCATGCGCGCCATCGCCGACGGCAAACTCGATGCCACCAAAACCTTTGGCGAGGAAATGTACTTCTGCCTCGGCTGCCTCGCCTGTGAGACCGCCTGCCCTGCCGGCGTCCAATACGGTCATCTCTTCGAAGTCGCCCGCGCCGAGGTCGAACGCTCCGGCACCCTGGACAATCCCCGCCGCCGCACCATTCGTCACCTCCTCCTCAACTTTCTCTTCACCCGCCCGCGCCTTCTCCGCTTTGTCGGCCGGTCGCTCTACCTCTTCCAAGCCAGCGGCCTCCAATCCCTCATCCGCGGCCTCAAGCTCACTGCCCTCCTTCCCGCGCGCCTGCGTAATCTCGAAACCCAGGCCCCAACCGCTCTAAAGCACTTCTCAAACGACCTCATCAAACCAGTAGAAAAGCCGTCGCAGACGGCCACCAGATCGACCGGAACGGTCGCCCTGAGGGCTGTGGGTGTATTGACCGGCTGCGTCCAGGACATCATCCTCTCCGACATCAACCGCGACACCGTCGATGTCCTTCTCGCCAACGGCTGCGAAGTCCACACCCCAAGCGTCCAAGGCTGCTGCGGCTCTCTCCACGCCCACAACGGCGAGATCGATACCGCCGTCACCCTCGCCAAGCGCCTCATCGATGCCTTCGATCTCGACAAGCTCGAAGCCGTCATCACCAACGCCGCTGGCTGCGGCTCCCACCTCAAAACCTACGGCCGCCTCCTCGCCGACGACCCCGCCTACGCCGCCAAAGCCGCTCAATGGTCTGCCAAGCTCAAGGACATCCACGAGTACCTCAGCGAGATCGGCGTTCGTCCGGCGACCTCCAGTGCCGAGCCTTTCAATGCGACGTACCATGAGGCCTGCCACCTCTGTCACGGCCAAAAGATTACCAAACAACCTCGCGAAATTCTTCGCGCTGTCCCTGGCCTCAGCCTCGTCGAGTTGCCCGAGTCCATGTGGTGCTGCGGCAGCGCCGGCATCTACAATATCACCCAACCGGAAATGGCCGAGCAGCTTCAAAAAAGGAAGCTCAACAACATCCTCAAGACCGGCGTAAAAGTCGTCGCCGCCGGCAACCCCGGCTGCCACCTCCAACTCGTTAACGGAGCCCAAAAAGCTGGGATGAATCTGGAGGTAGTGCACCCCATCACCCTCCTCGCCCGAGCCTACCGCGCGGAAAAGAAGTAGCCCTCCGCGCCGATGCGCCCACGGCGCAATCCAATCCAACCGCAGGTTGGTTTTCCTCGCAAAATCGGCCCCGGTTGGTAGGATCCCGACGGATCGCAAGGCCATAGGCCCTTTCAAATGACCCTCGGCTTCATCTCAAAACATTCGCTCAATACTGAACGCATTGCCTGCGAAAGGGCCGCAGGCCCATTCCGCGTTCCGCATTCCGTACTCCGCATTCGATGAAGCGCCTCTCCTCTGCCCGTTTCTTCCGCGTCGATATCGAGGAAAAGCGCCTCTTCCTCCTTGGCCCCGTCACCCAAAAAGCCGAGAGCTATTACACCTTTCAGGATTCCATCCGCCCCCACCGCACCGCCACCTTCCCCATCCCTGAAGGCCTCAAGATGACCCAGGAGCATCTCGAGAAACCCATCCTCGTCTTCCACGAAAAAGGCGAACGCGTCTACTGGTACCAGCACCGCTTCCTCCTCTGCACCAAATCCGAGCACGACGAATCCGCCGTCAAAACCTGGGTCGAGCAAAACGACGACCGCCAGGCGAAGCGCGGCAGCAAGTAGCCGCCGGCGAAACTGGTCCCGCAACCGCAAGAAGACCTCTCGGAATAGATTTCTCCTCCGGCCGTAAAAATCTACCTCTGACTTCGGCCGCCCCGCCTCTTCGCCCACCACACAAAAACGCCCCCCATCAACACCATCACTGCGGAGCTCCCCTCCGGGATCGGATTCGGAAACCCACCCGCCTGCGCCGCAAAAAACACATTCGGATCCGTCGACCCGTATTCATTTGGCTTCACCCCCATGTACCCGTTCTGCGCGTCGTAGAGCATGTCAAACGCCTTGAACACATTCCTTCCCGTGTTGAAATACTGATCCTGGTAAGGCCCCTGATTCTGCGAATAAATTCCATCCGTTCCTGATTTCACCACTTCGATCTCGCTGGGGTTGAGCACACTGCTCGTGCCACTCCCCGTGATATTGTAACCCACCGCGCCTCCCGAATTCATCAGGTAAACCGACATCCCGTCCGTGATCGTCGTGCCCGGCTCCAATCCCGGCGCACTCACATAAGCCCCCGAGATCCCAGAATCCATCACCACCGACCCCGGTCCTTTCACCGTTCCGCTCACCACCGTCTGCCCCATCGGCGTCTGCCAATCCGGCACCGAATTCGTCGACGCAAATCCCGTCGGGTTCAGCGTCGTGTAGGCAAAGCCCGTGTTGCTCCCCGTCAGCCCCAGTTGAATCCCCTCCTTCTCGATAATATAGCCCGCCACCATCGTTCCGTCCCTCATCGCCGTCAGGTTGATCAACGGATTATAAATCTGGTTCATATTGGGGCCCACCGGTCCCGTTCCCCCCGCGACCCCGTTCAAATCAAACCCGATCCCAAAGTTCGACCCACCCTTGAGCACCCCCTTATTGTCCGCATAGGCAGCTTGCTCGTTCAGCGCGCCGCTGCCGCTGTTCGATAGCACGATCACGTGATCCCCATTCGAGTCCACCGTCACGGCCTTCGTCGTACCGCTCACCAGCTTCACGAAACCGTCATACCCGGGCGCTGATGTATCCACTTTGTACGATGCCGTTTTGCCCGACTGCGCCCCGATTGTGTCCACTACCAGGATGTTCGCCGTCGCCGTCACGGTCATCGTCGTTCCACTGCTGTTCACGCTAAAGCTCAAAGTCGTCGTCGTCCACGTCCCGCTGCTCACCCGGTGCGAACTCGTTAGTTGAATCTCCCCGGCATACGAATTTGTTCCGTAGTCAAAAGGATGATCAGGATCCTCCAATTCCGTGCTCGCCACATAAAGCCCCCGCGACCCCGTATCCACATCGAAATCCAGCGTCTTTCCATTGATCGTCGTAGCGATCTTCACATCACCGTCACTATTCTTATCGAAAGACCCGCTTGAGTAGCTCAGAAAATAGGAATTAGTATTAGAATATCCAAAATACGGATCATTCTGCGCCCGCAAAATCCCGCTCCCAAAAAGCCCTGTAACCATCAGAGCCAGAACGGCTTTCCTAATGAAAGTCCATGCGTAGTTGATGCTGCATAAACTGTTCATAAACAATCAAATAGCGAAATTCAACCAGTTGTCAATCTGCTGCAGCCACCCTTTCGTAACGAATTCGCCATAAATCTAACCCCCTGCTGGTCCTGCTCGGCTCTATCCCTTCCCCAACGCCCGCTTCCGAAAGGCAATCGGACTTACCCCCGCCTGTCCCTTGAACGTGACTGAAAAACGTTCGGCGCTTCCAAACCCTGCCTGCTCCGCAATGAGCGCCATTGGCAGGTCCGTCTCGACCAGCAACCGCTTGGCTGACTCCACCCGCATGCGGCAAAGCGCCTCCCGGGGCGTGCACTGTAGGACGGCCGCGAACTTCCGCTCCAGAGCGCGCCGATCCACCCGTAGATCCGAGCACACCCTATCCACGGTTATCCCGGTCGCCATCTGTGCGCGCATATAGTTCAGCGCTGAACGCAGCACCCCATCCACCACCGCCGCCAACTCTGTCGACTGACGCCGCACCACCGCTCCCGGCTGCACCAGCACCGCTTTCTTTGGAGCTTTCGTGCCATTCATCAGCTTTTGCGCGAAACGTCCTGCGAGGGCCCCAATGCGATCCCAGGGAATGCTCACACTCGTCAGGGGAGGGTAGGAGAGCCCGCACACCAGTTCGTCATTGTTAGCTCCCACCACCGCGATCTCATCTGGCACCAACAGCCCCGCCTCCCTCGCCACCTCGCACACCGTGCGGCCCAGCGGGTCGTGCACCGCGAACACGCCCGCTGGCTTCGGCAGCGATTTCAGCCATTCCACCAGCCCTTCGTCCCGATCCCGCCAGGATTCCATATAGTGCCGACCCGCCGGTACCTCGTGCTTGTAGTCCGAATACTGGATGGGGGTTGATCCAGTTTGGCTGCGGTTCCGCTTTGGCAAACTTTCTGTGAAGCCAGCCCTTCGCTGTAGTCCATAGGGAGTTCCGAGATACACGCACCCGAAGCTCCGGTAGCCCGATCCCAGAAAGAAACGCGCCGCGGTGGCTCCGACCTCCCGGTCGTCCACGTCGATACTCACCGCCCCGGGAAAAACCACATCGGTATCCGCCACCACCGTTGGATATCCCAGCCCAACAATCTTCTCCGTAATGTTGGGAAGGACCTCGGTGATGATGGCCCGCGGCCCGCACTCCCGAATGATCTTCTTCAGCTCTCCCCAGGGCCGATGCACATCGATGATTTGGAAATCGCGCTTCTCCTTGACGAATGCAGCCAGCGCAGGGGTGAGCCTGCGCACAAACAGATCCGTCGTCACCAAAGCGATCCGCGCGATCATCGTTCGACCGGGCTAGCCGGCAAGGGTTTGGTTGATGATGCCTTCGAGGACTTCCTGGCGGCCGGACTTGAGGGTGGGCGCGGGGGCTTCGAGGGCGAGGGCGTGGAGTTCTTCGAGGGTGGCCTGGCCGGAGACGATCTTTTTACCCAGGGCTGAATCCCAGGTGGAGTAGCGCTGCTGGATGAAGTCGGCGATGCGGCCGTCGGCGCGGAGGGCGGCGGCGACTTTGAGGCCCTGGGCGAAGGCGTCCATGCCCATGATGTGGGAGTGGAAGAGGTCGAGGGGTTCGAAGGAGTCGCGGCGGCGCTTGGCGTCGAAGTTGAGACCGCCGGTGGTGAAGCCGCCCATGGCGAGGAGCTCGGCCATGATGTTGGTGGTGAGATAGAGGTCGGAGGGGAACTCGTCGGTGTCCCAGCCACAGTGGGCGGTGCCCTGGTTGGCGTCGACGGAGCCGAGGGCGCCGGCCTCGCGGGCGACGCGCATCTCGTGAAGCATGGTCTTGCCGGCGAGGGTGGCGTGGTTGGTTTCGAGGTTGAGCTTGAAGTGCTCGAGGAGATCGAACTCGCGGAGGAAGTTGAGGCAGGTGGCGGCGTCGGAGTCGTACTGGTGGGTGGTGGGCTCCTGGGGCTTGGGCTCGATGTAGAACTGGCCGGTGAAACCGATCTTCTTTTTGTAGGCGACGGCCATATGCAGGAAGGCGGCGAGGTGGTCGCGCTCGCGCTTAAGGTCGGTGTTGATGAGGGTGGCGTAGCCTTCGCGGCCACCCCAGAAGGTGTAGCCTTCGCCGCCGAGGGCGTGAGTGGCTTCGAGGGCTTTCTTCACCTGGGCCGCGGCAAAGGTGTAGACGCCGAGGTCGGGGCTGGTGGCCGCGCCCTGGGCGTAGCGGGGATGAGCGAAAAGGCAGGCAGTGCCCCAGAGGAGCTTCTGGCCAGTGGCGGCTTGGTGCTGCTTGAGGTGGGCGATGACCTGGTCGAAGGTGGCCTCGGTTTCGCGGATGGTGGCGCGCTCGGGGGAGACGTCGCGGTCGTGGAAGCAGTAGTACTGGATGCCGATTTTGTTGAGGAACTCGAAGAAGGCGTCGGCGCGGCGGAGGACGTTGTCGAGGTCATCGGAGCCGTTGTCCCAGGGCATGAGGGCGGTGGGGGCGCCGAAGGGATCGGCGAGGCCATTGCGCATGCAGTGCCAGTAGGCCGCGCCGAAGCGGAGGTGGTCCTGCATGGGCTTGCCCTCGACCAGGGCGGTGGGGTCGTATTGTTTGAAGGCGAGGGGATTTTTGGATTTCGGGCCTTCGAATTTGATGGCGTCGGTGGGGAAGAAAGGGGTGCTCATGGTGTGGTGAAAATGTGGGTCTTTTGTGGGGGTTTAAAGGGCGAAATTGTAGGGGTTGGGAGGGGTATTGGATACCGCATTTTGCGGTAATTGCTTGTTAAAATGCGACAAGCTTCCCAGGTGAGAAGGCGTTTGAAAGTGGCGGAGGCCAGATGGGACAGTTTTGGGGTGGGGGCACAGTTTTGGGGGCGGATATGGGCATAACATACGGATTGGGAGGGGGTTACATTTTGTGCCCAGAGGAATTTGGCAGGGGCACGGGGCCCGGTGAGATGGGGGTGGCCCGGCGTTGTTTTCATGGGTATAGTCATTACATGAATACAGGAGCTTTGTCGATTTCTAACGGCAGATTGGGAGAAAATTGCTATATTTTTTGAGCCTTTTGATTCGGGAAAGGCCCGCCTTGCGCTGGTGGCGGCCCTGTTACGGGTAGCAAAGCATTTCCCAAAATGTCCATTGGCCAAGCGCGCCCCGGTCTGGTACTCATCTCGCCCTCGTGTCGCAAACCCCTCCTCCCATCCCTCTCCCGGAGAGAATCTATCGGGCCGGTACCCTCAAGTATACCACCCGCGGGCTCATCGGCCTCCTGGCCGTCCTCCTGCTCGGCGATTTTTGCAGCACCGTCTTCGAGGCCATCTTCGGCCCCTTCATGCCGCTGTACCTGAAGCAATTCGACGCCTCAAATTCCTTCATCGCCCTTATCACCGGCAGCACCGCCGGGCTCATGAATCTCCTCTTTCTCCCCCACATCGGCATGTGGAGCGATCGCACTCGCACCCGCCTTGGCCGGCGCATCCCCTTCCTGATTTGGTCCGCCCCGCTAACGGCTGCGTCCCTCATGCTCATCGCCTTTGCACCGGATCTCGCTGGGTGGCTGCAACACCTCGGCATTGCTCCCAAGACCACGGCGCTCTCCTCCATTACCCTCGGCACGCTCACCATCTTCATCATCTTCTGGCACTTCTTCAATATGGTGCTGCTGAATGTCTTCAGCTTCCTCCAGCGCGATGTCGTCCCTCTCGAACTCATGCCGCACTTCATCGCCTGGTTTCGTTTGGTCGGGGCCGGCGGCCATCTCTTCTTCCAGTGGTATCTCTACGAGCACATGATGGACCACTCCAAGCTGCTCTTCTTTGGCGTCAGCGTCCTCTTTCTCGCCTCCTTCGCGCTCATCTGCATCTTCGTGAAGGAGGGCGACTACCCTCCGCCGCCTCCTGCCGCGAGCCCCAACGTCTTCAAAACCTTTGGCGGTTACTTTCGGGACTGCCTTTCGCTCTCGATTTACCGCAACTACTTCATCGCCTTCTCCCTTATTCTCCTGGGCTCCGTGCCCGTCAACACCTTCACCACTCTCTTTGCCCGCGAGACGCTCGGCCTGGATCTCAAGACCATGGGACACGTCACTTTTTGGTCCACCCTGCTCTCCGCCATCCTCTACATCCCCTCGGGATTTTTGATCAAGAAGGTCAGCCCATTTCGCATTGCCCTGATTGCTCTTTTTGTTTCCGCTGCCATGCGCCTTGCCGGCTATTTCCTCATTCAGGGCGACACTTCCTGGCTGGCCTATTCGGTGATCGCGGTCTTCCCCGGCGTGGCTTGGGCCATCGGCAGTGCCTCCCTCACCATGTTCCTCTTCCCGGCCGAGCGCTTCGGCCAATTCTCCTCCGGCCTCAACGCCATCGGCTACGGCACCCTCATCTTCACCGGCGTTCTCGTCGGTCAACTCATGGATTATCTCGGCAGCAACTATCGCATGATCTTCATGGTCAGCTTCGCCTGTTATGCCGCCGCCATCGTTCCGATGTACTTCGTCTACCTTGGCTGGAAGCGCCACGGCGGCCCGGACAATTACGTGCCTCCGAATCCGAGCTAGGGTGGATTTACGATTAAACTTCACCGATCATTGAATGGATGCAGGCACCAGCAAATCATGCAGGGAAGCTTCCGCCCCACGCCGCAAAAAAAATCGTCCCCAAGCCAATCATTGACCCTATGTTCAAAGCCCGCGACGTGGCGACGCTACAAAGCGCATCTCTTCAAGTTGCCGGCACATTGCGGCAGGGGCCATTTGCCGCACTCGCCTAGAAGAAATCGAGGCCGGTTTGCCATGCGCTTGATCCATTCCTCCGCATTTTTCTCGGGCGCGTTGCTGCTGATCTCGATGTTGGGTGTGCTGCCGTGCGCGCAAGGTGGCCAAGATCTGGTGCAAAATGGCACTTTTCTTGGCCAACCGGGTGGCAACTTTCCCCGTGAGTGGGAAAGAATTGGTTCAGGCAAGCTGGAGTGGAAAATGTCGGACAAGACAGGAATGCTCGTCTTTACGGCAGACCCGCCTTCCGAGATGGCAGGTGCGCGTCAGACGCTGCGGTTGCCGCAACCCATTCCCGCAGCAGTCGAGGTGTCGGCCAGGGTCAAGCTCGACGGGGTGAAACGTGGAGAGAAGAATTGGTATTCGGGCCGAATCCTTCTCACCTATCTGGACGGTGAGGATCACGAGATCGGCGAAGCGTTCACTCTCGATCGGCTGGAGGGAGACTCCGACTGGAAGAATATTCACCGGCAATTCCCAGTCCCCCCGGGAGCAGTTCAAGCCCGGCTCGAACTGCAACTTTTCCATGCGGCAGCCGGCTCTCTCTGTTTTGAAAATATTGCGTTAAAAGCCCAGGATGCCCAGGAAGCCCAGGCGTGGCGAAAGGCCGCCGACGAACGCATTGAGAAATACCGCAAGGCACCCCTGCGCATTTCCGTCAAAGATGCCGCCGGGCACCCGGTGCCTGATGCGGAGGTCACGATACTGATGCGTCGGCAGGCCTATCCCTTTGGCACTGCGGTACGCCTTCGTTCGCTTATCGCCCCACCCGGCGACGAGAACCTCGACACTTATCGTTCGGTGGTCGAAAATTTCTTTAACTACGCCACTCCAGAGAACGAACTGAAAGCGCCGCATGTCGAAAAGAACGGTCTGGCCGAGGCCCTCGCCGGCTTATCGTGGCTAAAGAATCATCAAATCCGCATTCGAGGACATGTGCTGACCTGGCCGAGTTTCGAGATGTCGTCCAAAGCCGTGAATGCGGCCAAGGACGACCCGGAGGCGCTTCGCGAGATCATGCGGAAACACTTTCACGACCTGCTTACCGCGACGGAACCCTATGACATTGCGGACTGGGATGTCGTCAACGAACCCTCATTTCACAATGATCTGATCCGCATTTTGGGCGAGTCCCAGGTGTCGGAGTGGTATCGCTGGGCATCGAAGGATGCACCACACGCACGACTGTTTCTCAATGAGAACAATGTCGAATTTCACAATGGCAATCAAGGCAACATGGAGCGATGGATTCAGCTCCTGCAACGGGAGGGGGCTCCTCTCGGGGGATTGGGCTGGCAGGGCCACATGTGGCACCGCACGCTTCCCTCCGGCCAAAATATCCTGGACGATCTCGATTATTTCTCGCGCTACGGGCTGCCCATCCAGATCACGGAATACGACACGAACGAACGTTTTAGCGAGGAAGACAGTGCGCGGTTCCTGGATGAATTTCTGACCGCCTGGTTCAGTCACCCTTCCACGGCCGGATTTATCATGTGGGGATTTCAAGACAGCTATATCTGGAATGGAAACGGGCCGCTGTTTCGCAAAGATTGGTCGTTGAAGCCGTCGGGCAAAGTCTGGATGGACCTGGTATTCAAGCGATGGTGGACCGAGGTTCGGGGGAAATGCACTCCCGAAGGAAGTTTTGAAACCCGCGCCTTTCTGGGCAACTACGACATCGAGGCCAGGCAAAATGGACGAAGTGTAGTGCGCAATGTCGATCTGGGCCCGGCTGGACTCGATGTCACATTGACCCTGGGCGACACAGATCTCCCGGCGATCGTCTCGAGCAATCCCTATACGACGGGAAAGCTGCCTAAGGTCATCCCTCTGAAGTCGGCACCGAGCGGTTTTATGGTCCGTACGGTCATGCTGAATCACGGAAACGGAACCGCCGCCCTCGTTCCACCGGCCACAGTGGTTCCGACGAGCTCCGGCCTCGATGAACTCAAAGCGGACGCAAATGCGCTCACGCGACACGATCTCTATTTACGCTTTGATTTGGAAGAATTGAAAGCCGTGCAAATCGACAAGGCCGCCTTGCAGTTCACCCTCGGCGCTCCGCTGGACCTGCCTGCCCGCGTCGATTTTTACGTGCTTAGCCATCGCTTCGTTCCGCAGGGAAAGGAAGCTGGTCTCGACTGGCAGCCGGACAAAATGGCATTGGGTTACGCGCCTGGTCGGAGCGCGAACGACGGAGAATACCGCCTGGGAGACGCGGCGGTCATTTATCTGGGCGAGAGGACCTTTGAGAAGGCCACAATGGGTGCGCGGCTCAGTTTCTCGTCGCCCGAACTGGCCCGCGCCGTGCAGGCCTCGGGCGGAAAGAGCCTCACCATCATCCTCGCACCCGTGGCCAACCAACTGCCGGTGGCCATGCCGGCGCACTCGAGTTCGAGTTCTCCCTCGCTGGAGGTTCAGGTACCGCGCCAGCCCTGAAGAGTTTTTCAGAAAGGGATCAGCGGCATCGTTTGCGATGGAGCGGAATGCCAGGCCAACGACCGCGTCGCAGCGTTACTCCGGGGCCACGTAGTTTTTGGGGCCGCCGTACTGTTTGAAACGGCCATAGACCAACCAGCTAAAGAATAGCGCGATCGTAGCCAGCACGAAGCTGCCCAGATACGCGTAGCGGTAGATGTGGCCCGTGCTATCGATAATAAAACCGATGGTGGGGGTCAGGATGATTCCGGTGATGGATCCGAGGATGCCTGCCGCCGAAGCAAATTGGGCGTAGCGCGAGCGCGGGTAGAGGCGATGCCCGAGAGAGGCGATGGAGGTAAAAAAGCAGCCCGAGATCACGCCGTGCACCACGAGGGCGATGATGAAAGTGGTGGTGTCGTGAATGAAGAGGCCGCTGCCCAAGGCCACGAAACAATAGGCCGTGAGGGTGGCCATGACCATGCGCAGGGGATGGAATCGATCAACCAGCCAGCCCAGCGGATAGGCGATCAGGAGCGAAATCGTAAAGGTCAACGCAATACAGTCGCCATAGGTCTTGGG
>FTBM01000023.1_pt1 | contig 12616 bp, 12 predicted proteins | sample 1639361 | NCBI WGS metagenome assembly FTBM01 (sample SAMEA3914864, study PRJEB12502) | metagenome | biome: forest; material: soil | place: USA | collected 2012-03-12 | depth 0.3 m | reverse complement strand
TAGGGGTAGGTCATGGGGACGGCGCTGGCGGCGTCGAGCTTGGCGACTTGCTCGGAGGTGAGATTCCAGCCGACGGCGCCGAGGTTTGAGCGGAGCTGCTCTTCATTGCGGGCGCCAATGACCAGGGTGGAGACGCTGGGGCGCTGAAGCAGCCAGTTGAGGGCGATCTGGGGCACGCTCTTGCCGGTCTCGGCGGCCACGGCATCAAGCGCATCGACCACGTTGTAAAGATACTCATCTGGCACCTGTGGGCCCATTTCGTTGTTGATGGCACTGCGGGCGCGGGTGGTCTCGGGGAGGGGCTGGCCGCGGCGGATCTTGCCGGTGAGGCGAGCCCAACCGAGAGGGCTCCAGACCACGGCGCCGACTTTTTGATCAAGGGCGAGGGGCATGAGTTCCCATTCGTATTCGCGGCCGATAAGCGAATAGTAGGCTTGGTGGGCGACGTATTTGGGCCAGCCGTTTTTCTCGGAGATGGCCAGCGATTTCATCAGGTGCCAGCCGGAGAAATTGGAGCAGCCGATGTAGCGAATCTTGCCCGCCCGGACGAGGTCGTTCAGGGTGCCGAGCGCTTCTTCGATGGGGGTCAGGGCGTCGAAGGCGTGCAGTTGAAAGAGATCGATATGATCGGTACCGAGGCGCCGGAGACTGGCCTCGACCGCGTTGGTGAGATGGTAGCGGGAGGAACCCACATCGTTTGGCCCCGGGCCCGTCGGGAAGGTCGCCTTGGTGGAAATGAGCACCTGATCGCGGCGGCCCTTGATAGCCTGGCCGAGAATTTCCTCAGCCGCGCCATCGGAGTAGACATCGGCCGAATCGAACATATTCAGGCCGGCCTCCAGACAGATATCGACCAGTTTCGTAGCCTCAGCGACATCACTGCCACCCCAGGCCTTGAAGAACTCATTGGTCCCGCCGAAAGTTCCGGTTCCGAAGGTGAGCACGGGCACATTCAAGCCCGATCCGCCGAGAAGTCTGTATTCCATAATGTTCGTCTTTCATCGAACAATAGGAAGCGATTGAGCCTTGTCAAATTGCTTTGAGCCGCCAAAGCAGCCCACCGGATGCCAGCCTCGCGCGGGTTCTATTTCGCCTCCACAATACCAACTCGTTTTCAAGGGCGCTTGCGCGGCCCCTTCCCGGTGTGAAACAGTACCGCATGCGCAGGGTTCTCACCGGGATATTCGCCCTCGGGCTCGTCACAACGAGTCCGCTGTTCGCATTTGATTGGGAGCTTCGGCAATTTGACGGGCGGGACTATGCCAGTCTCAAGAAAGTGGCGGAGTTTTATTCCCTGACGGAGCAACCAAGATCGGCGGAGAAAACCGTGGTGCTCTCAAAGCCGCGCAGCAGTCTTCAGCTAACCCGGGACAGCCGGGAGGTTGAGATCAACAGCGCCTTGTACACGCTGTGCTTTCCGATCATGGAGAGAGACGGCGTTTATTGGGTTTCCCGCATGGATCTGGGCAAGACGATCGAGCCGGCACTCCGCCCGGAAGTAGTACCGGGAATCAAACCCTTCACCACGGTGGTGTTGGATCCCGGCCACGGGGCGCACGACAAGGGCGCGGCGAGCCCTTATGAATTCGAGAAAAATTTCGCCCTCGATGTGGCGCGCCGCGTGCGGGATGAGCTCCAAAAAGCCGGGCTCACCGTCATCATGACGCGGAATTCCGATACTTTTGTCGAACTTCAGGACCGGGCCGCCCTGGCGAACAACACGCCATCGAGCATCTTCGTGAGCCTCCATTTCAATTCGTCGCCCAACTTCTCCGCCTCGGGTCTGGAGATCTTCTGCATCACGCCCCGTGGTGCGCCATCAACGGAGTACGATGAGCTTCTCGTGCGCGACATGGTAAAGGAGGATGGGAACGAGAGCGAAATGCAGAGTATCTCACTGGCCAGCGCCATTACCAACTCCCTGCAGGGCTCCAAGCTCACCATGCCGGATCGCGGCTTGAAGCGTGCCCGCTTTGCTGTGCTCCGGCTGACCAAGGTGCCGGCGGTGCTGGTGGAGGGCGGCTTTTTATCCAACCTGAAAGATGCCGGGCTGGTGGCCAATACGGAATGGCGCAACAAGTACGCTCACGCGATCGTCACGGGCATCCTCGAGTACAAGCTGCTGGCCGATTTGCACCAGGCGCCCCGGCAAGTCGCCGACTATCGGAATGGGAACAATCCACATACGACGACCGCACGGGTTGTCCCGACGCCGCAGCCGCACGTGAACGCAGATATATCCTTGCGCGATCTGCCGGATGTAAAGCCCGACTAGGGAGCCTTGCTCAAGGCCGCCACCGCGTCGCCCAGGCGGGAGATCTCCCCGATGTGGCTCTCGCCCCCTGCCTGCCCCCAGGGCACGCCTTGCTCGGAAGGAAAGGCGCCGGAGCGGGAAAACTCTTCCACCGCCTCGGCAACGCCTTCCGCAACCAAAGCACTGGTGTGATACTCTGGCATGGGCCAGGAGCGAAGATGGGCGGCGGGAATTTCCACAATGCGCGGCACGGCGAGATAGAGCAGGGCGTTGAGATTCACAAAGGCCTGGCAATCCTCCAGCCGGATATTGGCCCGGTCGGTCGCACCGTTTAAATACGAGATATAGGATCGTACGTTGCCGATGAGGGAGGCATCCGGCATCGGCAAAGCCTCGCGCCGACCGTCGGCCCAGAGAATCTCCGCATCCTGCCACAGTCGAATCTCCACCCGGGCGTGCTCGAATTCATAGATTTCCCGGTGTTCGTGCTCGCTCTCGCAGGCGTGGGTGGTGGCGATATGGCAGGTGACACCGTTGTCCAATTGAGCGCGGACAAAGATGGTGTCGGCTCCCTGAATGGCATTGGCACGGTAGAGCTCGGCCTCGGCTCGCAGGGGGGAAGCCCAGGAGTAAAGACCGCCCGAGCCGGAAAAGAACAGGACGGCATTCACGTAGTGAGCCATGGCGTTGGCAAAGGAGGAATCAAGCAACGGGGTATCTCCGAGAGTAAGGCGGCCCGCCCAGGAGTTGCGCTGAAAGTAGGATACCGCCCGCCTCCAGGAGCCGACAAAGGCGGCGCGGCGCAGGGTGCCGAATTCACCGTCGACCATGCGCTGTTTCAAGGCCAGGCGCTCGGGCTGGTGGAGGAGGTGAAAGCCGACGTGGGTCTGTTGGCGGGCCCGGCGATCCGTTTCGATCATGGCGGCAAGCTCCACCGGGTCCAGGGTGGGAGGTTTCTCCAGATAGCAGGCCGCGCCATGATCCACACAGGTGCGATGCATCGTGGCGTGGAGGTGGATGGGGGCCGAGACGCTGACGAGATCGAGAGACTGGTCGAACATGCCGGCAAAGTCGGGGCTGACCCGCACGCCGCGCTCGGCGAAGCCGAGCAGCTCCTGAAGAGCAAGCAACTCGCTCGCCTTGGGGTCGCAGGTGGATCGCACCTGGAGAAGGCCCTCTTCCTCTAAGGCTCGCATGACTTCGTGATGGCTGTTGGCGTAGCCACCAATGCCTGCAACCCCGGCCTGCAAACGCTTGTTATTCATTCAGATGCATCATGCATAGAAGTTTGCCCGCGGCAATCATGAGGTCATTTATTTGGCGAGACGGGATCGAGCCCGGACTTCTTCAAGGCTTCGGGAAAGCTGGATTCGGTGGTGACAAGCGACGCGAGGTAGTCATCGCGGCCATCGAGAGAACGCCAGCCGGCAAGGCGACCGGGGTGCTCGAGGCGGGAGAAAATGGCGTGAGCGATTTTCTCCCGAGGCACGGTCTTTTCACCGAAGCCACCGGGACGATTGCTGGACCAAAAGCGAACGCTCTCCACGCCGTCGACCTTTGCGAGCCCGAGGAAGACGACGGAATGGCCGTTTTCTTTTTTGCCGACGGCATCGGTCCAGAAAATCTTCATAAAGTCGCCGGGGCGGGCCTCCGCAAAGGAGGTGAAATTGCGGCCCAGGCCGAGCTGATGGAAGAGGCGGGCGGTGCCGGGGCCATTGGCATTCCAACGGCCCCAGATGCTTTCGCCATCGGGCAAAGTATCGGTGCCGTCGGGACGAAGCCGGGGGACAAGGGCCTCGCAGGTGGCGGGATCGAGCTGGATTTTGCCCTGCTGTTCGAGCTTTTGGAGAACTCCGAGAAAGACCAGATAAGTGGCTCCCGAGCAGTAGGCGGGCTCGGCTTTGGCAGGCTCAACGACGAGCGCCTTGCCTGCGACCGTAACGGAGGAAGCCAGGGCCTGGTGCGAGGCGAGCGTCGTGCCGTAGCCGCCACCCGAAGGCATGGCCTGCAACTGCTCAAGGACCAGAGTATTGAAATCGGCCAAGGCAGAGCCGGCAACGAGCCAGAGAAGAAGGAAAGCGCGCGGGAACATCAGCAGGCTAGACCTCCCACGGCGTGGGTTTGAGGCTGGCCGGGAGATACAGCGGGTGCTGGGGGCAGCCCTGGCCGGTAATGCGCAGAGCCCGCAGGCCGGGGATCATTGCGCGCACGGCATCGCCGCGTTGGAGATGCAGGCCATGGTTGCCCCAGGCCGCGACGACAAGACCGGACTGCGCGACCGTTTCCAGGATGGCCTCATCATTCCGAGGGCCGCCGATGGGCTCGGCGCAGGCAAACATATCCTTGGGCTGGGTGGCGCGAAAGGCGAAGATATTGAGCATGAACAACCCGCCATAGCCCCAGGCCTCGGAGAACCGGATGCAACGGGTCACGGTATTATCACTGACCTCCTCGGTGGCGGTGGAGGGATTCAGCCCAATGAAGGCACAGGGCTTTTTGTCCGGATCCCAGATGCGCCAGAGACGATACCGGAAGCGCTCGCAGGGGCTGTATTCAGCGCCGGCTTTGACGAGGAGAGTATTGGCTTCGCGGACGATAGTTTTCATGCCACGAAATCTCGGTATCAGCTTTTGCCGGAGAAAACCAAGCGATTGCTGAGACGCCCCGCTTCAACACGGAGGAAGAGGCTCAGTGCCGGACGACTATATAGAGGCAGGCCGCCGTCACACAAGCGGCGAGAGCGAGGAGAAACCAGATCTGCCTCTGGTGATCGCCCTTGCGGTAGTGCCGGCCTTTTTTGGTATAATCGTAGCCCATATTCGGACCATCGCCCGGGGGGACGTTTGGTTCAGACAGAGCATTAAAGTGCCGCCACTACTTGTCAGGCGAAACCTGACGAATCCGGCAATAAATTGGATGAATCCGGCAAAAGGGGCCGCAAAACGCCGCCCATTTTTTCACGGGCGGCGCAAAGAAGGCCGGCAAGGCAGGGTTACTTTTTGGGATTGGCTCCGGCTACGGCGAGCGAGATTTTGATTTCCTCGGAGACCTTGTCGGTATTTTGGCCGGCCTGAATGCCGTAGTCGCTCCGGTTCACGGTAAACTCGGTGCGGATGACGAGCAGGTCGCCGTCCGTATTGGGTACACGGTCCTTCATGCGGCCGGGGAGATAGGTCACCTTGGCGGGCACGGTGATCTCCTTGGAAACGCCATGCAGGGTCAACACGCCAGTCACCTCGCCGGTGGCGGTGGGGCCGGATTTCTGTACGCCAGAGACCTTTTTGATCTCAAAGGTGATCTCGGGGAACTTTTTGGCGTCGAGCCACATCTCGCTGTGGAGGTGGCCATTCATCATGGGATTGGGGACCTGCAGGGAATCGACGGAGACCACGAGCTTGCCGGAGAAATTGGCCAGCGTTTCGGGGTCGGTGGTGACGGTGCCGGAAAAGCCATTCGCAGAACCGCTGATGGACTCAAGCGGGGCGTCGAGCTTGAAGGTGACGTTGTTGACGCCTTTGGGATCCTTAAAATCGAAGGTGGCGTCAGCGGCGTAGACCGACGAAGTGAGACCGGCCGCGGCGAGGGCAATGAGGTGGATGTGTTTCATGATATTTGAGCGATGGGTTGATTGGATTTGGAAGCGGTGCGAAAGGCAAAACTGGCAAGGAAAACAAACGCACAACCGCCCACGCCAAGCGCGAGAAGCTCCAGGCCCGGCTGAAAGCCGGATTGCCACTCGACGTATTTGATCTCGGTGACCGGGTCGATGTGTTCGATGGGGATTTTTGTTTTGGTCCAGCCCAGGTTGGCGCCGAGGCCCGCCCAAATGCCCAGAGTCACCGCCAGGAGAACGAAAGCAACGATCCTGAGAGATTTTTTCATGAGCGGCAAAAATACGGAGTTCGCGCCAATGCGCCAGTAGAAGTTCCGTGAGGAACCAGCGGCGGCGTAAATGGTCGTTTTCATCTGAGGAGATCATCACCCCATCTGGCAAAAACGGTAACGCAGAGTGGCGTTTGCCGTGATGCAGGATTTGCATCACGGGCGGAAATCGAAAAAGCAAAGCCCGGCCTGACTCAGGCCGGGCTATTTGCCGTTCAACCAAAAACCGGAGAGGAACCTCCGGACGAAGAATTACCTGGCCCCCTGGGCGACCTCCGCGGGCTTGGTGATCCACTGGACGGCGTGGGCCACCATGTCATTCAGCGGCTGGGTCTGCTCGGGATGCGGGCTCATGGTGATGATCCGGCCCTTGCCAAAGGTGGACGCCACGATGGCGGGCGCACCCGTCATCACGCCGACCGGCGTATCATTCTCGGCCAGTTCCGTGCGGAAATAGGCGAGAGGTTGAAAGTCGGGCATGTCGGCATTGCCGGCGGGCTTGATGATGGGGCCATTGGCATAGTGGCAGGGCAGAAGGCCCGTGAAGTTGTCACCGAGGATTTTCTTTCCCTCCGGCGTGAGCTCGATCTGAATTTCACCCTGTCCGCGTTTCCACTTTTGCGAAACCGTGCGGGCGTTGAGCATCTTGGCGCTCCAGGAGAAGCCATCACAGGCGAGATAGGCTCCGGCGCAGATGCCGAGATAGCCCCCGCCCGCTTCAACGAACTTACGGACCTCGTCGACGCCGGAGGTCTGAAGGGTCGCAGCCTGCTTGCTGCCGCTGCCACCGGTAAAGATGACCGCATCGTAACCGGCAAGCTTGCCGGCGCGGATGTCCTCCGCACTGAGAGTTGTCAGGTCAAACTTGGGCGCGCTGAGAATGGATTGAACGGCCGGGATGCCTTTGCCGCCGCTGCCATCATCGTCGTAAAGGGCGATTTTGGGGACATGGGAGCCAGCCTGAAGCGTGGCCACTGTGCCAAGAACACTGAAAGCCGGCAAAAGCAGCAACGAAGCGAGACGACGAGGAACCATATATTGGAAGTAAGGTATTTTAAGGTTAAGCAATGCGGCGAGGGGCCGAGGCTAGGAGCGCTTACGCGCTCCAAAAAACCTCCGCATCCCCACCACCAAGCCGACCGAGCAGACCAACAGAGCGTTGGTCGCCGGTTCCGGCACCGCGGTAATAGTACCATTGGTCAGGAAGCTGGAGGTATCCCAGCTCAGGCCACCAGTGAGCGTGGGAAGCAGGAGATCCGTGCCAAGGACGAAACCGGTGGAATCAAGAGACCCGCTCCAGGCAAAGAGCTGGAATGAATCGCCAAACCCAACCACGTAACCGTTCGAAAGGGAAATTGTAACGGTGCCGTCGAGAGTGAGATTAGTTATTCCCGCGATGCGATCGTAGTTGCCAAGACCTACACCTCCGAGTTGAAGCGTAACGGCCGAACTCGAACCGAGGGTAAGGCTGTTCGCGACCGTGAATGTGCCGAAGTCCGTGGCGGAAGTGCCAGTAGACGTGATACCAGGCGATAGCGTGCCATTGACCGTAACAGGGCCTCCGGCGGTGCCCAAGCCGCCGAAGGTGGCACCCGCGGCCACAGTTACGGCGGAGTTGGTGAGATTTGCCGTGGCGTCAATGAGCAGGGTACCCTGGGAAACGGTGGTCGCACCGGTGTAAGTGCTGGTGCCTGCTCCCATAATGTAGGTACCTGAGCCCGTTTTAACAAGGGTTGCTCCCGGAGCAGACTCTACGAAGCGACCGTTGGCATTAAGGATCACACCCGTGGAAACTTCAATCGTGCCACCGCCTGCGCCGAGTGTGAAGCCGCGGTTGCCCGTGAGAGGAGTCGAGTTGACCGTCGAGGTAAAGCGAATGGTGCCACCATCAAGCTTGAAGAAATCCGCCACATAAGATCCGACGGAGCCGCCAACCGTTCCACCCATGGTGCTGACGCCGCCAAACTCCAGCACACCTGCCGTAACCGTAAAGCCACCGATGTTGGAATTGCTGCCACTAAGCACTAGAGTTGCCGCGCCCGATTTGGCGAGTCGGGGAGCAAGAGCGCCAGTACCACTTCCGATGATATTCTGTGCGAAGGTGACATCGGCGAAGGTGTTGAGAGTGGAAGAAACGCTGAGCGTTGTGCTGTTGCCAGCCGTGGCAAGAAAGCTCTGTGCACCCGTGCCAGTTCCGCCACCAAAGGTGAAATTCCCGGCGATATTCACGGCATTGTAATAGTTGCGACCGGTGGTGCCAGTGGCACGAAGCGTGCCGTTTTGAAGAGTCAGGGTGCCCGTACCAAAAGGTCCGCTCGCCCCGCTGGAAGTGCCGCTGCTATTTGTGATTACCGTTCCATCGGTAATGGTGAGACCTCCAGAGTAGGTCATTCCATTGTTAAAATTGACGGCGCCAGCACCCGACTTAACAATGCCGCCCGTTCCGGAAATCGCGGAAGTTGCCGAGAAGAAAATCGCGGTGTTAGCGGTGGTATTGGACACGACGAGGTTCAGCGTATCGTTAAGAACCACCGGGGCCGAAATCGTGGTAAGCTGGGTGCTCGTTCCTGAAACATTGAGCGAAGCATTGCCGGATGCCACGTCAAAGGTCAGCGCATTCGTTGATGTCGTACCACTGGAGGCATTCAAAGTAAGGCTGTTGGCAGAATTATTTACAATGTTCAGCGTGCCAACCAGTTTAGCTGCACCCATCGAAACACTGAGATTTCCTGTGGCGAATGATCCCACCAAACTATCAAAGGTAGCAGTGGCACCGATCGCATTGGGAAAGGCTGCAGTCCAGTTCGCAGTGAGCCCCCAGGCCGAACTGCTGGCACCCGTCCACGTACCATCAGCAGCGGAGGCATTGGGTAATCCGAGTGAAAGAAGCCCCGCTCCACTCAGAGCTGTCAGGGCAAGTTTGAAGTGCTTTTTCATAACGCGTGTCTTTGTTTTCTAATGGTTGGGCAGGGCGTCTGGCTTTTTGAAAATCGGCGACCTAGCGGAGAAATCTCCGTGGAAGGTGCTGCTTGGCGACGAGTTCGCCCCCTCGGCGATTCTTATCCAGGCAGCTGTGGCGATTTTCACGTCGAGACGTAGAACATTTATCGTGCCAATCTTCGCAACCAGTCGAAAAATTCGCTGCTTTAGCCTGCAATTTAGCAGGTTATAAAATATTTGAGAAAATTTCGCGCAAACCGTCGATCACACCTTCTTTTGCGAATTTCGTAGTCAAATTGACAACAATCCGATTTTCATGCAACACGCCGACCGCGCGAAAAAAGGTCATTTCTCTGAAGAAACCGTCCGTAGATCATTATGCAACGCCGTGGATGATTCGGCAACATCCGCAGGCAAAATGTTCCTTCCCTATAAAGACGATCCCCCCGCACTCCCTTTGGCATGCGACGTGCTAAAAATCCCACAGTTTATCGAAAAATGAAAACAAGGTGTAAAAGTTCGTTGTGGCAGAACCAGGGTGGATTTTCGCTGATCGAGATTTTGGTCGCCGTGGCGATCATTGGGGTTTTGGTGGCGCTCGCCTTTCCCGCCATGGGCAAGATCAAGCAGAGTGCGACCAAGGCGAAAGATGCGAACAATCTCCAGCAACAAGCCAAGCTGGTCTTTGCCTATGCGGGCGACCACGACAATATTCTGCCGGGTCGGATCAATCGCGGCATCGCCATTCCCAGCGTGGTGACGGATAGCTCCAAGCGGACCTACTACCTGAGCACCGTGCTGATCGACGGTGGCTATTGCGACGGCACCGACGGCATTTGGAAAACGCCCGAGAGCTACGGCGCAAACGAGACCGGCGTAGCCTACGTGGTGAATAGCGGCAAATCCTCCCTGCCCGGCTACTTCTTCGGCAATCGCAGCAGCACGGCCGGCGCGACGACTTACCAGCCCAAGCGGATGGTCGAGCTCAAGGCCAACATCGACCCCACGCAGAATCCCGCCAAGGGCAAGGACCAGGAGCCACTCAATCACATTTGGATGATCACAAATGCGGACGGAGAAAACTACTCCTCCTCCACCACCGGCGGTCTGGCCAATTCCGTGGGCGACGCAGTGCGCACGCCATGGGGCGGAAGAAACTACGTTTTTTTCGACGGCCACATGGAGTTCATCAAACGCGACGACTATCCGTCGATCTACTAGCGAGCAGCCTTCTTGCCCGGAGGAGCGACTAGACCGGGCCGCCTGATGAGGATAGGTTGGCCGCTCAATGACCAAACGGCGTTTCCTCACCACTCTCGCAATCGCCCTGCTCGCCTTGGTGGCGTGGGGCTGGCTTTGGGTGCGGGGGTGGCAAGCCCTTGGGCCGATCGGCGCCTCAGGAGGCCTGTATTTTCCCGAGAAAGTCGAGATCAAGGTGCCACAGTTTTTTCAAAACGATCCCCGGTGGGCACAAGATCAACTCGGACCCTCCACGACGACCGTGGGCGCGGAGGGTTGCGCAGTCTCTTCCGCCGCCATGACGCTTAAGAGCTACGGGATGGACGTGGACCCAGGACGCCTCAACAAGTTCCTCCAGGAGTTGCCCGGAGGTTACACCCCACAAGGGTGGATCTATTGGGAGAAGGCCGCGGAGTTCGATCCCAAGATGACGGCGAGCCTCTTGCCGCACTACGAGGACAAGGCGTCGTACTATCTGGTGGATTGGAATCTGCTGCACGGCAACCCGGTGATCGCGCGGTTGCGGTATCCCAGCGGGATGACCCACTTTGTGGTGGTATGCGGGAAAGAGGGCTTTGATTACCTGATTCGCGATCCGTCGACCGGTGGTCAAAAAGGCGTGTATCCGCTGAAGGAGTTTGGGAGCGGAATCGAGGCCATACGGTTTTACCGGAAGCCGTGACTACCTGAGCTTCGCCGAGGAATCTCGAAACGCCTCTACGAATACCTTCAGCCGGGCCGGGTCAAGACGCCCGAGATATTCACCGCCGACGCGCAGGCAGGAGCCCACAATGAAGCCATCCGCGTGCGGCAAATAGCTGCCGATATTCTCGGGCGTCATGCCGGAGCCGATGAGGACAGGGACATGCGCGGCTTTTTTGACGCGTTTGAGTTCGCGCACGTTGGGCGACTCGCCGGTGCGGGCGCCGGTGACGATGACTCCGTCAACAAGGAAGAACTCGGCCTGCTTGAGCTCGTCGGTGATATCGAGATCGCCGGTGAGGGCGTGCGAACAGTGCTTCTTTTTGATGTCGCCGAAAATCTTGATGTGCTCGCAGCCGAGGGCCTTGCGCTTGCGCAGAACCTGACCGGCACAGCCTTCGATGAGGCCGGCGCCGCCGATATGGGCGAAGACGTAGCCCTCCACGCGCAGGAAATCGAGCTTCGCGGCGTGGGCGATTTCGAGCGCGGTGATATTGGCCGCCTCTAGCATCTGGAGGCCGATGGGACCGTAGAAGCGCTTGCGGATCTCCTTCGCGATGCGGGTCATGAGGGCGACTCCCTTGGGGTCGAGCGGAGCCTTGATGTAAGGGAGGTCGTGGCTGTTTTCCAGGACAATGACGTCGACGCCCGCCGCCATGTAGTGCTCGAGATCGGAGAGCGCTTCCTTGAGCACCGCGGTTTCGCTGCCGCCGTAGAGGGGCGAGCCGGGCAGGGCGTGGACGGCGATCATGGCGCCGAGGAATTTGGGCGGGAGAGCTCTCATGAGTGCTTGGGCAGGAGGTTGGGAAAGTAGGCCGCCAGGATGGCGAAGAGGATACAATAGGGAATGGCGCCAAAGGCGATCCAAGCCATGAGGCGGATCGGTTTTTCTCCCAGGAGGATGGCGACCAACGCGGCAATGTAGGGACCACAGGTGACCGGGGCGAGCAGAGCCAGGCCCGGCAGGCCGTACTTGAGCCAGACGCGCCAGAAGAGCTTGGATGGGTCGGGTTGGGAAGGGATTCTGAACTTTCTCACCAGCCACTGCCGGGCGGGGCCGTTCAGAACGAGCATGGCGGCGGCGATGGCCGTGTAGCCAGCCCAGGCGCTGACCGCAGCCAGCGCGGGAGACATGTGAAGGGCGAAGACACCAAAGGGGACGGCTCCGATGAAGTAGACTACGCCCCAGCCAAAAACCGTCAAAATTGCCCCTATCGTGCCGATCATTTCGGCCGCCACTGTGGGGACTTTCTCCGGAGGGCGCAAGGGGAAGGAGCCGATCGGGGACCAAAAGGTGCCTACTTGCATTCAAATGCGGGGGCGCTAAGGTGGTCGGTTCAACCTGTAACGACTGTTTAATATGAAAAGTATCCTGGATCCGGCTCGACTCGAAGGAATCGAGTTCAGCAACGATGAAATCGCCCGCTACTCGAGGCACCTCATCATGCCGGAAGTGACCCTCGAAGGGCAAAAGAAGTTGAAGGCGGCGAAGGTCCTGTGCATCGGCACGGGCGGACTGGGCTCGCCCATTGCCCTTTACCTCGCGGCGGCCGGGGTCGGCACGCTCGGGCTGGTCGATTTTGACGTGGTTGATTATTC
>FTBM01000039.1_pt1 | contig 12841 bp, 6 predicted proteins | sample 1639361 | NCBI WGS metagenome assembly FTBM01 (sample SAMEA3914864, study PRJEB12502) | metagenome | biome: forest; material: soil | place: USA | collected 2012-03-12 | depth 0.3 m | reverse complement strand
GGCCGGCCCCGGCGACCAGCGTGTCCTGAATGTGGAGTTCAAAGGAATCTTCCTCGCTGACCACACAGGCGACTCCGCCCTGGGCCCACGCCGTATTGGAATCCACCGAACGGCGTTTTGTCACCACAGCGACCGAGCCTTTTTGCGCTGCCTTCAAGGCAAAGGAGAGGCCGGCAATACCACTGCCGATGACAATAAAATCAAACTCTCTCATGTACGACCTGCTACCGGGATATTATCGATCAATCGTGTTTTGCCGAGAAAAACCGCCGTGGCCAGCCGCATGGGCCGGTTCAGCCTGGTGACATCGGCCAGGGTCTCTGCATCGACCAGTTCCAGGTAGTCCACCCGGGCTCCGGGAATTTTTTCGAGGAGTTTGCGGCCGGTCTTCAGGATCTGTCCTGCGGTTTTGCCCGTGCTGGCCTGGCGCAGGGCCTGATTAATTTGCGGGGCCACGGAGCGCTCCTCGGGAGTGAGGTAGGCATTTCGCGAGCTGGTGGCGAGCCCATCGGCCTCGCGCACGGTGGGATGGCCCACGATGTTCACCGGGAAATTCAGATCCCGCACCATGCGACGGATGATGGCGAGCTGCTGCCAATCCTTCTCGCCAAAGACTGCGGTCTCCGGCTGCACAATGAGGAAAAGCTTGGCCACCACGGTGCAGACTCCGCGAAAATGCCCTTCGCGCGAGGCGCCGCACAAATTGCGCGAGAGGGTTGATTCGTCGATGAAGACGGAGCGGTCGGGAAAATACATCTCCTCGACGGAGGGAGCAAAGACCAGATCCACCCCAGCCTCGCGGCAGACCTTTAAGTCATTTTTCCAAGGGCGGGGATAGCGCGAAAAGTCCTCATTGGGCCCGAATTGGGTGGGGTTCACGAAAATCGAAGCGGCGACCCGGCCCTTTTTTCCGGCGAGGCGGCGGGCGTGTTTCAGCAATTCGGCGTGACCGTGGTGCAGTGCGCCCAAGGTGGGCACGAGAACGATTGGGGCGCGCTGAGTGCGCTGGTAGGAGCGAACCGCCGAGATCGTCCGGGCGATTTTCATCTTCGGCGGTCGAACCGAGATCAGGGCTGAGCCGGGACTGGGCTGGCCAAAGGCGAGGCGGTCGGGGCCACCGAGGCCGCCGGAGCCACGGAAGGCGCAGCGACGGGAAGAGCGGCCGCAGGCGAAGCGGCGGGAGCGACCGAGGCCGCAGGCACAGGGGCGGCACTCTGCAATTTCGCCTTCAAGGCGGCGTTACCGGAGCCGGTATGCGAATAGGCCACCGCCAACAAAAGGGTGATGACAAAAAAAGCGATGCCAAGGCCGACGGTGAATCTGGCCAGCACGTGAGTGGTCTGAGCGCCGAAGATATTTTCCGTGACGGAACCACCAAAAGCAGCGCCGAGACCCTCGCTACGAGGAAGCTGCATGAGGATCACCAGCACAAGCACGGCACAGACCAAAATATGAAGAACAAGCAAAGCAGGAACGAGAAACCACATAATGAGAGTCGGTGAACGTGGGATATATCGCGCAGTTTGTAAAGGGTGTTCCGGTTGAAACTCTTGACCCGCCGCGCCGCGCGTGACAACCTACCCGTTCGTTAAAAACGCCGCCTGTGGAACTAAAAGAGATTCGTACGTTGATCGACCTCATGAAGAAGAACGATTTATCGGTCTTCAAAATGGAGCGAGAAGGATTCAAGATCACCCTTAAGACGGCTGGTGCCGAAGGCACCACCCAGATTATTACCAATGGGCCGGCCGGTTACGCCGCCCCGGCCCCTCAGCCCGTGGCCAGTGCGGAGGCTCCCGCCGCCACGCCCGCCAAGGAAGTGATTGCCTACAAGGAAATTAAGTCCCCCATGGTGGGTACCTTCTATTCGGCCTCCTCGCCCGAGAATCCTCCCTATGTCAGCGTAGGTCAGGAAGTAACCACGGAAACGGTGGTTTGCATCGTCGAGGCCATGAAGGTCATGAACGAAATCAAGGCCGAGATCACGGGCACCGTGGTGGAGGTCTGCGCGGAAAACGGCAAGCCGGTCCAGTTCGGCCAGGTTCTTTTCCGCCTCAAGTAGGCCGTTGGGAGGCTCGCCCTCCGACATCCCTTCCTTAAATGTTTAAAAAAATCCTCATCGCCAATCGCGGCGAGATCGCCCTGCGAATCATTCGTGCCTGCAAGGAACTCGGCATTCAGACGGTGGCCGTCTATTCCGAAGCCGACGCCGAGAGCCTCCACGTGCAGCTCGCCGACGAGGCGATCTGCATCGGCACGGCGCCCAGTTCCGACAGCTACCTCAAGATCGACCGCATCATCAGCGCGGCGGAGATCGCCGATGCCGACGCGATCCATCCCGGCTACGGTTTCCTGGCCGAGAACGCCCACTTTGCCGAGGTCTGCGCCAGTTGTAATATCAAGTTCATCGGGCCTTCCTCGAATGCGATTCGCCTGATGGGCGACAAAAACTCGGCCCGTGAGTGCGCGCGCAAGGCCGGCGTGCCCATTTCACCTGGCAGCGATGGCACGGTGGAAGGCGAGGCCGAGGCCATGAAGATCGCCAAGAAAATCGGCTTCCCCGTGATGATCAAGGCCGTAGCCGGCGGTGGCGGGCGCGGCATGCGCATCGCGACCGATGAGGCCACGCTGATCTCGGGTTACCATTCGGCGCGTATGGAGGCCGAAAAGGCCTTTGGCAATGGTGAGGTTTACATCGAGAAGTTCATCGTCAACCCGCACCATATTGAATTTCAGATCATGGGCGACGAGCACGGCCACATCGTGCATCTGGGCGAACGCGACTGCTCTCTGCAGCGCCGCAACCAGAAGATTGTCGAGGAGTGCCCCTCCCCGCTCATGTCGCCCGAGCTTCGCGCCAAAATGGGCAAGGCCTCAATCAAGCTGGCGGAGAGTGTTGGCTACGCGAATGCCGGCACGATGGAGTATCTCGTGGATGACCACGGCAATTTCTACTTCATGGAGATGAACACCCGCATCCAGGTGGAGCATCCCATCACCGAAGAAGTGTATGGCTGCGACCTGGTGAAGCAGCAGATCCAAGTCGCGGCGGGCGAACACCTGTCCGACTATGTGGTCAACGCCAAGCCCCGCCATCATGCCATCGAGTGCCGCATCAATGCGGAAGACCCGGCCAATAATTTCATGCCCAGCCCCGGCCAGATCGAACTCTACTACGCTCCCGGCGGCCGCGGCGTGCGCATCGATTCCCACGCCTACGCGGGGTATCCGATTCCCTCGAATTACGATTCGATGATCGCGAAGGTGATCACGACGGCTTCCAGCCGCAAGGCCTGCATCGCCCGCATGTCGCGCGCCCTGAGCGAGTACATGATCACCGGCGTGAAGACGACCATTCCGTTCCAGCAGGTCATCATGCACAATGAAGCCTTCCAACAAGGCAAGTACAGTACGGGCTTTGTCGAGGAACTGCTGAAGAAGGGTTACCCCCTCGCTTAAGGCCGCATAGGCCTTAGGATCTACTCTTTCTCGACCAAGAGCGAGGCCCGGACGATGGCCATCTGCGCTTCGTCCATGAGCTTTTGCGTAACGGAACGCAGGCGGCGGCTCAAAGTGGCCGCCACGCCAATGACGAGCTGGATGCCGGCCTCGGGGTAGTTGTTGATAAAATCTTCCAGGTCGGCCCGGGGAATGACCCAGTATTGCGCGGCTTCGATGGCGACCACGGAACAGACCGCGCTGCCTGGGTCAAAGAGATCAACCTCCCCCACCCACTCGCCCTGACGCACGGGCCCCAGCAGCACTTCGCGATCCCCGTCGCGGCGGATCGCGTGGAGCAGGCCGCTGATGATGAAGAATAGTTTTCCATGCGCCTCGGCCTGTTCGATGATGGGCTCACCAACTTCGGCCCGGCAAAATACGCCATAGGAACTCAGGAGATCCCGGTCTTCCTTGGTAAGGTTCGCAACGAGACCGACGGCGGGCAAATGGGGGCTGGTGAGATCTTCCGACATGGAGCCTGTGTACTTGCCCCCACGTCAAAGTGCGACTTTTTTTCTTCGGGCCCCCGTTAGCTCTCTGCTCAGCCTTTCATCGTCCCAATAGGCGCCGCTAACGAAAACACCCTCTCAACCGTGCGAGAGCAGGCCGAACGAGAAAGATTGCCCCCAGGAAGAGAAGCGCCCAAGTGGAAGGCTCCGGCACCACGTTCATAGTCGAAAGCTGCCCACCGTTCCAGGCAAGTGAATTTGCGACCAGCGAGCCACCATTGAACAGGACGCCATCAAAAGTGGTAGCGCCCGTATAGAGATTGCCAGAGGTCAGGAAATTGCCGGACGTCAGCACAAGCGAGCCTCCGCTAAGCGAAGTGCCACCCAAGTTGAGGCTGAAACCGGAAGCGCTGGTGGACGAGGAATCAGCCGACATAGGACCCAGCGGCATTCCATTGGTGAAGTAGAGCGTGTTTTGTTGGATGTAGAAGGTACCAGCTAATCCAACATCTTCGCTCTCGAAGCCGAAGTTTGCCGCAGTCAGACTGCCAAAACCTCGGGTGGCGGTCAGCACGGCGACTGGAGTATTTGGAGCAAATCCTGCGTCGTTAAAAACAAAGGTCAGCGTGCCGCTATCCAACATCGATACGCGCCCCAGGCTTCCAGCGATGTTCAAGGTTTCCGAGGTGGTCGGCCCCGCCAAGCTCAGTTCGATCTTGGCATTGCTATCCCAGAAGAGATTGCCCCCGACATTGATCTGCTTCTGCACGCCATTGGTCGCGAGCAGACCGCCTTTGAGGGTGACGTTGCCGGTGCCGAGCGCCTTGCTGCTGCCCACGTGGAGTTCTCCGTCCCTGAGTTCCGTTCCGCCGGTGTAGGTGCTGTTGCCAGTGAGGGTGAGCGAGCCAGCGCTGTCCTTCAACACGCTGCCGCGGCCGCTGATTACTCCGCCATAGCTCAAGGCGTCACTGCGCTTGAAGGCGAGCACGCCGGAATTCACAACAGAACTGCTGGCCAGGGAACCGGTGGTGCCGCCATTACCAACCTGGAGGGTTCCGGCGCTGATGGTCGTCACGCCGGTATACGTATTGTTATTGGCGAGCACCAGTGTTCCAGTGCCGCTTTTGGTGAGGCCGGTCGCGGCGGTCGCGCCGGAAATGACTCCGCCCACGGTGAGAGAATGGGAGGTTACCGTAACAGTCCGAGAGGCATTCATCGCCACGTCGCCGGTCCCGAGATCGAGATCGTTCGAGCCCTTGAACGTGAAATTCGCGTTCCAGTTCTGCGTGTTATTCGTCGCCAGCGATAGTGCCGTGCCCATCGTATTGTCGATGGTTGCAACCCCGGAGATCGTAAAGGCGCCGATGCCGAGCGCATTGGCATTGGCCAGGTTCAAACCGCCACCGCTCAGGATCGTCCCACCCTGATGAGCATTGCTCCCGCTGAGGGTCAGCGTGCCCGTGCCAGCTTTCTCCAGAGTAAGCAGACCGGGAAGCAGGCTGCCTGCGAAAGTGTCGCTGGCACTGCTGTTGGTCGTCAGCTTTGCATTCGTTCCGCTCGCATTGTTGATGCCCGATGCCGTGCCTCCCGTAAGCAGGCCCACCGTTGCGCTAAAGCCATTCATCTCCAGCGTGCCGCTATTGAGCAGGAGATTTCCGGTGGCCGCTCCGAGCGCCTTGGCATTGCCCAGGATGAGCTTGCCGTTGTTCAGCGTGGTGCCGCCGCTATAGGTATTTGCCGCACTCAGCGTAAGCGCTCCGGCACCGTCCTTCACAAATTTGCCCGCGCCACTGATCAGGTTTGGTAAAGAGGAAACGTCGCTACGGTTTACCACGAAGGTACCGCTGTTCACGATCGCGCCCCCGCTCAGCGAGCCTGACGTGCCACCGTTACCGAGTTGCAAGATACCCGCGCTGATGGTTGTCGTCCCGTTGTAGCCGTTATCTCCCTTGAGAATGAGGGTGCCGGTGCCGGTCTTCGTCAATCCAGCTGTCGAGCCAAAGATCCCCCCCGCCGTTAGAGTATGGGAGGCCACATTCACGGTGCGGGTCGCATTCATGATGACCGCGCCGGGACCGAGATCGAGGTCGCTTGAGCCCTTAAAGGTAAAATCAGCGTTCCAGGTTTGCGACAGGTACATACCCAGCGTGAGGGAGGCGCCAGTGGTATTATCCAGCGTGCTCGCCCCGGCAATGGTAAAGGTATTCGTCCCGAGCGCAAAAGCGTTGCCGATATTCAACCCGCCGCCGGTGAGCCTGAATCCTCCGCTAAAGTTATTGGACCCAGTGAGCGTGAGCGTCCCTGTGCCACCCTTTTCAAAAACCAGCGGATTGCCCGAAGCCTCGGTGATCTGACCCGAGTAGGTTCCACTCTTTGTGCTAATGGTGGTAAGCACGCCTACGCCGAAGGAATTTGTGAGGGTGCCCGAGCCGGTCAACAGCCCAATCGTCACCGCCCGCCCATTGAGATCCAGCGTCGCATTTCCCATGGTGAGATCGCTGCCGGTGCCGAGGGCCTTATCGGTTCCTGCCACCAGTTTTCCTGCGTTGAGGAAGGTGCCGCCCGTGTAGCTATTGACCCCGTAGAGCATGAGCGTACCCGCGCCATTCTTTACCAGGCGGCCGGCCCCACTGATCGAGCCGGCGAGCGCGAGATCGTCGCTGCGATCAATCGCGAAGGTGCCGCTGTTGACTATCGCTCCCAACTCGAGGGAGCCCGAGGTGCCGCCATTGCCGAGCTGCAGAGTCCCCTGGCTGATGGTTGTTGTGCCACCATAGGTATTGCTGCCGGTCAGAATCAACGTGCCCGTGCCGCTCTTGGTCAGCCCGGTGGTGGCGGTGGCGCCGGAGATATTGCCGCCCACGGTGAGAGTGTGGGAAGCAACGGTCACGTTGCGGGTGGCGCTCAACAACACGCTGCCGGGGCCGAGATCCAGATCGTTGGAGCCTTTGAAGGAAAAATCGGCGTTCCAACGCTGAGCGTTACTCTGCGAGAGAGTCAGCGCCGCGCCGGTGGAGTTATCCAGGGTGGATACCGCGGAGATGGTAAGCGTGCCGGACCCGAGGGCGCCAGCATTGCCCAGATTCAAGCCCCCGCCCGCGAGGTTCACTCCGCCGGTGAAGCTATTGTGCGAGGAGAGAGTGAGGGTGCCGGTGCCCATCTTGGTCAGGGCCACTCCGTCACCAGTGATGGTGCCAGCAAAGGTGCCGCTCTTGGTCGAGTTGGTGATGAGCGTGCCCGCTGTGCCGCTGGTCGTCACGTTGCCAGCGGCGCCTGAGAGGAGGCCCACGGTCACCGTATTGTTCAGCAGGTTCAGGCTTCCGCCATTGATCGTGAGATCGCCCGTCGCCGCGCCGAGGCCTTTGGCATTGGCCAGAGTCAGGGTGCCGCTGTTGAGCGTTGTGCCGCCTGTATAGGTGTTGGTGGCAGCGAGGACCAACTCACCGGCGCCGTTTTTCACGAATTTGCCCGCCCCGCTGATCAGATTGACCAGCGCGAAATTGTCGCTGCGGTTGGCAATGAAGGTACCGCTATTCACGACCGCGCCGTTGGCCAGCGAGCCCGAGGTCCCGCCGTTGCCCAGTTGCAGGATGCCCGTGCTGATGGTCGTCGCGCCGGCGTAGGTATTGGAACCGGTTAGAACAAGCGTACCGGTTCCCGTTTTGGTCAAGCCAGTGGTGGCCGTGGCGCCGGAGATATTTCCTCCAACCGTAAGGGTATGAGATGCCACAGTGACCGTGCGCGCGGCGCTCATCATCACATTGCCGGTGCCGAGATCGAGATCGTTGGAACCCTTGAAGGTGAAATTTGAGTTCCAGTTTTGGGCGTTGTTGCCTGCCAGCACGAGCGCGGCGCCGCTGGTATTGTCCAGGGTGGTCGCACCGGTGATGGAGAAGGCTCCTCCTGTGCCCAACGCATTGGCATTGGCGAGATTCAAGCCTCCGGCGCTCAAGGTGGTGCCCCCACTGAAATTGCTGGATCCGCTCAGGGTCAGCACCCCAGTGCCCGCCTTTTCAAAGGCCACCTTAGCGACGCCGCTGCCATCGAAGAATCCGCCGGCGTACGTGCCGCTCTTGGTGCTGTTGGAAGTCAGCTTGGCCAGTCCGGCGACCGTATTGATGATCGATCCGCCGGTGCCGGAAAGCAGCCCGATGGTCACGTTGTTGCCATGCAGGTCCAACGAGGCGCTGCCCATGGTGAGATCGCCGGTCGCGGCCCCAAGAGCCCTGGCATTGCCCAGCACGATTCCGCCCTCTTCGAGCCGCGTACCACCGGTGTAGGTGTTTGTCCCGGTAAGAGTGAGCAGGCCCGCGCCGCGCTTCACATAAAGGCCTGCGCCGCTCATCGCGTTGCTCATGGTGAGATCCGAACTGTGATTGAGGATGACCGTCCCACTGTTGAGGATCGCCCCCGCGCCCAGCGTGCCTCCTTCCAGGTCGAGCACGCCTGCGCTCACCGTGGTGGAGCCGCCATAGCTGCTGGTACCGCGGAGAGTCAGAGTGCCCGTGCCGGTCTTGATGAGGCCAACGGTGGGAGTAGCCCCGAGAATTGAACCATCCACAAACAGCGTATGCGAAGCCACATTGACTGTCCGCGTGGCACTCATCATCACGTTGCCGGCCCCGAGATTCAGATCGTTCGAGCCCTTGAAGGTGAAGTTGGCGTTCCAATTCTCAAAAACCGTATTGGGCAACATGAGAGGAGCTCCACTTGTATTGTCGAGAGTGACCGCGCCAGAAATTGTCAGTCCACCGTTGCCCAGCGCATTTGCACTTCCCAGGTTGAGACCGCCTCCGCTGAGGATCGTGCCGCCGGTATGCAGGTTCATCCCGTTCAAGGTGAGAATGCCGGCGCCAGCCTTTTCGAGAGCGACCGTACCGCCGCCGGATCCATCGGCCAGCACGCCCGCGAAAGTCCCACTCTTGGCGCTATTGGTCGTCAGCTTCGCCGCGCCGGGGCCGCTGTTGAGGATCGTCCCCCCCGTGCCGCTGAGCAGGCCCACCGTCACACTGTTGTCGTCCAGATCGAGGGTTCCGCCATTTGCGGTAAGATCTCCGGTCACTGCCCCGAGCGCCTTTGCATTGGCCAACACCAATCCGCCACCATTAAGGATCGTGCCGCCCGTGTAGGTATTCGCCCCATTTAAAAAGAGGTTGCCCGCGCCATTCTTTACGAGCTTGCCGGTACCGCTGATGAGGTTGGACAAACCCGAGTCCGTACTCCGATCCACAATCAGGATGCCGGAGTTGACCAAGGAGGTCCCGGCCAGAGACCCGGAGGTCCCACCGTTGCCGAGTTGCAGCGTGCCCGCGCTGATCGTGGTGGCTCCGATGTAGTCGTTGTCGCCCAAAAGCACGAGGGTGCCGGTGCCGGTCTTGGTGAGGCCGGTCGCCGCGGTGGCTCCGGAAATCGGGCCGCCCACGGTAAGCGTGCTGGAGTTGACCGCGATGGAGCGGCTGGCGCCCATGAAAACAGCGCCGGAACCAAGATCCAGACTGCTTGACCCCTTGAAGGTAAAGTTGGCGTTCCAAGCCTGGCTATTGTTCGTGATCAGAGCCAGAGCCGCGCCGCTGGTATTATCAATGGTGGAGACGCCCTGAATGAAGAGGCCACCCGTGCCGAGGGCACTCTCGTTCCCGAGGTTCAACGTGCCGGCCGAGAGCGTAGTGCCTCCGCTATAGTTATTGGAGCCGGAAAGGGTGAGCGTGCCGGCACCGGTCTTACGCAGGGCGACGGTGCCTCCTGGGATCAAATTATTATCCTGGATGAATCCCTGGAAATTGGATGTGCCACTGCCATTCGTGACGAGCGTGGATGTGGTGGCTACACTGCTCCCGATAACGGAGTTCGTGGTGCCATTGAGATTTCCCACGGTGACTGTGAAGCCGCCCAGATCAACGCCGCCAAATTCGATCTGGAGCGAATTGGTCGAGGCCCCCAGAGCATTGGCATTCAACATATGAATGACGCCGCCATTCACAATCACACCGCCCGTGAAGGTGTTGCTTCCGCTGAGGGTCAGCGAGCCGGCTCCCGCTTGGGTCAGAGCGCCCACCCCGCTCAACTGGGCCAGCACGGCGGTATCGTGACCGTTGGAGTGAATGATGGCGCCTCCCGCGTTGATTTTCACGTCTCCCGCCGCAAAGCCCGACAGAAGATTCTGATCAGCCGTGGCCACCAGCACTCCGCCATTAAAAGTGACCGTGCCTCGGCCCAAGCCGCGTATTACCTGGGTGGTTTGCAGCTCACCGACCAGGGAACTTCCACTCAGCGTGAGGGCGCCACTATCCGCTGCGTTTACGCCGAGCGTCACTCCGCCAGTCGCCACGACCAACCCCTTGGTGAGATTAAACGTCCCGGTGCCCAGTTCTCCCACATGTATGTCCCCGGCGCTGAGAGTGCCTCCGTTGACATTGATGATGCCTGAACCGCCGCCCAAGCGCACCAGATTGGTCTGGATGATACCGGCCGTCACAGTGAGGGTGGGATTTGCGGTACTTCCCACGTCCAACCCGCTAGTAGTGCCGCTAATGACCATGGTGCCTCCGTTGACCAGCGCGCTGCCCCGGGCCACCCAGACAGAACCGCTATCGATCCGGCCGCCGTTGAGCGTCAGGGTGCCCATGCCAAGGTTGCCCACGTAAAAAGCACCACCAATCGTCAACTGGCCGCCCGCCATCTGCAGAGTGCCTCTCCCGCTGGAAGCGTACCCAAGGCTCACGGCACCCGTGCTGACATTGCCGCCGTTCATGGTCATCGTGCCGGTGCCATACTGACCGATATTCACACTGTTAGTCGCGGAAACCGTTCCACTGGCAATCGTGAGCGCGCCCCGTCCCCCCGTTTCGTTGCCCACATCCACAATAGCGGAGGCAATGGTCCCACCCACAAGTTGAACGGAGCCCAAGCCGTGCCCGCCAACCACAAAGTAGTCGGGAGCATTCCAAAGGCCACCCGTGATCGTGCCTTGGCCGACGGCGGTGGACGTGTCGCCAAAAAGCACATTACCCTGCAGGAGACCGCCGGATACATTCACGGTGCCGCGTCCCTGGTAACCAATGCCGAAGAGGCCCGAATTGACCCAGGTGCCACTTGAAATGGTGGCGGTGCCGGAACCACCGCTATAAAAACCGAGAGTGGTTTGCGGACCAGTCAAGAATCCCCCCGAAATCGAAATGGAGCCGGTGTGACCGGGCGCGCCACCAAGAACGAGATAATTATAGGTGCCCGAAACCCCAACCGGAAGCAGGGCGTTTCCGCCATTTTCGATAACCGCAATGGAGGAGGTATTGGGCACGCCATTGTTCCAGATGCCGGGAGTCCAATTCGCTACACCGCCCAGCCACGTGGTGTCACCCATCGCGTGACCTGTCGCCAGCACAGCCAGGGCCAGCCAAAAACAAAGCAAATTTTTTGTCCCGGAAATGCGCCCGAACCTTTTACAAATAAAATTCATGAAATGCTAATGCTACTAAGTGAAAGTGTTTCTATTAGAAACGGGTATATAGGCCATAAAAACGGAGGCAAAAGACAGGACAATCGTGGCACCTTTCACCAATTCACGATATTTCCCGAAAAGCAACCGGTGGCGCAGTCTTTTTTTGGCCCAAATTACCTCGTTTTCAGCGATTGACTCCCGCCGCGATCCTCCCGACATTTACCGTCCCTTTTGCCTTTCCAATGATCGAGAAACACGTCCTTAAAATCACCCAGGAACTGAAGCTCCAACCCCGTCAGGTCGCGGCCACCGCCGTGTTGCTGGAAGAGGGTGGCACGGTTCCCTTCATCGCCCGTTACCGCAAGGAACGCACCGGCGAGCTCGATGAAGTCCAAATCACCGCAATCCGCGATCGCCTGGAGCAGCTGGGCGACCTCGACAAGCGCCGGGAGTCCATCATCAGTTCCCTGGAAGAGCGCAAGCTCCTCACCGAGGAGCTCAAAGCCAAGGTCGATGGCGCCGAGACCATGACCGCGCTGGAGGATATCTACCTGCCCTTCCGCCCCAAAAAGCGCACCAAGGCCACCGTGGCCAAGGAGCGCGGACTCGAGCCCCTCGCCGACATTCTTTGGGCGCAGGATCCGACGACCCAGCCCGAGGAGGAAGCAGCCCCCTTCATCAGTGCCGAAAAGGAAGTCCCCGATGCGGCCGCCGCCCTGGCTGGCGCCCGCGATATCATTGCCGAACGCATCAACGACGACGCCACGGCCCGCGCCAAGCTGCGCGATCTCTACATCAACAAGGCCGTCATCAAATCCAAGGTGGCCATGGACAAGGAAGTCGATGGGGCCAAGTTCAAAGACTACTTCGACTGGAGCGAACCAGCTTCCCAGGCTCCTTCCCACCGCATTCTCGCCATTCGGCGCGGCGAGGCTGAGGGCTTCCTTTTCTCCCGCCTCACGCCCGATGAGAACGAGGCTCTCTCCATCCTGGAAAATCTGTTCGTGCGCGGCAAGACGCCCGCCGCAGGGCAAGTGAAGCTGGCCGTGCAGGATTGCTACAAGCGCCTGCTCGGTTTCGCGATGGAGGCCGAGGCCCGCATGTTTTACAAAAAGAAAGCCGACGAGGAGGCCATCCGCGTTTTCGCCGACAACCTGCGCGAGCTCCTGCTTGCCTCGCCGCTCGGGCAAAAAGCAACCCTTGCCATCGACCCCGGCTTCCGCACGGGTTGCAAGGTGGTGGTGCTCGACCGCCAGGGCAAGCTGCTGGAGAACGAAGTGGTCTATCCCGAGAAGAGCACCCGCGAGCAGATCGAGGCCGCCGAGGTTTTGCATTCGATGATCAAGAAGCACAACATCGAGGCCATTGCGATCGGCAACGGCACCGCCTCCCGCGAGACAGAGGCCTTCCTTAAGAAGATCAAGATCCCGACCACCATCCCGCTCGTGATGGT
>FTBM01000057.1_pt1 | contig 14480 bp, 9 predicted proteins | sample 1639361 | NCBI WGS metagenome assembly FTBM01 (sample SAMEA3914864, study PRJEB12502) | metagenome | biome: forest; material: soil | place: USA | collected 2012-03-12 | depth 0.3 m | reverse complement strand
GCGGTTTATTGTGCGGCCGTATTTTCGCTACATCGCGCGAATGAATTTGCAGGAGATCTTTACGGCGACGGCGTTGCTGATCGTGATCGGCATTGTGATCCTGATGGAAAAGGTGGGTTTCTCGCCGGCGATGGGCGCCTTTGTGGGCGGCGTGGTGCTGGCGGATACGGAGTACCGGCACCAGATCGAGGCAGATATCGAGCCCTTCAAAGGGCTGCTGCTGGGGATCTTCTTCGTGGCAGTGGGGTCGACGATCGATGTGACGACGATCATCGCCCAGCCGCTGATGATTGCGGGGCTGGTGAGTGGGATGGTGGTGGTGAAATTTCTGGTGCTGTGGGCGCTGGGGCTGGTGTTTCGGCTGGGTAAACGCTCGGCGCTGTTGATCGGCATCGCGCTGGCGCAGGGCGATGAGTTTGCCTTTGTGCTGCTGCCGCAGGCGGAGCGGCTGGAGATTTTTACGCATCAGTGGGCCACGTTGTTTGAGCTGGTGGTGGCGTTTTCCATGGCGCTCACGCCGCTGCTGTTTTTGGTTAATGACCGGCTGATTCAGCCGTTCTTCGTGACGGGGAAAAAGAATCGCGCGCCGGACAAGGTGGACTCGACCTCGGAGGTGCTGATGGTGGGGTTTGGAAGGTTTGGCAATATCGTGGGCCGCCTGCTGAAGGCAAATGGGATTGAGACGACGATCCTGGATTTTGACTCGGAGCAGATCGACACGGTGAAGCGCCTGGGAGTGACGGCGTACTACGGCGATGCGACGCGGCCGGAGATCCTGAGGGCGGCCGGGGCAGACCGGGCGCGCCTGCTGCTGGTGATGGTGGATGACGGGGAACAGGCGCTGAAGATCATCGATGTGGCGAAGCAGAACTTTCCGCAATTGCAGATCTTTGCCCGCGCGGTGGATCGCCTGAATGCCTTTGAAATGGTAAAGCGCGGGGTGCCGCAGATTTACCACGAGATGCTGGGCAGCGCGATCGAGATGAGCACGGATGTGCTGGAAAACTACGGCATGGCTCCCGAGCGGGCGGAGAAGATCGCGAAGATGTTTGAGGCGCACGAGCGCCGGGCGATCCGGGATTTGTCCAGCGAGACCTTCGGCACCGAGGGCTACTTCCGCAAGGCGCGGGCACAGATCAAGATGCTGGAAAAGGCAATGACGGAGATGCGGCTCTTCAAGCTGGAGGATGAGGAGGAGAAGCTGCCGTGAGGAGGACTTCAAAGCTGCTTTTTGCAGTACTTGCCTTCGCCGTGTTTTTAGGAAGTTGTAGTCTGTCGATTGGGCCAACCTGGAACCTCGAACAGCGCCTTTTTAGCAGGCCTGTCCTCAAAGATGCCGATAGAAAACGTTTTCCCGTGTTGGTGGTCGATTCTGGCGGGAGATATTCGGTGGCAGCACTTGGGTCGATTCCGAACGAAAAAGTACTTGTGGTGGGTGAACTCGATGAAAAGAAAGTTAATCGCGACCTTCGAGCAAGCATTCAACTGGAGGGAGATTATACCTATTTTCAAATATCAAGCCGTTCGGCTGAATCAATGAGCGTCTCAGTCGAGAAGCCAACGCGCCATAATTCAATTTTGAAAGGATGGTATGCGATAAAAGATGGAGCGGTGATACCTAGAAGGATATTTGACACGGGTCCTGGTTATCCGTTTCTCGTACTAATCGGAGCATTTGCATTTGGCTTATTAGCGACTGGAATTTTTGTGCTTATTTTTCGTCCTATTCGCGCAAAAAAATGAGCGAAATATTTGGCTCCGAAGGCTGCTTCCGCAAGGCGCGGGCGCAGATCAAGATGCTGGAAAGAGCGATGCTGGATATGCGGCTTTTCAAGCTGGAGGATGAGGAGGAGAAGTTGCCGTGAGGGAGCGGACCTTACATTGCTTGCGGCATTCGCTATTTGCGAATGGAGAATTTTCGTGACGGCGTAGCCTCTCGACGCCTTGGTTCTCTTCAAGCCGAGGCGGTGAACTTTTGTCCTGAATCTGCACTTGCACGGAGGTAGTATTTTGCTACCTTTTTTCCATGGGCCAACCGGTGAAGCTTTCTGATACGTTGATTCTTGATGCGCGGTTATCGGCGGGATTGACGGAGCGCTCGATTGCGGGGCAGATTGAGTTTTGGGCCAGGTTGGGGCGGGCGATTGAGCCGCTGCTGCATTTGGATCAGGTGCTGGCCTTGAAGAAATCAGGGCAAGCGCGGCCGCTGGCCGATTGTTTGAAGGCGGTGGGTACTCCGGCGGGGCGAAAGCAACTAAACAAGGCTCTCGCGGCGAAGCCGTTTCCGCACTACGAACCGGCCCCGGATCGCCCGGGCTATGTGGTTCAAATCGCGAAGGATGGCTCGCGCGTGGTGGGGCGGTTTGTGAATCGGAAATTTACGGCCACTCGTGGATGAACTGCTGGACAAGAGGCCGATCATCGTAGCGATCGCGGGGCCAAATGGGGCAGGCAAATCGACTTTCTATGAGGCCTTTCTCCGGCAGGCCGGCTTGAGGTATATCAATGCCGACGAGATCGGCCGAACGCTGGGAATTGACGCCTACGCTGCTGCCAAGGTGGCCGATGGCATGCGCCGCGAATTGGTCGCGCGTCGGGAGAGTTTTGTTTTTGAGACGGTCTTTTCTGATCCCGTGGGAGAGAAGGTGGCCTTTCTCAAATCGGCTGCGGCCGATGGCTACAGCGTGGTGCTTTGTTTCGTGGGCCTGAATTCGACGGAGGCTTCAGATACGCGGGTTGCGATGCAGGTTTCTCAGGGAGGCCACGATGTGCCACCCGATAAGATTGTGCAAAGATACCCGAGGACATTGGCGAATCTGGCCCGTGCGGTCGAAGGGCTGCCAGCCGTCTTCGTTTATGACAATAGCGATCTTGAGCGCCCGTTTGAATTGATCGCGGAGTATCGCGGCGGAAAGGCAATTCGACAGAGCAAGGCAGTGCCGAGGTGGTTCAAGAAGTTAAATATTTAGGGATTGGCCAACGAAACGGTAAACCGGGTAGTTGTCATTCCCACGAGTTGACATAGCGGCGGGACTTTTTGGCTTCGCTAAGTGAGGAGGCATCTGGATCAAGACTGGGGTCGCTCCAGACGGCGACGGTTTTTCTCACGATGGTGGTTGCGTTGGTTCCGGCGTTGGTGATGCAGTTTTGGTGGTTGGCGTCGAAGGCGATTTGGTAGGGGCCGCCCCACGGATTGACGAAGTAGCCGTTGCTCAGGCCGGTTTGGCCTTTGTTGGTGACGGTGGTTACCTCAAGAAAGGCGAGGCCTCGGGTGGATTTCATGGGGGTGGCAGAGATTATACTTAGGAATCCCTGGTGAGACATGGATGGGGATTTAGCTTAGATTCAGAAAACCTGGGATATCGCCCGCTGGGCGAAACGGCGACAGAGCGCCGTTGCTACAGCAAAGTGCGCGCCTTGCGGCGCGTTCAGATTCCGATGGTCAATCGCGCGATCTGGCTTCTATGCTAAGCAAACTCCACCACGATCTCAGTCTTCACCGAGGCGGCGATGAAGCATTGCTGGTGGGCGAGGTGGTGGAGGCGGTGTTCGTCATCCGGGGTGGGGACTTTGGCGCCGCTATAGACGATCCTGGGGCGGAGGGTGACGAGCTTGACCCAGGGGACGCCCTGCTCGTTTTTGGCCATGGTACCGACGGCGTGATCCTCATAGGACTCGATGGCGAATTTCTCGCGGCCCGCCAGGTAGAGGTAGGTGAGCATGTGGCAACTGGAGAGGGAGGCGACAAAGGCCTCCTCGGGGTCGATGAGGGCGGGGTTCGACATGGGAGGAGGCACGACAGCCGGGGCGGGCGAAGCCTGGATGACGGCGCCGCCATCGAAGGCCCAGGTGTGTTCGCGGGAGTATTTGCCGGTGAGGAAATCGTCGGCGGTGCTTTTCCAGGTAACGGTGGCGTGGTGCTCGGGCATGGGTAGCAGGGTAGCTTGGCGCGCTGGGATTTCCAGCAGGGAAAGGCGCAAAATATCCAGCCGACAGGCGGGCTTAGGGCTTGATGAGGGAATTCAAACTGGGGGATTTGGTGGAATTGTCGACCGGAGTGGCGGTGGGGGCGGCCGAGGGAGCGGGGGTGGCGGCGGCGAAGGCCTGGTTGCTTTCCTCGTTGATACCAGTGGGCTTGGTATCCTGGCCGCCACCGATATCCTCGTTCATGAGAGACTTGCCCTTGCGCTTGAGGAAGCCGGAGCTGAAGAGAACCTTGGTGGGGATATCCTCGTTGAAGATGGGGCAGCGCGCGGTGAAGCTGATCTGGTCCTTGGTGACCTTGAGGCCGGTGACGTCGAGTTCGTAGACTCTGCTACCCATGGCCTGCAGGCTGGTCCAGACCTCGTATTTTAGCCCGCCGCCATTGTGATAGACAGAGATGAGCATGTCGTCGGCAAAGGTGTTGCCGACTTTCTTCTCGGGCTTTTCGGACTTGATACCCTGAAAGTCAAAGTAGGTCTTGAAGCGCACGCCGCTCTCCTTGTCGTAGCGGGGCGGGAGGTCGCCCTGCAGGGTGAGATGAAACTCGTACATGCTCTTGGCCTTGCGCGAGATGACGATCTGCTTGAAGTAGAGGTAGGCGGGATGCTCCTCCGAGTAGCCGGATGAGGGCGGCGGAACGTCGATGGTGATGCTTTTGGCTTCCTGCGCATAGCTAAGTGAGGCGGTGGCGAGAAGGGCGAGGCAGAGGAGTCCGGGCTTGAGATTCATAGTGGGAAAGGAAATGGAAAAACTTAGGGTTTGAGGAGGGAGCCGAGGCTGGGTTCGTCCTGGGACTCGTCGTCAGGTTTGTCGTCGGGCTTGGCGGAGGCGAGTGGGGTGCCGGTGTTCAAGTCTGCCGGGCGGGTGTTTTGACCGCCCCAGTCCCTAAGCGAGGAGCCTTGCTTTTTCACGAGGAGGCCGGAACTGAAGACGACATTGGTCTTGATATCGCGGGCAAAGAGCGGGGATTGAGCCGAAATGAAGATGCTATCGTTTTGCAGGCTTAGCTGGAGGATTTTTACCTCGAAGACCTTGCGCCGGATTTCCAGAGAACTAAGCCAGGGCCTAAAGGATGGGTCGCCGGGATTGCGGAAGACGTTGACGATCATGTCATCCGAGAAGCCGGGTGTTTTTGTAACCTCCGGGTTACTGACCTGCACGCCGTCGAAATCGAAATAGATCTTGTAGCGCAGGCCTAATTCGGCGGTGGAGTCCTTGGGCATCGGGCCTTGCAGGGTGATGTCAAAATCGTAGGTGGTCTTGGATTGACGGGTGATGACGATTTTTTTGAAAAAGAGGTAAGCTGGGCGGGTGGCAGAGTAGGAAGAAGGCGCGCGGGGTTCGATGGTGACACTCTCGCCCGCGCGGGCGAAAAAGGCGGTCGCCAGCAGAGCGAGAAAAACGAGAGCGCGGTGGGCGTTCATGGTGCAGTGCGAAGGGTTATCGAGGGTATCGGAAGCTTAGTCAAACCAATCGCGGCTAAACAGGGCGGGAGGCCTACGGTGGCGTGCCGGTAGGGTGGCGGCCGAAGGTTCTTTTTGGAGTTGATGGAGACGTTTGCCTGAGGCGTCTGGTTGCGAATTCGTGAGTTTACGCGATTTTTTTTAATCCGATGCGGGAGAATCCGGATGCGAAGCCGTCTTGCGAAGCCAAAGCAGGGGCTCTTTTTATTGCCTCTGTTTACTGAATATGATGCTCTTCCGGCACGTCGCCGGTGGTCGGTAAGCCATTTGGTCTGATCGTGCCGCAGGAGTTTTGCGGCGAAAGCTGGTCGCTCCAAATTCGCCAAATTATGAACAATACATTTCCGGTGGCCCGCCAGACGAGGGCTGTTTTTTATGGGGCCCTTGCCTTGCTGCTCACCCTGAGCTTCCCGCTCCCGGCTGGCGCGCAAGTGACCTGGCAGGTGCCTTCGGGGAATTGGGATGTGCCGGGGAACTGGTCCGGCGGCGCGGTGCCCACTTCTGCCGACGACGCCTCAATTAACAACAGCGGCACGGCCCTGCTTGGCGTAGGGGTTTCCGGCACGGCCAATAACCTCGCGGTGGGCGATTCCGGCACGGGCACGCTCAATATCAGTGGCGGTTTGGTTACCAACTCTTCAGCCAAGCTAGGGAATGTAGCGGGCTCCGCCGGGACGGTGAATATCTCCAGCGGGACCTGGCAGAGTGGCTCGATCAGCGTAGGCGATTTGGGCTCTGGGACGCTCGCCATGACGGGAGGGCTGGTCTCCGGCTCGACGGTTTTTCTCGGGAACGGAGCGAGCGGGGTGGGAACCGTGACCGTGAGCGGTGGCACGCTCGCCGCTACGACCAGCCTTGCGGTCGGCGGCACCAACACGGGCAGCTTATTGATCAACGGGGGATATGTTTCCAGCCAGACAGGCATCGTGGCGCTCCGTGCCGGGTCGAATGGCTCGGTAACGGTGACGAGCGGCACCTGGGCCAATTCCGGCAATATTGCCGTCGGCTATATGGGAACAGGCAGCATGCTGATCAATGGCGGCTATGTCTCCGATAACGCCGGTCAAATCGGCTACGGTGGCGGCAGCTCGGGCCAGGTCACCGTGACGAGCGGCACGTGGGCCAATACCTCCCTCAGCATTGGTGGCGGCACAGGCAGCCTGCTGGTGAATGGCGGTTACGTGGTCGATAGTAGCGGCTACCTTGGCTCCGGACCCGGCGGCACTGGTGTCGCTACGGTGACGAGCGGCACGTGGGTCAATTCCAGCAACCTTTATGTGGGCCAGTTCGGAATGGGTACCCTCCAGGTGGGCGGTGGCCTCGTCAGTGCGGCCGGCACCACCATTCTTGGCAGCGACGCGGGAGCGGTGGGCTCGATCACGCTTTCGGGCAGCAGCGGAAACCGCGGCGTGTTTTCGACGGGCCGCGTGATGCAGGGCTCCGGGACCGGCACGCTAACCTTTGATGGCGGCGTGCTGCAGGCCACGGCAAATCAGTCGAATTTCCTTTCCGGGCTGAGCAGCGCCGCGATCAACGGGGGCGGGGCCTTTATTGATTCCAATGCTTTCAGGGTGGGCATCGCGCAGGCTCTTTCCGGTACGGGCGCGCTCACGAAGCTGGGTCTCGGCACGCTCACGCTCACCGGGTCAAATTCCTACACGGGCGGCACCATTGTTAAAAGCGGCACGCTCGCCGTGAGCGGCGCGGGTGCGAGCATCACCCATCCTTCGGCCGACATGGTTGTCGGCGACACGAATGGCGATACCGGAGCCCTGGCTATCACCGGTGGCGGGCTTGTTTCCGACGCGAACGGCATCATCGGCAACGCGGCCGGCAGTGTCGGCTCCGCGACGGTGACCAGTGGCACGTGGGCCAATTCAGGGGTTCTCTACGTGGGCAATTCCGGCACGGGAAGCCTATTGATCAATGGGGGCAATGTTTCCAGTTCCATCGTCTACATTGGTAATAATGCAGGGTCGAGCGGCTTCGCGACGGTGACCAGCGGCACCTGGGCCTCTGTCGGTCCGCTCACCGTGGGCAATTCCGGCACGGGAAGCCTGTTGATCAATGGCGGCTACCTTTCCAATTCCAATGGCAGCCTCGGCGCAAATGCGGGCGCAAGCGGCGCCGCGACGGTGACCAGCGGCACCTGGGCCAATTCCAGTGTCCTTACCGTGGGCTATGACGGCACGGGAAGCCTGTTGGTCAATGGCGGTCTGGTGACCAGCGGTACGGGCATTATCGGCCGCAACGCGGGCGGCTTGGGCAGCGTGACGGTGAGCAGCGGTACCTGGAGCAATGCGAGTGATTTGCTGGTGGGCAATTCCGGCAGGGGAAGCCTGCTGGTGGATGGCGGCTACGTTTCCAATGCAAATGGCTACATTGGTAATAATGCGGGATCGAGCGGGACCGCAACGGTGAGCAGCGGCACGTGGAGCACTGCCGGCAACCTCAACGTAGGTTATTCCGGGACGGGGGCGCTCAACGTGACCGGAGGAGTGGTTTCCAGTTCCAACAGCTACATCGGCCGGAATACTGGAGTGTTCGGCACGGCGACCGTGTCGGGCGGCACTTGGAACACGGCTGCGCTTCTCGATGTGGGCGATGGCGGCAGCGCCCTGTTGAACGTCAACACCGGCGGCTATGTTTCGGCCCAGACTATCTGGATTGCCACTGGCACCGGCGCCACCGGAACGGTGAACGTGAATGGCGGCACATTAGCCTCCGCCACCAACTTCATCGTCGGCTATCGCAACACGGGAACGTTGAACATCACAGACGGCCAGGTTTCCTCGCAAGACTTCGCCATCGGAAACAACCCCGGCTCGCAAGGCACGGTGAACCTCAATGCCGGAGGCCTTCTGCAAAATTCCGGAGTCGCGTATGTCGGTCTCGATGGCGCGGCTTCCGGGATTATGAATGTGAATGGTGGCACCTGGACGGCCGGGACCATCAATGTCGGTCGAAACTCGCCGGGCATGGTGACGCTGAATAGCGGGTATATCTCAAGCGGCAACGTCAATGTCGGTACAAGCGGCACCGGCAACGGAACGGTCAATGTCAATGGCGGTACCTTGGCCTTCGGGAGCATTTTGAATGTGGGTGACTCTGGCACTGGCACCCTCAATCTCAGCGGCGGATTGGTTTCGGGCACGGCGGTAAACGTAGGCGCCGTAGCGGCATCCGTCGGCTCTGCCACAGTAAGCGGCGGCACATTGGCGGTTTCTTCAAACCTGAGTGTAGGCTCTGTGGCCACCGGCAATTTGCTCATCAATGGAGGGCAGGTGATGACCGGTGGCTTTTCGGTGGGAAATCTCGCCAGCAGCACGGGAACCGTTACGATGACTAGCGGTACCTTCAGTAGTACCACCGCTAACAATTTCCGCGTGGCCGAATCTGGCCGGGGAACGCTTGTGTTGGACGGGGGATTGATTTCCAGCAATGGAGCATTGATTGGCGCTCAGGCGGGCTCACTCGGTCTTGCCACGGTGAATGGCGGTACCTGGACCAGTGCCGGCCTGACGGTAGGCTCCTCCGGTACGGGGACTTTACGGGTCAATGGCGGCTTGGTCACTACCGGCACATTCGGGACCACGATCGGCAATGCCGCTACAGGCGTCGGCAGCATAACGCTCACTGGAGGCGTTCTCGAGACGGGACGGGTTATTGAGAATCTTGGCACGGGCACATTGGTTTTCGATGGAGGCACGTTGCGCGCCACGGGCAACCAGAGCAGTTTCATTAATAACTTTGAAGCGGGCGACGTGGCGATCAACTCCGGCGGGGCCTTCCTCGATTCGGGCACTTTCGCCATCGGCACCGGCAACGTCCTCAGTGGCACGGGCGGGCTGACCAAGCTGGGCAGCGGCACCCTCACGTTTTCGGGCTCAAATACCTACACCGGTGCGACGACGATCAGCGAGGGCACTCTGCAAATCGGCAATGGCAGCACGACGGGTTCGATCGCAGGCAACGTGGTGGACAATGGGACGCTGGCTTTTAGTCGCTCCGACAATCTGGCCTTCTCCGGAATCATTTCCGGCACGGGATCGCTGACCAAACTGGGCACCAATCAGTTGACCTTGACGGGCAGTAACTCGTACACGGGCGGGACCTTCATTACGTCCGGCAATGTAGTCGGCAATAATGCCAATGCCTTCGGGACGGGGGCGATTACGATGAGCATTTCCGCTGGCACCCAGGTTGTCCTGGCCCTCACGAATAACACCACGATCGCCAATAACATCCTGGTGACCGGGTCCAATGCGATCCTGACGAATATCAATACCGACGCGGTCAGTGTCTTCACGGGTTCCATCACACTTCTCGGTGGGAATGTCACGGTGCGCGGCCTCAGCGGCGTCGGCTCGACGACCGTTACGGGCAATATCTCGGGCACGGGCAACCTGACCTTGAACACCGGCCAAAGCATCACCGACACCAACAGCAGCGTCTTCGTCACGGGCAGCGTGAACAACGTGGGGACGATCACGCATATCGGCACCTTCAGCACGGGGTCGGCCACGATCAGCGGAGACATTGGCACCAATGTGACTGGGGTGATCCAAAACAGCAGCAGTTCCGCGCTGGTTCTCACGGGTAACAATACCTACACCGGCACCACGACGATCACGGCTGGTACAGTCCAGCTCGGCAACGGCGGCACTACCGGCAGCATCGTCGGCAACGTGGCCAACTCCGGGACGCTGGCCTTCAAGCGCGCTGGTTCGTCCACTTATGGCGGAGTGATCAGCGGCGCGGGCGTCGTGAGTCACACCGGCAGCGGCACGACGATCTTCACCGGCAGCAATACGTATACCGGGGCGACTTCGATTACCTCGGGCAAGCTGGTGGTCAATGGCAGCCTCGGCAACACCGCCGTGACCGTCGGTAATACGGCCGCGCTCGGCGGCAGTGGGTCCCTGGGCGGCTCGCTCACTGTGCAAAGCGGAGCGACGCTCGCGCCCGGCAACTCCATCGGCACGCTTTCCGTAGTGGGTCCGGTAAGCTTTCAAAGCGGCGGCATTTTCTCGCTGGAAGGGAGTGGGACGTTCTTTGACCGGCTCGACGTGGGAGGAGCGGTGACGCTCAACTCCGGGGCGTTGATTTCCTTCACCCTGCTCACTCCGCTCACCTCCGCGAGCTATACGCTCATGACGGCGGCCAGCGGGCTCGATGGCGCGATCAAGTTTAGCCTGAGCGGTTCGATACCCACTGGCTACAGCTTGGTTTACTCCGGCACCGCGTTGGTGCTCCAGCAGCTCGCCAGCATCGGTACGATCACCGCGACGCCGGGCGACAGCACCATCATCACCGGCGGCACCACCAGCGTGACCGTGACAGTGGAAAACAGCGCCGGTTCCGGTTCGCATGATCTCAACGCCACCGCCACGGGCAGCGGCGGAGTCACCGGCAGCGGCACCGCCACGTTGGCCGCTCAGACCACCGGCACCATCGCCCCCGACCTCGCCTACAGTGGCACCAGCATTGGGGTGCAATCCGGCACGGTAACCGTCACGGATCCCGATGCAACGAATAGCCCGCAGACCGGCACCATGACGGTTACCGTGCTCGACCACGCCGCGCCGACTCTTACCGTGAGCGGAAGTAATAACCAGAGCGTGATTGTGGGCGCCACCGGCATCACCGCCACGCTCAATCTGGCCAATGGCACCGGTGCCAACCTCTCGCCCATGGATGTGGCCAATCTCGGCGCGGGCGTGACCGGCGCGACGGGCAGCGGCATCATCGCGAGCGGCGGCAGCGGCACCTATACCGCAGCGCTGAATACCGCCACGGTCGGCGCGGCGCAGACGCAGACCTTTACCCTCCAGGCCGGCGATCAGCAAACCTTGCCCGGTGCGAGTCCGCTGGCGACTCAAAGCGGGACGGTGACGCTAAATGTCTATGGCCATGCCTCGCCGACTCTCAGTGGCACGACTTTCGATCTTGGCAATGTCCACGTCGGCTACACCACCTCCATCGTCTCCAGCACCCAGACTGTAAGCAATGCCGCAGGCTATCGCGTGGATCTCAAGTCCGGTACGGCGACCTCGGGCAACCTCAGCATCAATGGCGTGAGCGGAGTTGCCGCGGGTAACAGTGCCGCCCTCAACGCCACCCTCGCCACCGGCCAGGGCGTGGGCGCGATCAATCAAAGCATCGCGTACACCTTCGCAGACGACTCCACGCTCGCGGGAGCCAGCAGCAATGTGGGTACCACGAATCTGAATGTCACAGGCCAAGTCTATAGCGGCCAGAGCGTCTGGACCAACTTCGGCAATCACTCCTGGGGCACGCTAACCAGTGGCTTCGGGGACAATTGGGTGGCCAACGGGGGCTCTCCCGGCCTCGATCCTTCCTTTGCGGATACCGATACGGCCACCTTCAACGGCCTTGGGAGTAATTCCGTGCTGCTCAACGGGGCGAATCCAAGCCTCAAAGGCATGACTTTCGACAATGTATTTAGCTACTTTGTCTCCGCTGGCTCCGGTGGAGCGATTACGTTCAATGGAGGAACTTCCGCAGCTCTCCTCCAAAACCTCAATGGCTCTCATTCCATCAGTACCGACGTCATCCTGAAGACCGACACCATTGCCCGCGTGGCCAATGCCGGCCAGGGCCTTTGGCTCTTTGGGGCGGTCTCCGGTACCGGTGGTATGATCAAGGAGGGGGCTGGCAATTTGACTCTCGGCGCCAACAACAGCTACTCTGGAGGCACTACCATCAATGCCGGCACGCTCATTACCTCCGCCGCCAGTTCTCTCGGCACCGGCCCTGTCGCCTTGAATGCCGGCACGCTGGCTCCCGCGGCTCCGCTAACCATCAACAGCCTGACTTGGAATGGAGGTACGATTACGCTCAATCCTACGGTCGCCAACCTCACGGTCACCGGCACATTTACCATGACCACCACCGGCACCTTTGCCATCAGTAGCGTGGCGAGCGGCTCCACCTACAGCCTGCTCACCTATTCCAATACCGATGCGACGGTGCTGGACTTTACGGCCAACCTTCTCGGCACCTTCCACCCCACCTTTACCATCGTGGACAACGGCGACGGTACCTCCACCGTGCAGGTGCTTTACATCAACAATATCAGCGGCGGTACATTGTCCAACTATGCGCCTGTCTTCACTCCCACGGATGCGAACTTCATCGTGAGTGGCACGTCGAACACCAGCAACGCGCCGAATACGGTGAACTCGCTCACCTTCACAGCAGGCAGCCTGCTCAATGTGTTCAACAACCTGTTCGTCACCAGCGGCAGCTTCACGGTGAACAGCGGCACGGGCACGATCGGCGGCCCGGGCACGGTGATCACCCCGGGAGACTTCACCAAGGCGGGTCAAGGCATCCTGAGCCTGCTTGCCAATGTGTTCGTGAACGGCAACACCAATATCAACGCGGGCACGCTGTCGGTGGATGGCACGCTCACGACCGACAACCTCATTGTGGAACTCGCCACCTTCCTGAAGGGCCACGGCGTGATTTTCGGTAACGTGCTCAACTTTGGCACGGTAGCCCCCGGCAACTCGCCCGGCACCCTGACCATCAACGGCAACTACACGCAGGCCAGCAGTGGCGCGCTGGATATCGAAATCGCGAGCACGTCGCTCTTCGACCGCCTGATCGTGAGTGGCAACGCGAACCTGGGCGGCACGCTGAACGTGATTCCCTACCAGGGCTTCAAGCTGCAATACGGCCAGCAATTCCAGTTCCTCCAGGCCGGCCGCATCAGCGGCTCCTTCGATTCGATCGTGGCGCCCTCCGGCTTCCGCGGCCGCATCCTGGAAAAGAACGACGCGCTCACCTTGCTCATCGCGCCGCAGAGCTACACGCAGGTCGCGGTGACGCAGAACGAAAAGAACGTGGCCAAGGCCTTGAACAGCTACATCAAAGCGACCAAGGGCGATCGCGAAAAAGTCAGCATCGCGCTGGATAAGCAAACCGCCTCGCAGTACCCGGCGAGCTTCGACCAGATCGCGCCGAACTTCTACGAGAGCCTCGGCAACACCACGATCGAGCTGGCCAACGCGCAAAACCAAATCCTCGCGCAGCGCATGAGCGCCGTGCGCCTCGGCGTCCGCGGCTTCAGCGCGGTGGGTATGCAGGCGGTCTTGGTCAACGATAAGGACGGCAAAAACGTGATGGACGCCAAGGGCGAGAAAGACATCCTCAAGATCACGCCCGATACCAAGTGGGGTGTCTGGGTCCAGGGCAACGGCATCTTTGCCAAGGTCACCAATATTAGCGACGTGCCAAACTACCGCTACTCCAGCGGCGGCTTCACCGTCGGCGCGGACTACGCCTGGAACGAGCACCTCTCAACCGGCGTGTTCACCGGCTACCAGGGCACCTACGCGAAGTACGGCAATGGCGGAGTGAACACCGTCAACTCGGCCCTCTTCGGGGGATACGCCGCCTTCCAGCAGGATGGCTTCTACAGCGATGCGATCATCGGCGGCAGCTACAATGGCTACACCGCGCGGCGGCCCATTCAGTTCAGCACGATCGACCGCACGGCCACCAGCAACCCGAATGGCGGCCAGTTCAATACCTACCTCGACGCGGGCTACGACTGGCACGTCAACAAGTTCACCTTCGGTCCGCTCGTTTCCGGCCAGTACACCTACGCCGGCATCGCGCCCTTCACCGAGCAAGGCGCCAAGAGCCTCGATCTCAGCGTGAACCAGCAAAACGTGAACAGCCTGCGCACCAATCTCGGCGGTCGCATCGCCTACACCTGGAACCTGACCGACCAGATCCTGGTCATCCCCGAGGTCCGCATGTCCTGGCAGCACGAGTTCCTCAACAACTCCCGCTCCATCGACGCCTCCCTCGATGGCGGCAGCGGCCCAAGCTTCAACTACCAGACCGCCAACCCCGGCCGCGACAGCGTGCTGGCCACCGCCGGCGTCAGCGCCCAATTCGGCGCGCGCTGGAACGGCAACTTCTACTACACCGCCGACTTCGGCAACCAGAGCTTCCTCAGCCACATGATTTCCGCCGGCCTCGAGTGGAAGTTCTAAG
>FTBM01000105.1_pt1 | contig 15904 bp, 11 predicted proteins | sample 1639361 | NCBI WGS metagenome assembly FTBM01 (sample SAMEA3914864, study PRJEB12502) | metagenome | biome: forest; material: soil | place: USA | collected 2012-03-12 | depth 0.3 m | reverse complement strand
TCTTTGTGGACAACAAGAAATCGTGGACCTGGGAAACATTTACGTATTTGCGTCCCAGCTATGCGGCTGTTCCTTATGGCATGTTGCTCGGTAATGGGACCAAGGAGGCTCACGGTATCCAATTCGATGTGGGCTCCGACGGGTGCCACCTGCGGTTCCTTTCCCATGGTGGCGTGGTGTTGGAGGGTCCGCCGCTGGAGCCGGAGCATTGGCATCATCTCGCGGTGGTCGCGACGTGGCGAGACGAGGCTTGGGATGTGGTCATGTATGTGGACTACGAGCCCGTCGCCTCGAAGGATGGAGCTGAACTTGACACGGCCGATGGGGAATATGGCGTCGCTAGTCCGATGAATCCTTTTGACGGCTATGTGGACGAGATGCGCCTCTCCGATCGAGCGCTCGAACCCAAGCAAATGCTGCACGCCGTCGCTGATTGAGATTCCACCAGAAAATTTTCATGCTTAACCGATCCATCAGGTTGTTCCTGTTGACTCTAGCTTTCGCCACTGCGGCGCAGGGCGAGGTGAGCATCAAAATCTCGGCTACACCCGAGCTGCCGGTGAAGAATCTTGCGGGTAATCCTGGGTTTGAGGAAGGCGGAGAAATGCCGGGTCAGTGGCCTTACTCGGAGCGGGCGGCCTATTTCTATGCCTCGCGTGAGCCATGGCGGGTGAAGATGGCCCGGATTCCAAAAGGGGGCCGCCATGGAGCGTACCTGCGAGTCGATGTCCTCACCACTTCGGTGCTGAGCGAACTCTTCGTACGCCAACCGATCTCGGTAGAACCTGACACACTTTATCGCATGGGAGTATTTGCCCGTATTCGGAGCGGGCTGGCGATCATCCATATGTTGAATGAGGATCTTTACGCATACACGGCGAAGAGTGAGAGCAAGCAGTCGTGGCAGGGTTCTTTGCTTGGACCGGATTTTGTGCCGGTTGAGTGGCTTGCTGGTCCGGCGCCTGATGAATGGGTGTGGATCGAGCAGGAGGTGCGCTCGAAGAAGGATGAGCACAAGCTCTACTTTGGGGTCGGCAGCTACTATGAGCGTGCCTCGGTGGATTTTGACGATGTGTTTTTTGGCTTGGCTCGAACGGACCTTGCTTTCGAGGTGCGAGTGGCGGCGCTCCAAAGTATCGAGGTGAAGGACGACACCGGAAAAGTGTGCTGGCAGAGCGGTGCGCTTCCGGCGGGGACTGATTCGCTGCGGCAAACTGTACCTCAACTTTCTACGGCCCGTCGCTATGCTGTGACTGTTACGGCCGGTGGTCAGCCACCTGTTTCCCAATGGTACCCTTCTGCTCCATGATTCGCCCCCTCCTTGCTTTGATCATCGCCACGCTGCCTGCGCAATTTGCGTTGGGGCAGGCCTCAACTTGGGCACCGCGTGTGCCGGGCTTTCCCTTTGCGCTCGATCTGAAAAATGCCCGCCCGGTTGGAGGTGAGTTCAAGGTCTGTGAAGGAGTGACGCTCAAGCCGCTCAAGTTTGCCTCGGCGCAGGATGTCACCAGTACCAAAAACTCCGTCAGCCTGCTACTTCAGGAAGAGGGTGGCGGCCATCTCACGATTCGCGCCAGTTACGAGGCAGGCGATGATGTTCGAGTTCACTTCGCCTTTGAGAATACCGGGGACAAGCGCCGCCTGCTCGAGGTGAAATTTGGCGTGCCCTACACCGGCAAGGACTTGGTCTGGTGGGACGGGCGCGAGGAGACCAAGCCGGGCACCGAGGAGATGCTGTACGAGCGCAACTACATCCGCCTGCCGATGAGCGCAGTGTATGACAAAATTGGCGGCGTGGCGGTGGGGCTCGATCCGCACTTCCTGGCGTCCATGTTTGCAGCGTCCTCTAGCGAAGGGCAAGGCGGGCTCGTGGCTGGCTTCCGCATTCGCATTGTGCTGGATCCCGGCCAGAAGCTCGACCTTCCCCTCTATGCGGTGGGTTTCACTGCGCGGTACGGCTGCCTGGATGCCGTCCAACGTCTTTACGGCATGTATCCCGACTTGTTCCAGATGGTGCCCGGCGTTCGCCGCAAGTTGCTCACTGGTACCGGGGGCTATCTTCTCTCGGGGAAGGTGAGCCGCCATTTGCAATATGAGGAATCCCGCCGTTATGATCTGGGATGGGATTGGGCGTACTGTCCCGCTCAGCGTCCCGGCGATTGGTATCCTGGTGAGAAATTCTGGGACGCATCCATTGGATATGCAGGGGCAACCGATGCCCACCAAAACCTCGTGCCCGGCTCGCTGGAGGATTTTCGCGCTGCCATGCGCGAGCGCTTTCAAGGGGGATGGCCGGCCACGGCAATCGCGTACTACACTTTTCCCGGCGCAGCCGAGGAGGCCTACATCAAATCTCTGCCGGATGGCTTGCTGGTCGACCGGGAAGGGAAACAATCGGACTTGATCAAGAACTGGGTCAAGGCGCCCTTCTCCACGTTGATGGCGTATCCGTGGGGGAACAGCTATGGGACCGAGGTCAAAAAGGCGATCGAGAATATCGCCCGCGATTTTCAGCCGACGGCGATGGCGTTTGATGAAGCCAATCGGGTCGATCAGCAATATGGAGCAGGGATTGAGGGCGATTCCGCCCGCGGCTGGGACGATACCGGCGTCTTTTGCAGCCTGCAGGTCGCGATGGGGCACATCAGCGACTTCGTTCATACGCTCAAGGTAAAGGGATATACTCTGGGCACTATTCACAATAAACCGTGGACCTATTGCTCCTCGACCCGCGCGGACGTGGCGATGCACGAGTGGAATGCCTACGAGGTGGTGGATTGTCTGGCCTGGATGCGCCTTCTGGTCGGGCATAAGCCCATTGTGATCTGGGGCACGCTGAATCCCGAGACCGTGCTGAAATGGGAATCGCTTACACCGGATCAAATCCGAGAGGGAGTCAATGGCATGGTCGATTTTGTGAGGCTGGAGTGCCTGAGGGACGGCACGCTGCCGATGAAGCAGCAATACGAGGGCTTCACGAGCCTGGTGCGCTTGATGCCCACCCTGAGCGAACTGGCTCAGGCTGGCTGGCAGCCGATCCCCGCGATGCGCGAAGGCGGCCCCCTCTGGCTCTCCCGCTATGGTGAAGGAATCCAGAGCTACCTCGTGGCGGGGAACCCGCGTCGCGAGCCGCAGGCTGGCAAGGTTGTACTTGATCCCGATTATCTTGGTGGCGGCGCCTTTCTTTTTGGTGATGCCCAAGGCGTCACCATGACGACGCTGGGCGAAAATGGGAAATGGACACTGGATTTTGGGAGTGTGCCGGGTCATGGGCAGATGATCGCACGTACATTGGTACAGCTTGAGGTCGCCGGTTTGTCTTATCTGACGGGCTCAGCCTCTCTCTCGGATGCCCTTGACCAGTCGGTGATGAAAGCAAATTGGGTTTGCCGCACTCCGGTAGCGAAAGGGTCGATGATCCACGCCCGACTCTCTCTCAGGCTCCCCGAGGGCGCGACGGCAGGAGAGTTACTCGTAGCGGGAGCCTCCGTGAAATATACAGCGAAGGAAGGCGCGGTTGTTTACGAAGGAGATCTCCCACTCGAGGGTGAGTTGTCCTTTTCCTATCAGCCGCGTGTGCCTGTCCATGGCACACGTACGGCGCTGCTCGATTTTCCATTTCTCAAGGATGGGGCTGCGGGTGTGAGTATCGTGCTACCACCAGGTGGCTCGGAGATCGATCGATCCACCGCGCAGCGGATCGCATCCTATTTCGACTGGTATGTGCGCAGGCAAAAGTTGCCGGCGGCGCAATTGACCGACCTCGCTTCGCAAGGCACTGGGGTAGAGTTGCCGATCGTCAACGAGGCGGTGGCGGGAACGGCTGCGGTGGAGATCAAGGAAGCCTCCCGGCGTGGGGTGAGCCTCTCAGCCGATGGACAGCGCATCGTGATCGAAGGCCCTACACCGGAAGATCGTGAGGACGCCGTGCTGCGCTTGTTGGCGCTGCTCGATGAGAAATACCCTTTTGTGGGTGTATTGCCCGCCAAGCCCATCTTTGAAAAAGCCGGCCTCGTCGGCAAAGCGCTTCCCTAAAATGGAACTCCTGCCACTGCGAAAAAAAATGGTCCTGATCACGGTGCTGATCGGGGGTGCCATGGTGGTCTCCGCCGAAGCCACGCTCTCCATCGTGGTGAGCGCCGATCCGCCTTTGCCGGTGCAGAACCTGTTGATCAATCCCGGCTTTGCCGCAGGCGATCTCCAGCCGCAGGCGTGGAGCGATCAGGTGCATCCCGGTTACCGTTCGCAGAGGATCGCGACAGGCGGACGGCAGGATGCGCTCCTCCGGTTGGAATGCCTGCGCAGTAATATGCTGGCGAGCAGCTTTGTGGTGCAGAGTGTGCCGGTCGAGCCAGGTACGGCGTATGTTGGCGGTGTCTGGATGAGGCTGCACTCCGGCCGGGGCTATCTGCGGCTGCAGCCCAATTCATCTCCCCTACAGGAAGTGCAAAGGATTTCCTGGCGGGGCAATGTGCTGGTACCCGATTTTGTCGCGGCCGAGCTTACGGGAAGTCCTGGTCGGGACGAATGGATCTGGGTTGAAGCGAGGCTGCAAACATCAGACGATGATCGGAGCATCCTGTTTGGTCTGGGGTCGTTTCAAGATCCCGGTGCGGTCGATTTCGATGACGCCTTTTTCGGAGTGGCCTCGTCGCGCCTGACCGCCAGTATTTCCGGTGGTCCGCTGAAGAATGTGGTGATCCGCAATGAGAAGGGCGAGGAGCTTTGGAACAGTGGCGATCTGGGAGGCAAGGTGGAAAAGCTGGAGCACAGCCTGTACGATGTCCCCACTCTCGGACGTTACGAAGTGGTTGCCCGGGACTTGAACGCCCAGGAAATTCACAAGTGGTATCCAGCCGAATCAACGCACTGAAATTATGCATAATGCATTGATGAACGGAGTAAACCGAACAAGGGTGTCGCGGCAGGCCGCGGGCCGTTGGAGCGGGTTTACGCTAATTGAGTTGCTCGTGGTGGTAGCGATTGTTGGCATTCTGGCTGCATTGCTGCTGGCCGGGATTTCCAAAGTGAAAGATCGGGCTAATACCGTTCGATGTGCCGGCAATCTTAAACAAATTGGGGCGGCTCTCTTCTCTTATGCAGCGGATAACAATGGAGCATTGATTGCTGGGTATGAGCCGGCACCGAATACGCTCTGGTATAATGCGCTCGAGCCTTACATGGGAGGAGGCGATTTGGATGTGAACTCGACGAATCGACCGAAGTGGCAGGAATGTCCTTCCAAACAATTTAAGACGAATGACCGCTACACGGTGGGCTATGGCTGGAATTACACCTTCTTTGGAACATCTTGGGCCGACACGGACTATACCAAATGGTACTATGGCTATGGCGCGAGGCTTTCCTCCATACCGCAGCCTTCCAAGGTCGTGATTCTTGGCGACTCCATGGATTTGACCAATGTTACCGCCAGCTATCAGAACATCTATATCTATTATGCCTACGATCTGTTTGCCCGGCGGCACGGTGGCAAGGGCAACTACCTGTTTGTCGACGGTCACACCGAAGCGTTGACTCCCGATACTCTCCGCGCCAACGACTCGCTGCGGCGGTCCTGGTAGCAGAGGCGAAGCTGCTGGGCCAATTAGACATTGGTGCGCGATTCTTCCGTCGCTCCCTGGCGCTCGTAAATAATCTATGAAAACCCCAGATAAATACCCACTACGCCCGAAACTGATCCTGATTGTTCCGAATGCGTTTCGCCGATCGCGCTGCCTTGGTTGCTTTTTGGCGGGCTGCATAGTCCTTGGCTTGGCAAATTCCGCCTTGGCCACGACGAGTACCCACACTAGCCGCGTCTATAATCTAAGGGATTTCATGGTGGGCAGTGTGAGCGACACGGTGGCCCTCCAGAATGCCTTTGATCAGGTGCCGGCGGGATCGATCCTGGATCTCGGGGACGCTACGGATCACTTTAGCACCACAGCGATGATCACTCGCACGACCGGGAGTATCGAACTGCGGGGCGAGGCCAGTATCACCTATGTGGGGGCTGGTGAGATCGAGGCGGTGATCAAGGTCAATGATTGCAGCGATGTCTCGATAAGTGGGCCCGTCGTGCTCGATGGAGGTGGAAATGCGCGGCATTGCCTGCTGGTGCAATCCTCCACGGTCGCGATTCAAAATGTGCAGATCGATCGAGTGAGTGTGAAGAACTCGAAGGTGGATCCCAATCTCTGGTATGGCGGCATAACGGTCTATGCTTCGGAGGGGCAGGCTTCCACGCACCGGCCGAAGAATATCAAGATCACCAATACTGTTTCCCAGAACTGCGGGACGCACGGCGAGCTCGTGGCCTATTGCGACAATGTGACCTTCTCGGGCAACTACATCAAAAGCTGCCGCAATCACGGCTTTGAGGCAGTGAACTGCTCGAATGTTTCCATTACCGGCAACAATGTCGACTCGGCGGGTATTTCCGCGCTGGGGGTGGGAACGAATGTGGTGGGCTTCGAGATTGCGGACAATCAGGTGATCAATTGCGGAGGCGATGGCTCGATCACGGTGGAGCACAATAGCGTGAATGGCAGCGTGCATCACAACGTGATCGCCAACTGCAATTCGTCAGGCATCAATGTCTCCTTTGGCAGCCCGGCGGCCTTTCCCTGCGATACGGTGCGGAATGTCTCCGTGCACCACAATGTGGTCTCCCAAAAAGTGGGGGTGTCGGGCTATGCGGGATGCAATTACTATGCGTCGCCCACGGCCAAAGGCTATGGCGTGAATATCGATGACAACTCGTTTGTCGGTTTCGATCGGGGGGTGGACTATGCCTATGGAGATCACGGCTCGTGTAGCAAGAATCTTGTGATGATGCCGTCGGGCTCGCCGGTCTTCATCACCCGCGGGATCTTTGTGAAGGACGTCGTCTTCTCCGGCAACGTGACGCCGAATACAACTTCTGATCACGCTTTTCAGATCTGGAGCAACGCGGGCAATCAATCCTCGTTCTGTCGAATTGCCGGCAACTACGCGCAGCAATGCGGCCCTACGTCGAATATGTGCCTGGTCTATATCGACGGGAATCAACTGGGCTTTGAGGTGACGGGCAATGGCACTTCGGGTGCTTACAGCTACCTCTACTGCTCCGGGACACCCAGCGTGATCCTGTCGTCCAATCGCGGGCCGCTTTCCTACAGCCCCTATGTGGGGGTGGGTGTACCCATCATTTGCTCTAGCAATGAAAACTACTCGCAGGATTTTACGAGGGTGGGTACGGCAAAGGAAGTTGCCGGGACTGCGATTCCCGCCACCGGAACTTGGCAGGCCGGAGATCGCTGCCGTCGCGTGCCTGCGGTCATCGGCCAACCCAAGGGCTGGGTCTGCACCACGGGTGGCACGCCAGGTACCTGGGTGAGCGAGGGTACGCTCTTTTCGGCGGCTCCCTAGTCTTCTATGGCGCAGGGCGGGGGACTCGCTGAAGAAGCGAGCCCCCGTCTCTTTCTGCTCGAGGAACTAGGCCGGTGCTAGCTCCCTGGCGTACTGCATGCCATGTGCTTGGGCGACGGCTTTGTTGTTGAGCGAGCCCTCGCGGATATTGATAGCATCGGCTAGTTCAGGATACTGGGCGCTGGCTTCCGCGAGGCCCAGAGTAGCGAGTCGCTCTACATAGGGCAGCGTGGCATTGGATAGCGCTTGGGTGGAGGTGAGTGCGTAGGCACCAGGCATATTGGCAACACAGTAGTGGATCACTTCCTCCTCCGTATAGACAGGGGTGGTGTGGGTGGTCGGGCGTGAAGTCTCGGCGCAGCCTTCCTGGTCGATGGCGATATCGACGAAAACGCTGCCGGGTCGCATGAGACGCAGCATGGCGCGGTTTAGTAGCTTGGGTGCCCGTGCGCCGGGAATAAGCACTGCGCCGATCAGAAGATCGGTCTTGGGAAGCAACTCGGCGAGGCCGGTCTCCGTGGAGAAGAGGGTCGACGCATCGGTCGCGATGTCGAGGTAGCGCATGCGCTCCAGGTCGATCTCGAGGATTGTGACATCAGCGCCGAGGCCGGTAGCCATGCGCGCGGCGTTGATGCCAGCGGTGCCTCCGCCGATGACGGTGACCTTGCCGGGCAGCACGCCGGGCACGCCACCTAACAGGACGCCGCTGCCGCCGTTGTGTTTGCCGAGGAAGAATCCGCCAGCCAGCACGGACATGCGGCCCGCGATCTCGCTCATCGGCTCCAGCAGAGGGAGCTTGCGACCCACTTCCACGCACTCGTAGGCGATGGCGGTGGCACCCGAGACCATGAGTGCCTCGGTGAGGGAACGGCTTGCGGCGAGGTGGAGATAGGTGAAGAGGATCTGGCCGGGCCGGATCATATGGTATTCGGATTCCAGCGGTTCCTTCACCTTTAAGATCAACTCGGCTTGCTCGAACACTCCCGCGTGGCTTGTGACGATCTGGGCCCCTGCGGCGCGATAGTCTTCATCGCTGAAGCCGATGCCTGCGCCAGCGTTCGTCTCGACGAGGACGAAGTGGTTTTTGCTCAGGCGCGCAACGCCGCTCGGGGGCAGCGCGACGCGGTGTTCCTGTTCTTTGATTTCCTTGGGAATTCCGATGATCATATTGATGGGCAAATGTAATGGGGTATGGACTACGGGCGGGCAGACCGTTCGTTGGGTGCTTTACTAAGGCCGCTGGGTTTTACTTTTTTCGCCCGTCCAGTTCCTGGAGAAATTGGACGGTGGATTCCACGATTTGCTCGAGGGAGCCTGGAGCGACTTTGCAGAAGAATACTTCGTGCCCGCCTCGTGGGTAGGCGTCGCGGGTGGGGAAATAGGCGATGTACTGCGTGGTGCAGTGTACGACCTGCGTGGGATAAAAAGGTGAGGCAAGCTTGATGGCGAGCTGGCCTTCCACGAAGGGCTCGCCGGGCAGGCCGACAAAGGCGGTTTGCCCGATGCGGAAGATCTGGATCTCGTAGGGAACCTCGGCGGAGCGCTGGCGCAGGAGCTCAATGCTGTAAATCCAAGCGGCGCGGCACCAATCAGGGTCGATGAGATTGGGAGTTTCCTTGAGCCAGGGTGGCTCGGGATTGGTTTCGAGTCGCTTTTTGGCCTCCTCCAAAATGCCTGGCTCGATCTCGCGCACACGCAACTTGATGTCGCGAGTGAGGAAGTCGAGGTCGGTGGCCTCGCTGAATTTCATCCCGCTAAGGATTTCCTTGGCTCGCTGGCTCAACTCGCGCCCCATGCGCTCATGGTCTGGAACGAAATCGGGCACGAAGGCCGGCACGGGATTGATGTTGCCGCAGCAGCCGTTCAACACCAGTGGGGTGCAATTTTCCCCGAGCAAAGTCTGCATCTCCTGCGCCCATGCGCCTGGCCAGTCAGCCGAGACCACAGCGCCCGGCTTGGCGAATTGATTGACGGGATGCGAGGTGTAGGAGAGCAGGGTCGCCACGATCTGCCCTTGGGCATTGCGGGCGCAGAGCACGCCCACCTCGGGGTCCGTCGGGCCTTCGATATGCCTGATGTCGTTGCGGCCCACGGGAAACTCCTGGGTCGAATACATCCAGGGCATGGTTACCTTGCCGTCCCGCATTACGGCGCGGCGATTGTGCGCGAATTCCGCAAGCTCTCCTGTTCGACTGTCGATCTGGACTGGCTCCAAGCGATTCAACGCACCGCCGATTGCTTCGATGGCCCGCTCTGCCGCATAGTCCGCGAACTCCATGTCTCCACCGCGCAGAAACTGCTTCTCTGGTGGGATATTCGGAAACTGGTCATCGATCATGAAGTGGCCCATCGAGGGCGCAGAGTGGGTCTGCGTGGCGTGGACCATGATGGCCTTTGGATCGAGACCGTACCTCTCGGCCGCGCCGTTTCGGATTTTGTCCGTGTATTGGCGGGGAAAGATGGTGACATCGAGGGGGAGGGAGCAGAGGCGCACCTCGCCCGACTCGAAAATGACCGCGCGGGCATTCAGTGGATCCAACACAATCTCGGAAGCGCGATAGCCGCCGATGCTACCGCCGAGATGGGTGCCGGACTTCGGCGTAATGCTTGTGATGAAACCGCCCGCCTTCATTTTCATTTTTATACCAAAGGCTCTCCTGTCCGCCTATTGCCAAAACTGTCGATTGTATTGACCCTTTGCTCCGGGAGCAGGTCTCTCAGGATTTCGATGGCCTCATTCACCTGGGTCTCGCTGACTCCGCGATGGGTTACTGCGCGCACGTTGGCCCCGAGGAGAGAGAGCTTCACACCGCATCCTTTTGCGCGGGCGAGGAAATCAAGGCCACTCATGCCCAATTTCTCGTGATCAAGTAGTACGATGTTGGTCGCCACCTCGGTGGTCAGGTAGCCTCGAAACGCATCCCCTATTTTCTGCGCGTTCTTCCGGTCTTTCTCCAAGTGCTCGAATCCCGCATCGAGTGCCACGCTAGCAGCGGCCGCAAGAAAGGAGGGTTGTCGCAAGGTGCCGCCCAGAATTTGGCGCACCTCGCGTGCCTGTTTGATGAATGGGGCCGGGCCGGCGAGAATCGCGCCGCCTGGTGCGCCGAGTCCTTTGACCAACGAGACCATTACGCTGTCGGCTTGCTCCGCAATTTGCGCTGGCGTCAAGCCAAGGACCTCCGCAGCGTGAAAGAGACGCGCGCCATCCAGATGGATCAGTGGCGCGGCGGCCCGGAGAGCCTTCAGATTGGGCAGGCTGATTGCATTGCCGCCGCGCCAGAGATGGGTCTGCTCGACGCAAACGAGCGGCTGGGAGGGCTGGGTTTTCAGCCATTTTGAAAGTTCCGACACGACCGGGCAGCCATCTACAGCGTCCGAAAATCGCGGATCCAAGTGCCCGAGAGGGCCTCGCGGATCCATCTCGCGGATGCGGATATGTGCTTTCGCATCCAGGAAAATATCGGTGGTTTCCCAGGCGAGAATGGCAGCGGCATTGCCCATGGTGCCGGTTGGCAGCAGCAAGCCGGCTTCCTTGCCGAGGAGTTCCGCAACACTCTGCTCGAGCTCGCGAGTGGTACGGCTTTCTCCATAAAAGTCATCGCCGGACTCCGTGCGGGCCATGGCATTTCGCATGGCCAGAGTCGGGTGCACGGAAGAGTCGCTCCGCAGGTCAATCATGCGTTTCTTGTAATCAGGAGGTTGGCAAACTCGTCGACCTCGGCTTGGTATCCCGGATTCAGTACGACGGTGGAGTCGTATTCTTCGATGATGGCTGGTCCCTTGACGATGTCGGCTTGGCGCAGCTTGTAGCGGTCGTAGATAGAGCAACGTACCACGCCGCAGGCAGCGAAGTAAGCGTCGCGCTCGTCCTTCCGTGCGCTCGCGGGATCGCCATCGCCGGGCTCCAGCGAGCGCAGAGCGGGGCGACGAATGCGACCGGTGGCGGTGGTGGCGAGGTTGACGACTTCGATGGGCTCGTCCTCCGCCGCGTAGCCATACACGTTGCGATGCTGGTCGAAGAAGCTTTGTCGGATGTGCGCAAGAGCGGCGGTATCAAGCGGTCCTTCGGGGCAGGGGATGGTCAGCTCATAGGATTGACCGCAGTACCGGACATCCAGTTGGCGCGCAAAAGCCATGTTGTTTTCAGCCACGCCCTCGGAGGACAGGATGGCTTTGCCCTTGGCTTGAAACTCCTCCCAGACGGTTAGCGCGTTCGTTGGGTCAAATTCGGCAAATTTCCGGAGATACGTTCTCTTAAAGTCGTGCTTGATATCGCCGACCAGCAGGCCGAGTGCAGAGGTCAGGCCGGGGCTCATGGGAATGAGGGTTTTCTCGATGTCGAGTTCCTCGGCAATGGCATTGGCATGGAGCGGGCCAGCGCCACCGTAGCCAACCAGGATGAATTTGCGCGGATCAAAACCTCGCTGAACCGAGATGAGACGCACTGCGGAGACCATGCTCGCGTTGGCGATCTCAAGGATGCCATTGGCTGTGGCCCATGCGTCCAAGCCAAGACGATCGGCCAGAGCCTGGATGGCTCTCTCCGACAGGTCGCGACGCAGTTCCCGCTCGCCACCGATGAAGCCTTTGGGATTGATGCGGCCGAGAAAGACGTGGGCATCCGTGATGCAGGGCAGGGTCTGGCCCTTGCCATAGCAGGCGGGTCCGGGATCGGCTCCCGCGCTTTTGGGACCAACGCGAAGCGAGCCTCCTTCATCGATCCACGCGAGGCTGCCGCCGCCGGCTCCGATCTCGACGAGATCGACTACCGGAGTGCGAACAGGATAGCCGGCTGAGCGATTATTCGCGATAGCTGCGCTGCCGACTTCAAAATTTGGTGCGATCCGCAGTTTTCCCGATTCAACGAGGCCGAGTTTGGCTGTGGTCCCACCCATGTCGAAGCTGATGAGGTTTTTGTGGCCCGTCATTTCGCCGTAGTAGGCTACGGCAGTTACTCCGGCGGCGGGCCCCGACTCAATCAGATGCACGGGCTCCTTACGTGCCACTTCGGAGGAGATGATGCCACCGGAGGAGGTCATTAAATGAAGGCCGTTGTGGAATCCCAACTCCGCGAGTCGACTCTCCAGGCGATGAATATAGCGCGATACCACGGGCATCACGACACCATTGATTGCCGTAGTGCTTGCGCGATAATACTCACGCATCTCCGGGCAAAGCGTCGACGACAACGATAGGGCAACCTCGGGAAGCTCGCGGGCGACAGCCTCCGCGACGGCTTGCTCGTGCGCGGCATTGGCATAGGAATGAAGCAGGCAGATGACCGCGGACTCGACCTTTTCGTCCCGCAGTCGACTTACGAGATGCGCGACGGAGTTCATATCGAGGGGCTGAATGACCTGACCACGGGCATCCATGCGTTCCTCGGCTTCAAAGCAGAGGTGGCGGGGAATGAGTGAGGGGGGCTTGTCACCGAAGAGCGTGTAGAGTTCCGAGCGGATCTGCCGCGCAATCTCAAAGATATCGCGAAAACCTGTGGTGGTGATAAACGCCGTGCGAGCTCCCTTTTGCTCGATGATCGTATTGGTGGCCACGGTGGTTCCGTGTACGAGGTATGCAGCGTCGGCCGGCGCCAGGTCGAAGTCCTGCAAACACTTTTTGATGATTCTTAGGAAGGCCTCGGAGGGGTCGGCAGGAGTGCTGGAGAGCTTCACGATGCGGAGCGTTCCCTTTTCCTCATCCATGGCCACCAAGTCCGTGAAAGTGCCTCCAATGTCGATGCCGATTCGATAGGCTCCCGTGGTGCGCGATGCGCTGGCTGCGTCTTTCATGTTGGTTGATGCATATTCGCAGGGGAGCCATCTTGCCTATTGGCAAAAGTGCTGATTTTATTGCCGGATGATCCAGTTTGAGCGTCACAACCGCATTGAGTTTCGTGCGAGTGCTCGCATGGGAAACCGGGTCTTCTCAACCTTTGATCTCCTGTTTGTTCATCGGGGAAAAATAAGTATTCATATTTCCGATCAGCCCTTTGTCCTAAGAAAGAGGCAAGCCGTTTTGATTTATCCCAAGACCAGATTTGGAGGTGTTTGCACGGCAGCAGCCGAGGTGTCATCGCAACATTTCACGCTCCCTCAGATGGGAGGGGAACGATCGGTTATTTTTTCCCGACTCGCCGGGCGGACCAATGGATATGAAATCGCGCAGCGGACCTTTCCCGCGTGGATGGAGCACGAGATTGATCGTTCGATCCGGCTCGCTTCGCTGGAGCAGACTGCCGTCGTACTGGAAATGAGAATCGCGCAGTTGGCGCTTACACTGGCCGAATGGGAGATGCAGGCCCCCGTGGTTTGTGGAGGCTCCGCTCACGCGAGGGAGATCGCCGACTTGGTGAAATGGATGGAGGGCAATCTCCATCGCAAACTAAGTCTTGAGGACATGGCTTCTGAGATTGGTGTTTCGGTGAGTCAGTTTCGCAGTATCTTTAAAGAGCAGGTCGGCTCCAGCCCGGCTCATTTTTTTCAGAACATGCGTATGGATAGCTCAAAGCGCTTGCTCCTGGAGTCCAACGACGCAATCAAGTCCATCGCTCAGGCTGTAGGCTTTGACGATTTGTCGCACTTCTATCGGAGCTTTGGACGGCACACGGGAAAGACCCCCGCCGAGTTTCGGCGGGTGCATGTCAAACGTGCGTAAACCCGGGCGATGCCGCCCAGGAGCGCCTAGGAGATCTGACTCATTTGGGTTCGTAATTGGTCGGTTGCCTTCAGGTCGATGGTGTGATCGTTGAGAACCACTCCATAGACCTGCCGGGCGCGCTCTCGCGATACCTTTTCGTCGATGACATCCCGCAGTACGGCCTCGGGGTCGCGATCTAGCGCCGAGCCAAAGCCCCCTCCGCCGGGCGTGCGGTAGCTGACGATGGCGTTCGGTTCCAGCGTGAGCGTAATTTTGGAAGGCAAATCCCGATTCTCGGTATCGGGATTCAACGTGTATTGCGCGAATGATCCTTTGCCACCGCCCTGTAGTCCCCAAGGCGCAAATTTGCGACCATCCGAGAAGACGGTGAGCGTGGTCTGGTGGTTGCGGAATTGCCATTCGCGGTAAATGCCAAGCCCGCCGCGATATTTCCCGGCGCCTTCGGAATCAGTGGCTAGCGAGTAGCGTCTCACGAGGATGGGATAGTGAAACTCCGTCTCTTCAACGGCAGAATTTTCGGTATTCTGAATGTGCGCCTGCACGGCATCCATACCGTCTTTGGTGGGCCGAGCCCCATAGCCGCCGGCGAGAGTTTCATAGTGAGTGTAATAGTCGTTGCTTGCAGGATCAATCCCGCCGCAGCCCATTTGGCACATGATGCTTTTCCCGCAGGCGGCAATCCGATTAGGCAGAGCTTGGGCAAAAGCCTTGAAGCCTAGATCACAGAGCCGGATTGCCACCTCGGCGCCACCTACCACGCCGACCGGCGGAGTAGCGTTTACCACGGTCCCGGGCGGTGCGGTAACCTCGATTTGGGCATAGAATCCACCATTCGTCGGGATATCCGGATGCAGCAGGCATTTCACCACGTAGGAGAGCGCCGCGTAGGAATACGTCAGATTTGCATTCATTGGCGAGGGCCGTTGTGGATCGGATCCCGTCAGGTCAAAAATAACGCGTCCATCCCGGACGATGGCCCTCACCGCGAGCTTGATCGGCACCTCGGTGATGCCGTCGTCGTCAAGCCAGCCCTCCGCGACGTACTCGCCTTCTGGGAGCTTGGCGATCTCGGCCTTGGTCCATCTTTGGGTGTAGTCGATGAGTTCGTCGGTAAATAGACTGACCGAGGCGAAGCCAAAGCGAGCAATGATGTCCTCCATGCGCCGCTGGCCTAGGAGGGCCGCCGCGATCTGCGCGCGGAAATCGCCCCGCATCTGGCGCTGCGATCGGATATTGGCAGTGATCAGGTTAAATATGCCGTCCAGAATTTCCCCATCCTCGATTAACTTCGTTGCGGGAATGATGATGCCCTCCTGGTAAATATCGCGAGAGATGCATAGTCCCCCGGGGGCCATGCCGCCGATATCCACATGGTGGGCAATCGTGGCGGAATAGCCCGCGAGCGACCCCTCGTGGAAGAAGGGGATGATCACCGCGATGTCATTGAGATGCATCGCGCCGTGATGAGGGTGATTCATTACAATGCCGTCCCCCGGCTTGAGCAGGGCGACCCCGTACTGTTGCACCGCGGACGGGACAAACCGGGACATTGAGGCGAGATGGATTGGCTGTGAGAACGACTGGGCAATGACCCGTAGTTGAGCGTCGTACAGGGCGCAGGAGAAATCGGCTCGGGTCTTGATATTCGTGGAGAATGCCGCCTTGCGCAGGGCCGCTCCCATCTCATCTGCCGCGGAGGCAAAGGAGTTGCGCATGACTTCAAAGCGAATTGCATTCATCTTTTGCGGCTCACTTTGGATGGAGCCCGGCGTCGGTATATTCATGGTGAGTCCTTGTATTGGAGAGGTATTCCTGATTGAGGAGCACGGTATAAGAG
>FTBM01000059.1_pt1 | contig 16060 bp, 13 predicted proteins | sample 1639361 | NCBI WGS metagenome assembly FTBM01 (sample SAMEA3914864, study PRJEB12502) | metagenome | biome: forest; material: soil | place: USA | collected 2012-03-12 | depth 0.3 m | reverse complement strand
TGCCACACCCATCGAGCCTGCCACACCCATCGAGCCTGCCACACCCATCGAGCCTGCCGCACCCACCGAGCCTGCCACACCCATCGAGCCTGCCACACCCATCGAGCCTGCCACACCCATCGAGCCTGCCACACCCATCGAGCCTGCCGCGCACACCGAGCCTGCTGCACCTACGGAGCCAGTTGCATCCGCAGAACCCGCCACCTCTATTGAGCCAGAGGCACTCCCTGAGGCTGCGGCACATACCGATTCCCCCAAGCCCACTCATTAACGGAGCTCAAAGGACAGCTCACCTCGCAAAGCTCCTTGGATGCTGATCACCGGAACTCGGAGAGTTCGGGGAAGACCATCGAGCGTAGCGAGATGGCCCGCAGGGCGACATGAGCGAAGCGAAGGAGTCAACGCATCCCAGCTTGGTAGCCGTGGGTTGAGCCGAATAGGCGACACCCACGGAATACCCCCTCCCTAAAACCTCCGACCCCGAAGCGGGTCGCAGCCAGTTAGCCATTCACGTTGGCCCGCGCTCAACAATCACGACGCCTCGACCCTTACTCCACAAAAAGTAAAGCCCGCCTCTGTTTCCAGACGCGGGCTTCAAGGTTTTGGCACCTGTCCTCTTTGTACGGCCAAATCCCCGCCAACGCAAAGAAAAAGATTCCCCGCTTTCCCGGGCGCCCCGCATTTCCGCTCTTGCCGCCCTCACGCATTCCCACGATGCTCCGCGAAAATCGTCCCGCCATGATCCTTCGACTTGCTTCCCGCGTCGGTCTCCTTCTCCTCACGCTCCTCTTTTGGACCGGCTGTATCACCGAACAAGCCAACACCGCCGCCGGCACCAAGGTCCTCCGCGTCGGCGTCACCGCCAACTCACCCCCGATCATTTCCAAAAGTGGCGGCCAGTATGTCGGCGTCGAAGCCGAGTTCGCCCGCCGGCTCGCCCATCGCCTCGGCGTCCAGCCGCAATTCGTGGACATGCCCTTCAATCAACTTCTCCCCGCCCTCGATCAGGGCAAGATCGACATCATCATGTCGGGCATGACTGTCACCGCTCTCCGCACCCCGCTCGCGCAATTTTGCCAACCGTGGGGCGCTTCCGGCCAGTCCCTCCTCGTCCGCACCAGCGACCTCTGGACCTACAGCTACCCCGAGGTCGTCTTCTATCTCAAGACCCGCATCGGCGTGGAGAAGGGCTCCATTGCCGCCGCCCTCATGAAGCGCAAAAATCCCAAGGCCACCGTTACCGACTACTCTTCCCCCCAAGCCGCCGCGGGAGCACTCAAGGCCAATCGCATCGATGTCGTCATCGCCGACGCCCCTGTTATCTGGCGTCTCGGCTCCCTTCATCCCGGCAGCCTCACCGCGGTGCGCAAGCTCCTCACCACCGAGGATCTCGCCTGGGCGGTCCGCCGCAACGATACTGAGTTGCTCAACGCCGCCAATGCCGCCATCCAGCAATGGCGCGCCGACGGCACCTTGGCTAACATCATTAGCTCCAACCTGCCCCTCGCCCAATAATATTGCGCTCGCTCTAATTACTTAGGCCTAGTTCAATGCGGGGGCACCACCGTCCCACCATGACTACCCCGCCACGATCCTTCCGTCTGGCCACCCTCTGCGTCGCGACTCTCGCTCCATTTCTCGTCCACGCCGCGACACCCACCGCCTCCGTTCCCACCCACCAAATCCCCGAGCCCCTCAAGACCTGGCAAAGCTGGGCCACTTGGGACTCCGAGGAGAAATCCGGCCCCTCTCCTTACTCCAACGGCGAAATCCACCTTTCCTTTTGGCCCAGTCGCCTCTCTCTCCAGGCCGATAAAAATTCCGGCCGTTTCGATTTTGGCGTCACCGTCTATGCCGAATCCTGGATTCCCCTCCCCGGCGGCAAGGACGTCTGGCCCCTCGAGGTCAAGGCCAACGGCGCCGTCGTTCCCGTGGTCGATCATCAGGACCATCCCAGTGTCCAACTCACCGCCGGCACCTACCGCATTGAGGGTGCCTACCACTGGAACGAAATGCCCCAAAGCATTCCCCTCCCCCAGGAGATCGGCATCCTTTCGCTCATGCTCGATGGCAAACCCGTCGAGGCTCCCACCTGGGACTCCGCCGGCCTGCTCTGGTTGAAGCGCGACGGTTCCTCCGAGGAGGCCGCCAAGGACTTCCTCTCCGTCAAGGTCTACGCCGCCATCGACGATGGCATCCCCATGTGGCTGCACACTTCCGTGGAGTTCGTCGTCTCCGGCAAGAGCCGCGAGGAGGACATCGGCAGCATCCTCCCCGAGGGCTGGAAACTCTCCGCCGTGCAGAGCCCGCTTCCCGTCGCCATCGACGACGCCGGCCGCATGAAGGCCCAGGTGCGCGCGGGCAAGTGGACCGTTCGCCTCGACGCCTTCCGCCTCAATAGTCCAGCCGAGGTCCAGTTTGCCAAGGAGGCCAAACCCGCCGTGGAGGAAGTGCTCGTCGCCTTCCGCTCCAAGCCCGATTTCCGGATCGTCGAGATTACCGGCATCCCCTCCATCGACGTCTCGCAAACCACCTTTCCCCGTGAGTGGCGCGATCTTCCCGTCTATCGTTGGGACACCGCCACTCCCTTCAAGATCGAGGAGCGCATGCGCGGCATGGGCTCGCAGAAACCGCAGGGCCTCCACATTGCCCGCGAATTCTGGCTCGACGAAACCGGCCTCGCCTTCACCTTCCGCGACCACCTCACCGGCAACATGCAGCAGACCTGGCGCCTCGATGCCGCGCCCGGCCAGGACCTCGGTTCCGTCCGCGCTTCCGGCGAGGGCCAGCTCATCACAAAGAACCCGCAAAATGGCGCTCCCGGCGTCGAGATCCGCATGCGCAATATCAACTTCGAGGCCACCGGCCGCATGGATCGCTCCCACGACCTTTCCGCCACCGGCTGGCGCTCCGATGCCGACGCGCTCAAGGTGGTGCTCAATCTCCCGCCCGGCTGGCGTCTCTTCGCCCTCTTCGGCGCGGATTGGATCATCGGCGACTGGCTCCACGCCTGGCAGCTTCTCGACCTCTTCCTGCTTCTTATCTTCTCCCTCGCCGTCTTCCGCATCTGGGGCTTCCCCGCCGCACTGGTCGCCTTCTTCGCCTTCGGCCTCTCCTATCACGAGCCCGGCGCGCCCCGCTACCTTTGGCTCGCTCTCCTCATTCCCCTCGCCCTGCTCAAGGTCGTCCCTCCCGGCTGGGGCCGCCACCTGGTCACCGCCTGGAAATGGCTCACCATTGTCATCCTCCTCCTCACCCTCATCCCCTTCCTCGCCCGCCAGATCCAGCAGACCCTCTATCCGCAACTCGAGATCGTCGGCACCCGCTCCCAGCAGGCCCTCATCGCCGAACAAGGCGACCAATTCAACGATCTCCAGGCGTCCAATACTGCTTCCCCCGTCGCCTTTGAGACCGTCCAAGCCGAAGCGGTTCCGGCTTCCCCCAACGGCGACGCCGTCCAGCTCAACGCCCCGCCTCCACCTCAGTTGCAAAACGACCTCTCCATCGCCAGCAGCTCAAGCTACTCCAGCAATTCCCTATACCGCGGCAACTGGGCCAAGGGAGCCTCCAAGAGCAACCTCATGTACGACTCCAAGGCCAAGATCCAGACTGGTCCCGGCGTTCCCACCTGGACCTGGCGGCAAGTTGCCTTTGGCTGGAATGGTCCCGTGCAGGCCTCCCAGCAAATCCATCCCATCCTCATCTCGCTGGGCCTGGAGCGCGCCCTCGCCATCCTCCGGGTCGCTCTCCTCCTCATCCTCGTCGGCATCCTCCTCAATGTCCGCCGCTTCGATCGCTCGCTCTTCACGCGTTCCGGCCCGGCCGCCCTGGCCCTCGCGCTCTTCTTCGGTTTGTTCAGCACCTCGGCCCACGCCCAGATGCCCGACAAGGCCATGCTCGATACCCTCCGAGATCGCCTCCTCGAACCCTCCGACGCCTTCCCCACCGCGGCGGATATTCCCGACGTCTCGCTCTCCCTCAATGGCCGCAAGCTCACCGTCGACGCCGAGATTCACACCGCCACCCGCTGCGCCGTGCCTCTGCCCGGCCAGCTCCCCGGCTGGTCGCCGCTCACCGTGCTGGTCGATGGCAAACCCGAAGTCTCTCTCCGACGCGATGGCGGCTTCCTCTGGGTCGTCCTCCCCGAGGGCGTGCACAAGGTCCGCGTCGAAGGCCTCATCTCCGACGCCACCGAGTGGGAGTGGACCTTCCTCCTCAAGCCCCACCACGTCTCCATCCAGGCTCCCGATTGGACCTTCAGCGGCGTGCGCCCCGATGGCGTCCCCGAGCAGCAGATCTTCTTTGCCCTCAAGCAAAAATCCACCGCCGGCCAGGCCAGCTACGACCGGCAGGACTACCAATCCGTCGCCCTCGTCGATCGCAGCCTCGAGCTCGGCCTCGTCTGGCAGGTCCACACCACCGTCACCCGCCTCTCTTCCACCGACAAGTCCGTCGCCCTGCGCATCCCGCTCCTCCCCGGCGAAAACGTCCTTTCCTCCAATGCCGTCATCAAGGATGGCATGATCGAGGTCCGCCTCGGCGCCCGCGATAGCTCCTTCTCCTGGGACAGTGAACTCACCACCGCTCCCTCGCTCAAGCTCACCACGCAATCTTCCGACACCTGGGTCGAGCATTGGCAGCTCGTCGTCTCGCCTATTTGGAATGTCGCCATCTCCGGCCTCCCGCCCACCTTCGAGCCCGGCAACCCCCAACTCATCCCGGTCTGGAAACCCTGGCCCGGTGAGAGCGTTGATCTCACGCTCAGCCGCCCCGAAGCCATCGCTGGAGCAACCGTCACCGTGAGCAAGGTTCACTACGATATCGACCTCGGTGACCGCCAGCGCGTCTCCAAGCTCGACCTCGCCCTCCGCTGCAGCCTGGGCGAGGATTTCCTCGTCGATCTTCCCGCCGCGGCCGAGATCACCTCGCTCTCTCAAAACAATCGCGAGCTCCCCGTCCGCAAAGACGGCACCCGCCTCATCATTCCGCTCCGCCCTGGCGAGCAAGCCATCTCCATCGGCTGGAAAACCAACATCCCACTCGGTCTTCACACCACGGCCGAGCAGATCAACCTCCCCGTCGAGAGCGCCAATCTCACCACCGTTCTCCACGTCCCCGAGAGCCGATGGATCCTCTGGGCCGACGGTCCCCTCCGCGGCCCCGCCGTGCGCTTCTGGGTCATCCTCCTCTGTTCCCTCATCGCCGCCTTGGTCCTTGGACGCCTTTCCTACTCGCCGCTCCGACCCCTGCCCTGGATGCTCCTCGCCATCGGCCTCACTCAGGTTCCTCTTCCTGCCGCGCTTCTCGTCATCGCTTGGCTCTTCTTCCTCGCCTGGCGCGGCCGAGCTTCCTTCCTCGCCCTCACGCCCATAGCCTACAATCTCCTCCAGATCCTCCTCGTCGTCCTCACCGTTGTCGTCCTTGGCATCTTCATCGCCATCGTCGCCGAAGGCCTCGGCGGCCACCCCGAGATGTTCATCGTCGGCAACGGGTCCACCCTCACCGACCTGCAATGGTACCAGGCCCGCTCCGGCACCGGCCTCCCTCAGCCCGGCTTCCTCTCCGTCTCCATCTGGGGCTACAAGCTCCTCATGCTCCTCTGGGCTCTCTGGCTCGCCGCCTCCCTCGTGCGCTGGCTCCGCTGGGCCTGGGATCAATTCAGCACCGGCGGCTTCTTCCGCGGCAACCCGAAGCCATCAGCGCCTCCCGTCAACACACCTCCGCCCGTCCCGCCTCAGGCCAGTTAGTGGGCGCCTTGGAGGAGAAACTCCGTGATCGCCACATTCGGAAACTCCGTTCCCGGGTAGGTCTCGAGGATCTCAAAGGTCACCACGTCTCCCTGGTTGGCCATGATGTCGTCAAACGTCACATGCTGCCACTTCCAGGAATCGGCCAGCGCGATCTCGCAGACCGGCTTTCCGTTGTAAGACATCCGCAGCCGCTTCACCCGTGCATACCGCTTGAACTCCTCCACCGGCTTCACCTTTCCGTTCGCGATATCGAAGCCGTAAAACGGAATATTATCCTTATACTCCGGCGGCAGCTTCTTCGGGAACCGCATCACTAGCTTGGTCCCCGGCCCGGCATGCGGATCAATCCACGCGCTGGTCGCGCAGCTGTCATCCAGATCATAAGTCACCACCGCCCCCTGTCCCGGCGCCACAACCTTCGTCTCCCAGGGAAAGGCGCATCTTAGCGAACATCCACCCATCAGCGCCTGCACCACTGGTTCCCCGATTACCGACTTCGCCGTCGGCAGACCTGCTTCACTCTTTTGTATGAGAACTATCATCATTAGGACACCCAGCCATTTCATGCCGACCTCTTAGTACAGATACATATCCGCGGGCGCGTCGGTTTCCTTTACCACCGTCGGCGTGATCACCGGATACGTCGTACTGCCTGCTTTCTTGAACTCGACTTTCCCCGTTACCTTCACCCAGGTCATCGATTTGAAGTCCGCCTCTTTCTTCGAGTAGTCGACCAGCACGGCCACCGGCCGCGCGTCCGCCGCGCAGCAGGACATGAGGAACCGGATCACCTGGAACGGCCCCTTCTCATGCTCGGCTTCCTTCCGGTGCACCACCTGCCCGATCACCTCGACCTGCTTGCCATCGAAGTCCTTCATCATCGAGGCCTCCTCCGAGGCATAGACCAGATCCAGCACGTCGGCGTCGATATGCCCCTTCGCATTCACCTTCAGCGAAGGATTCTGGAAACCTCCGGCCGGTGCGGCTGCGGCGTTGGGGTCAGGCTTGCCATCCTCGGTCGGCAAGGCGGGCTCGCCCACCACCAGCGTCGCGTTAGCCGGGCTGTTGGTGCTGGCATTATCCACGCCCGCGTAAGCGACCGGTGATGCCACTGCGGCGTGAGTCTCCGCCGGCATGGGCGGCATTGACTTCGACCTCGGCAGGGCCGCGTTGTTGGCGATCACCCCGCGATTGCGTACCATGTTTGATCCGTAGCTATCCGGCGAGATGCCCGCCGCCAGTGCGATGGGCAGCAGCAGGATGAGGAAGCTCATCACATTCCGAAACGCCGAGTGCTCGTGCGAATGGCTGTGCCCCTCTTCGTCGTCCCCATGCCCGCAGCACTCTGTCTTGCTGAAGAGCAGCACCACAGCCGTCACCGCCAGCAGCACGCCTGCGACGAGCACCATCGGCCGGAACATGGGATGCAGAAAGGCCGCGATGCGGCCGCTCAGGTAAAAGTACATCATGATTCCGCCCCATTCCAGCAGAGTGAGCGGCGCCAGGTATTTGGAGAGCAGCGCGTTCATCGGATTAGCCCTCCCAGCAAGACGCAGACGGTGCCGACGATCGCAAAGAGCGCCACGGCCAGACTAAGCGTGAAGCGCCTTCGGAAGACCATGCCGTACATGAACAGCAGCTTCAGATCCATCATCGGCCCGAGCACCATGAAGGCCAGTTTAGAGGCCAGCGGGAAGGCGATGAAGTTGGCCGCGATGAAGGCGTCGCTCGTGCTGCAAAGTGAGAGAGCCATGGCCAGCAACATCATCGAGCCAGTGGCCCAAACCGTGTTCGATGCCATTGGCGCCACCACCCCTTGATTCACGGCGGTGTTGAACACGCTGGTCAACGCCGCGCCGATGATCAGGTACATGCCTACTTCCAAGAAGTCGTACCCTGCACAACGGAAGGCCGCCACCAGTTTGGCCCCAAAACTGGGCCCGTGGTCATGATGGTGATGGTGCTCATGTCCATGATCGCAACAGGCTTCGCCGTGCTCGTGGCTATGTTCCTCGTGGTCGTGAGCATGCTCGTGACCCTTATGCGAGCAGGCCTCAGTGTGAACGTGTTCATGCTCATGTTCGTGGCTGTGTCCATGGCCCACGCCGGCCAGCGCCAATTCGGGTTCGGCCACTTTTAGGCCGATGCCGCGGGCGGCTCGCATGCGCATCATCTCGCGGTTTAGGACCTTGCCGATGGGGATTCTTTCGATGACCAGGCCCACGAGGCAGGCCACGGTGTAGCCCAGGGCGAGGCGCAGGCTGGTGACGCCCAGGGGATTCTGGCCGCGGAAGGCGGCGTAGGTGCTGACGGCCACGATGGGGTTCACGATGGGCGCGGCGAGGAGATAGGTCAGGCCGCAGGAGACGGGCATGCCTTTCAGGACCATGCGGCGGATGACGGGGACGACGCCGCATTCGCACATGGGGAAGATGACCCCGAGCACACCGCTCACAGCCACGCCCAGCGCCATGTTTCGCGGGAGCATCCGCTCCATGAGGCGGGCGGGGACGAAGGCGTCGACGACTCCGGCAATGAGGGTGCCGATGAACATGAAGGGGACGCCTTCGAAGAGGATACTTAGAAACGAGATTGAGAAATCACTGAGATTAAAATGGAACCATTGCATGCTATCCCGAGGCCATTCTGAGCCCCGGCTCCTGGAGGTTTACGCCTCCTTTAGAAGATCATTTGGCCGCTGATCCGAGTGGATCGCGGGTTATCAAAGTCGGTGAAGCCTTAGGCTACCGGAGGGGCATGCTCGAGGGCGAAGCCTGCGGTGAAGAGGGGGAGTGCGAACGGCTGGACCGAGAGGTCGGCCGGGCCGGTCGCGATGGGGAGATGGGCGGCCAGGACGGGGGGGAGAGCGGGCGAGTCGATCTGGCCGTCGGCCAGGGTGGTGGCCACGCAGTGGTGGTTGGGCTCGTCGGAGTCTTGGTGGACCCAATGGTGGAGGTCCGGGGAAACGGCCATGGCTAGGGCCAGCAGATAGCTGACCGCCATGCCGAGGAGCAGGAGTCTAACCTTCAGGCTGGTTTGGTGGCCCGGAGTCATCAATGTCCCTTCATCACCCCGACATCCCCTTCTGTCAACAAGGGATGGTCAATGGGTGTGGCCGCAGGCGGCGTGGGCGGGGTGGCTGGGGGTGGTTCCCAAGCCTTTGGACAGGCAGTTTTCACATACGCCGTAGAGGATAATCTCGTGGTCGTCTACGCGGAAACCATTGGGGGCCATGCCTTTAATGCCATCGAGGCAGGTTTCGAGTTCGAAGACGCCTTTGCATTCGCGGCACATGAAGTGGTGGTGGTGGCCTTTGTCGGCGCGCTCGTAGCGGGGGGCCTGGCCGGGGATCTCGACGGCGACGACGTGGCCCTCGGCGGCGAGGGATTTGAGGGAACGGTAGACGGTGGCGAGGCCGATGCCGGGGACTTCCTTGAGGGCGAGTTGGTGTATCTCCACGGGGGTCAAGGGATTCAGGTGCTGGGTGAGCACTGATTCGATGGCCTCCTTTTGTCGTGTACGTCGTTCCACGCCACCAACCTACCGAAGGGTGGCGGGGAGTTCAATGCTGGGGTGGATGGGGGAGGTGGGAGTGGAGGCGTGGGCTGAGTACAGGCCGGCGTTTGCAATGCCCGGCTCCGGCATTTCAACGGCCCCCGCAGCGCGGCAGCCCTACCCTCGTGGCACGCTACGCCGGAGGCGTCGGGGTGGAGTCTTGCGCGGTGGCGCTTGGGGTCAAGCGCCGCTACCGGGAATGCGCCTTCGGACGAAGGCGGATTCATCTAATGGTGTCGGAGACGTAGGCTAGGAGGCTGCGTTCGAAGCCTTCGGCGACTTTGTGGTCGCCTTGGGAGTGCAGGTTGGTGACGACTTGTTCGATGGTTTTGCCGCGTTTTTGTTTTTGGCGGGTGGCGGCGAGAAGGGAGTAGAGGGCGACGGCTTTGAGTTTGTCGGGGGATTTGATTTCGACGCCGTAGCGGGTGCGGGTGACGCCTTGGCAGTAGGGGCTGTCTTCGGTGATTTGGCCGACGGGAATTTCGGCGAGGGTGCGGAGGTAGCGCATGCGCTGGGAAGGCAGCCAGCCGGACAGGGCGGCGCCGACGTGGCGGATCTGGCGGATGCGTTCGGCGACGGCGGGTTGTTTCGAGAGGCGGTAGCCTTCGATGCGGGCGGTGGAGCGGCGGACTTGGTAGATTTTTTCGTAGGCGTAGGCGGGGCGTTCGCCGCTGCCGACGAGTTGGGCGAAGCGTTCGTGGCGGTGGTTGGGGAGGCAGGTTTTGGCGGGGGGCTTGGGCATGAGGCCGGCATCCTGGGCCTCCTTGCTCCATGCTCTGGAGCGGATGGCGCCGATCATTTCGCCGAGGAGGTTGCGGCCGGGGGATTGGGCGGCGTCTTCGTCGGCGGCGAGTTTGGTGTAGAGGGCGACGGCGGCGATTTTGTCGGGCATTTTGTATTGCACGCCATGGGCGGTGTATTTGATGCCTTTGCAGAGGGGGCTGGTGTCGTCGATCTCGGCGTACGGGGTTTCGGCGGCGGCGCGGCAGTAGTCGAGGCGTTCGCGCAAAGTCCAGATGGCTTCGTCGGAGCTTTGTTCGAGGAGATCGCCGAGGCGGTTTTCGATCTCGGGGCGCGCGGCGAGGCGGGAGGCTTGGGCGGGGGCGCGCTGGGGGTCGGTCTCGGGGTAGACTTGCAGGTAGGCGGCTACTTTGGCGGAGCCTTCGGCGAGGAGGCGGGCGAATTGCTCGTGTTGGGGATCTTCCAAGGCGACCATAGGGAATAAGTCAGTACCATGAGATTTAGGATTAGTCAATACTTTAGGAAAAGACATTTCTCCCCCAGGGGCGCGGAGGAAGGTTTGGGCGGAGCACCGGCCGCCGTTTGCCATGCGCGGTTCCGCTGCTTCCACGGCCCCCGCAGCGCGGCGGCCCTACCCTATAGTCGCTGGCCGGTGGGGCGGCTCTTGTGTTCGAGGTCGGGAGCGCGGTTTGAAACGGCCTTTAGGGGGCACGTAGCATGGCCCCTCCCCGGGCTCGCTACTTGCGACCTACTACGGTGTAGGCGGTTAGGGAGGCTAGGAGGGTGCGTTGGTGGGATTGGGTTTGGAGGTCTTGGAGCCAGGTGGTGGCTTCGGGTTCGGTGATGAGGCCTTGTTGGGTGGCGCGGGTGGCGGTTTGGCGGAGGTTGAGGAGGCGCTCGGCGGTTTCGAAGTCCTCGATGAGGAAGACGCCGGGGGTGATGGAGAGCTGGGTGAGGCCGGCGTGGAGGAAGTGGGCCTTGAGGTGGCGGCCGACCTGGCCATTGGGGAAGGAGTCGCTCCAGGCGGCGAAGAGCAGGCGGGTGATGCGGGGGTGGGCGGAGGTGATGGTGAGGGTGTCCCAGTCGTTGTCGTAGGCGAGGAGGAGTCCGCCGGGCAGGAGGACGCGGGCGAGTTCGCTAATGGCGGCCTGGGGCTGGGCGAGGTGCTGGAGGACGCGGTCGATACGGGCGCGGGTGAAGGTGGCGTCGGGGAATGGGAGGTGGAGGAGGTCGGCGGTTTGGAAATCGACGGGGAGGTGCTGGGCGCGTGGGTCGGAGCGGGCTTGCTCGATGAATTTGGCGCTGGCGTCGAGGCCGGTGACGGAGCCGGTCTCCCCCACCCGCTCGGCCATGCGGAAGGCGTCGTCGCCGAGGCCGCAGCCGGCGTCGAGGACGCGGTCGCCGGGGGTTAGCTCCATCAGGTGATAGGATTCCTCCTTGGTTTTCTGGAAGTATGGGAGGGAGTCGATAAGGGTGAGGCAGCCGGCGAAGGCGGTGGGATCGGCGGCGGTGTCGACTTGGGCGAAGCCGGTGGAGAGGTAGGCGTCGGGCATGGGGGTAGGGAAAAATGCATTACCATCACGCAAAGGCGCTGTGCTCAAGGCAAAGCCGCCAAGGGGGGGAACACATTGAAGACAATGTGTTGAAGGCAGAAAGGAAGGCTGGGCCGGGGATGTGTTTGAGTCGAACGGGAAAGAGATCACGCCACAAGGGCGCGAAGAAGAAAGACGAGCGTGACTCCTCGTAAATGGGGCTTATCTCAGTACCATTCGGGTCAGTCGCCTCAACCATGAAAGGCATTTGAGTCGCCATGACTCTCTTTGGCGCCATGAGTTTCTTCTCGAGATTCAAAATTCCGTCAGGATTTGACAGCCCCCTTCCCCAAAGAATCTCACACCATTTTTGCTATCCGAACACCGCCACCTTGATAAGGTGATTGAGGCCTATTTTAGCTCAGAATTATGTATCAATCTAAAGTAATCCGCTCATACCTCTATGCGAATTTCACTCGTCACTGACACAACTTTGGCTCTTCCCGTCGGCGCTCTTGGAGTGCTTTTGAACAGCCTCTGCAAGACAATTAAATTTGAATCCAAGCCGGAGCCAATTCATATCCAAGACTGCGTTATAAAGGTCCCTCAGAGCTATCACAAACTGCCGCAGTCGTTGACCAAGTCCGAAGAAGAGTTTGACGAAATAGTGATCGGAACAAGCATTCCGTATGAAAATAATTTCTTCTCTGATGGCCTTGGAAACATTTCGATCCTATCCTTCTTCGGCTGGAACCAACTGACCGATTTGCCCATCGCTAACGGCTTTCTTTATTTCATTTGCGCAGGAATTACTCAGCGCCTTGGGGCACCAACCTCCCACGAGGATAATACTGGATGCATCAACGACTTCCTCGAAGATAAACGAGGAGTAAATGGAGGGATGAGAGCTGCATTCGTTTGTCAACAATGCAAAGAAAAAATCACTGATACGGTGAGACTCGGAGATCTCGACAATATGTTGGAATTCCTGTCGCGAGCATCACGTATGGGCCGCAACCTCTTGGACCTGTCGCCGGTTGTTTCACCACAATCTGAGCGCTTTGATGTATTCCTTTGCCATAATTCCACCGACAAGCCCGCAATTCGGGAGATTGCATCATTTATGAAGAACGCGGGGATCAGGGTCTGGCTTGATGAAGAGCAGTTACCCGCTGGTTTACCTTGGCAACCAGAAATTGAACGTCAAATTGGTCAAATCTCAGCCGCCGCGGTATTCGTCGGCGAATCAGGATTTGGTCCCTGGCAAAATATGGAGATGCGAGCATTTCTCAGCGAGTTTGTTCAGCGGGGAATTCCGGTCATCCCCGTTATCCTAGCAGATTCGACGTCAGTTCCAGAACTGCCGATCTTTTTACGCTCTATGACATGGATAGACCTTCGCCGGGATGCCGATCGAGGGATTCAGCGACTAGCTCACTCGGTACGGCCAAAATAAAACGGGGCTGGAGGGGCAGCCCACGCATCTGATGAATCGGGCCTACAGCCCTGAGATTTTGGTGGGGTGACTAAAAGGGGGGGATGAAACGCTACGAAGCGGGCGGATTGTTGCCTCCGTTTCCGGTTCCGCTGCCGCCGGTTCCGCCACCTCCTCCGATCTGCGTGCCGATAGTACCGACCCCTTGATCACCTGTAGCTGAGGGGGGCTCGCTGCCGCCGTTCGATTGCTTCGATTTTTGAGGGTGAGAGCCGGTGTTGTTGACGTTGTTGACGGTGCCTCCGCCGCCACTGCCTCCGACTTGCGTGCCAAAGTCGCCAACGCCTTGGTCACCTCCAGCAAAAGAGGCCGCGCCAAAGTCCGAGGATTGACTCGCCCCCTGGGCCTTAGGGCCGTTGGAGGTGATCTCCTGCTCTCGGTTCGCTGGCAAAAAGGCCGTTACCAGCACTGGGAAGTCCGGATCCTGAATCGGCTGGTGCTCGACATCCAAATTCACATCCCCGTTGAACGCGCCCGCCGTCACAATCTGATCCATTGCCTCTACACTCGAAAAAGTGGCTTCCACCTTAATCTCTTCCTGAGGGTGGATGAAGACAGACTGGGGAGATCTATCCTGGCCAGCAATCGGGTCGTATTGAATCAAGCCTTCCTTGAGCTGGATCTTATTGCTCTTCCTTCTATTTTTTCGGTTCAAACCGACCCTCTGACGCCAGGTGGTTCCAAGGATTTTGGAAACCCCGAGAGGGTTGCCGACCAAATAGGTGGATTTCTTATGCAGGTGCTTCACCTGTGCGTACATGGCGCCTTCCCGAAGGAAGATTCTGGTGCGTGAATAGGAAGGCTCCCGGTCGATCGCCCCGATCGAATTGGGCCTTTGGCTGACTCCCCTCGCACTCTGGGGAATGGGAATCGAAATATCGTAGTCGCCGGCCTGTAGAAATTCATCAACGCTCAAAACTGTATTCGAATCCAAGGCCAGTACCGCACCATTGCTGAAAATGAGATCGACACTGCTCTTTGGCCCCGTGCTCACCACACAGCCTTGTTTGAGCTTCTGATCATTTTTCAATGCAACCGGCGTGGCGTTCTCCGCCGTCGTGACCGTGACCTGCCCATGCACCCCGTAAACCAGTATCGGTGCCTGATTCAATAGCTCTGCATTTGGCTCGCGGCCTCCCTGTTCCGGCGTCCCTACGGTGGCGGCCCAGACCACGCATGGCTGCGAAATGCCAACCCCAATGAATATAAAACCGATCGCCACTGCACGCCCCACTCGGGACACTGACGAGGAAATAATCTTAGTAATCAATAGGACCCTCGAAGTGTAAGGTTCAGTTTCATCACTCCTTTTCGCACCAGGGTGCTGAATGCAAAAGCGGCAAATGCGCAGATGAACTCAACGGCGGCGGCGAGTTCTTCGATTTCGGGTTCGTGGTCGAAGGTGAAGTCCCATCCTTCCCTGATGCCATCGAAAAAGGGGCGGAGGGCTGCGCCGAGGGCGATGATGATGATCACGAACAGAACTTGCAGGCCGATGCGCCAGCGGAAGAGAAGCCAGGGGGCAAGGGCGCCAATGAGCGCGGGAACGAGCAGGTAGGAGAGGAGTGCCTGATACAGCGCGAACGGCGGGATGCAAATGGGGACGAGGAAGTTTATCCCGAGAAGGATGACGATGGGGAGAACGCGCATGTGATGGAACGCGGGCACGGGGGGGAGGATAGATGGGTGGGTTTTGATGGGCAAGACTTACGGGCGGGCGGTGGTGTCCCGATTAGACACGTTTTACCTAAAGCATAGATAAGTGGAGGATCGGGACGACGGCTTGTTGGGCTGGGCAGCGGCAGAGTGCCTTGGTTACAGCTACAACGAGTGCACGCCTACGGCGTGGAATTGAACGGCGGTCGGCACGGCGGCCAACCCTCCAGGGCTAGTGAGTAGCGTTGCTAGTTGGTAAATTCGTAAACTACAGTTGCTCACCCAGAGACGGCGTGTCGGCAGGCAGTCGTCTCGTGGAGAATTGGTTTGACGGTGTGGGGGATGGCGGGTGAAGAAAACGCACCTCTGCCATGATGAATCCTTTTACGATTGGGGTGCTGAGTGCGTGCTGCATTTTTGCCGGGGTGCTGGTGGGGCTTGGGTTGAATAAGTTGCTGCCGAGGCATCATGTCTCCGAGGAGTCGCAGAATACGATCAAGCTGGGGGCGGGCATGGTGGCGACGTTGACGGCGCTGGTGCTGGGGTTGCTGGTGAGCTCGGCGAAGAGCGCGTTTGATACGGTGAACGCAGGGGTGAAGCAGGGTGCGGCGAAGGTGGTGCTGCTGGACCGGGTGCTGTCGCAATATGGGCCGGAGGCGGCCAAGACGCGCGCGCAATTGAAGGAGAGCCTGGCGACGGGCATTGCGAATATATGGCCGGATCGCTATGTTTCTCCGGAGGTGAGAGCGGAGAACTTTGCGAATGCCCGGGGGATGGAACCGATACTGGCGGACTTGCGCGAACTGAATCCGCAGAGCGAAGGCCAGCGGCAGTTTCTCACTGAGGCGTGGCAACTGGCGAACGAGCTGGCGCAGATTCGGGTGCAAATGATCGAGGATACGGACAACGCGCTGCCGGTGGCTTTTCTGGTGGTGCTGGTGGGCTGGCTGACGATCCTTTTTGCGAGCTTCGGACTTTTCGCTCCGCCAAATTGGACGGTGATCGGTGCGCTCTTTGTGTGCGCGCTTTCGGTTTCGGCGGCGATATTTTTGATTATGGAAATGAATCATCCGCTGACGGGGGTGATTCAGATTTCGAGCGAGCCGATGTTGCGGGCGCAGGCGTTGTTGGGGCGGTAGGCGGGCGAACTCGGAATGCGGAACTCGGAACTCGGAATGGAAGAGGTATTGGGCGCTCCGGGGTAATGGTGAGAGGGGGCTGCTGGTGTTCTGGCTCGAATAGTGGGACGCCTGCGGCGAGACGTCCCTACCACCCGGTGGATACGCCGGAGGCGTCGGGGTGGCGGTTACTTTTTGTGCTATATAAGATGG
>FTBM01000083.1_pt1 | contig 17530 bp, 11 predicted proteins | sample 1639361 | NCBI WGS metagenome assembly FTBM01 (sample SAMEA3914864, study PRJEB12502) | metagenome | biome: forest; material: soil | place: USA | collected 2012-03-12 | depth 0.3 m | reverse complement strand
GCCCCGGTCAGCGTGGGATTTTCCTCCTCGCACAGCCTCGTTCGGTCAAACGTCGCGATGCTTACTTCCTCCGGGATCTTGACGCCTTGCTGCAGTAGACAATTTGCCGCGCCGCGGGCCATGGTGCCATTGAAGCAGATCCAGGCGGTGGGCCGGTGCCGTTTGCTGGCGGCCTTTAGGATTTTCTCCGCCGCTTCGCCGCCTTCGATGCGCTCCGCCTCATCCATTTCCAGGGTAAATTTCGGCTGGATGGTCAGGTTTCTCAACCGCAGAGCGCTCATCGTCGCCTCATAGCGCCGGTTCGCTCGCTGCATGCCGCGGCTTCCCCCCAGCCAGGCAAATTCGCGGTGACCCAAATTGGCCAGGTGATCCACCAGCAACTCGGCCGCCTGCTCTTCATTGTAGACCACCGAATGACACAGGCCCGGATACTGCGCCGAGATGGCCACCACTCGTGGCTCGAGTTGCTTCAGCGAATGCAGGAACGGTCGCTTTACCTCGCCAAACACGACCAGTCCGCGAAAGACCTCCCGATCTCCGTACAGCTCCTTCAATGTTTTCACTTCCAGGTGATCCTCGGTTCCCAGAAAGACCAGTGAGACCCCATTCGTCGCAAGGTATTCATGCAGACCGTGCTGCACATGGCCAAAGAACGGGCTCTGGCTGTAGAGCTTCAGGCCGGAGCGCAAAATAAATCCCACCGTCGCCGTGTCGCTCGGTCCCCGGAACAGCGCCGGGTCCATCCCCTTCGGCCGGTAGCCGATCCGCCGCGCATGGTTCCAGATCTGCCGGTACGACTCCTCTGAAACTCCCTGTCGCCTTCCATTGAGCACCATCGAGACCAGCGTTTGGGACAGCCCCAGGTCGCGCGCGATCTGTTGCTGGGAGATTCGGACTTTCTTCATTCACATCTATTTATAGCAGGTCCGAATTTTTCTGGCAAAGAGAGCTTGCATCTATGTAATACTCGTATAATAATTATTATATAACTATGGATGCGCACCCCGCTCTTCTCTGCGCCCTCAATGATTACGAAAGGAATGATTTTCTTCCCGGCAATCTTTGGACGCAGGTCAAGGAGCTCCCTTTTCAATTCAAGCACCTGCCGCTGCCCCTGCAAAACTGCAAGCAGCTCCCCGACTATTTGGCCGAGTCGTCCGCCGAGGTTTTGGTCTCCTGCTGGGCCACGCCGCCCCTCCCGGCGGATCTCCCCGTCGGCGGCGAGGGCGAGCTTCGCTACGTCTGCCATCTCGCCGGGTCCGTGCGCGATCTCGTCCCCCGTACCCTGCTGGAGCGCGGCCTCCGCGTGACCAATTGGGCCGGCTCGGTCAGCCGCACCGTCTCGGAATGCGCCCTCCTTCTCATCCTCTCCGCCCTGCGCCGCAGTTCCTATTGGGCGCTCGCCATGCATCGCGAGGGCAAGTGGAAAGACAAGTACACCGTCGTCACCGAAAGTCTTTTTGGCCGCACGATCGGCTTCCATGGTTTCGGCGCCATCGCCCGCGAACTCGTCCAACTACTTAAGCCATTCAACGTAAAAATATTAACCTATTCCCCCAACGTCGATGACGCCACCCTGGCCCGCTTCGGCGTCACGCGCAGCCCTTCGCTGGACTCCCTGTTTTCCACCACTGATATCATCGTGGAACTAGCCGCCAGCACGCCCCAAACCTACCACTCCGTAAATGAGGAAATTCTCCGCCTGATTCGCCCCGGCGGCGTGTTTGTGAATGTCGGCCGTGGCGCGGTGGTCGACGAGGCCGCCCTTGTCCGCGTGGCCGCGGAAGGCAAAATTCAGGTCGCTCTCGACGTCTTTGAGGTCGAGCCGCTGCCTGCGGAATCGCCCCTCCGCGGCATGGAAAATGTGACGCTTCTTCCTCATCTGGGCGGCCCCACCAAGGACCGCCGCCGCGACTGCGGCGAGCTCGGTTATCACAATCTGCGCCGCTATCTGGAGGGCCGGCCGATGGAAGGAGAAATCACCCTGGAGATTTATGACCTCTCAACCTGAGGCCGCTCAGGCTCGGGTTTCCCGTCCGGCCCATTCATCGGGAAAAATCCCTAATACTTATCAAAATTGTTTCTCCTCGTTGGGCTGTCCCGACGTCTCGCTCGAGCAGGTGGCCGGCCTCGCCGCCGAGTTTGAGATCCCCTGCCTGGAGCTTCGGTTCCTCAAAAATCGGGCCGATCTGCCCGCCCTGCTGGCCGATTTTCCCGGCGGCTGGAAGGGCGTGGCGGATTATCTGCAGGCCCGTGGCCTGCGCACCCAGGTCTTGGGCACATCCTTCAAGTTGGTCGGCCACACCACGGCCCTGTGGCAGGAGCTGTTGGACTTCGCCGCCCTCGCCGAGGCTCTCCACACGCCTTACCTCCGGGCCTTTGGTGGCGGCACCTGGGGGAGTGCGCTGACCTCAGAGGACTACCAGTCCGCCGCTCAGGCGCTTGCCCTCTGGGAAACCGAAAGGCAGTCCCGGGGCTGGCAGGTCCGCCTGCTCATCGAAACCCACGACGCCTTTTCCGCCTCTGCTCCCTGCCTCCGTCTCATGGAGGTGGTTGGCCGTCCGCTCGATTTTATTTGGGACAGCCATCACACCTGGCGTCTCGGCGGCGAATCTCCCGCAGAGTCCTGGCGCGCCCTCGCTCCGCATGTCCGCCACGTGCATCTCAAGGATAGCGTCGGCCGCCCCTCCGCGCGGCATCCCTTTACCTACGTCCTGCCCGGCTCCGGCGAGATGCCCGGCCGCGAAGTCCTCGACCTCCTGCGGCGAGATGGCTTCGCTGGCGCCGTCTCGCTCGAATGGGAAAAAATGTGGCACCCCTACCTCGGCTCGCTCGGCGAGGCCCTGCTGGCCTGCGGCGAAAATCACTGGCGCTGAATTCATGATCGACGCCCCCGCCGGACCCCGCGCCGCTTTCGCCGGGACTCAACCTCTCCCCGCCGACTACGTAAAATTCGTTCGCCAGGCCGAGGATCTCCTCAGCCCGCTGGTCGATCTCATGAAGCCCGGCGCAGCCGACCTTCCCATCGAGGGCCAACTCAGCAATCACGGCCTCCAGGCCGATCGCCTGGAATCCTTCGCTCGTCCCTGTCTCTGGGCCGCACATTGGCTCGTGGCCGAACCCTTGGCCGACAGCCTCCTCTCCCGCGATGCCGTGGCCGATTGGTTTCGCCGCGGTCTCCTCGTCGGCACCGACCCGGTGCACCCTTCCTACTGGGGCCCTTCTGCCAATCACCACCAGCACACCGTGGAAATGGGCGCGCTCGTTCTTGCCTTCGAGATGGCCGGTACCTGGCTCTGGGATCCCTTCACCTCCCGCGAGCGTGCGCAAATCGCCGCCTGGCTTGCCACCGTGCGCGGCGTCGGTCTCCATCGCAATAATCACCTCTTCTTCGGCGTCATCCCTCTCTGCTTCCTGGTCAAGCATGGCTACGGCATCGCCTCCGATCGCCCCTGCATCACGCGTTGGCTGGACCTTCTCGAAACCATGGCCATTGGTGGCGGCTGGTTCATCGATGGCATGAACGAATCCATCGATCACTACAACGCCTACGCCTTTCATTACTACGGCCTCTGGTGGGGCCGCCTGTTCGGTGAGATGGATCCCACTCGCGCCGACCGCTGGCGCGAGTGGACCCGCTCCTTCCTCGCGGACTACGTGCACTTCTTCGCCGCCAGTGGTGAGCCCGTACCCTTTGGCCGGTCCATGACGTATCGCTTCGCCGCGTCCGCTCCCTTTGCTCTTGCCGAGCTCTGTGGCGCCTCGCCGCTTCCGCCCGGCCAATCTCGCCGCCTTTGCACTCGCAATCTCGATTTCTTTCTCCAGCACGACGTGCTGCAATCCCAGGGCGCTTTGAGTCTCGGCTGGCTCGACGAATTTCCCGCCATCACCGAGGCCTACTCCTGCGCCGGCTCCACCTACTGGGCCGCCAAGGGGCTCGCTCCACTCCTCCTGCCGCCGACCTCGGAATTTTGGACCGCCCCTTCTGAAAAACTCCCTGCCGAGGCCGCGGATTTTTCTCACCCGATTCCGCAAACCGGCATGGTCCTCCGTTCCACGAATGGCGAAGTGGAACTCCTCACCGCCGCCACTTCCATCAGCGGCGTCAACACCGCCTTCGGCGCGTTCAAGTGGGGCAAGCTCAGCTATCGCACCGGCGTCGGCCTGGAGGTGAAACCCAAGGATGGCCCGTATCCCCTCGACGCATCCCTCACCGCCGAATCACGCGACCACGCCTTCTTCGGCCGCCACCCCACTCATCCCCTTGAGATCGAGGCCGACCACCTGTCCAGCGTCTACGCCCTCGGCGACCGCTTCAGCCAATTCAACGTCCAACTCGAAAGCCATCTCTGGTGGCGCAAGGGCTGGCAACTTCACCTCCACCGCTACCACGCCCACCAGCCCTCCCGCCTCATCCTCGGCGCCTACAGCCTCGCGGCCTCAGATGCCTCGTTGCTGAGTGAGAAAAGCGAGGGGCTATTTATCCTCGCAGACAACACTCGCCACGGCACCGCCCTTCAAAGCCTCCACGGCTTCCTCGAAACCTCCACCCGCCGATCCGCCGAACTCCGCACCCACATCTCCGCTCCCCACAGTCTCACGCTCCTCCTGCAAACCGATTGGCTGCAAGGCGAAGGCTGCCTCGCCGCTCTCACCTGGGTTGGCCCTTCCAGCGAGAAACCCATTCCCTGGACCGCCGAAAAATCCGCCCCCGATCGCCTCACCCTCGTCCACCCCACCGATGGCGCCTGGAATATTCGTCATGAGGCCCTCTCTTCGCTTACTCTTTAGTCGTCCATGAAAGCCCTCCTCCTTTCCCTCCTCATGGCTGCGCCGCTTGTGGCGCAGGTCCCTGCCACCGCGCCCCGCACCTTCGTCCTCGCCGGTCAAAACGACGCCTTCCGCGACTACTGCACCACCGGCCCCGGCAAGGCTTTCTTCACCCAGCTCAAAACCGAGTTCGACGAGAAATGGCTTAACACTCCGCCGCCCGCAGAGCCTCAGGAATACGGCGACCCCGATCCCAAAAAACGCACCAGCGACAAGGTCGACAAATGGCGCGGAGGCCAGGTCGCCGCCAGCCAGATTTCCGGCATGGCTGAGGCCGCCACCATCATCTGGATGGTCACCGGCGATCCCGTGTATTTAAAGAAGGCGAAGGACACCCTCCTCGCCGCTTGCCGCTGGAGCACCGGCGACCCTGGCGCCACCCGCATCACCTACAACGACGAGGCTCACTTCCGCCTCTGGCGCAAGCTTCCTGTCGTCTTCGATCACCTCCGCGACCAACTCACCCCTGAGGAGAAAAAGGAAGTCCTCGATTCCTTCCGTCAGCGCGGCAACGACTCCTTCACTCTTATCCAGAGCAAAACCAAAAACGCCAAGCGCTCCTCCACCGAGGACGACGCCTCCAGCCACCCCATCCGTTTCATCTCCATGACTGGCATCGCCGGTCTCGCGCTCTACGACGACCTCCCCGAGGCCAAGGAGTGGTTCCAGTACGCCCTCGCCTTTTACAAAAACCAGTTCCCACCTTGGGGCGGCGACGACGGCGGGTGGGGGGAGGGGAATGCCTACTGGCGCGGCAATCTCGAACACGCCCGCTTTCAGGATGCCCTCTGCGCGCTCGGCGATCCCGCCGCCTACGCCAATCCCTTCTGGAAACAAACCGGCTACTTCGCCCTCTACTTCGTTCAGCCTTATAAACACACCGCCTTCGGCGACACTCCCGTCGCGGGCAAGTTTAACCTCGAGCCTATCGTCGAGGATCTCGAAACCAGCCTCGCCCGCCATTTCGGCGATGGCTACCTCGTTTCTTACGCCGCCCTCGCCGATAAATCCGCCCGCTCCCTCGCGTCCCAAGGCCTCTACATCGCCGACGAACGCTACCCCGCCGGCTTCGAGTACATCCTCCGCGACTTCGCCACCCGAAAAGAGGCGCTCCCCGCCGCGAAGCCTCTCACCGACCTCCCGCCCGGCCGCTGGTTCAAGGACGTCGGCTGGGTCGCCATGCATTCTGATTTGGGCAAGCCCGACGACGACATCATGCTGAGCTTCAAGTCCAGCCCCTACGCCTCCTTCAGCCACAGCCACGCTGACCAAAATGCCTTCATCCTGAATGCCTATGGCGAAAATCTCCTGATCAACGCCGGCTACCGCGAGTACCACCACTCCGCGCACCACGAAGGCTACACCGAGCAGACCGTTTCCAAGAACGACCTCCTCATCGATGGCCAGGGCCAGAAGCCCCGCTCCAAGGAGGCCAAAGGCACCGTCCTCGGTTTCGAGATCACCGACCGCCTCATCTGGACCGCCGGAGATGCCGCCGTCGCCTACAACGACAACCTCGATAAACCCAACATCGACGAAGCCCGCCGCGACGTCGTCATGGTCGACCGCCGCTACTTCGTCACCCGCGACCACGTCCGTCTCCAGGTGCCCAAGCCCGTCTCCCTCCTCCTTCACGCCGAGAGCAAATTCCAATGGAACGACGCCACCGCCGAGGGCTCCATCCAGCAACCCAAAGCCGGCTGCGCCATCGCCCTCGTCACGCCGGGCAAACCCTGGACCGTCACCCAAACCGACCAGTTCACCGTCCCCATCGATCCCAAATACCTCGCCGCCTCGCCCAACCAATGGCACCTCACCGCCACCAGCCCCGAGCCCGCCGCCGACCAGCTCGTCTACACCGTCCTCTGGCCTTGGCGCGGTCAGGCCACCGACGTCAAGCTTAGTGCCAAACTCAACGCCGCCGGCGCCCTCGTCATTCAACGTCCCGACGGCAAAACCGACACCCTGAATTTCGCCAAAGGCCAACCATCCATCCAATGAAACTCGCACCTCTCTTCCTCTCTCTCGCCCTCGTCTCGCCACTCTGCGCGCAAACCAACGCCCCCGAGACCGACGAAACCAAGCCCGCGGCCAAGGCTGCTCCCACGCCTCCCGAAACCACCCCCGTCACCCTCCCTGGCACCGAGGCCTTCATCTATCGCGACAGCAAACCCGACCCCATGCGCCTCTTCGTGGTGAAGCCCACCGGCTGGGCCGCCTCCGACAAGCGCCCCGCCCTCATCTGGTTCTTCGGCGGCGGCTGGACCAAGGGCTCGCCCGAAAAATCCGCCGGCTGGGCCCGCATCGCCGCCACCTGGGGCATGGTCGGCATCGCGCCCGATTATCGCACCAAGAACCGCTTCAACACCTCCCCCCTCGAATCCGTCGCCGACTCCCGCGCCGCCCTCCATTGGGTGGAGGAACACGCCGCCGAGCTCGGCATCGACCCCAACCGCATCGTCGTTGGCGGCGCTTCCGCCGGCGGCCACGTCGCGCTCTGGACCGGCATCGAACACACCCCGCCTGGCTCCGATCCCGCCGAGGCCCCCAAGATCAAGCCCGTCGCCCTCATCCTCTGCTCCGCCGCGTCCGATACCTCCAAGGCCTCCGGCTACACCCCGAAGCGCTTCGGCGACAATGCCGACGCCCTCTCCGGCCTTCACCAGGTCGACGCCAAGATGCCCCCCACGCTCGTCTTCCACGGCGACGCCGACCAGACCGTGCCCTACCGCCAGTCCGTCGATCTCGTAAAGAAACTCACCGACTCCGGCAACTCCGTCGAATTCATCACCGTCCCCGGCGGCAGCCACGGCTTCACCAGCGAAACCCCCGGCTGGAAGGACAAGACCAAGCAAATCATCCACGACTTCCTCGTGAAGCAAAAGCTCATCTCCGCACCATGATGTACGCTCGATTTCTCCTTCTCGCCGTCGGCTTCCTGAGTCTTTCTGCGCAAGCTCGCGACCTCCCCGCCGTCAACAAGGAAGCCCTCGAAGCCAGCATCGCCCAAGCTACCCCAGGTGACACCATCATCCTCACCGACGGTGTCTGGAAGGACGTCAAAATCACCTTCCGCGCTCAAGGCACCGCCGAGCACCCCATCACCCTCCGCGCGCAGACCCCCGGCAAAGCCATCCTCAGCGGCCAATCCCAGATCCTCATCGCCGGCTCCCACCTCGTCGTCGACGGCCTCCTCTTCAAGGACGGCTCCCTCGCGTCCAGCGCCGCCATTTCCTTCCGCGGCAAGACCGACGAATTCGCCACCGATTGCCGCGTTACCAATACCGCCATCATCGACTACAACCCCCCGCTCGAAGAAGGTAAATCTTCCGTCTGGGTCTCCCTCTACGGTTCACGCAATCGCGTCGACCACTGCCTCTTCAAGGGCAAAAACAACGAGAGCCCACTTATGATCGTCTGGCTCAATGGCGGCGAGCCCAACCAGCACCGCATCGATTCCAATTTCTTCCGCGACCGCACCTTCAATGGCAAAAACGGCGGCGAGACTATCCGCGTTGGCGACAGCAAGACGTCTCTGCAAGTCTCCCGCACCCTGGTGGAAAACAACCTCTTCGAGAGCTGCGACGGCGAGGTCGAAATCATCTCCAACAAAAGCTGCGAGAACGTCTATCGCAACAACACCTTCCGCGGCAACGCCGGCACCCTCACCCTCCGCCACGGCAACCGCTGCCTCGTCGAGGGCAACTACTTCCTCGGCGCGGGCAAGGCCAGTTCCGGCGGCGTCCGCATCATCGGCGAGGAACATCGCGTGCTGAATAACTACTTCGCCGATCTCACGGGTGACGGCTTCTACTCCGCCATCGGCTTCATGGCCGGCATTCCGAATAGCCAGCCCTTCGAGTACGTCCAGATAAAGAAAGCCGTCGTCGCTTTCAACACCGTGGTCAATTGCCGCAGCACCCTCCTCTTCGGTATCGGCTTCGGCTCTCGCAATCGTATTCTCCCCGCTGAGGATTGCACCATCGCCAACAACATCCTCGTCGGCCAATCCGCCCCCCTTATCTCCTTTCTCGTCCAGCCTACCCAGCCAACCTGGGAGGGCAACATCGCCTTCGGCGCTGCACCTGGCCTCACTTCCCCCGGCCTCCGCGAGGAAAATCCCAAGCTCGTCTTGGGCGCGGATGGCCTCTGGCAGCTCGCCAAGGATAGCCCCGCCCTCGGCCAGGCCACCGGCCACTTCCCCGAGATCACCAGCCGCAACCCCGGCGCCACCCTCAAGGCTCCTCCTCTTACTTCAAAGGATGCCGGACCTTCCTGGGAGTCGCTTTAGGCGATTTTGCCAACTCGATAGCAACATCTATCCGCATGAAATCAGCGCTCGCCCTTCTTTTGCTCGCCGCGAGTTTGGTCCGGGCCCTTGCCTTGAATCCCGCCCTGCCACCCTCGGGAAATTTCGATCTCACCCGCTGGTATCTCGGCCTCCCGGTCGATGAGGCCGGCCAGGTCGGCCTGGCCCAGCTCGCCGCCAAGATCAACACGCTGGACCTCTGTAGTAGCGACTACTACACCCGCGCTCCCTACCTTCTCACCTACGCCCCCTACTTCTTCACCGGTACCGACGGCGCAATGGTTTTCGCCGTTCCCTACAATGGTGCCGCGGGCGGCGAGACCCACAGCCCGCGTTGCGAACTCCGCGAAACCTATCCCGACGGGAAGCTCTTCAACTGGACCCCGCTCTCCAACGGCGGTACCCACATTCTCGATGCCACCTGCGTGGTGAACCTGGTGGGCAAAGGCAAGGTGGGCATCGGCCAGATCCACGCCAAGGTGCCCGACCTCCCCACCATCCTGCTCCGCTACGACAATACCAAGGCCTCTCCCGGCATCTACGTCAGCATCAAAAAATTCCCCACCGACCCCGAGGCGCAGGATGTCCTCACCTTTGCCGGTGTTCCTCTCGGCACCCCCATCACCTACCAGCTCAAGATGGTCGCCACCGAAAAAAGCCTCATTTTCTCCTGCACCGTCAACGGCGTCACCCAGCAGATCGATATGTATGCCCATACGCCCGATTGGCTCCAGATCACCCACTACTTCAAGGCCGGGAACTACTACACCGTCCCCGAAAAAGGCGTCACCTCCCGGGTCTCCTTTCTTAAGCTCGCCGCCTCGCATCCGGCCGTAAAATGACCCCCAATTTAATAATCATTAAGATTTTTCTTGCCCTCAATGTAATAACTATTAAATCTATAACCATGAACCTCCGCCCCTCAGGTATTTCCCTCGCCGCGTTCGCCTGCCTCGCCTTGGCAGCCGCTTCTTCTGTCCAGGCTCAAACGTGGAACAATACGGGTACAAACTGGAGTTCCGCCACCAGCTGGACGGCAAATAACGTGCCTGATACCAACACCGAAAAGGCCGTCTTTGGTTCATTCGGCGCGGCGCCGCTCAACCCCAATGTGGACGCCAACTACACCATCCAGGGGATCACCTTCAATAGCACCGCCTACAACTACACCTTCGGCGGCACCGGCACCCTGATCATCGATGCCAATACCAATTCGGTGACCAATACCATTCAGCTCAACGGTAATCAGACCTTCAACGTCAATGTAACCGCCACTAATTCCGCCGGTGCCAATGGCCAGCGCTGGGTCATTGGCACCACCGGCGGCACCATGAATTTCGCTGCCGGCACCACCCTGAACGTCACCACCGCGGCTTTGACCATTCAGGCAACCGGTGGAGCCACCGGTGTGTTTAACTTCTATGGCCTCGTCAATGCCGGATCCTTCGGAGTGACCCACCAGGGCGGTGGCACTGCTGTTTATTTCCGTTCCACCTCTCAGCTCAATGGAACCTATACGAATAGCCTCGGCGACACCTTCTTCGAGACCGGCAACCTCGGCGCCAGCCAGCTCAGCATGATTGGCTCGCTCGCCGGCGATGCCTCCTTCTACATCTCCAACAGCGGCGTCAGCATCAGCAACAACATCCGCATCGGCAACACGAACCTCACGGCCAACAACCGCACCGTGGGTGTGGATATCACCGGCAGCGGCACCGGTACCTGGTCTGGCACCGTCGATGTCGCGCAGAATTCCGGCATCGCGCCCGCCCGCACCGTCAAGCTTACCGCCGGCGCCAGCGACCGGGCCAACTTCACCGGCCGCATCATCAGCACCAGCACGACCACTCTCGGCGTGCAGATCGGTGGCGGCGGCACAGTCTCCTTCTCCAACACGGGCAACTCCTACAACGTTGCCACCACTGTCGTGGCCGGCACGCTCCTCCTCGCCAGCAACGGCAGCGCTGGCTCCGCGACCGGCGGCAGCGATCTCACCGTGAATGGCACCCTCGGCGGTGCCGGCCGCATCGCCCCCACCGGCACCAACAATGTCTCAGTGGCTTCCGGCGGCGCGGTTGCTCCGGGCGATGGCGGCATCGGCGCCTTGGAGATCAACCTTGGCAGCACCACCGGTTCCGCCAGCTTCCTCTCCGGCGCCACTTTCACTTTCGATCTCAACGCTCCCGGCACCAGCGACGTCCTTTCCTTCACCGGACTCAACGCTTCGGGCGGTGAGATAGCCTTCAACGGCAACACGGTGAATTTCAACAATCTCGGCGGGCTCGCCGCCGGCACCTATACGCTCTTCACTTTCGACGCGGCCACCGACTACACCGGCACACTGGTCGTCGGCTCCGGTCTCGGGGGGCTCAGCGGCAGCTTTGTTTACAATTCCAATAGCATCCAGTTGAGCGTGGTTCCCGAGCCGTCGACCGCCGCGCTCGCCGTTGGCTCGCTGATCGGGCTCTTCTGGCTGCGGCGCAAGAAGAGCCGGGTTCTTTCGCTGTAAGTTCTTTATAATTATTATTTTGGTGTCGCGACGGTTTGTGACGTGATTCGGGGCTTTGGCGGCTCTGAATGGGGAAGGATAAATCTTGCAATCGGTATAATATTTATTATATTTTTTATCCGAAAGGCCCCCCACTATGCCCAACTACACCACCCCTCCGTCGTTTTCCCGGTCGCTTGGCTCCATTATCCGTCCCCGGCCATGGTTTGCGCTGGCCGCCTTTACCCTCGCCGGCTTGGCGGTTTCCGCCCATGCCACCACCTACACTTACACTCTCTCTTCCGGCACCTCGGGCAATTGGAGCACCACCACAAACTGGAACCCAAACGGCACTCCCAACGCCGCGGGTGACCTCGTGCAGAAGTCGGCCTCCAGTTCATGGACTGTTCTTCAGGACGTCGCCGCTGGCGTCACCGTGGGCGGAATTTCCACCACCAACGGCACTTTCACAGTGCAAACCGATAACATCATTACGCTGAACAACAGCGGCTCAGGTGTGACGCTGGGCAATTTCGCGACGACCGGCACCACTGCCCTGCTTACCGTCGGCTTTCAGAGCGGTACCGCCGCGGGCAGCCTCTCCCTGGCGGATAATCTGACCATCCTAAACACTTTCGCCGGCAACCAGGGCGCCAGCGGGTCGATGAAGATAAACTCCGTCATCAACGGCACCGGCAACGTTACCATCAGCAACGTGCTCAATACCGTTAACACCGGGCAGATCCGCATCGAGGCCGCGAATACTTTCACCGGCACCGTCTCGCTCGTGAAAGGCGGCGTCACCTTTACCAAAAACACTGCTTTCGGAAATGCGGCCAATACCGTTTTCCTCGGCAGCGCCGGTCAGAGCACCACCGTGGTTTCTTCGGCTGCGCTCGGGGGTTCCTTTGCGGGCAGTGGCGCGGTGGGCAACAACATCGTGGTCGCGGCCACGTCCGGCACCACGGTTCTGGGTACCCTTAGTGCGGGTACCACTCAATTTACCAATTTCGCCGGAACCGTCACCCTCAACGGTGATTTGACCACGACCAGCGATCAGACCACGAGCGCCGTGGGCCTCTTTTTCTCCAATGTGATTTCCGGTACGGGCGGCATCACCGTGCGTGGCACCGGCATCACCAATCTCACCGGCACAAATACCTACACCGGCGATACCCGCATCTCCTCGGGTTCCCTAGCCTTGGGTTCGGGTACGCCCACCAGCGGGGCCTCCACCACGCTCGCCCTGCAAAACAGCACGCTGGATCTCAATGCCTCCGACTCGGGTGCTCTCATCTTCGGCACGGCCACCAACACCCTGGTCGTCAATGCCACTTTCGGCGGCCTCAAGGGCTCCCGCAATCTGGCCCTCGTCAATGCCAACACCACCACGCCCGGCGCGGTCACTCTTAGCATCGGCAACAACAATGCCAGCACCACCTACTCCGGCGTCATGAGCGGCGCGGGTGGCATCCGCAAGATCGGCAGCGGTATCCTCACCCTCTCCGGGTCGAATACCTTTTCCGGCTCCACCGTCATCAACGCCGGCACGCTCCTTGTGAATGGCTCCATCAACAACAGTGCCGTTTCCGTCAACAGCGGCGGCACCCTGGGCGGTACCGGTCGCATCGCCTCGAGCGGAGCCAACGGCCTCGCCGCCAATTCCGGCAGCGTCATCGCTCCCGGCGACGGCGGCATCGGCACTCTCGAGGTCAATCTCGGCAGCACCACCGGCGCCGCCAGCTTCCTCAGTGGCTCCGCCTTCACCTTCGACCTCAACGCCCCCGGCACCAGCGACGTCCTCTCCTTCACCGGCATCACCGCTTCCAGCAGTGACGTCGCCTTCAATGGCAACACGGTGAATTTCAACAATCTCGGCGGCCTCGCCGCCGGCACCTACACCCTCTTCACCTTCGACGCCGCCAACGGCTACACCGGCACCCTCAACGTCGGCACCGGCCTCGGCGTCTTCAGCGGCAGCTTTACCTACAACAGCAACAGCATCCAACTCACCGTCGTCCCCGAGCCCGGTACCTGCGCTCTCTTTGCCATTGGCGGCCTCGTTCTCCTCACTCTCCGCCGCCGCGCCACCCGCTAGCTCCCGCACCGTCAGGCGCGCATTTCTCTACTTCCGCCCGATTTCCGATCTCCCCTGCTACGGCTGAAACGTCTTCGTCCGCCCCATCATCGGGTCGATCTGGAGCGTCAGGTAATTCTTCGGCAATCCATTACTCACCTTCGGATCATTCTGCGAGACGATCGTCAAAAACCACTGTGCGTCCATTGGCAGATCCGTCCCCCCGTCGGGCTTGAAATGAAATGCCCGATACTTGTAGTTCGCGCCTACATCTGGCAGCGGAAAACCCGCCGCCGCCCCGCTCTGCTCCGGCAGATTCGTGTCATTCATTAGCGAACTTGTCGCCACCGTATCCGAGATGATCACGGGCGCGGTTAACTTCACCATCCGTCCCACCGCGTTTGTGCTCGCGTCGTCCACCAAAAAGGCCTGCATCGCGCGATACACTGCAGGCGTCGCCGTCGCCGCATCCTTGTAGTCCGGCAATTTGTACAGCCGCACCTCCACCGGCCGGTTTTGCGATACCGCCGTCTGTCGCGCCAGTTCGAGTGCCCCGGCAAAGGCCTGTCCGCTGCCGCTCAGGGACGACGCCTTTCCGATCGAATTAAAAGCGGGGATCGAGAGCGCCGCCAGAATGATGATGATCGCGATGACGACCAGCAGTTCCAACAACGTAAAGCCGCGACGTGTGCTCATGGGGTAAACTTCTTCGTACTTACTACCCGAAATCGGTAGTATTTGTCGAGGTCGCTCGCCGGGTCGGTAAAGGTCGCCGTGTTTGCAAAGTCCGGCAGCCCCGGCTCGTTCGGATCCACATACCGCTCCACGATGGTCGCTCCCCGGTACTCGCCGGTCACCTTGTCGCCCTTGGCCGTATCAAACTCCGCGGGGGCCGAGTTCACCCGCGTCGTTGGCCTTTGCAGCGATTGCACCCGGCAATGGATCGTAAACGTATTCGATTTGGTCGTCAGCCGCGGATAGATCGTCGCATAGGGCCGCTCCCGGCTGTTGTCTCCCGTCAGCGGATACGCATTCCAAAACGCCGCCATCCCCGCGTAGGTCTGCCCATCCGGCACCAGGTGAATGTCGCAGATCTCACTCGCCGAGCGGAAGATGTCATTGCTCGCAAATTTCTGCTGAAACCCCTTCAGCGTCTCATTCATTGCGCTCGTCGTCCCCAGATTCATCCGCAGGTCGGCCGGTGTGGGATTCACCGGCGGGTTGCTGTTGTCCTTGTACCCCGCCGCCACACTCGCCGGCACCGCCAGCGTCCGCTCCGACTTCAGCACCGCGCGTATCCCCGTGTCCCGATTGATGTAGGTGAAGGGCTGGATCTGGTAGTTCATGTTGATCCGCCCCGCCGTGGAAAGCGGCTCGCTGATCGCATACGGCTCCACCACCGGCATGTGAAAGAAGTCCAGCAGCAGATGGTCCTTCGGTGCCGCCAGCCCGGGATGATTGGTGGGAGCCGGACGAAACTGCAACGTTTGCCATGGCAGGTTCCGCTTCACTCCCGTCGGCAGCGACCCAAACATCACAGGGGAGGGGATCTGCCGGTTGGGCGAGAAAAACGTGTAGCTGTAGGTCACCCGATAGTTGCTCGGATTGAAGTACGGCGGATCCGTCGCGCTCTCGCGCCAGAGCGAACCGTCATCGGGTTTGTTGATCAGCGGCCCGTCCTTGCAATCGCCCACGCCATTGTCCCAGTCGCCCGGCGTATCCGCGCCCGTGATCTCGTCGGCTTTCCCCAGTGCCACCCCGTTGTATCCCGGCAGATCCATGTCCCCCGTGCTGATCCGCAGACCGCTGCCCGAGCCATTCACAATCGACGCGCCGGACATTTTGATCAGGTTAATGTTCCGCGCCACCTGATCGTACCGATAATACTGCGCATCCTTGGCCAATCGCCCGCGCGAGGCGCCGTAAAAGGGAAAACCGCAATCATTGAGCGAGTGCGCCATCGGCTCATCCTGGCTCGCATAGCCCGGCGCTGCCGCAAAGAGATCCGGCGCGGTGATCGTATTGCGCCCCGCCACCATGCGAAAATCCCCGTCCGCCACCATGCTCCGCACCGTGTCCCACTGCGTCACCCAGCAAACCTTGATCTCGCTCGCCGCATCGCCCGATCCGAAATACTTAAACGCCCAGGGTTCAGGTTGTCTGCGGGAATCGCCGGCACTGCCGCGGTCGGCGCCACCGGGGTCGCGCGGTCCTTCGCGCTGTTTTCGCCGGAGAAAGCCCTCATGTTCAACCCAAGCGACGATGCGTCCGGGCACAGCCGCGGCACCGGGAACGTTCCGGCCGGGAACCTCATCTGCACACTCTGCACCAGCGTTCCCGAGCTGTTCAGCACTTCCACCGTTACGTCTCCGCCCGAAAAATAAAAATGCGTCGGCGTATGGCTCGTCATCTTGGGATCCGACGTCGACCCGGCAAACGACGGCAGGATTTTCGCCGCGCTGAACCCTCCGGGATTCGTCGTTGTCGTCAAATTGTGGTGAAACATGCGGATGCCCTTCGACGCTCCGAAGAGCCTCGTCAGTGTTACCCCCGAAGTTTGCGCGACCTTGTATGCTGTCGGGTTCGCCGGAAATCCCATGTTCGACGACGCCATCCCGGTCGCCGCGTCGGTGATCGGCAGATTCGTCGCCGGATCAAGCCCCACCCAGGTCAGTTGATCCAGCCCCTTCAAGCGGATTTGAAAATTGCTGAAATCCGACGCATACCCGCCCGCCACCGTGTACATCTCCGGCACGAACACCGCCCGCACCAGGATCTGGTTGGGATTCGGCACCGTCGCTCCGCCGCTCGGCGGAAAAAGGTTCGGCGCGGTTGTCGGGTCCGCCGTCGCGTAAAAGAGGAACGCGCCTTCTGTCACAGTCGGAAACCTCCCGAATCCCCGCGTGTCGCTCACCGTGTCTGCAATGGGCACGGCTTGTCCGCTTCCGGCCACCCCCTTGGTTTCGCTCACCACCTGCGGCGTGAATGGCACAAACCCCGCCTGGTTGTTGTTGATGTCGATCAGGTTCGTGCTCCGGATGTAGTCGAAGATCTCTGTCAGAATCTGGTCCCGTTCGTCCGTCCCATACTTGGTCGCAAAATTTCCGCCGAAACCCGGTATCGCCGTCGAGGTCAGCTTCTTCAGGTAGTCGATCAAAGCACGATTGCGGCCCACTCCGGTCGCCGCCGCGCTCACCGGCAGATCTTCCGTCGCGCTGTCTGCATTCTGCCGCTGAAAGTAATACGCCTTCCCGCCGATTGTTTCGCAGAAGGCAATCAGCCGATCAAAGATCGTGCGATGATTTCCATCGTCCCGCGCATCCACCGGCCAGATGCATACCCGCGGCTTGTTGAAGAGATTCACATCCGGCGCCCGGCTGTTCGCCGTCAGGAAAAACTTTGTCTGCTCCAGCGTGTCCGGGTCGATCGGAATGGCGCTGTCCGTCAGCGAAACCCGCGTCGGGCGAAATTCCAGTTCGTCGATCGTCGCATACAGGCGGTCACTGTCCACCGCCACCGGCGTGGCGGTCAGCGTGCTCACTGTGGCGCTTTGCGACCCGCCTCCCGCAACCCTTGGTGTCAGTGTGTAGTACGGCAGCATCTTCGCGTAGTCCGTTCCCGAGGTCACATTGAGCGTGTTGGAAAATCCTCCAAAGACCGCGCTCAGCGAGGTCGTGGCCGGATGCCCGGGATACCGCTGATACTCGTGATTCGCCGGCTGCTTGTCCGCCAGGTTCATTTTCTCGTACGTCGAGAAAACCTTCGGCGTATCCCAGAAGCTGCCCTCCGAAGCTGTGTTGATGTTCACCTTGCAGCTCTCGTCATC
>FTBM01000076.1_pt1 | contig 18591 bp, 15 predicted proteins | sample 1639361 | NCBI WGS metagenome assembly FTBM01 (sample SAMEA3914864, study PRJEB12502) | metagenome | biome: forest; material: soil | place: USA | collected 2012-03-12 | depth 0.3 m | reverse complement strand
CTCGAGAATATAGGCGGTGTCCCACCAGGTCTTGGTGCCACCTTGCCAGGGCGGGGCGTCGGGGAAATTGGTGCCACCGGCGACGATGAGTGCGCCATGGCTGACGCCGACGAAGGCTCCGGCGACGCCGGGTTGGATCGACTGGCCGGGGGCGGGTGGGAGCGGGGGAAGGGTGCTCCAATGGAAGGATGGATTGGTCATAATATTAGCCTGGGGATTAGCCTTGGGGGGTGTGGAGGCGGCGGTACCAGCCGGGGGTGCGCTTAGTATAAGAGGCGAAGGAGCGATGGAAGGCGACGGCGTCGGAGAAGCCGAGCTGGGCGGCGATCTGCTTGACGGGGAGGCGGGTCTCGCGGAGGAGGCGCTTGGCTTCGTTGAGTTTTAACTGGCGAAAGTATTGGCCGGGAGTGAGTCCGAGGTGTTTCTCGAAGAGAGCCCGAAAATGGCTGGGGGAGTAACCTGCGCGAGTGGCGAGGGCGGCGATGGAGAGCTCGTCGACATGGGAGGCGGCCCAGCCGAGGACCTCCTGGAGGGGCTCGGGCAGGGAGCGGGCGCGCCGGGGGCTGGATTTGAGACCGGGAAGGATGAAGCCGAGGATGAGCTGGAGTTGGGCGGTGCGGAGGGTTTCGGTAAAGGGGCCGGGAGGCTCGGAGGCGAGAGCGATGGCACGCATGATATCGCGGTCGAGGCCGGGGTGGTCGGCGGCGTGAAAGGGGAGCGCGCCGCGGGTGCGGCCCTCGAGTTTGGAGAGGATGGGATCGGTGCAGCCCTCGAGGGTGAAATGCTGCACGGAGGCGCGGGCGGAGGGCGTGGTGGCTTCGCCCTCGAAGGGGGTGTGGCAGAAGATGAGGAGGCCCTCGTCGCGGCGGATGATGGCGCTCTCGCGGCCCCAGCGGACGCGGATGGAGCCGGTGTGGACGTAGAGGATATCGAAGTGGGGCCAGACGGCGGGGCCGATGCGGTGCCGGGCGTCGAAGCGGCCGTAGCTATGGAGGAGGAAGCGGACCACGGGAGGGTTTCTATCAGTAAATCAGCAGAAATATCAATAGGAACGAATGGGAATCTCTATTTAAAGGGAAGAGAGTGGTGGGAAGTAAGCACAATAAACAGTATGATGACGATGCCCCCACCGCCGGAGAGTGTACGAACGGAACGCTCTGAAACCGTGATTGCGAAGCTGAAACGCCTGCAGGCGCTGGAGGTGGGATCGTTGCGGCTGCTGGGCGGATGGCTGCCGGGAGTGGCGCGGTGGGAGGTGAAGCATGAGATGGGGCTGCACTTGTGGCAGGATGCGCAGCATAGCCGGGAGCTAAGGACGAGGCTGTGGGAACTGCGGGTGACGAATCCGGATCGGGGACTGGATGGGACGGTGCCGGGGCTGATTCAAGGATTGGCGAGGGCGCAGGAGGATTTTGAATTTTTGAGCGGGATGTATCTGGCGCTGAAGCCGGCGATACTGGAGGCGTATCGCACGCTGGCGAGCCGGACGCATGGAGTGAACGACGCGCCGACGATCGCGATTTTGCGGCGGATAATTGCGGAGAAGGAGGCGCAGGTTGCGTGGGCGAGGGAGAGTCTGCCGGGGCTGCTGGATACGGCGGTGAAGAGGGCGCTCTCCCAGCGATGGGTGGGGCATGTGGAGGAATTGATCGCGGCGGCGGGCGGAGTGGATGGCGAAGGGGCGGTGCTGGAATTGCCGGAGCCTCCGCCGGGGTATGCGTTGAAGCTGCCTTTTGCGGGGGCGAAGAGGGATGAGAGGTTTCAACTAAGCCTGGCGGGAATGCCGATGCCGGAGCCGGAGGACCGGGAGGGGAATGTGTTGTTCCAATTCTTTAACTATGCGCAGGAGATGCAGGCGGCGGAGACGCTGGCGAGCATGCTGTGGGAGGTGGAGGGAATGGAGTGGGAATTTTATTATGATATCGCGCGGCATTGCTATGACGAGGAGCGGCACTCGGCGCTGGGCGAGGCGCGGTTGAAGGAACTGGGGCACAAGGTGACGGATTTTCCGAATTGCGTGACGAACTTTGGCTGGCGGCAGTTTCTGGATCCGCTGCGGAGGTACGCGGTGCTGACTTATGTGATCGAGGCGGACTCGTTTAAGTATAAGCAGAAGACGTATCAGGAGCATCTGCGGAATGAGGATATTCCGTCGGCGGAGGCGGTGCTGTACGACATCATGGATGAGACGCTGCATGTGCGGCTGGGGCAGAAGTGGGTGCCGCGGCTGATGGAGCGCTATGAGTATGGGGAGCCGCTGGATGCGCTGGTGGCGGAGTGCCGGGAGATCCTGCTGGCGAATTCGGTGTCACCGGCGCAGCTGGCGTCGGCCAATGAGGCCGATGGAGGTCGGAAATCGGAAATCGGAGGTCGGAAGTAAAGGAGCGCGCGCCCGAGGGACGCGGTCGCAGTCGGCGGGAAAGATTGACGCTGGGACGTGGCTTCCAGATGCTGGGAGAGTATGAATCCTCCTCCCGTTCCTCCGCCGCGGCCGCCAGCTTTGCAAGGGCGGCGGTTCGATACGACGCTGGTGGTGGTGGGGAGTCTTTTTATCCTGGGCTGGGTGGGGGTGCATGTGTTGTGGGGGGCGCTGTCGGGGATGGCGAATTTGATGGCGAATGATTCGGGGCGGGCGTCGAGCAATGCGCAGATGGCGTTGATTTTGACGTTTCTGGCGGGGGTGATCGTGGCTGGGGCGGCGGGGATCCCGGCAGGGCTGGCGATTTTTTGGCGGGGAAAACGGCTGATGTTGCTGGGGCTTTTTGTGGTTTTGTTTTTGGCCGGTGCGGCGTGCGAGTGGATGGCGTGGAGCCATTTTTTTGCTTCGATGGAGCATTGACGGGCTGAGAGAAAAGGGGCGTTTTTTGACTTGGCTGGTGGCGGGAAGTCTAGTAATCAAACATGTGATGTTGAAGAAACCCCCGCTTTGGAGTCAAACTCGCAACGCCGGATTTACCCTGGTGGAGTTGCTGGTGACGATTGGGATTGTCGCAATATTGGTCGCGCTGGTGGTGGCGGTGGCGCGGCCGCAGTTGGAAGCGGCGAAGGCGACGAAGTGCGTGGGGAATCTGCGGCAGATCGGGGTGGAGTTTCAGGGGTACCTGGCGAACAATAATAATGTGCTGCCGCAGCGGTACTATGGGTTGGTGAATGGGAAGAGGTGGGGATACACGGACCTGGTGATGGAGTACGGGGGGAATGACGGGAGGATCTTCAAGTGCCCGAGCCAGCCGAATAATGATTACCCGGAGGAGCCGAGCTATGGGATGAATTGGTATTATGATAACGTGCCGCTGAGCGTGGTGAGTGCACCGTCGCGGACGATCATGCTGGCGGAGACGCTGGGGCCGACGGGGACGGGGTCGCGCCGGGCGGATCGCGATGGGGTGACACCCGGAGAGTTGGATATGGAGCGTCACAGCGGCAAGGCGAACTATTTGTTTTTTGACGGACATGTGGAACGGCTGGAGTGGGACAGCACGGTAGAGCCCGTGGATATGTGGGGCGCGGATGCGGGGAATCACCAGCCGACGGGAGAAGGATGAGACTGGGTTGGCTGGGGTTGGTTTGCGGGCTGGCGTGGCCGGGAGCGGCGTGGGCTGGGTTGAAGATGCCGGCGCTGTTTAGCGATCATATGGTGATGCAGGCGGGACAGGCGACGCCGGTGTGGGGCGAGGCGGAGGCGGGCGAGGTGATCACGGTGACGCTGGTGGATGAGAAAGGGGTGGCGCAGGGCTCGGCGAGCGGGGCGGCGGATGAGAAGGGGGCGTGGAGGGTGAAGTTGCCGGTGCTCACGGCGGGCGTGGCGGGACGATTGCTGGTGGAGGAGGCGAAGAGCGGGAAGAAGGAAATCGCGGATGTGGTGGTGGGCGAGGTGTGGCTGGGCGGGGGGCAGAGCAATATGTCCTACCGGGTCGGATCGACGGGAGTGGCGGCGGAGACGCTGGTGGAGGCGAGCGAGGAAGCCAAGGTGGCGCAGGGTGCGATACGGTATTTCATGACGGATACGGCGGACACGGACGAGCCGCAGCGGGATGTGCCGGGGAAGTGGGTGGTGGCGGCGCCGGAGAATGTGAAGAAGTGCTCGGCGGTGGCGTGGTACTTCGGCGTGGCGCTGCACGAGAAGCTAAAGGTGCCGGTGGGGTTGATCGTATCGGCCTACGCGGGGACGCCGGTGGAGGCTTGGATGCCGAAGGAGGCACTGGATGGGACGTCGGTGGCGACGGCTTTGAGGAAGCGGCATGAGGCGGCGATGGCCAAGGTATTGAACCAGGCGGGGACCAAGCCGGGCGCAGGGGGAGACGATGAGGTGGCGGCGGGAGCGCAGGGAGGAACGCTAAGGGATGCGTTGCTGAAACGGGAGCCGAACCGGTTGTACAATGGGATGGTGGCGGGGCTGGGAGACTACGCAATCAAGGGCGTGATCTGGTTTCAGGCGGATGGGAATATCGCGGTGCCGGAGGAGTATGGGGAGTTGATCCAGGCGTTGATCAAAGCGTGGCGGAAGCAGTGGGGGACGGAGCTGCCTTTTTATTATGTGGAGATGAATGACATGCATGAGCCGCAGTCGGCAGCGTGGGAACCGAAGCGGGAGGCGATGGCGCGGATTCGCGAACAGCAGGGCGCGGCGTTGAAATTGCCGAAGACGGCGGTGGTGGCGGCGATTGATTTGGGAAAGGTGAATAATCCGACAGCGAATGCGCATTTTCCGGTGAAGAAGCCGGTAGGGGATCGTTTGGCGAATGTGGCTTTTAAGGAAGTGTACGGGATTCCGATGGGGGAGATTTATAGTCCGGAGTATACGGGCTATGTGGTGGAGGGGGACAAGGTGCGGCTGCATTTTGCGCACGCGGAAGGATTGCGCGCGGTGGGGGAGGGTGAGGTGAAGGGGTTTATTTTACAGAACGAGAAAGGCGCGTGGGTGTGGGCGGAGGGGAAGATCGAGGGGACGGATATCGTGGTGTGGAGCGCGGAGGCGCCGAAGCCACGGGATGTGCGCTATGCGTGGGCGAGCAATCCGGTGACGTCGATCGAGAATGGGGCGGGGTTGCCGCTAAGGCCGTTCCGCGCGACGCTCGAGGGGGACGGTAGGTGAGGGCGGTGCCTTCGTAATTTTTATTTTGGTGAGAGGGACTTCGAGGAGGAGTTTCGTGGGGAGCTGTTTTTCATAAGGCTCGAGAGAGTTTCCCAGAAAGTCTCTGACGCGAACGCGGAGTGAGTAGGATTCGACCTGGCTGATCGGAATGGCCCAGGCATTTCCGCCGATGATGAGGGCGTAGTCGTGGTTGGTATATTCTACGATAGATACACCTCCCCGAGACGAAATGAGCCAGTCGAAGCGTGACCCGAAGGGGAGGTGGAAAACCTCGGGATTTGACTGGATGCTTATCATGCGTGGTCCTTGGGCGGCTGGCTTTCCGGAGGGAGCAAGAAGCTCAGCTTCAATTTCGGTGGTATTGGCTATCCAAGTGAGGCCTCCATCGTGGAGGTTTTCCAAGTGGAGGTAAACATGGAGAACGTGCGAGTACTGATGAGGAGCTTCTTTATTTTCGGTGGAAAAAGTTAGCGAGGCTTTGACAAATTTTGAAAGGGCGGGCACCTCGGCGCGGGCGAGAATGGGGAGAAGGCAAAGGAGGAGCAGGAGCGGACGCATGGCGTTTTAGAAAGAGAAGGTAAGCGCGACGCCGGCCCAGGTGGTGTTGCGGCGGGTGCCGGGGAGTGACAGCCAGGTGTGGCTGTAGGAGAGGTAGGGGGCGAGTTCCAGGCTGGAGGTGAGGGCGATGGGGAGGGTGAGGCCCAGCTCGAAGTGGTCGGCGCCGGTGAGGGGCTGGGTGGTGTCGTTGGCGGATTCGGTGGAATTGTAGGCGAAGCTGAAGCCGGCGGAGGCGTAGGGGGCGGCTTTGATGATATCGTGGTAGAGGGGGATCTCGGCATCGAGGCGGGCTTCGAGGTAGCCGGTATTAGGTTTGATGTAGCCGCCGTGATCGGGCGAAGGGCCGAGGGTGTAGGCGTAGGTGAGGCCGGGTGTGAGGGTGACGGGGCCAAGGGCGATGGCATAGGTGGCGGAGGCCTGGAGTTCGTTGGAATAGAGGCCGCCGGGTTCGGAGAGGACGGTGTAGAGGTAGTAGCCAGCGGTGAGGGAGAGGTGGCCGATGGTGCGCGTGTAAGCGAGGGAGGCGTCAATCTCCTTGTAATTCGACTCGGTGAGGCCGAAGGCGGACCAGGAGGCGAGAGTGAGGGAGTCGTTGGCAGTGGGTGACCACGAGAGGGTGAGGGCGGTCCAGGAGATGCTGGAACCATAACCATTGGGGCCGGGGAGTTGGTTGACGCCGCGGAACATGTAGAGGGAATCCCAGCCGGTGGCGAGGGAGCCGGAGAAGGGAGAGGAGGCTTCCGCCGAGGCGGCGGGGGCCTTGGAGTCGCCGGCGTGGAGGGGGGTGAGGGCGACGAGAAAAAGGAGAAAACCGGAGGCCGGAAGCCAGAGATTCTGGATGATGGCGCGCAGCATGGAACAAAGGTCAGGCTTTGTTTTTACGCTCGGAGGCCTGGGTGAGGGTTTGGGCGACCTGGGAGACGTTGATGGGTTTTTTAAGGTGGCCGTTCATGCCGGCGGCGGCGGATTGGTTGCTATCGGCGAGGAGAATGTCGGCGGTGACGGCGATGATGACGCAGGGGCGTCGCCCGGATTCGGCTTCGGCCTGGCGAATGGCGCGGGTGGCTTCGAGCCCGTCCATGCCAGGCATGTGGATATCCATGAAGATGATGTCGGGAGAGAGCTGCCGGAAAAGTTCGATCGCCTCGAGACCGCTGTGAGCGACGTGGGAACTGCGGCCAAGGCGGCGCAGGATGGCCTGGAAGAGGCGGGCGTTGACGGAGTTGTCGTCGACGACAAGGACGGTGAGGTCGTCGGGCTGGGGAGTGAGGGCAAAGGGATTGGGCCGGACGGGCTCGATGGCGGGGCCTGAGGCGGTCGCGGGCAGGGTAACGACGAAGATGGCCCCAGTGGGGTGCCCGCGATGGTAGCTGATGTCGCCACCCATGAGGCGGCAGAGACGGCGGCAAATGGCGAGGCCCAAACCGGTGCCACCGTAGCGGCGGTGGGTGGTGGAATCGACCTGGCTGAAGGCCTCGAAGAGGTTGTGCTCGTCCTCGGGGGGGATGCCAATGCCTTCATCCTCGACGGTGAGGCGCAAGGTGGGTGAACCGAAGCGGGTGACCGACTGGAGGGAAGCGGAAAGGCGGATGCTGCCGCCCTCGGTGAACTTCACGGCGTTGGAAAGGAGGTTGCCGATGACCTGACGGACGCGCAAATCATCGAGGAGAAGAGACTCCGGCACGGCGGGATCGACGGTGGAAAAAAGGACGTTCTTTCGAGAGGCCGCCTGGTTTTGGTAGGTGGCGACCACCTCCTCGATGAGGCGGTGCAGGGCGGTGGGGCGGGGAACAATGGCGAGCTTGCCGGCCTCGATCTTGGAATAGTCGAGGATGTCGTCGAGGATGCGCTGGAGGGCGTGGCTGTTGCGCGAGATGATGCCGAGATTGTCCTGAAGCTGATCGGAGGGATCGTGACAGAGGAGGTCGGCGTAGCCGATGATGGCATTGAGCGGGGTGCGGATCTCGTGGCTGATCATGGCGAGAAAGGCGCTCTTGGCCCGATCGGCGGCTTCGGCCTTGCCGGCGAGAAACTCGGCGTGATCCCGCGCGGCCTGGAGTTCATCGCGCTCGACGATGCGGCGCTGGAGGTCGGCGCGGCGACGGTGCATCTCACGGAGAGAGAGGCCGAAGAAGGCGGCAAAACTCAGGGAAACGATGATAAAGGTAGTGCGGATACTGTCGGCCAACCGGCGGCTGGTGGGGGAAGTGGTCTCCGGCAGAAGGATGCGGATAACGACAGGGCGTTGCTCCTGATTGTCCTCGCGGAAGAGAGCGAGAGCGGTGGAATCGCCGGTGTGTGGATCGCGTTCAATGGTCACGTCTGCGCTGCCAAGGTCGAGCGTGGAGATGGACAGAACAGGAGCAGAGGGCAAGGGCTGAGCGTCGACGGAGACCTGGGCGTTGGTCAGGTTTTGGATCTGGCGGAGCATCTTGGGGCCGATGTTCACGCCAAAGAGCAGGTAACCGCGGACCGGGGACTGACCGGAGGAATCCGTAACGGGACAAATGGTGATGAGATAGGCGCGGTCGCCGAGCCACTCGATGCGTCCCGAGTATTGGCCCGTTTTGACGAGGGAGGAGAAGGACTCCAGGCGAGGAAGGGATTTCAGACTCTCCGGAACGGAGGTGGGCTTGGAGTCGTCGTCGAGGGCGGCGGAGAAGAGGAGTTCGCCCTTGAGATTGTAGAGCGCGGCCAGCCTTATCGGGCTGACCGCCATGACCGGCGGAGCAAAATTGGTCTCGATGAAGGAGGGATCGCGGCTCTCGATAAACCGATAGGCGTCGTCCCACATGGCATAGCCGGTGGTGTAGTCGGCGAGGTGATGGGTATTTTGATCGAGGGCCTGAAGGACGGAGGAGACGCGCGCGAGGCTGTTTTCGCTCTGGAGTTTCTCCAAGGTGGAATTGACCCGGGCGGAGAGGTAGAGAAAGGCAAAAAAGGTGAGGGCGGCCGCCGCGACGCCGACGGCGCTCAGGACAATATCCCAGAACCGTACTCGCTTTACCGTACCTGGCATAAGCAAGGCAGCTCGGGCGAGGTGGGGGCGGTAGGTCGGGGCATGGCTGGAATGCCACTATAGGGGGTCGCACCGCCGTGGTAAATGCCTGAGTGGCAGCCAGCTGCCCAGCTGAAATAGGACTACTCGACCGCAGTGGTTTTCGCCGCGGCGGCCTGGGCAGCGGCGAGGGCGAGCTGGGCTTTTTCCTCGGCCGCTCTGCGATTGATCACAAAGGTATTATTGTCCCCATAGGTCGCCCAAGGGCCGGGAGGGACATCGGCGAAATCGACGAATTTCCAGTCGGTGATGTCGGTATCGTCCATGCCGAGAAAATCGCGGACGGCGGGAGCGACGTCGAGGCCTGCGCCATTGTTCAAGTTCGGCTTGGGCCGTTCGTTGCCGAAAACGTAGGCGGCGTGATCGGTGCGGAAGGGGCCTGCATCCTCCCACTGGGCATAGCAGACCTTGGAGCCATGGCGGATGGCGATCCAGCGGCCTTTGCAGACGGATTTGTCCGGCGAGGTGACGTCCTTGCCGTACCAGGGAATAATCTGGGCGGCCTCCGGTTTGTGGCCCTTGGAGTTCATGTCGTTGTAGGGAAGGGCGACGTAGAAGGGATTCTGACGCGGGATGAAATCGCGCGGGGTGTAGGAGGCGAGGCGGTCGGTGCGTTTTGGGGAATCGGTCCCGCCATAGTTTTCGGCCCATTTGGGATCCCAGCAACTTTTGTGATTGGGCACGGGGTTGTTGGCGGTGGGTTTTTCGCCGATCCAAAAGGTGGTGGTAACGATGGCCTCGCGCCAGGGATATTTGGGAATGGTGCCGGAGGGAGGATTGGCGATGGGCGTGGGATTGGAAGACCACGAGTCGTCCTCGAAAGAATATTGAGCAGAGCCAGGTTTCTTTTTGGTGGCGTCACCGGACTTGACGGTTTGGCCGTGAGAGGCGGCAAGGCTGGCAGCGGAAGACATGGTGATGCCGACCCAGCGGAAGAAGAACTTTCTTTTGCGATGACGTTGGACCCCGCGGGGGTGAGCGTGATGATGCCTGCTCATGCTATTACTTCGGCCATGGCGGCAGGTTTGTCTATGAAGCCAGTCCCTTAAGGGGGAGTAAGGGAAATCGGAAGTCGGAAATCGGAAATCGGAAGTAACTTGCTTTTAAGTAGTGGTTTGTACGTTATTTTGTGGCCCGTTTGGAACGCGTGGCTACGTGAGAAAATACAGGTGAGATTTTTGGGAGGAGGTGGCAAACTTTCGATCATGAGCGAGAAGGAATACCTGGTGATTTCGCGGGGGAAGTGGGACGCCAAAGCGTCCAAGGAGGAGATTCAAGGGGCGATCGATCGGTTTTATGTCTGGCTGGAGGGTCTGGTGGAGGAGGGGAAGATGAAGCGGGGCCAGCGGCTTTCGGATCGAGGGAAGACGGTGGCGCGGAAAGGGGTGGTGATGGATGGACCGTTTGGAGAGAGCAAGGAGGTGATCGGCGGCTATTGGTTTATCGTGGCGGCGAGCCTGGAGGAAGCCGCAGAGATCGCGGAGGGGAACCCTTGCGCGGAATATGGTTTGTTCTATGAAATCCGCCCGATCGAGACGGAGCGGGCGAGTGCGTTTGTGAAGACGACGGAAACGCCAAGCGAAGTCGGAAGTCGGAACTCGGAGGTCGGAAGCTAAGAGGATCGTAGTTGGTATCGGGAGCGCTGCTATTGCAAGGGAGTAGCGAGTTGCTTTTGGCCGACGGTCACATGGGCGGCGGCGAGAGACCGCGCGGAGAGAGGGGACACGACGCCGGTAATGACGAGGGCGTAGGCGGTGGGAGGCGTGGGAAATTTGGTGGCCTGGAGGGCGGCGAGGAATTGGGCGGCATTGGGGGTCCAGGAGACGTAGTCCCATTGGATGGGAATGATGACGACGCCGAGAGTATCCTGACAGACGGGGAGGCCGTTGAACTGAGCGATAAGGGTGATGGGCTGGAGGGTGTTGAGACGGGCCATGAGCTGGGCGGATTTTTGGTAAAAGAGAGCATCCTGCTCGTCGCCGCTGGTGGTGGCTTGTTGTATGAAGGCGGCCTGCCCGGTGGCGGAGGTGAGCTGGGAGAGGGCGTCGACGAGGAAGGTCTGGGTGGTGGGAGAGAAGGCGTTGTTGTTAAGGAAGGCATCGGCCTCGGGGCGGGTGACACCCATCTTGAGAAGCAGACCGAGATTGAGGAGGCGCAGATCGGCGGGGCTGTTGTTGAGGAGGAGGTCGTTGAGGCGGCCAGTCCAACTGACCGACGAGAGAGCAAGGCCGGCGGTGCCAAGACCAGCGCTGGCGGCGGCGACGCCCAAATCGGCGACGAAACCTCCGGCGAAGGCGGGCCAGGCGACCTTGTTGAGTTCCTTTTGGAAGACGGGGTTGGCGCTATACGGATCGACTCCGAGGCTGAGCGCGAGCTGGCGCTTGACCTTGGAGAAGCCGAGGAGGTTGGCGGCCGGGCCGCCCTGGGCGGCATCGGATTGGCGGCCCTCGCCGAGCTCCTTGACGGACTGGCCGGTTTGATTGAGGAACTTCCAAATACCCTGGGGAACGCCAGAGATGGTTCCGACGGGATTGGTGACGAGATCCTGCGCGGCGACCAGCGGGCTCGCGATGGCCCGCGCGGCGGAGGCCTCGAATTCCTTGGTGGCGGAAAGCTGGCGGAGGACGGCGATGGCGTTGATCTCGGCCACACGGCGCATGAGCATGTCGTTGCCGTCGGCCTGGAAGACGCCGAAATCGGAGTCGATAGTGTAGGCATTGGCTCCGGCATAAGTAGGAACGGGATCGCGGACCTGGAAGTGGGTTCCCTGAAGATAGGCGGGCTGGAGAATGGCGGCGGCGCTCAGGACCGGCGGATTTTCAAAACCGGGAGCGGGAGCGCCCGCGGGTCCGGGGAGATTTTGAGCGGAGGCGGCGAGGGTGGAGACCAGAAGCAGGGCGGCGACGAGTGGATGGTTCATGATGAGCGGGTCAAGGCAGGGAGGCTATGCGCAGGCTTAGCGCTGGGGGAAGGTTCTCGCAAAGGGTAATTTCGCGCAGTCGGCGACCGGAAGCGGGCGATGCTGGAGGAGTTTTGGGGGGAGAACGATGAAGAGGGCCGAAGAATTTGACAGGGAACGCGTTCAATTCTAGTTTCGCCGAACTCACCCGGCGGCGCATAAGGCGCTCCGGTTTGGGACCATCTTTTTGAACGTCAACTTCACAATTTCGGTTGTCTGCGAAACGCGGACTGGCGCTTGCTTTCGCCGGACGTGTGGCAAAGAAGGCCAGCCGGAAGCGGCGGCACGATGCAGTTGCGTTGCCTGATTATACCGTATGATTTCCGTTACACCCTGCACGACCGCATCCGAGCAAAAGCTGTTTGAACGCATTCCCGAAATGCTGCACGGCTCGAACCCGAACTTTGTGCCGCCATTTCCGGGCAGCGTGGCCAAGTTTCTGAAGAAGGACAGCCTCTTCAATCGACAAGACGGGACGATCACAGGATTCGTGGCGCGGCGCGATGGGAAGCCGGTGGGGCGGATCGCGGCGATCCAAAATCGCACGCATAACACATATTGGAACGACCGGATGGGGTTCTTTGGTTACTTCGCCTGTGAGGATAACGAGGAGACGGCGAAGGCGCTCTTTGCCGAGGCCGAAAAGGTGGTACGGGCCGCGGGTTGCGATGCGCTGCGGGGGCCGTACAACCCGACGATCAACGAGGAGTGTGGCCTGCTGCTGGAGGGCTCCCATGAGCCGCCGAATATCTCCATGTCGTGGAACCTGCCTTACTATGCGCGCCTGGTCGAGTCGACGGGGCAGAAGGTGACGCGAACCTTGTACGGATTCCAAATGTCCCTGCACCTCGGGATACCGGAGCGGGTGACAAAGATTGCGGATCGGCTGAAGGCGCGGTCGAAGGATGTGACGATCCGGTCGTTTGACATGAAGCGCCTGGACGAAGAGCTGAAGCTGGCGCACCGGCTGTATAATGTGACGCTGGATCGGAATTGGGGTTTTGTGCCGATCTCGCTGGAGGATCTGCTGGCCTCGGCGGAGGATCTGAAGGCGTTTGCGGATCCGGATTTTCTCATTTTTGCGGAAGTGAATGGAGTGCCGGCGGGCTTCATGCTGACGCTGCCAAATTTCAACGAGATCCTGCTGCGGATGAAGGCGGCCCCGCATTGGCTGCGGCTGCCGTGGGTGCTGTGGCTGATGAAGACGCATCATATCCGCTCGGTGCGGCAGGCGGTGCTGGGCGTGGCGCCGGAGCATCGCGACCGGGGCCTGGCCGCGCTGATGGTGCATGACATGGTGCTGCGCACGCAAAAGACGGCGGACTGGGCGGAGCTCTCGTGGATCGAGGCGAACAACACCGAAGTGATCAATCTAATCAAGCTGATGGGTGCCGAGCAGTCGCGGGTGTACGCGATTTACGAGAAGCCGCTAGGCTAAGAAGGGGGGCGGCTCCGAAGGGGAAGTCGTCATTCCCGGAGCTCAGGGATTTTGCAAGAGGCGGGCGAGGTCGTTGGCGACTTTGCCTGGGCCGACGTAAGTGCTGCCTTGATAACTATCGGATATGACATTGCCTTTGTCGTCGAGGAGAACGAGATCGGGGATGCCGGGACCGGCGTATTTGGCGAGGACGTTGCTGAGACTCGTCTTCCGGTACTCCAACGCGGGCCAGGGCATGCGGGTATCGGTCATGTAGGTAAGCATGTCGTCTTCGGAGCGATCGTTACTGTAGAAGATGATGTCGAACTTATCGTGCTGGGAGGATACGCTATTGTACCATTTAACAAGTTCGGGAGTGAAGGCGCGGCAGGGCGGGCACCAGTGGGCGGAGTAATAGACGAGGAGGTATTTTTTGGAGCCGAGTTCCGCAGCGTTGAACTCGGTGAGTTTACCGCCCTCGAGGGAAACGAGATCGCCGGCGAGACTTTTCGCGACCTGATTATTCATGGAGGAAGAAGTAGGGGAACTGGCCTTGATGGCGGCCTTAAGAGCCTGCGTGCCGGGGGAATCCGCAGTAGCGGAGGAGGCGGAGAGGGCTCGGACCTGAGAGGCGATGGTGCCGGCCCGGGTGAGGAGGTCGGTGGACGCGGCAGGGACGAGGACATCGGTGTCGTCGAGATCGATGATAATGCCCTCGGCCTTGATCTCCTTGACGGAAAGGGTGGTGCCGGAAGGGAGGCTGCGAGCGGCGGTTTTTGGCCCGGCTGGTATGTCGATGGGCGCCGTGGTAGTAACGCGATGGGGCCAGATTTTTTTATCCGCGGCCACGCTTTCCAAAGTGAGCTCCTGAGCGACGAGCGAGGAAAGCGCGCACAGAGCGAAGAGCAGAAGGCGAGGCAGTAGGCTCATGGCGGGAAGGTGCCAAATCCTTTGCAAAAGATCAATTCTTAGGTAGAGCGGAATTGCTCTTTAGCAAACGAGCCGGCGAAGAAATTGTTGCTAAAGATCGAACGCGAAGCGGAGCGCATCCTTAATTTGTGCAAAGTGGTGATCAGCAAGTACACCCAGCTTGCGCTCAAAGCGAATGGAAGGAATAGAGGCTATACCCTGGACATTTACGGTCGACGGTTGCGAGAGAAAGGGCAACTTGCCGAGATCGACCTCATAGCGAGAACCTCGCGGCTGGGTCGTAAGAGGAACCTGGATGACGAGGGCGCGGGGAGGGTCTTCATCTGCGCGGGATACGATAGCACTGGGCGGGTTTTAGCGGCCATGCCAAGATCGGCGAGCCATATCTCGCCGGGCTTAGGCTTCATCAAGCAGGTCGAGTACTTCCTGCTCGACGTCGCGGGAGCGCATCAAATCCAAGGCATCCGCGTCCGCCCAGTGAATGATGTCGGCAACCAAGCGTTCCACTTCGGCGGCTTTGGCGGGCTGCCAAGTCACGAGCTTGTTATCAAGTTCCTGAGCGATCGCTGTCATGCCAGAACAATCTAGTACAGGATTTCAATTTGCGCCAGATTTTAGCGACTGGTGGTCAGTTGCCTGAGGCAACGAGCATTATATTTAGGCCAGGTTGTGGTATTCCTGCAGGGTCTTGACCGAGTAGCCGGATTGGATGAGGGCGCGGATGGCGGCGGCGGAGGCAGTGGCGCCGCGGAGGGTCGTCATGGTCGCTACCCGGGCGGCGACGGCGGCGCTGCGGATGATGACCTCGTCCTTGCGGGGTTGCTGACCGCTGGGGGTATTGATGATGAAGTGCATCTCGCCATTCTTGATCATGTCGAGAACGTTGGGGCGGCCCTCCTGGAGCTTGAAGAGGTGCTTGATGGGCACGCCTTCCTTGGCGAGGACCTGGGCGGTGCCGCCGGTGGCGTAGATGGTGAAGCCCAACTCAGCGAATTCGCGCGCGATCGGGACCACGCCGGGCTTGTCGGAGTCCTTCACGGAGATAAAGACATTGCCTGAAGTCGGGAGCGCGGGTTGGGCGGACATCTGGGCCTTGGCGTAGGCGATGCCCATATCGGCGTCGATGCCCATGACCTCGCCGGTCGAGCGCATCTCGGGCCCGAGGGTGATGTCGTTGCCGGGGAATTTGATGAAGGGGAAGACGGCTTCTTTCACCGAGTAGTGCGTTGGGATGATCTCCTCGGTGAAGCCGAGCTCGCGGAGAGTGGCGCCGGCCATGATCTTGGCGGCGAGCTTGGCGAGGGGCTTGCCGATGGCCTTGCTGACGAAAGGCACGGTGCGGGAGGCGCGGGGATTGACCTCGATGACGTAGACTTCGTTGTCCTTCACGGCGAACTGCACGTTCATGAGGCCGCGAACCTTGAGCTCGCGGGCCATGGACTTGGTGCCCTCCTTGATCGTCTTGAGGGCCGACTCGGAAAGGGAGAAGCTGGGGATGACACAGGCGCTGTCGCCGGAGTGGATGCCGGCCTGCTCGATGTGCTCCATGACGCCGCCGATGACGCAGGTCTCGCCGTCGGCAATACAGTCGACGTCGACTTCCGTGGCGTCTTCGAGGAAGCGATCCACCAGCACGGGGCGGGCGGGGCTGGCGTCGACGGCGGTGCGGATGTAACGGCGGAGGTCGGCCTCTTCGTGGACGATCTCCATGGCGCGGCCGCCGAGGACGAACGAAGGGCGGACCAGCACGGGGTAGCCGATCTCGGCGGCGACGGCGACGGCCTCCTCTTCATTGGTTGCGGTGCTGCCCTGGGTCTGGCGCAGGCCGAGCTTGGTGAGCATGGCGGCGAAGTGCTTGCGATCTTCGGCCATCTCGATGCTGTCGGGCTGGGTGCCGATGATCTTGCAGCCGTGGTCGTGGAGACCGGCCGCGAGATTCAGTGGGGTCTGGCCGCCGAATTGCACGATGATGGCATCGGCCTTTTCGCGCTCGTAGATATTGAGCACGTCTTCCAGCGTGAGGGGCTCGAAGTAGAGCTTGTCGCTGGTGTCGTAATCGGTGGAGACAGTCTCGGGGTTGGAATTGACCATGATGGTCTCCCAGCCGAGTTCCTTCAGCGCGAAGGCGGCGTGGACGCAGCAGTAGTCGAACTCGATGCCCTGGCCGATGCGGTTGGGACCGCCGCCGAGGATCATGACCTTCTTTTTGTTGGTCTGGCGGGTTTCATCCTCATCGCCGTAGGTGGAGTAGAAATAGGGGGTGTAGGCCTCGAACTCAGCGGCGCAGGTATCGACGAGACGGTAGGTGGGAACGACGCCGGCGGCCTTGCGGGCGGCGCGGATCTCGGGCTCGGTGGTGTTGGTGAGGACGGCGAGCTGGCGATCGGAGAAGCCGAATTTCTTGGCCTTGCGGAAATCACGAATGCCCTGGTCGGCGAGGCGGGCCTCTTCGTTGACGATCTGGCGGATGTTCGCAAGGAACCAGGGATCGATGGCGGAAAGCTCGTAGATGCGTTCGTCCGTAAGGCCAAACTGCATGGCGTAGCGGATATAGAAAATGCGCTCGTGCGTGGGGATGCGGAGCTTTTGCTCGACGAAGGCGATATCGGGCGTGCCGTCGGCATTGAGCGGGGGCTTGTCCTTGCCATCGGAGCCGAGGCCAAAGCGGCCGGTCTCGAGCGAGCGGAGGGCTTTTTGGAGGGCTTCCTTGAAGGTGCGTCCGATGGCCATGGCCTCGCCGACGCTCTTCATTTGCGTGGTGAGGGTGGGGTCGGCGTGGGGGAATTTCTCGAACGTGAAGCGCGGGATCTTGACCACGCAGTAATCGATGGAGGGCTCGAAACAGGCGGAGGTCTCGCGGGTGATGTCGTTCTTGAGTTCGTCGAGGGTGTAGCCGACGGCGAGCTTGGCCGCGATCTTGGCGATGGGGAAGCCGGTGGCCTTGGACGCGAGAGCGCTGGAGCGCGAGACGCGCGGATTCATCTCGATGACGATCATGCGGCCGGTTTTCGGATCGACGGCAAACTGGATATTCGAGCCGCCCGTTTCCACGCCGATGGCGCGGATGACGGCGAAGCTCGCGTCGCGCATGGCCTGGTATTCCTTATCCGTGAGGGTCTGGATGGGGGCGACGGTGATGGAGTCGCCGGTGTGGACGCCCATGGGGTCGAGGTTCTCGATGGAACAGATGACGACGCAGTTGTCGGCGCGATCGCGGATGACCTCGACTTCGAATTCCTTCCAGCCCAGGAGAGACTCCTCGACGAGGACTTCCGTGGTGGGGGAGAGGTCGAGACCGCGGCGGCAGATTTCCTCCAGCTCTTCCTTGTTGTAGGCGATGCCGCCGCCGGCTCCGCCGAGGGTATAGGCGGGGCGGATGATGAGCGGGAATTTGCCGATCTCGTGCGCAACGGTCTTGGCCTCTTCGAGGGTGTGGGCGACGCCGGATTGGGCGACATCGAGCCCGATCTCGAGCATGATATTTTTGAAAAGCTGGCGGTCTTCACCGCGGCGGATGGCGTCGGCCTTGGCGCCGATAAGGCGAGCACCGTGGCGCTCGAGGGCGCCGTTTTCCACCAGCGCCATGGCGGCGTTAAGGGCGGTCTGGCCACCGAGGGTGGGGAGGACGGCATCGGGCTTCTCGCGCTCCAAAACCTTCTCAATCGCCTCAGGCGTAATGGGTTCGATGTAGGTGCGGTCGGCAAACTCGGGATCCGTCATGATGGTGGCGGGATTCGAGTTGATGAGGACGACTTTGTATCCTTCCTCGGCGAGGGCCTTGCAGGCCTGGACGCCGGAATAATCGAATTCGCAGCCCTGGCCGATGACAATCGGGCCGGAGCCAATGAGGAGGATTTTCTTGATCGAGGTATCTTTGGGCATGGAGAGCGGAAAGTTGGTTTACCGGATAATTTGAGCGGGGGCAAAGGGGAAGTTTTTTGGCGGCGTTCCGTCGATTTCCGGAGAGAGAACGTCATCAGTGAGGATGTTTGATTGTTGCCTCTTTTCGGCACGGACATAGACTTGGTGAGTGTCACGGTTCTTCCGATTTATTCTTCGGGTGGCTGGGGTGTTGATTTTGCTGTTCGTACTTCTAGCGGGGTTTACGATTTCCGACTACGGATTTACCTGCACGCGATGTCTTTATTACGAGCATCACGCTCAGCCACGATTTTTTGGAATTCCGCTTTGGGACTACAAGACAGGTTCGATGGACGCCAAGTATTCGGGAGTCTATCAGCAGCTTTTTGAGCGAGCCTGCGAGCATCGAATGAAAAAAGATGGCTTCGGCGACGGAAGAGGAGGATGTGGAATCACCGCAGAAGGCATCATTTTTCAATGGCGGGACAGAGCGCTGAGATCCATGTACGAGGCGTTCAATAGAACGAGCGATCGCAAATTGGCCCTGGATTCCTATGCTTTGATCGAAAAGTTATTGCCTGAAAATACTACGGTAAAATCCTACTACGACGAAAGGCACAAGGGCGTCGACGACAGCTGTCCATCGATACTGCTTTCTCTCAGCGAGAATCTCGATTTGGTTGAGACAAAGGAAGAGTGGGACGAGATTTATT
>FTBM01000043.1_pt1 | contig 18868 bp, 16 predicted proteins | sample 1639361 | NCBI WGS metagenome assembly FTBM01 (sample SAMEA3914864, study PRJEB12502) | metagenome | biome: forest; material: soil | place: USA | collected 2012-03-12 | depth 0.3 m | reverse complement strand
GGGGCGGGGCGCTCATGGGGCGGAGGGGTGGAGCGCGCGGGGGCCGGGCGGGAAGGTGTGCACTGAGGCAAGAGCTTGGGGGGATCGCGGAGGGGCATCAACAGGACTTGTGTTTCAGAAGTAGCATCGGTGATGCGCGGGGGGGCGTTCAGCTTTTAAAGAGAGTCAGTGGTTCCGTCCCGGTGCCCGGAGACGGGCGGCACAGAGTGCCGCGGCTACAGCCCGCTGGAGCGGGCGATGAGTGGAACGCCAGGGGACTGGCGTTGCTACAGCGGGGACGTTGCGCCGGAGGCGTCGGGGTCGCGCGGGGGTGGGCTTCGGCGGCGGCTTGTTTTACTGGCGGTTGCGGAGGAGTTTTCGGATGACGCCGTACTTGGGGCTGAAGAGGTAGGCGGCGAGGAACCAGAAGCTGAGGACCATGACGATGGCGGGGCCGGATGGCACATTTGCCCAGTAGGAGATGAGGAGGCCGGCGGTGGCGCTGAAGGCTCCCAAGAAAGCGCCGCCCCAGAGCATGGTGGTGTAGGAGTCGGAGAGGAGGTAGATGGTGGCGGCGGGGAGGATGAGGAGGCCGATGGCCATGACGACGCCGACGGCCTGGAGGGAGGCGATGATGGCCATGACGATCATGGCGATGAGGAGGTAATCGAGGAGAGAGACGGCGATGCCGAGGGAGGCGGCGACGGCGGGGTCGAAGACGGCCATGAGCATGTGGCGCTGGAAGATGGCGAGGACGAGGACGATGAAGAAGCCGAGGGAGTAGGTGATCCAGATATCGGCATTTTCCAGGCCGAGGACGTTGCCGAAGAGGAAGTGGCCGAGGTCGACGCGGACGGGGGAGAATTTGAGGAGGATGACGCCAAGAGCGAAGGCGGCGATGTAGAGTGCGCCAATGGCGGTGTCGTCTTTCAGGCGGGAGCTGTGGGCGATCATCTTGCCACCGAGGACGACGAGAAGGGCGGCGACGAGGGCGCCGACGAAGAGGCCCATGGGATTGAGGGCGAAGAAAATGTAGCCGAGGGCGAGGCCGGGGAGCATGGCGTGGGAGAGGCCATCGGCGAGGAGGGCGTGGCGCTTGAGCACGATGAAGCCGCTGAGGTAGCCATTGGTGAAGCCGACGAGCAGGCAGCCGAGGAGGGCCTTGCACATGAACTCGTAGTGGAAGGGTTCGAGGAAGTTATTCATGCGACGATGCCCTCGCGGATGGGGATGGTAAAGGTGCGGGCGAGATTTTCCGGGGTGTAGGTCTCGGCAATGGGGCCGTAGGCGATGAGCTGGCGATTGAGGAGGACGACCTGGTCGAAGAGTTCGGGTACAGACTTCATGTCGTGGTGGGAGACGAGGAGGAGCTTCCCCTCGCCGACCATGGTCTTGAGGATCTCGCGGAGGTCGGCCTGGGAATTGGTGTCGAGGCCGGTGAAGGGTTCGTCGAGGACGCAGACGTGGGCTTGCTGGGCATAGGCGCGGGCGAGGAAGGCGCGCTGCTGCTGGCCGCCGCTGAGGGCGTTGATCTGGCGGTCGGCGAGGGATTCGAGGCGGGTGACGGCGAGGGCTCTTTCGACGACGTGCTGGTCTTCTTTGCCGAAGGTGCGCCAGCCGCCAAGGGCGGGGAAGCGGCCCATCTGGACCATGCCGCGGACGGTGATGGGGAAGTCCCAATCGAGGACGCCGCGCTGCGGGAGGTAGGCGATGCTGCGGGCGATGTGTTTGCGGTCGTGGCCGTGGTAGCTGATGCGGCCGGAGCAGAGGGGGACGAGGCCGGCGATGGCCTTGAGGAGGGTGGATTTGCCGGCGCCGTTGGGACCGAGGAGGCCGACGCTGTGGCCGCAGCCGAGGTCGAGATTGAGGTGCTCGATGGCGAGGACGGGGCCGTAGCGCACGCTGGCGTTGTCGATGGTGAGGTGGTGGTGGGCCATGAAGTTAGGCGCTTAGGGAAGAGTGATTTCGCGCAGAGGCGCGGAGTCGCAGAGGGGGGAAGATGGGGTCAGCCCCAGAGTGCAGGTGGAACTGGCTGCGACCCGCTTCGGGGTCGGGGATTTGAAAGAGGAGAAATCCGGGGATGTCGCCCCAAGGGCTCAATCCCCGGCTACTGTAGCTGTGACCCCTTCGGGGTCGGTCGTTTGTGGGATAGCCGCGAAGGGCCGCGTTGAGCGGGAAGGATATTTTGCGGCGGCGATTGGAAGTGGAGGACATTAGGGCTTGCCTCCTACGGTGATGGTTTCCACGACGTTGCCGGCGCCCCAGATGGTTTGGTCGGCTAAGGTGTCGTCGCCGTTCTTTACCATGACGCGGACGGCGGTTGGTCCCCCACCCTCGGGCCAGTTGATGGTGAGGAGAAGGTCGGCGCCTTCTTTGGGGAGGCCGACGGTCCAGTCGCAGGTGAATTCTTTTTGCGGGGCTTTACCGGCACAGAGGGTGTTGCCGAGGTACTTGAGCTCGAAGTCGGTGGGGGCTTCGGCGAAGGTGAGGGAGACGCGAAGGGCTCCGGCTTGCACCGGAGCCTTCGTGGTCATGACGACCCGGGGTTTTTCCCGAGTCATCGTCCAGACTGGCACTCCGAGGAAGAGGAAGCCGAGGAGGACGAGGAGGATTCTTAACCAGGGGCGGCCTTCCATTATTTCAGGCTATTCACGATGGTGGTGAGATTGTAGCGGACCATGTCGGGGTAGGTTTTGGCGTCCTTATCACCGAGGCCGTCGGCGTAGAGTTCGCCGCCGATTTTGGCGCCGGTTTCCTTGGTGATTTCGCGGACGACCTTGGGGTTTTCGATGCTCTCGAAGAAGACTGCTTTGACGCCTTCGTTTTTAATGGTCTCGATGAGCTCGGAGATTTTCTTGGAGGAGGGTTCGTCGCCGGTGTTGACGCCCTCGATGGCGTAGATCTTGAAGCCGTATTCGCGGGCGAAGTATTGGAAGGCGTCGTGCGAGGTGACGAGCTTGCGCTTGTCGCGAGGGAGGAGGGCGACTTCCTGCTTGGCCCATTTTTCGAGGTCGTTGAGTTGGGTGACGTAGGCGGCGGCGTGTTTGGCGTAGTAGTCGGCGTTAGCGGGGTCGGCTTTGGCAAAGGCGGCTTCGACGACGCCGACGGCTTTCTTCACGTTTTCGACGCTGTGCCACCAATGGGGATCTTCGATGGTCTTGCCGTCTTCCTCCATTTTGAGGGAGGGGAAGGCTGCGCCGGTGTTGATGAATTTGCTCGCGCCGCCGGTGGCCTGCTCGAGTTTGGTGAGGTAGCCTTCGATGCCCTTGCCGGTGATGAGGACGAGGTCGGCCTTGGCGACCATCTTGACGTCGGATGGGGACGGCTGGAACTCGTGAGGGTCGATGCCGGGCTTGATGATGGGAAGGACGGTGACCTTGTCGCCGCCGACGTTTTGCGCGAGGTCGGTGGTGATGGTGGAGAGGGAGGCGACGGTTAATTCGGCCCGGAGGGCGCTGGTGGTGAGGGTCAATATTGCCAGAACGCTGAGGTAGGTTTTCATATTGATAACGAACTCTCAATATCATCAAACAAGCGGGGCGCAAGGGGGTATTTGCGAAATGGGGAAAAAAGTTTTGGGAGCGGAACAGAAGAGGAAAAATGCGTCCCTAAAAGGGACGAAATGAACGGCGGTCGGCACGGCGGCCAGTTGGCGGCCACGAAAGGCCGGGCTACGCCCTGCGCTTCGCGCAGCCTCTCTCAGCGTTCGCTTCGAGTCTCCAGGGCCGATTGTGCCATTCGCCCGGTTCGCGAAATAGCTGCCCTAGGCTCGCTTTAGGTCGGGGAGGAGGATGGTGAGGATGCCGAGGAGGGGGAGGTAGGCGCAGAGTTGGAAGACGTATTCGATGCTGGTGAGGTCGGCGAGGTGGCCGAGGACGGCGGAGCCGATGCCGGCGATGCCGAAGGCGGCGCCGAAGAAAAGGCCGGCGATGAGGCCGACTTTGCCGGGGACGAGTTCCTGCGCGAAGACGAGGATGGCGGAGAAGGCGGAGGCGAGGATGACTCCGATGACGACGGTGAGCACGGCGGTGCCGGCCAGACTGGCGTGCGGGAGCCAGAGGGTGAAGGGGGCGACGCCGAGGATGGAGCACCAGATGACTTTCTTGCGGCCGAATTTGTCGCCGAGCGGTCCGCCGAGGATGGTGCCGAGCGCGACGGAGAAAAGGAAGACGAAGAGGTAGAGCTGCGAGGTCTGCACGCTGACGTGGAACTTATCGATGAGGTAGAACGTGTAGTAGTTCGTGAGGCTGATGAGGTAGATGTATTTGGAGAAGACGAGCGCGAGGAGGACGGTGAGCGCGATGACCACCCTCCCCTGCGAGAGGTGGGTCTCACCGGGTTTTAAAGGCTCCCTCGCGGCGCGATGGATGCGGTGGAGATTGGCTCCCTGCCAGCGGCCGACTCTCTGCAAGACGAGCATGCCGCAGAAGGCGAGGAGGCAGAACCAGAGGAGGGACGCCTGGCCGCGCGGAACGACGATGGCGGCGGCGAGCAAGGGGCCGAGCGAGGTGCCGGCATTGCCGCCCAATTGAAAGAAGGATTGGGCGAAGCCACGACGGTTGCCCGCGGCCATGTGGGCGATGCGGGAGGCCTCGGGGTGAAAGATGGCGGAGCCGAGGCCGACGAAGACGCAGGCGGCGAGGATGACAGGGTAATTCGGCGCGAGGGCGAGACCGGCCAGGCCGAGCAGGGTGAGGCCCATGCCAACGGCGAGGGAGTAGGAAAGCGGGCGGCGGTCGGTATAGAGGCCGACGACGGGCTGCATGAGCGAGGCGGTGCATTGGAGCACGAGGGTGATGTAGCCGAGTTGGGCGAAGGTGAGGCTGAAGGACTCCTTCAGCATGGGATAGATGGAGGGGATGATCGCCTGAAGGGTATCGTTGATGAGGTGGGAGCAACTGATGGCGACCAGCACGGCCGTAACGGTTTGCGGGGTGCTGGATTTCTCGGCGGACATGGAGGGGAGAACCTACGCGCAGTGGGCGAGGATTGAAAACATCTGCTTTTCGGCTATAGAGGAGCGGTGAACCGTCTTCCTTCGTGACACCTTGGCAAAAGCGACTGCTTGAGGCGTCGGGGTATCTGGACCTGGGCATGCTGCCGGAAGCGGCGGAGGCTCTCGATGCGATCCCGGGCGAGGAAAGGGCGCGACCTGAGGTGCTGCAGTTGCGGTTGAATCTGCATATGGCGGAGAAGCAGTGGGCGCTCGGGATGGAGCTGGCGCGGCATCTGGTGACGGTGCTGCCGGAGGATGCGGGTTCGTGGATCAGCCTGGCGTATTGCACGCGCCGGGCGGAGTCGGTGGAGAAGGCGGAGGAGATTTTGCTAAGGGCGAAGGCGGCGCATCCGGAGGAGGCGATGATCCGGTATAATCTGGCGTGCTATGCGTGTGTCTCGGGAAAGATGGATGCGGCGATTGAGCGGCTGAAGGAGGCGATCACCCTGCATGAGGGGATTCGCGACCTGGCGGTGGAGGATGAGGATTTGCGGCCGCTTTGGGGGGTGGTGGGGGAGATGAATTAGGAGGGGAAATCAGGGAGATCGCCCGCTGGGCGAAACGGCGACAGAGCGTTGCTTCGGCTCCGCCTCACCCTACGGGCTTTCCTAACGGAAAGGCTATCTCACGTCTTCGTCGTTCGGTTGTTGCTACAGCAAGTGCGCTCCTCTGGAGCGAAATTGAACGACGGCTGACACAGCGGTCAGCCCTCCCGGACTTAGCGCGCTAATGACGGTTTAGTACTTCTCGAAAACTACGGTTGCGGTAGCAAGTGCGCGCCGGCGGCGCGGGATTAGGCGGCGGGGTCGGTGGGGGGGAGCGGGGTGCCGTGGGCTTTGTCGTCGCTGAATTCGCGGCGGGCTTTGGCTTCGTCGAATTTGCCCTCCCAGCGAGCGACGACGACGCAGGCGAGGCAGTTGCCGAGGAGGTTGACGGAGGTGCGAGCCATGTCCATGACGGCGTCGACGGCGATGATCATGGCGGCGCCTTCGAGCGGGAGGTGGAAGGATTGGAGGGCCGCGATGAGCACGACGATGGAGGCGCGCGGCACGGCCGCGACGCCCTTGGAGGTGATCATGAGGGTGAGCATGAGCATGATCTGCTGCTCGATGCCGAAGTGGATGCCGGTGGTGGTTTCCGCAGCCTGGGCGATGAAGACGGAGGCGAGCGCGAGGTAGAGCGAAGAGCCGTCGAGATTGAAGGTGTAACCGGCGGGCAGGACGAAGCCGACGATGCCGGGAGGGACGCCGAAACGCTCCATGAGGGCGAAGGCCTTGGGCATGGCCGCCTCGCTGGTGGAGGAGGCGAAGGCGATGGTGAAGGGCTCGCGGACAGCCCGGATGAAGGGTTTCAGCGGGATACGGGCGATCCAGGTGATCGTCCCGAGAACGAACACCACGAAAATAATAAGGGCGACGTAGAGCCCGCCCACCAACTTGCCGAGGGAAACCAAAGCGCCGGGCCCCTGGTGCGCGATGGTCACGGCAATGGCGGCACCGACTCCATAGGGCGCGAGCACCATGACGATGCCGGCGAATTTGAGCATGATCTGGGTGAGGCTATCGCAAAAGACGAGGACGGGCTTGCCTACGTCACCCGCCGCCATGACAGCGATGGCAAAAATGACAGAGAAGACGACGATTTGGAGCACATCGTTGCGCGCCATGGCGTCGACAATGCTGGTGGGGAAGCAATGCAGAATGGTCTGGGTAAAGGTGAGCGGGTGGTTATTCAACGCCGACCCGAGCACCTCCAAGTTGGCCTGAGTCGGCAGAACGACTCCCTGCCCGGGCTTGAGAATATTAACGACGAGGAGCCCGACGAAGATGGCGAGGGTGGTGACGATCTCAAAATAGATCAACGCCTTGACGCCGATGCGGCCCACGCCCTTGAGATCTCCGCTGCCCGCGATGCCGTGGACGACGCTGGCAAAAATGAGCGGCGCAATGATGCACTTGATGAGGGTAAGGAAGACGTCGCGCAGGATAGCCGTCTGCTCAACCCAGGACGGAGAGATCCAGCCCCGCCAACTGGACCAGCCGAGCAAACAGCCAATGACCAGACCGATAACGATCTGGTGCATGAGGGAGATGCGGAATTTGCGCGGAGCGGGCTCGACGTCGCTGGTGGTCATCGGCTGGGGGCGGCGAGGCCGGGGACGCGCGGATCACTGGCTCCGCTGAAGTTCCCCTTGCTGTCTTCGGCGACGATCTGGCAGGCGCCGAAGCGCTCGACCTCGTCGAGGGTGTAACCCATGTCCTTGAGCTTGGCGCGGACTTCCGGCGGCACGCCTTTCTCGATTTTGAGCTGGTCGGGCGACCATTGATCGTGGATGCGCGGCGCGGCGAGGGCCTCGGCGGGGGTCATGCCGTAGTCGATCTGGTTGATGATGCCGAGGAGCGTCTGCGAAATAATGGTGGGGCCGCCGGCGGCTCCGACGGAGAAGACGACCTTGCCATCCTTCATCACGATGGTGGGCGACATGCTGGAGAGCGGGCGCTTGCCAGCGGCGACGCTGTTGGCTTCTCCGCCAACGAGCTTGAAGTGATTCGGCACGCCGACCGCAATCGCGAAGTCATCCATCTCGTTATTGAGCAGGATTCCGGTGCCGGGCACCACAACTTTCGAGCCGAAAGCGGTATTGATGGTGGCGGTGCAGGCGACCCAGTTGCCATAGGCATCGGCGGTGGCAAAGTGGGTGGTGTGTTTTTCAAAGAAGTTGTTTTGCCAATTCGGCGGATCGCCATGGGTGGGAACGGGGGTGGATTTGGTGGGATCGATTTTGGCGGCGAGGGACTTGGCGTACTCCTTGTCGAAGAGGCCGGTGGGGACGTGGACGAAATCGGGATCGCCGAGCCAGTAAGCGCGATCGGCGAAGGCGAGCTTCATGGCTTCGGTGATGGTGTGCAGGGTTTCGGCGGAGCCGGCGGGGTTTTGCTTGAGATCGAAGTTTTCCAGGATGTTGAGCATCTCCGCGATGTGGACGCCGCCGGAACTCGGCGGTGGGAAGCCAATGATGGTAAAGCCGCGGTAGGTGGAAATGAGGGGCTCGTGGAGTTTAATCTTATAGTCGGCGAAATCCTTAGCGGTGAGAATGCCGCCGTTTTCCTTCATGTATTGGCCGACGGCCTCGGCGTAGGGGCCTTGGTAAAACCAGGAAGGGCCTTGAGCGGAAATGGAGCGGTAGCTCTCGGCGAGATCGGTCTGCACGAGGATGTCACCCTTTTGGTAGGGAGTGCCATCGGGCTTGAGGAAGATGGCCTTGGAGGCGGGATAGAGGGCAAGGTCCTTGGCGGTGGCGGCGAGCTTGCGGGCGTAGACTTCGTCGATGGGGAAGCCTTTCTCGGCGTGCTTGATGCCGGCGTAGAAGCCCGCGGAGAGCGGGAGCTTGCCGAAGTTTTCCACCGCGTAGGCATAGGCGGCGAGAGCGCCGGGGACGCCGGAAGCGAGCGGGCCGGTCTGGCTGAGGTTGGAATCCGCCTTGCCGTCGCGGAAGTACATATCGCGCGTGGCGGCGGCGGGCCCGATCTCGCGGCCATCGATGCAGATATTGCGGCCATCGGCGAGGTGAATGAGCATGAAGCAACCGCCGCCGATGCCGGAGTCGTGACCATCGACCACGCCCAGAGTAAGAGCGGCGGCGACGGCGGCGTCGATCGCATTGCCTCCGCTGGCGAAGGACTCCAGCGCGGCGTCGGTGGCAAGAGGCTGGACGGTGGAGGCATAGCCTTTGGTGGGATTGGCCCAGGCGGGCGTGGGTTGGGCCGCTTTCTTGCAGCCCGAGAGCGCAACGGCGGCAAGCGAAAGACAAAGGACTAAGTGTTTGATCATGTAATCGGAAAAACGGAAGAGACCCTAGTGAGACGGCTGCCCTTCCGCCCAATTACTGCGGCGGGTGTCGGCCACCACTTCACGGATACCATTTGGCAGGAAACGGACGACGTTGACACCACCAAAATAATAGTTGTCGCTGCGCTTGGGGTAGATGACCCAATTTTTGGCCTCGAGGGCGGGGCCGACGTCGCTGCCAAAGCCGTCTTCCAGATCGATAACGTTCGGCGGGTCGCCGGAGCCGCCGCGATTGCGGGTGTGGAAGCGGGTCTCGTTCACGGCATCCTCGGCGGACTGGTTGAAGTCGATCATGGCGCTGAGGACCTGATAGACGCCGGTGGGAATGCGCTGGGCGGCGGGCGAACCGATGGCGATAACGGGCTTGCCCTGCTCAGTGACAATGACGGGAGTCATGGTGCTGCGGGGGCGCTTGCCGCCGGCGGCATAGTTGACCCCGGTGCGCGAGCCGTAGGCAAAATCGGTCATGGTGTTATTCAGGAGGATACCGGTGCCGGGGACGACGACGGTGGCGCCAAAATGGTGGCTGAGGGATTGGGTGGCGCAGACGATATTGCCCTCGCGGTCGGCGACGATGAAATGGGTGGTGCTGCCACTCTCCCCCTCCCCCACAATGGACTTGGCGTCGCCGTCGTAGGGCTTGCTGGGATCGCAGCGCTCGGCGTGCTCGGCAATGGCGGAGTAGGTGGTGGAGCGCAGGACGCGGTTGATGCGGGCCTGGGCGTCAGGCACGTCGGCGAAGTTGCCGGAGCTAATGGGATAGACCTGCTGGAAGACACGCGCGGTGGCGTCGATGCGGCTGAGGTCGAGCGGCCCGGCTCCGGCCCAATCGTGATTTTCCAGAGCCTTCATGGCGAGGAGCAGGGTGGCTCCGCCGGAGGTGGGCGGGGGGCTGGTGAAGATCTTGTATTTTTTGTAATCCGCCATGAGAGGGGAAAGCTCGTGGGCGCGATAGCCGCGGAGGTCGGCTTCGGTGATCCAACCGCCGCCGGCCTTGGAGGCAGCGGCGATCTTTTTGGCGATGTCGCCCTCGTAGAAGCCCTTGGCTCCCTGGTCGCCGAGGATCTTCAGCGTGTTGGCCAGATCGGTGTTGGGGAGTTTGGTACCGGCATCGGGCGGCTTGCCGCCGGGGAAGTAGAGACGGAGCGCCTCCTTGTCCTTCACCTTCCTGAGGCCGTCGCGGAAGACGACCAACTGCTCGGGTGGCACGATGAAGCCTTCGCGGGCGAGGTGCTCGGCGGGGTAAACGCAATCCTTCCACGGGAGGCTGCCCCATTTCTTATGGAGAAGCTCCAGACCGGCGGCGAGGCCGGGAATGCAGGCGCTCCCGTAGCCGGTTTCGCGCTGCTCGGTGGATCGGGCGGTGTAGTCGGGCACGGAGAGACTGGCGGGCGCCTGATCCATGGCCTCGATGCAGTGGATGGAACCGGTGCGGGCGTCGTAGTAGAGAACGATGAGCTTGCCACCAAGGCCTGAGCCGAAGGCCTCGGAGATGCCAAGGCTAAGCGAGACGGCGACAGCGGCGTCGGCGGCATTGCCACCGCGCTCGAGGATCTTGAGGCCGATGCGGGTGGATTCCTTGCTGCCGGAAACGATGACGCCGTCGCGGGATTCCGCGCGCATGGCGGCCGGGCCGGCCTGCAGCAAGGGAAGGCAGACCAAGCAGGATAGAACAAACACGCCGAGCCGGCGAGGGAACAACATGGACATCAATTTACAGAAGGATAGTTTGCGGGATAGTTCTTCGCACTGCGAAATTCGCCGTGCCCATCAAAGAAAACGTAGTTGCGACCGTTCCATGGGGTGCGCAGAGAGTCGGGGACCTTATAGGCACTGTCACTGCTGGCAGCTGTGCCATAGTTGAGGCCGTCCGCGTTGGAGGCCATCCAAATTTGGCTGAGCAAATCGCGCGTGCCGGTGCCACCGTGGGCGGTGTCCTTATTGGCGAAGAGGGACATGAGGGTTTCGGGGTCCTTGGTGGCGCCGGAACGGTCACCGAAGAAATTCTGGGGGACGGAAAAATCCGTATTATTCAGGATATAGGACAGATCGGCGATATTGGCCCCATAAGTGGAGGGAGACTTCCAGATGGTGTTTTGAGAATCGCAGTAGCCTTGATCGATGAGCAGGGTGCTGAGCCATTTTTTCCGCTCGGTGGCGGTATTGGGAGTGATGGCGGTGGGATACTTGACGCTTCGATTAACCGGGCCGGGCAAAGCGTTGTTGTGCTCCGCGGTGTAGGCCAGAACGGCGGTGGCCATCTGGCGGAGGTTGGCGAGATCCTTGGTCTTGGTCGCGGCGAGGTTGGCCTTGTTCATCATGGGGCTGATCATGGTGACCAGGACGAGGACAATGCCGACGACGACGGACAGTTCCACGAGGCTCCAGCCGGCCTGGCATCTTTTAGGATTAAGATTGATACGCGTCATGGGGATAGGCGGTGAATAGCAGGGCTCATGCCAAGCCGGTTTTTTGGGGAGATAGCTCAAGGCGTAGACCATGAGAGAACCAGGGAGGCGGCCCGCTGGGCCGGACGCCAGGGGACTGGCGTAACCACAGCTTCGCCGGGGAAGGTGGGGCCTAAAGTTCCGCCTTTCGGACGGACGGCGACAGAGCGCCGTGGCTACAGCGAAGTGTGCGCCTCCGGCGCAGGATTAAGGCGAGGCAGAGGTTGACTTTTTGTCTTCAATGTTGCGTTATGGTCAACAATGGCTGAACCGAGTTCGGTAAGGGTTTTGGTGACGGACGATATTCCGGAGTTTCTTCGGGAGATGGCGGCGATTTTGCGACCGGTGTTTTCAGTGAGCGTGTGCTCGAGTCCGCTGCGGGCGGTGCGGTTGGCAAGGCAGGGGGAGTGCGATGTGCTGATCACCACGCTGATCATGCGGGAGATGGATGGTTTTGAGGTGATCCGAAGGGTGCGCGGGAACGGGTTGTCGTTGCCGATCATCATGATCACGGGACGCGGGGATGAGAATACCTCGATCGAGGCGGTGCGGCTGGGCGCGAATGACTATCTCAACAAGCCGGTGGAGCCGGATGAGCTGATTGCGCGGGTGCATCGCGTGCTGGCGGAGGCGGCGCCGAGCCCGAAGGAAGAGAGCAAGGGAGTGCCGTTGGTCGTGACGCAAGATGCGACGATGTTGCGGGTGCTGGACCTTTGCTCGCGGGTGGCGCGGTCGGACAGCCGGGTGCTGATTTTGGGAGAGACCGGGACGGGGAAGGAACTTTTTGCGAAGACCTTGCACGCGAAAAGCGCGCGGCTGAAGGAGCCTTTTGTCGAGGTGAATTGCGCGGCGATTCCCTCGAACCTGATCGAGAGCGAATTGTTTGGCCATGAGCGCGGAGCCTTTACCGGAGCCACGGAGCGGCGGATCGGGAGATTTGAAGAAGCGGGCAAAGGCACGCTGTTTCTCGATGAGGTGGGAGAGCTGGGCATCGCGCTGCAATCGAAGCTGCTGCGCGTGCTGCAAACCGGGGACTATAGCCGGGTGGGTGGAATCAAAGGGCTGAAGTCCGAGGCGCGGGTAGTGGCGGCGACCAATCGTGATCTGGAGGAAGAGGTGCGAGCAGGGCGATTCCGGGCGGATCTTTACTACCGGCTCAACGTGGTGACGCTGGAGGTCCCTCCGCTGCGAGATCGATTCAGCGACATTCCGCTGCTGGTGGACCACTTCAACCATAAGTTTACCCAGGAGAAATCGCGCACGCTCTCCTTCTCCTCGCAGGCGATGCGCCACCTGTGCGACTATCGCTGGCCGGGCAATGTGCGGGAACTGGAGCATTTGATCGAGCGGCTCTCGGTGCTTTTTCCGGGTCAGGATATCGGCGAAACCGATCTGCCACTGCACCTGCAGCAGGCCACCCAGCCCAAGCGGTCGATCGAGCCACCGGCGATCGGGCGGCTGTATCACGAGGCGCTGCATGATTTCGAGACGCACTATTTTCAGGGCCTGATTGCCTCCACGAATGGCAACCTCGCGGCGGCTTCGCGGCTGGCGGGAATGGATCGGTCTCAATTTTTCCGCAAAGTCACCGCGCTCGGGCTGCGTTCCGTAGCGTGACGAATTGCGTCTACTGTTGACGCATTGACAACGAATTTTGATTCGAGCCGGAATGCCGCAGAGGAGCATCGCGTCGTCGTAGCGCGATTCCGTAACACCGTAAAGCACTTATATTAAATAACTAAACAAAACACAACCGAGATGAAGAACACCCAAAATCCCATTACGAGAAACCTTGGCATGAAAGCTGTTTATAGGATGAAAGTGAAAAATCCGATATCCATCGTCCAAATGATCCTTGCGCTCGCACTGCTGGCGGCGTGCGAGGCGCGGGCGGATTTTACCGTCGGGTCGATCGACCTGCTGCAATACAAGCTGCAGCGCAAGACGGCGTTTGTGACCTCGAAGGGGAGCAGCGATACCTGCCCAGGAATTTTTGTGATCATCAAGGCCTCCGATCCGGATGGGCGGAACCTGACGGCGGTGGGCGAGATTTTGCCGCGCGGCTTGGTGACCAACGAGACGCAGGCCGATGCGTGGCGGGGCGCGCAAGTTTTTCGCGAGAAGCTGCTGGGAAAGACGCTGCCTGGGAAATCGCTGGCAGACGACACGACGGCGATTCGCGGTTGGATGACGGATCTCTTTGCGGTGGCCGCGGAGCAGAAGCTGGAGACCAAGACGCCTCCCCTCGCCCACCGGCAACTCCGCGCCACGCTATGCGGCTATGACATGGCGCTGCTGGATTTAGTGGGACAGATTCATGGCGTCTCCATTGCGAAGGTCCTCGGCGAGGCGCGCAAGGAAGTGACGATCTCGGCGACGACCTATGGCGCGGACATCGAGGAAGCCGAATTGGAAAACAAGATCGATGATACGAACGCGGCCTATAAAGCGGTGCGGTTGAAGATCGGCCTGGATGACGAAGCGGATCTCTCGAAGCTCCACGCAGTGGCGCAAGCGATGGTCGCGGAAGGCAAAGGGCGCGAGATTTGGGTGGATGTGAACCAGGCTTGGAAGACGGCGGACAAGTCGATCACGATGCTGGGCAAGATCCGGGCGATGCTGAAGGAGACGGGCTTCAAGGCGCACTTCATCTGCGAACAGCCGACCTATGAACTCGACATTCCCGCGCTGGCGGCGGTGACGAAGGAAGTGCGCACGTGGGGCGACAGTCCGAAAATTGTGATCATGGCCGACGAAGCGATGTGGGATAAGCGCGACGCGGAGGAGATTGTGAAGCTCGATGCGGCCGATGCCGTGAATATCAAGATTGTGAAAGCGGGCGGGCTGCTGGGTTCGCTCGAGATCGGCCAGTATCTCGCGAAGAACGCGCCGAACATGCAGGTGTACGTCGGTGGGTTGATCATGACCGACATCAGCGCGGCGGCGAATCTCCAACTCTGCCTGGCGCTGCCCAGGCTCGACTATGCCTCGGGGCCGCTGCCACGCACCACGGCCTACCCGGTCAATCCGGCCACGGTGCCATTGAAGTACGTGAGCGGGCGGACGCTGGCGGAGCCTAGTGCGCCGGGCCTCGGCACGGGGCTCGACGTGGCCGCGGTGCAGCCGTTCGTTTCCAAAACATTTCCCAAGTAACCAAACCTAAACATCAACATGCCTAAGAAAATCAAAGTCGCGCAATTCGGAATGGGCCCCATCGGCCGTGCCTGTATTCAACTTCTCGCCGAACGTTCCGGAATGGAAATCGTGGGAGCGATCGATATCGATCCGTCCCTCACCGGAAAATCCGTCGCCGAACTTTGTGGTCTCACCGACGTGGAGGCTGGGCGGGTTTATGCCACCTTTGAAGAGCTTTGGGATGAGGTGCAGCCGGATGCGATCCTGCATACGGCGGGTTCGCGCGCGGCGATTTCCTTTGCGCAGTGCCGGCCCATGCTGGAGCGCGGGCTGGCGGTGGTCTCCTCCTGCGAGGAGTTGCTGTATCCTTACTTCCGCGCGCCCGAAGAGACGGCGGAATATGATGCGCTCTGCCAGAAGACGGGCGGGCGCATCCTCGGCACGGGGGTGAATCCGGGCTTTGTGCTGGACATGCTGCCGGTGTGCCTGAGCACGGTAACGCGCTCGGTGACCCATGTGTACGGAGAGCGGGTGGTGAATGCCTCGCTGCGCCGCATGCCGCTGCAAAGGAAGATCGGCAGCGGATTGCATCCCGATGAATTCCGCCGCCTGTGGAGCGAAGGGAAGGCCGGCCATGCGGGCTTCAAGGAATCGCTGATGATCATCGGCCATGCGATGGGCTGGAAGATGGGTGAAGTGACGGAGGTGCTGGAGCCGGTGATTGCGGATCACGACATCAAGACGGATTTCTTTGAAGTGCCGACGGGCATGACCTGCGGCCTGCACCAAATCGTCTCGGCGGAGTCGACCGAAGGCAACAAGATCCATCTTGATCTCAAGATGTACCTCGACGCGCAGGAGCCGCATGATTACGTGCGCCTGGACAGCGATCCTCCGATGGAGGCTTATCTCAAGGGCGGTGTCTCCGGCGACAAGGCCACGGTGGCGGCGGTGGTGAATTCCATTGCCCGTCTGCTGGCGGCGCCTCCCGGGGTGCGTTTGATTACCGAGATTCCGCTGGCGGCTTCGATCGACCTGGCAGTCGAGGAAGAAGCGCTCGCCTAAGAATTGCTGATGTAAGACAACGGCGGCTCGCCGGCAGGCTACTCCAGAATTTTGGCCTGTCGCGAGCTGCCCGCGTTGCGGTTAGTCCCCTCTCCCATTTGCTTTGTTTCAGCGTGGCGGATAGTTTCCGTTTCGCCTTTCTCTCTTATGTACGATCAAGTTCAACTCGCGCGGGAACGTTTGCGCGGAGTCGCCCATGTCACGCCGGTCATGACCTCCCGCACGCTCAACGAGATGTTGGGGGCGAAGGTTTTCTTCAAGTGCGAGAATTTCCAGCGCGTGGGGGCGTTTAAATTTCGCGGGGCTTACAATGCGATGTCGCGGCTGAGCAAGGAGGAGCGCGAGCGCGGGGTGATTGCTTTTTCCTCGGGGAACCATGCTCAGGCGGTCGCGCTGGTGGGGAAGCTGCTGGGGATCCGGACGACGGTAGTGATGCCGATCGGGGTGAGCGCGGCCAAGCGGGCGGCGACGGTGGGGTATGGGGCGGAGGTGGTGGATTGTGACCTGACCAAGACGTCACGCGAGGAACTGGCGGCGGCGATCCGGGCGGAGCATGGGTACACGCTGATTCCGCCTTTCGATTCTCCCGCGGTGATCGCGGGGCAAGGGACGGCGGCGCTGGAATTTTGCGAGCAGGCGGGGCCGCTGGATAGCATCCTCGCGCCGGTGGGCGGCGGGGGGTTGCTCAGCGGGACGGCGATTGCGGCGAAGGGATACGATTCGAGGTGCCGGGTGATTGGGGTGGAACCGGAAGTGGCAAACGATGCCACGCTTTCCTTTCAGACTAAGACGCTGCACACGGTGAACAATCCGCAAACGATCGCGGATGGGACACGCACTCGGTCACTGGGGGAGCTTACCTTTCCGTTGATCCTAAAGTATGTGGACGAGATGGCGATGGTCTCGGAAGAGTCGATCCGGGAGGCGGTGAGGTTTCTTTTGCAGAGGATGAAGCTGGTGGTGGAGCCTTCGGGAGCGCTGGGGCTGGCCGCGCTGCTGAGCGGGGCGGTGAAGGCCGAGGGGCGCGTAGGAATCATCCTAAGCGGCGGGAATATGGATGCGGCGACGATGGCGGCTATTTTGCAAAGCTAGAGGCTTAGAATCTCGGGACAAAGTGCGTCCGGCAGGACTTGGTTGGAGAATGAGTTTGACTCCCAACCTTGCTTCCTCTTTATAGCCGTCCAAGTGGCTGCGCCGGGCAAAAATTTAATTCAAAGGGGAATTCGGCTGGGGGTATTCGCGGGCGTGTTTTTTTTAGCGCACGGCGCATTTTCCTCGGATGTCGTTTTTCATGATGGAAAGGTGCTCAAGGGGGTCACGGCGATCAAGAAGGGGGATACCTACGTCATTACGATGGAACATGGGACGGTGCAGTTTCCCAAGGCGGCCATCAAGAGCATCGATGGGAAGCCCCTGGTGACTCCGACCCCTGCGCCGATGCCCAGCAGCCCGCCGGAGGTGAGCGCCTCGGCGACGCCATTTGTGCGCAAGACGGAGCCCGCGCCAGCGCCGGCGGCGACTCCCGAGACCGCGGAAGCTCCAGCGGCAGCGCCGACTCCGGCGAGCCCGGTCGTGGCCGCTGAATCCCCTGCCCCGACGGCTACGCCTCAAGCGAGCCCAGCGGCGGCCAAGGCAGCGGCTGGATTTCCCACCGGGCCGACGCGCGCGTCTCTCTGGAATTTTGAACTGGTCATCCTCGGGCTGCTCATTTTGATGGCGGTGTGGATGCGCAGCCTGCAGTGGGTGCAGCTGGATCTTTATGAGCGGCGGAGCGATCCGCGGTTTTGGACGGCGGTGGCGATGCTGGTGCCGGGAATTGGAGCGCTGGTGTATTCCATCGTGATGAAGGTGGCCGATAGGCGCGTGCCGGCGAGGGCTCCGATCGGCGGGGCGGGTGGAGCGCCGGCGGAAAAGGGCCGATTCCCCTGGCTGATGCCGCCGCCGGATCCCAATATGCACCTGGCAAGCAAGGGGAAGACGCGGCAGGGTTTTGAGTTTCTCGATACGGAGCGCAAATCGATCCAGTTAAGCAAGGATAGGGACCTCTCCTCCGGGCTGAACTTCGCCTGCGAAATGCTGGAGGAAGCGATCATGGAGCATGCGAGTGATGTTCATATCGAACCCAGCTCGACGGACTATCGGGTGCGGTTCCGGCTGGACGGCATCATGCATGAGCGGATGTCCTACGATTCCGACGACGGCCGCCGGGTGGTGACCTCGCTGAAGACGCTGGCCCAGATCGATGTGGCAGAAAAGCGGAAGGCGCAGGACGGGCATTTCCGCGCGAAGGTGAACGGTCGCGAAGTGGATTTTCGCGTGGCCACGGCCAACTCCATCCATGGGGAGAAGATGGTGATCCGGGTGCTCGACCATAGCCACGGGGTTTTTGATCTGACGACGCTCGGGATGAGCGACGACATGCTGGCCATATTCCAGAATACGATTCACTCGCGCAATGGCATGATCCTCGCGACAGGGCCGACGGGATCGGGCAAGACCTCGACGCTGTACGCGGCGCTGCGCCAGCTGGATTCCTCGCGGCTGAACATCATGACGATCGAGGATCCGGCAGAGTACGAGCTCGATGGGGCGACGCAGATCGCGGTGAACCCCAAGGCGGGAATTACCTATGAGAGTGGGCTGCGGTCGATCTTGCGGCAGGATCCGGATGTGATTCTCGTGGGCGAGATGCGGGACCGGGAGGCTACTGAGGTGGCGTTGCGCGCGGCGCTGACCGGGCATCTGGTGCTGAGTTCGCTCCACACCAAGGACGCGGTGGGGACGATCTCGCGGCTGCAGGACATGGGAATCGAGCGTTATCAGGTGGCTTCGGCGCTGCTGATGATTGTGGCGCAGAGGCTGGTGCGCGTGCTGTGTTCGCATTGCCGGGAGCCCTATGAGGCGAAGGGGGACGAGTTGGATGACCTGGGGATTTCGTTTGATCCCGGCGTGCAGCTCTACGCGTCAAAGGGCTGCGACAAGTGCCTGAGCACGGGCTTCCAGGGCCGGACGGGGCTCTTTGAACTGCTGGTGCTGGATGAGGATTTGCGCAAGGCGGTGAGCGAGGGGGCGGATGAAGATCAGGTCAAGGTCATGGCGCAGGAGCGAGGCTTCCGCAGCTATCGGTATGATGGGGCGGAGAAGGTGCTGCTGGGGGTAACCACGGTGGAGGAAGTGCTGGGGGCTGTCTGATTATGGGAGTGGAACTGATCATCTTTCTCGTCGCGGTGGCAGTGGTGCTGGGGTGCGTGGCCATTGGGTGGGCTTTTGGCGGAGCGGGCGTGATTCGCTACCTGCTGGCGTCGCTATTTTCGGTGCTGGTCGCGTTGCGCTATTGGTATCCCGCGAGCGAGGCGATCGGGCCGGGGGTGTCGATGAATCCGCTTTTCGTGGCGGG
>FTBM01000019.1_pt1 | contig 19696 bp, 16 predicted proteins | sample 1639361 | NCBI WGS metagenome assembly FTBM01 (sample SAMEA3914864, study PRJEB12502) | metagenome | biome: forest; material: soil | place: USA | collected 2012-03-12 | depth 0.3 m | reverse complement strand
AGGTGGAGTTGGATGCGGCGGAGGTGCGGGTGGATTGCCTGGCCCGACCGGTGGGGGTGGAGGATTTGAAAGGGCTGCCGGTGCCTTTAATCATCACGGTGCGGCGGGAGGATGAAGGTGGGGCGCGGGCGATGACGGATGCGCAGCGGGCGGATCTTTATCTGGAATTGCTTCCGGTTGCGTCGGCGGTGGATATTGAGTTGAGGTCGTTCAAGGCGTTGGCGGGGGTGGTTGAAAAAGCCAAGAAGAAGGGGGCGCTGGTTGTCGGGTCATTTCACGATTTTGAGGTGACGCCTTCGTTGGGGAGGTTGCGGGCGGTGGTGAAGGCGGCGCGGAAGGCGGGGGCGGATGTGGTGAAGATTGCGGCGAAGACGGAACGGGCTAGTGAAGTGGCGCGGCTGTTGATTTTGCTGGAGGAGCGGGAGATGCCGACGGCGGTGATGGGGATGGGGACGCTGGGCCGGGCTTCGCGGCTGTTGTTTGCGAAGGCGGGGTCGGTGCTGAATTATGGATGGCTGCACGAGCCGCAGGTGCCGGGGCAGTGGAGCGCGAAGGAGTTTCGAGACTTGCTGGCGCGGGCTTGAGGAGGCAATAGAGCCGGTATGTTGTTATCGCTGACGGAGAAGCTGCGGGTTGGGGTGGACCTTGACGTCGTGGATGTGGCGGAGGCTTGTGAGGCGCTGGTTGCGGAGGAGGCTCCGCTGGAGGCGAAGGCTGGGTTTTTGCGGGCGCTGCGGCTGAAGGGGGAGAAGGCTTCGGAGGTGGCGCATTTTGTGAAGGTGCTGCTGGAGAAGGGGGTGACGCCGAATCTGGGGGAAGGGCTGCTGGATGTGTGTGGGACGGGTGGGGACAATGCGGGGCTGTTCAATGTTTCGACGGCGGTGATGTTTGTGGCGGCGGCTTGCGGGGCGCGGGTGGTGAAGCATGGGAACAGGGGGGTGACGTCGAAGAGTGGCGGCGCGGATGTGCTGGAGGCGCTGGGGGTGAATGTGCATGCGGAGCCGGCGCGGGCGCTGGAGGCGGCGGGGTGCTGTTTTCTTTTTGCGCCGAATTACCATCCGGGTTTCAAGGCGGTGGGTGAGGTGCGGAAGGTGATCGCGGCGGAGGGGAGCTCGACGGTGTTTAATATGCTGGGGCCGCTGCTGAACCCGGCGCGGCCGGATTTTCAACTGGCGGGGGTCTATAGTGAAAGCTTGCTGCCGGTGTATGCGGAGGCGTTCCGGTTGCTGGGACGCAAGCGGGCTTGGGCCGTGCATGGGGCGGGCGGATTGGATGAGATGTCGATTTTGGGTCCGACGCAGGTCTATGCGATGGAGGGGGAGGGGATCAGGCCGTTTGAGGTGAACGCGGAAGAGCTTGGACTGCCGCTGGCGAAGCTGGAGGATTTGCGGGGCGGTTCGGCGCAGGAGAATGCGGCGCTGCTGGAGGATTTGCTAGCCGGGAAGGAGAAAGGGCCGAAGCGGGATATCGTGGCGCTGAATGCAGCGGGGGCGCTGGTGGTGGCGGGAGTGGCGGGGTCGCTGGCCGAGGGGCTGGAGAGGACGCTGGGGGCGCTGGAGGATGGTTTCGGGATGGAGGTGCTGGGGCGGCTGCGGAAGGCTGCTTGAACTCGGAATGCGGAGCGCGGAACGCGGAATGGAAGACATGGTGTGGCGGGGCTGGTTTGAGGGAATGAAGCTCCGAGTGAAGTTGGGTAGAGAGCTTTCCAGATGATCACGGTGGGCTCGGTGCCGCGCGAGGAAGCGGCTGTGGAGCAACTGTTACTGGGACTCGAAAAGATGCCGGTGCCGGTGGATGATTCGGCGCTCGTGGTGAGTGATAATGCCGATATCTATGGGACGGTGGCGGATTTGTGGGATAGGAAGTATCAGTGAGAATCTGATGGACTGACGATTGTCGGAACGTAGAGAGTTCTGGCGTGGACCTAAAACCTAGCGGTGGTTTTCGGGATGCAGTTTTCGGAACTCAATCTTGGGTCGGCTTTTTCTAGGCGAGAGCTTTTTTAAATTGGTCGGCGAGTTCGAGCCGCGCTTTCTTGGAGTAGAAACGTTCGATCGATAGCTGATCGGGGGGCAGATATCGGCGGAGGGATGGCAGCATCAGGGTGGCGACGTTCTGTTGATGGTTGGCGCTGAAATCAGCTCCTTGGTCGGCAGTAAAGTCCTGCCACGTCTCTGACGGCCCTCGTAACATCATCAGGACGACCTGATCTTTGAATTTGGACTCGGGTTCGTTTCGCAGGGTCGCGCAAAATGGATAGATGAGCGCGGGAATAAAGCAGGCCTCGACGAGGTCCAGTCGGCGGCTGGCGAAGGCACGGCCGCAGAAATTCGAGACGTAGGCGTTGAATTTGAACTGGGATTCCATTTCTGCCTTGAAGCTCTCCAGGGAGGTCTGGGAGTCAGGGAGCGCGGCAGGGGTATCGGCCGAGTTGGCCTGGAAAGTAAGGAGGCCTAAAAAGCAGAGATAAAGTGTGGCGGCCTTCATGATATGCACCGGTTTGGTTTGGTGAGCTTACTGGGGGAGATCCATTGATGAGCAGCTTGGCTGTCTCGGATGAAGGTCATTGGGGTTGGTTGGCGCGTCTGGTCACGTATCGTAGTCGCCGCGGTCGAAGGGCTCGAAGAATGCCATGTAGTTGCCGGGGTGAGCCTCAACTGCCCAGACGTCGTCTTCGTCCTCTGGCGGTTGTGGGATTAAGCCGAAGGCGGTATCGAACTGCGTGATTTCGAAGGGCTGGATCTCAATGCGGCCGTACTCGATTTCTCCGAGTTCGGCGAGTCGCGCCTCGAAAGCGCGGAGGGCGCTCGCCTTGTCCAGGTTTGCCCTGGTGCCCAAGTCGTCGATGCGGGCTTCGCGGAAATGCCCCTGCGCGTCGAAGAGGTAGAGTGCGACAAACTCCCGGCCAGGATTTTCGCCCGCGGCTGGGACAAAAGGGGTGGTGAGGAAGAATTGACTGCCGTCGGTGGTGTGGCCTACATGGCTGGCGCTGTATTCGTCGTGGTTGATAGCGATGAGGTCGGGTTTGCTCATGGAGTGGATGAATCAGATGGGGAGGGGTTCGTAGACAGAGACTCCGACGTAGCTGTCGTAGGATTCGCGCTCGGCTTCAGGGAGGTTTTTGCGAGCTAGACGGAGGGTGTAGCCGCCGTGGAGGTGGCCGTTGTCGAGGATCATCCAGTCGAAAACGTCGGCGGGATCGAAGCCGAGGCGCTGGCCGACTTGATGCCACTTCTGGAGTTCAGGAGGCACTTCAAAGAAGGTGCCGAAAAAGAGATGATCGCTCGAATGGTAGTATACGTCGGTGAGCCAGAGGAAGAGGAAGCGATCTTCCCCTAGGCGCTCAGATTCGTCGGGATCGCGGAAGCGGAGTTTGGCGGAGTGAAATCCTTCGTCGCCGCGTTGAAGGCGTTCGATGAAATAGGGGATGGTCGCGGCGGCGCGAGCGTAGGCGGACTGATATTCCGAGTTCGCGGAAGGGATGGCCATGAAAAGGGGCTCGGCCTGGGGCTCGGAGAATTTGCCTTTGGGGTTGGTTTCTTCGTTCATGCGACGGAGGGTAAGAACTTATTCTGAAGGTGGTGGCAGCGGGCAGGAGTCGGTCGTCATTTGAGTTCGAGGCGTTTGAGTTTTGTTGGGGTGGGGGTGTAGGAGGCGCAGAGGAGGGCGGCGCCGGCGATGAGGCAGCTCAGGCTGTCGGCGGCGGCTTGGAATGGGGGCATTCCGGCGTTGGTGTCGATCCAGAGAAAAAGAGGGGCGAAGGCCAGATAGGCCCAGCCGCAGAAGATGATGAGGGGGCGATAGCGCACGACGTCGCGGGCCATGAGCCATAGGAGGATGGCCTGCGCGACAAGCACGCAGGAGGCACCAGCTGTCATGTATATGAGTAGGGGTAGATGCGGGGGCTTGCCAAGGCCGAGTAGCAGGGAGAATTTCTCGACGGTGAGACGGGGGGCGATGATCGCGGGTAGTGCGATGAAGGAGGCAGCGGCGATCAACCGCAGGATTAGGCGCTGAAGTGGTGGGCTGCCGCGGACCGGGGGCGGTATGGGTTCGGCGGGCATGTCACGGAGAGTGGCTAGCCACGCCTAACGTGCCAAGCTCAGCGATGGCGGAGAGGAGTTTTCCTTTCATGAAGCTGACTTAGTAGAACGCTTCGCGCCGGCGGAATCGAGTTTATTGCGGAGCAAGCTTGGGAGACGGCCCGCCGAGCCGCACTTCGGTGAAGTGGAGAGGCAGCCCAAGCCCAAGTGGGACTACTGCTGGAGCAACGGGGCTCCGGTAGCGATGAATGTGCGCGTGCTGGCGCTGGTTATTTTTCGGCTGGAGCGTTGATGGTAATTTTTTGGGCGTAGCTTTTGTTGTCTTTGGCGAAGGCGATCCAGGCGGCGTGGGATTGGGGGTCGGCGGCGATGCTGTGGGCGCCCTGGGCTCCGGGGAGGGAGGATTGGGCGGTGAGTTTGCCGTCTTTTAATTCGAGGACGGCGACGGTGCCGGAGCCGCTGGAGCAGTAGGCGAGGTGGGTGGCGGGATCGTAGGCGATTTCGTCGACTTTATTGGGAATGTCGGCGGAGGTGAGGATGGTGCCTTGGGCGAGGTCCATGAGGCTGAGCTTGCCGGAGCCAGCGATGAGGATGGCGTTGAAATCGGGGACGAGGGCGATGCCGTGGGGTTTAAGGCTGGGGGCGGAGGAGAAGGTATTGACGATTTTCAGGCTGGTGGTGTCGAGGCGGGCTATCTGGTCGGAGTCCTTGAGGGCTTGGAAGAGGTATTGGCCGGTGGGATCGAAGACGAGGTCTTCCATGCCTCCGCCGGGGAAGGTGATGGTCTGGAGGATTTTCTGGGCTTCGGGATCAATGATCCAGAGTTCGGGTTTGGTGTCGTTGCAGACGAAGACGCGGTTGGTGCCGGGGTGGTAGGCGAGGAGATCGGCTTCGTCGGGGAGGGCGACGGTGCCGGTGACGGCGAGGGTTTTGGAATCGATGATGACGAGTTGGGCGGGTTTGCTGGCGGCGACGAAATAGCGGCTGTTTTTCTCATCGAGGGCGACACCTTGGGCGGCTCCGGTAGGGATGGCCTTGATCAATTTGGAGGCGTCGATATCGATGACGTCGAGGGAACTGTTACCGGTGTGGCAGGCTAGGAGTCGGCGCTGGGCGGGGTCGATCTTGATGAAGTCGAAGCGGCCCTGGGTACCGGTGAGTTCGACAGGTTCAGCGGCGGTGGCTTGGCTCACGCAGGCGGCGAGGAGGAGGGCGGCGGTTTTGAGCAGGATGGGCTTTTTCATGTTGGATTGGTTTTCGGAGTTGGAAGGATTCAGACGAGGATGTGGGCGAGGCGAGCGAGGTCGCGAAGGCCATCGAAGAGGGTGGCGACCTCAAAGGTTACGAAGAAGAGGAGCGGGTAGAACAGGCCCGGATGGTTAAAGGAGAGGGTGATGAGGCGGATGCTGAGGTGGCGCTGGATGAGAGCCGACTGGGTGAAGATGGCGGAAGCGATGCCGAGCCCCGCGCCGACGAGGATATCCGAGGGGTAGTGGAGGCCGAGGTAGATGCGGGGGAGGCAAATGAAAAAGGTCGCGTAGAGGAAGGCCGAGAGGCCGATGGTGCGGTGGCAATAGAAGAGGCCGGTGGCAAGGGCGAAGAAGAGAGTGGCGTGGTCGCTGGGGAAGGAGGGTTGGTCCTCGAGGCCCATGTCGTAAGGGAAGAAAAGGCCGGGAAGATCGGCCTGATAGGGTCGGATGCGGAGGGGTAGGATATGTTCGAGGCACTTGCCAAGGACAACGGCGAGGAAAGCGCCGAGCAGGGTGGCGATGACGAGTTGGCGGGAGTGAGGATTGCGGGAGCGAAACCATAAGGCCCAGAGAGCGACCATGAATAGGCCGCCTTTCATCATTTCATTGTCGGAGAGGCTGAAGAGGGCGAAGTCGAGTTTCCAAAAATGCCCGGCGAGGTGATTGAGGGGGGAGAGAATGGATTGATCAAAAGCGTTCATCCGATCAGGCAAGGGGCAGGTGGAGGCGGAACATGGTGACGCCTTGATCGGAGAAGACCAACTCGAGACGGCCTCGATGGGCGGAGGCGATCTCGCGGCAGATACTGAGGCCGAGGCCGACGCCACCGGAGGGGCGATCGCGGGCTTCGCTGGCGCGGAAGAATCGCTCGAAGAGGCGGCCTTGAGTATCGGGAGTAATGATCGGGCCGGAATTGGAAAGAGAGAAGACCGCATCGGGGCCGACTTGCTCGAGTTGAGCTTTGACCCAGCCGTTTGTGTCGGAGTATTTCACGGCGTTGTCGAAGAGATTCATGAAGAGCTGGTGGAGCAGAGCGCGGTCGCCGGGGACGGAGAGGCTGGCTGGAATACGGGCCTCCAGAGTGATGCCGCGAGGCCGGGCGAGGATGGCGCTGTCGTCCGCGATATCCTCAAGCATGTTGCTGAGGGCGACGGGCTCATAACTGGCAATGAGCTTCTCGGCATCGGCGCGGGCGAGGAGGAGGAGCTTGTCGACGATGGAAGCGAGGCGCTGGTTTTCCTCGAGGAGCTGGACGAGGACTGGAGTGGAGGAACCGGAGGGATCGGCCTGGATGGCTTGCTCCAACGAACCGCGCGAGATGGCGAGCGGGGTACGGAGTTCGTGAGAAGCATCCGCCGCAAAGCGACTGGCTTGGACAAAGCTTTTTTCCAGGCGGCCAAAGAGGCCATTCATGACGCGGGCGAGGCGGGAGATCTCGTCGTGGTCGGGCGACTCGGGGAGGCGTTCGTGTAGGGTGCGGGCGTCCATCTTCTCGGCGTGATCGGCGAGTTGGGTGAGAGGGCGGGTGAGGTAGCCAGCCAGCCACCAGGCTCCGGCGGCGGCAAGGGCCGCGACAAAGGGAAGGGCGAGGAGGTAGGCGGCGGCGAGTTCGCTGACTTCCTCGCGGGCCTCCGCGAGATGCTGAGGGGTAAGCGCCATGGGACTGTCGGTTTCAAAAACGTCGATCTGCTCGTGATAGAAGCGCCAGGCGGAGAGGCCCGCGAAGAGGATGACGACGAGGGAAGAGAGGAGACCGGCGGCCAGGGCGATCCTCAGGCGGATGGTGCGGGGCTTCACGGCGCAGTCTCCGAAATGCAATAGCCGACGCCGCGGAGGGTGTGAATGAGCTTGGGGGAAAAGTCGTCGTCGAGCTTGCGGCGTAGGCGCTGGACATAGACATCGACGAGGTTGGTGCCCGGATCGAAATTGTAGTTCCACACCTTTTCGCAAATCTGGGTGCGGGTGAAGACGTGGCCGGGGGAACGTAGGAGAAGCTCGAGAAGGGCGAACTCGCGCGCGCTCAACTCGATGCGTTGGCATGCGCGGGTGACGCGGCGGCGGGAGACATCCATGGAGAGATCGGCGATTTTATAGACGGTGAGGGACTCACCAGTCTTCCGCCGCATGATGGCGCGAACGCGGGCGACGAACTCCTCGATGGCGAAGGGCTTAGCGAGATAGTCGTCGGCGCCGAGTTCAAGGCCCTCCACTTTCTCGGAGATCTCGCCGCGGGCGGAAAGCAGAAGCACAGGGACGGAGTTTGATTCGGCGCGGAGGCGGCGGAGGACGGCGAGGCCATCGAGGCCGGGGAGCATGACATCGAGGGCGACCACGTCGTAGGGAGTCTCGCGGAGGGCGATGAGGGCCTCGTCGCCGCGATAGAGGACATCGACGGCGAAGCCGACCTCGGTTAGCGCCTTGCGGACCAGAGCGGCGATCTTCTTTTCATCTTCGACGACGAGTGCGCGCATCGTGCTTTACCTCGTCCCGGATAAGATCGGTCTTTGCACAAGGAGCACTCTCGCGGAAAAAAACAGATTTGGGAACTCCCGTGACGAAGCGGCGAACCGAAGCAGAGGGTGGCAAACTAGAACAGTGTGCGGCAAGATCGTAGCTGGGCTATCGGCTGGCTTTTTGGGTCTGATGTGAGAGGAGGAGGACATTGCCCTTGGCTGGAGCTTCCCGAACCACGCCAATCCCAGGGGCATAGTACTTGAGCTCGGCGGAACCTTCCGCAAATTCGCGAATTTTCAGGCAGTTTTTAAAGGTTCCGGCCGGCACTGTGACGGTGTCGGAGAGAGATACGACCTCGTCTTTTTCGTTCAAGTCCTTCGAGACATTCTCGGATTTGAAGCGTTGTCCGATTTTGGGTTGGCCGGGTACGAGGAGGCCGGGTTTCTGGGTATCGACGCCGAGCATCCATTGGCCGCTGTGGCCAGTGACTTTGCCGTTCTCGTATTCATCAACTGCCTCACCGAGGTAGTAGACATTGCCGGCATCGTCCTGGGCAAAGTAGTCGACGGTGATTTCGGCGAGTTTGCCATTTTCAAACTCGCGGTCTTCCACAGCGAAGGAGTCGATGGTTTGTCCGGCGATGAGGAAGGTGCGGTGCTTCTTGGGTAGAGCGGTGCGGATGATCCTGATGGATTTGCCGTTTTCCGTGCCTTCCAGAATATCCTGCTTCAGGATGGCGAGAGGAAGGTAGGGGTTGGTGATGTTTCTCGGATGGGAAAATTTTGCGGCGGGCATTTCGGCGGCTTGAACACAGGCGAGGCCGAGACCGAGATTGAGCAGGAAGATATATGGTTTCATGACGATTTCAGAGCTATTCGCGGAACGAACATAGCGCGGGAGAGATGACGTTTCTAATGGCCTGAACATGACAAAACTGTCATCTGGCGGGGTCTTGTGCGGGCGGTGAAATTGGGTGTTGATTCTTGGTTTTTCACGGGAATGAAATTCACCAAAAGCGGAGCAATTACGATCGCAATCGCGCTGGCGTCCGGCGCGGGATGCTCGCTTTATCATGCAAAGCCGCTGACGGCGGCGGGGGTGGAAAAGAGCCTGAAAGTGCCGTCGGAATCAGCTCTGCGGGTCGAGGCGTCGAAGCTAAAACATCCGGCCCTGCGGCCAGTGGAGTTGAATCTGCGTGATGGGATAAGCCCGGATGAGGCAGCGCTGCTGGCGGTATTGCTAAACCCGACCCTGCGGGCGGATCGCGACCGGCGTGGGCTGGCGACGGCGCAGGTAGTGCAGGCAGGCGTGCTGCCGAATCCGCAGATCTCGTACGGAAAGGATTTCGTAACCGGGGGCAACATGATGGATACGGTCTCGGCCTATGGGCTGAGCGCGAGCTGGGATGTAACGTCGCTGATCACGTTGATTCCCAAGATGGATGCGGCGCAGGCGAATGTGCGCTCGGTGGATCTGGATATCGCTTGGACGGAGTGGCAGGCAGCACAGGCGGCGCGACTGGCGGTGTATCGGGTGAGCGCTCTCGAGGCGGAGGTGGCCGCAGCACGCGAAGCGGATACGGCCTTGAAAGAGAATGTGGAGACACTGAGAAAGGCGGTGGAACTGCATGAGAAGACCGCGCTGGATCTGGCCTCGGCGCAATCCACGAGCCAGGATGCGGCGCTGACGGAGTTGAGCCTTGAACAGGAATTGGCCAAGCAGCGGTTGGCCTTGAACCAGGCGATAGGCTTGCCAGCGGGTGCGACAGTGCGGGTGCAGGCCACGCTGCCCTCGCGCCTGAGCGCTCCCTCGGCGCAGGAATTGGGCGCAGGCGTGGAGAGCAGCCGCCTGGACATATTGGGATTGAAACAAGGATACGAGAGCCAGGATGCGACGCTGCGGGCGGCGATCCTGGCGCAGTTCCCCAAGATCTCGCTGGGATTCAATCGGGCGGCGGATACGTCGAATGTCCAGACGATGGGCTTTGGCGTGACGGTCGACATTCCGATCTTCGACCGGAACCAGGGCAATATCGCGACGGAGCGGGCGACGCGGGAGAAGCTGTACGACGAATATACCGCGCGCGTTTTCGAGGCGCGTTCAGATGTGGCGACCGCGCGGTCGGATATCGAATTGCTGAACCGGCAGATCGCAGTGGGGGAGAAGGCGGTGCCGACGTTGCAACGGCTGGTGGACACGGCGAAACAGGCGCTGGACCAGGGAAATACGGACGTCATCAGCTATTACCAAACACGGTACAACCTGATCCTGCGGCGGGTTGAGGTGCTGAAGCTGAAGCAACAATTGATGGAGTCGCACATCGCGCTGGAGATTGCGGCGGGCCGCTATCTGCCGGAACACTAAGTTTATGAAAAAGTTGATAACTTTCGTATTGCTGGCAGCCATGATCGGCCTCGGCGCGTGGTGGCTGACTCGCGAGCATGGGGAGGAAGAGGCGGAAGCGGAAAGCGAAGCGAAGGCGGTTGCGACGGTCGAGACCGGGAAGATCGTGAGAAAGGATTTGTCGGAGAGCGTGACGTGCTACGGCAATGTCGTGGCGCGCCCGGGCACGACGCAGGCGGTATCGGTTGCGTTTGAATCACGGGTCACGCATTTGCTGGTGGCACCCGGGCAGCCGGTGAAAAAAGGCGACGCGCTGGTGGAAATCGCGGCCAGCCCGGCGACGGAGTTACTGCTGCGACAGGCGCAGAGCGCGCTGGAGGTGGCGCAGCGAGAGCTGAAGCAGACGCAGGAGCGGATCGGGCTGAAGCTCGCGACGAACCAGGAACTAAACGTGGCGCAAAAGGCGGCGACAGATGCTGAGCTGCAGGCGAAGAGTTTTGAGCAGGTGGGGGCGAACGGCAAGGAGCCGCTGCGGGCGGAGATTGATGGCGTAGTGGCAACGGTCTCAGTTCAGGATGGGCAGATCGTGGCGGCGGGCGCTCCTTTGCTGGAGGTGATCGCGACGGATGAAATCGAGGTGAAACTGGGGGTGGAGCCGTCCGAGATAGAGCTGCTGAATCCGGATCTGGAGGTTTCGCTGGTGCCGATGAATCAGCCCACGGGCAAGCCGGTGACAGGCGCGGTGCGGTTGGTGACGCAGCGGATCAACCCGACGACGCGGCTGGTGGATGTGTATGTTTCTCTGCCGAAAGAGAGCGGATTTTTACTGGATGGCTATGTGCGCGGAGAAGTGGCGAAGATAGTGAGCAAGGCGCTGGTGGTGCCAGTGGCCGCGCTGCTGCCAGAGGGCGGTTCGTTTACGGATTTCTCGATTTTCACCATTAAGGACAACAAGGCGGTGAAGCATGCGGTGAAGGTGATCGCGCAGTCGGACGAGGAAGCTGCCGTGGAAGCGGAGGACCTCGCGGAGGGAGAGGAAGTAATCGTCGCGGGGAATCATGAGTTGGAGGATGGAGGCGAGGTGGAGGTGGCCAAATGAGTTTCACGGAGTGGACGCAGCGGCACACGCGCTCGCTGCTTTTCCTGCTTGCGGTGCTGGCCATCGCGGGGGCGATCAGCGGGTTTCAGTTGCCGGTGAGTTTGTTTCCGCAGGTGAGTTTTCCGCGGGTGCGAATCAGCGCGGACTCGGGAGACCGGCCGGCGGAGCGAATGATGGCGGAGGTGACGATGCCGCTGGAGGTGGCGGTGCGGGCCATTCCCGGAGTACGGAGCGTGCGCTCGACGACCAGCCGGGGAAGCGCGGAGATCTCGATTAATTTCGACTGGGGCGAGGATATGACCTCGGCGCTGCTACAGGTGGAATCGGAGGCGAACAAGATCCTGCCGACCTTGCCGACGGGAACGACCTTTGAAGCGGAGCGGATGGATCCCACGGTGTTTCCGGTGATCGCTTATAGCCTTACGTCGAAGACCCGATCGTTGTCGGAATTGCGCGACCTCGCGATGTACACGCTGCGACCGGCGCTGACCACGGTGACCGGCGTGGCGCGGATCGGGGTGCAGGGCGGGGAGGTGGAGGAATATCGGGTGATTCTGAATACCGATAAGCTACAATCCCTCTCGCTGACGCTGGATGATGTGGCGAAGGTGCTGACCGCGTCAAATGTGCTGGTGGCGGTGGGGCGGCTGGAGCAGTACGACAAGCTCTACCTCGTGATCTCGGATACGCGGTTTCAGAAGTTTGATGAGATCGCAAAGACAGTGGTGCGGTCGGGGCCGGATGGCGTGGTGTTGCTGGAAGACGTGGCGCGGGTCGAGCAATCCACCGAGCCCCAATGGGTGAAAGTGACGGCGGACGGGCGGGACGCAGTGCTGTTTCAAGTATACCAGCAGCCTGGCGGCAACACGGTGCAGATTGCGTCGGGAATTAAGGACAAGCTGCATACGCTGGAGAAGCTGATCCCGGCCGATGTGCAATTGGCGAATTGGTATGACCAGAGCGACTTGATCACCGCTTCGGCGGGGGCAACAGCGGAGTCGGTGCTGGTCGGAATTGTGCTGGCGGCACTGGTGTTGCTGGCGTTTTTGCGGAATTGGAAAGTGACGATCATTGCGGCGCTGACGGTGCCGACGGTCCTGGCAACCACGATCCTGCTGCTCTCAGTGCTGGGAATGAGCTTCAACATCATGACGCTGGGCGGCATGGCGGCCGCAGTGGGATTGATCATTGATGATGCAATTGTGATGATTGAGCACATCGTGCGGCGCCTGAGAGATGGCACGGTCACAGGCGAAGCGAGGAACCGGGTGATGGCGGCGGCGGCGGAATTCACGCGACCGTTGATGGGCTCTTCGGCGGCGACGATCATCATCTTTACTCCGCTGGCATTTCTGTCCGGAGTGACGGGGGCGTTCTTCAAGGCGCTGTCGCTGACCATGGCGGTGAGCCTGGTGGTGTCCTTCATTGTGGCGTGGCTGGCGGTGCCGATTTTGGCGGCGCGATTTTTATCGGCCAAAGACGGGGAAGGGGAGGAAGGTGGAGCCGTGGCACAGCGGGTTCATCGCCTCTATCGCGGGCTGATGCAGCGGCTGCTGGTGCGGCCGGTGCTGGTGTTGTTCCTCATTATACCCTTGGTGTTTGCGGGGCTGCTGGGGCTGAAAAGTGTGGCCAGTGGGTTCATGCCCTCGATGGATGAAGGGGGATTTATCTTGGATTACATCTCTCCCCCGGGCACTTCGCTGGCGGAGACGGATCGGATGTTGCGGCAGGTGGAGGCGATCCTGCACAGGACAGCCGAAGTGCAGACGTACTCGCGGCGGACGGGGCTGCAGTTGGGTGGCGGCATTACCGAAGCGAACACGGGCGATTTCTTTATCCGGCTAAAGCCGCTGCCGCGTCGGGAAATCGAGGAGGTGATGGGCGACGTGCGAACTGAGGTGGAAAAGACGGTTCCGGGGCTGAAGATTGAGACGCTACAGTTGATGGAGGATCTGATCGGCGACCTGACGAGCGTGCCCCAGCCTGTGGAGATCAAGCTCTACTCGGATGACGACGCCACGCTGGAGACGCTCGCGCCGAAGGTGGCGGAGGCGATAGGGAAGATCTCCGGGATTACCGAGGTGAATGACGGCATCACCCCAGCCGGAGATGCGCTGACGATTCAAGTGGATCGAGTTCAAGCCGCGCTGGAGGGAATGGATGCGGATGCGATCACGCAGGCGGTCAATGATTTCCTGAGTGGCAAGGTGACGACCACGATCCAAAACGGGCCGAAGGTCGTGGGAGTGCGCGTGTGGGTGCCGGCCGAGAACCGCCAGACGGAGCGCGACCTGCGGCATCTCCTGCTGCGCGCGCCGGACGGGCATCTTTTTCCGCTGAGCCGGGTGGCCCATTTGGCGGCGGATCTCGGACAGCCTGAGATCACGCGGGATGATTTGAAGCGCATGGTCGCGGTGACGGCGCGCATTGTGGGCCGCGACATGGGCTCAGCGGTGGGCGATGTGAAGGCAGCTTTGGATGCGCCGGGCGTGCTACCCGCCGGAGTGACCTATTCGCTGGGCGGACTCTACGAGCAGCAACAGATCGCGTTTCGCGGCCTGACCATTATCCTGCTGGTGGCAGCGGCGCTGGTCTTTCTACTACTGCTCTTCCTGTACGAGAGTTTCCGCGTGGCTTTGGCCATGTTGTTGACGGCGTTGCTGGCGATTGCGGGGGTTTATTTTGGGCTGTGGATCACGGGAACGGAATTCAACATCACCTCGCGCATGGGCATGACGATGATCATCGGCATCGTGACGGAGGTGAGCATTTTCTATTACTCGGAATATCGCGATCTCCCGGCCTCGGCGGACCGCTATATCGTGGCGGGGCTGAACCGGATGCGGCCCATCGCGATGACCACCTTTGCAGCCATTCTGGCGCTGGCTCCGCTGGCACTCGGGATCGGGCAGGGTTCGGCCATGCAGCAGCCGCTGGCTATCGCGATCATCGCGGGGTTGTTGTTCCAGTTGCCGCTGGTGCTGATCGTGCTGCCGGTTTTGCTTTCGGCGACCGAGAGCAGAAATCCTCGTAGCTGACCTAGTATTTTTTCAAGCTGGCTCCGGTGATGGCTTTGGGGAGGTGGGCGGTGCAGTATTCCTTGTCGTCGGAGGCGACGCGGAATTCGGCGTCGGGGTCGGTGAGTTCGGTTTTGCCGCAGGTCTCGCACTTGTGGAGGTAGGGGGTGTTGTCCTTGGCGGACTCGAATTGGGCGCGGCGGGCGATGACGGTGCGCTGCTGGCGCAGGTTGCGGAAGAAGGTGGGCCCGAAGAAGAGGAGGTAGTTCAGCAGGCTGACGACGATGAGGAACTGGATGGCGAGACCACCGGAGAGGAGGGTGAGGACGATGGGGATGAGGCCGATGACGGCGACCCATTTCAACTTGAGGGGGAAGATGAGAAAGAGGATCTCGAAGTTGGGGGCGAGGGTGGCGGCGGCGAGGAGGAGGGAGAGAGTGAGGATGACGTTGCCGCCGCTGGCCCCGAAGACAAAGGCGGAGGCGGTGCAGCCGATGACGCCGAGGAGGTAGTAGACGTTGAGCCGGAAGGAGCCCCAGGTGGCCTCAAGACAGTCGCTGATGAACCAGGTGAAGGAGAGGAAGCAGAAGATCCAGATTGGACTGAAGGTGGTGGGGATGAAGGTCCAGGTGATAAGGCGCCAGATCTCGCCCTGCATGACGAGGGCAGGATTGAGCACGAAGCGGCTCAGATACTCGGGGTTGAGCTTGATGAGGAGGAAGACGGCGGCGTTGAGGGCGACGACGTAGCGGATGAGGCCGGGGATGGCCCATTGGCCAAAGCGGCGTTCCAAGCGATCAAGAAGAGTCACGCTGGGAGCGTATGTACGAAGGGGCGGCTGTCAAACGCGGAAGGAAGCTCTAGGGAAGCGAATCCACCACAGCCACGTCGTCGAAGGTGAAGGTGGTTTGGACGGCGGGGTTGATGCCGGAGGCGGGGGTTTGGAAGCGGAGGCCTCCGAGGGTGGGGGCGGTGAAGGTGGAGGAGTGGACGACGTTGACGATGGCGAGGGCGCCATTGAGCCAGACGTCGCTGGTGCCGGGGGCGAGGGTGTGGGTGGTGCTGTCGAATCCGTTGTAGGTGACGGTGGTGCCGGAATGGTTGAGCATCCAGGCGACGGTGACTTCGGAGCCGGAGAAGGTGGGGGAGGAGACGCCGTTGACCTTGAGGCAGTAGAGCTTGGTTTTGTTGTCGGAGGCGACCCCGCTGCCGGAGATGATCATCTGGCTGGCGATGCTGGAGTTGGGGGTCTTGGTCTTGTAGGAGGCGGCGGTGGAGATGGGGCCGACGTCGATGAGGCCGAGGTTGGTATAGGTATTGGCGGAGTCGTTGACGGAGAGCTTGAATTTGTACTCGGCGACCTGGGGAGGATTGGAGCCGCTGAAGAGGGCGAAGCCGGCGGCGTTGTTGGCGGTATTGTAGGCGCTGGCGGGGTGGACGAGCTGGAGGCGGCCCTGGGTGACGGTCCAGGTGCCACCGAGGGACTCGGCGCTGATATCGTTGAACTGACCGCGGGAGGGCTGGCTGGGATCGAAGTAGGCGTGGTAGTCGGTGGTGCCGCTGTAGTTTTGGTAGAAGGGCCAGTCGAGCTGATAGGCGAAATAGGCGTCGGAGCCGGTGACGGCGAGGATGGGGAAGGTGAAGTTGGCGCCGGATTTCGTGGGGCTGTAGGAGGACTGGCGGGTGCCGGTGTAGCTGAGGACGGAGATCCTGGGAGCGATGTTTTGGGTCTCGTTTTGCAACTCGGGGGCGAAGATGGAGAACTGGGCGGTGCCTTGCTGGGCGAGGTGGCCGAGGGTGCCGAGGGCATTGAGCGTGAGGGTGCCGCTCCAGCTGTTGAAGGTGGAGTGGGAGATGTAGGTGATCTGGGAATTGGAGTTCTGGGTATCCGTGAGATAGAGAAGGAGCTGGCGGCGGGCCTGGGAGAGGTTGCCGTGGTCGAGGCTGCCGAGGAAGCAAATGCCGGGAGTGCTAATGCTCGTGATGCTGACCACATTGCCCTGGGCGGAGGTGCCGGAGACGGGGATGAGGAAGGTCTCGCTTTTGGGCGTGAGGACCTTGACGGAATTCCCGCCGACGGCGGTGCCGTTGAAATCGGTGTAGATCTGGCCGGTCTCGCTGACGATGTGATTGGGGTCGGAACTGAGGCCGGGGTAGCCGGTGACGACGAGGGGTCGGGAGTTGGCGTCGGACTTGATAGCGATGGTTTGGCTCGTAAGAGCCTGGGGCCGGGCGAGGGTGCCGGAGGCTGTGGTATCCGACGGGACCATGACGCAAGAGTAGCCGCTCATACTGGGAGTGGCGGGGGTGTCGTTGGGGTGGAACATGACGGAGCCGATGCGGCAGTAGGCGCCGAGTTCCCAGTAGTATTTGTTGTAGCGCCAGCCGCCGCTATTGGCGGTGAGCTGGGTTTGGAGCGGAGTGGTGTGAAGGTACTCGGAGGTGACGACAAAGGGGATGACGGAGGGGGCGGCCTGGAGACCGCTATGGCAAAAGAGGTAGGAACCAAGCCGCTCGGCGAGCATGGCCCCGGGCTCAGCGGCGACTTCGATGCGGTTGGTGGCGTGCTCGTGGAGGACGGTATCCTCATGCCCGCCGTAGCCGCAGCGGAAGATGCCATTCCAATCCTGCAGGCCGGCGTAGGCGGCCATGACGGGGGCGATGAAGAGGCGCTTGGGCTGGGGCGAGAAGATGTTGAATTCACCGCAGAGGAAGGGCTTGCCGAGGATGCGGGCGGCGGCGGATTCCAGGGGGGTCTGAAGGCGGCCCTGGATGATGTCGCGCAGATCCTGATTCCAGGGCACGGTGGTGCTGTCGGGCATGGCCCAATAGTTGTGGAGATCGACGTAGTCGAAATTCTGGCGGTTGAGGTTGCCGGTGAGGGTGGGGCGATTGCTCATGTCGGTGAGCGGGACGTTGACGCCGAGAGCGGCGAGGCTGCCACTGAACATCTGGTAGAGACGGTCCTGGCGGTCGGAGAGCCAGGCGGAGAGGGCGGGCTGCCGAGCGGGGTCCAGCGGATCGGTGATGGCGCCTGGAGTCGCATTGTAGGCGGCGTCGATGACGGGAGTAGAGGTGGAGGGATTCTGGGCGTAGGATTTCCACCAGGCGTCTTCGTTGAGGAACTCGATGGAAATGAGGGCGGGGTCGTCCTTGATGAGGACATCGGTCCAATCGGTATCCGAGCCTGCGCCATTGGTGGTGAGGACGTGGCCGGCGAAGGTGGCGATGTCCTGAATGAGAGCATCGGAGACGAGGGCGAGCGCGGGGGCTTCGAGGCGGAACTTGCCGTCGGGGACGGCCTCGCCGGTATCGGTCATGCCGGGAACGCGGGCATTGGTGAAGTAGCGGCTGTTGCCGAGTTCGAGCTCGTAGTAGATGCCCTTGTCGCGGAGGCAATGGAGAAAGTATTTGAATTGGTTGAAGCGGCCGGCGGCGGCGAGGTCGAGGGCGGTGGAGTCGGGCGAGGATTGGACGATCTGCCAATCGTAGGAATGGAGACGGATGGCGTTATAACCGGCCTGGGCGAGATTGGCGGCCATGAGTTCGGATTTGGCATGGGTGAGGAAGCTGAACTCGACGCCGATATTGATGCCGTAGAAGCGGACGGGATCGGCGGGGGCGTTGGTGCCACTGAAACGGAAGGTGCCGTTTTGAATCGTGACGCGGCCGTATTTGCCGGCGGGGGCATCGAGGAACCGGGTGAAGTCGAGGGCGCTGCCGGGGACGGTGGCGGAGGGATCGAAGGTGATGGGACGCCAGTCGGTGCCGCTGACATAGGTGATGGTTTGGGTGAGGTCGGCGGCGTGAGTGGTGGTCCAAGCGAGGAGAGCCAGGGTGGTGAGTTGGCGGAAGAAACGGGGGGATTTCATGATTTTGGAGGGGAGGGTACGATCCGAACTGAGGGGGGAGATCGCGTTTTCCGGGGGTGGAAGTTATTTCTGTTAAATCTGATAAATCAAAAAGATCAATAAATTTCGTGAGAGACGGAGGAAAGAGTGGGGGCTAGAATGCGGGCTGCCGCGATGAAATTGCGAAAACCGCTGTTGATCTATGATGGAGAGTGCCGGTTTTGCGGCCGGTGGATCGAGCGGTGGAAGGGGGTGACAGGGGATCGGGTGGATTATGAGGCCTCGCAGACGGCGGCGTCGCGGTTTCCGGAAATTCCGGTGGAGGCTTTTGCGTCGGCGGTGCAGTTGGTGCGGGAGGATGGGACGGTGGTGTCGGGGGCGGAGGCCGCGTTGACGGCGCTGGCGATGGGATCGGGCGTGGCGCGTTGGGTGCTGGAGTTTTATCGCGGGCAGAGGTGGTTTGCGCGGGTGACGGAGGGGATGTACGGGGTGGTGGCGCGGAACCGGATGACGTTCTCGCTGGGGACGCGGCTGCTGTGGGGAGACGATGTGCGGAGGCCGACGTATGCGGTGTCGAGCCGGGTGTTTTTGCAGTTGCTGGGAGTGATTTATCTGGTGGCGTTTTGGTCGTACTGGGTGCAGGTGGACGGGCTGTCGGGGGAGCAGGGGATTGTGCCGGCGGTGCGGTATTTTGCGGCGATGCATGAGCAATTGGGGGCGTCGGCGTACTGGCAGATGCCGAGCTTGTGCTGGCTGGGGGCGTCGGGGTTCGCGCTGAAGATGTGGTGCGCGGCGGGTATTTTCGCAGCGGTGTTGTTGAGCGTGGGGATCGCGCCGGCGTGGTGCCTGGTGTTTCTGTGGGCGGATTATCTGTCGCTGGTGAATGCGGGGCAGGTGTTTTATCTATTTCAATGGGATGCGCTGCTGCTGGAGGCGGGGTTCATGGCGATCTTTCTCGCGCCGTGGGGATGGCGGTTGCGGACGATGAATCCGCCGGGGGCGGCGCGGTTTCTGATGGTGTGGCTGCTGGCGCGGCTGATGTTTGCGTCGGGGGTGGTGAAGCTGGCGAGCGGGGATGACTCATGGTGGGACGGGACGGCGCTGGACTATCACTATTTTACGCAGCCATTGCCGACAGTGGCGGCGTGGTGGGCACAGCAGATGCCCGAGTGGACGCGGTGGGTTTCGGTGAAGGTGATGTTTGCGATCGAGCTGGGGTTGCCGTTTTTACTCTTTGCGCCGCGTAGGCTGCGGATGCTGGCGGTGGGCGGGTTGTTGCTGCTGCAGGGGCTGATCGCGCTGACGGGGAACTATGGTTTTTTCAATCTGCTCACGGTGGCGTTGTGTCTGATGGCGGTGGACGATACGTGGTGGGGCCGCTGGAGGAAATGGACGGTGGCGGAGACGCGGGGGTATGTGAACCGGCGGGTGCTGGAAGTACTGGCAGTGGTGATTGTCTTGGCGGGGCTGGTGCCGACGTTGATGAGTTTCCGGTATAATGGATTTTGGTGGAAGGTGCCGTATCTCAGCGAGGTGTGGGTGAATTGCTATGGAGGGCTGAATCAGTTTGAGATCGTGAACAGCTACGGGTTGTTTGCGGGGATGACGAAGGTGAGGCGGGAGATCACGATCCAGCATT
>FTBM01000056.1_pt1 | contig 20198 bp, 15 predicted proteins | sample 1639361 | NCBI WGS metagenome assembly FTBM01 (sample SAMEA3914864, study PRJEB12502) | metagenome | biome: forest; material: soil | place: USA | collected 2012-03-12 | depth 0.3 m | reverse complement strand
GCTCGCTCCCGCACTTCCGCCTATCTTCCTCTTCCGTCCCCCTTCCGCGCTCCAACTTGGATTAAACGGCGCTCGGCTAAGTCCGACAGACTCAGAGCGACGCGGCTACATCAAGTGCGCTCCTGCGGAGCGGAGGGTCGAAATGGGTTGTGCGAGGTTGGCGGGCGGGTAGAGAGTTGGGGCTTCTAATTCATGAATACCAAGGAACGTGCGGCTGCTTTGGCGAAGGTCTCGGGGAGTTTTCCCATACTGGGGGAGGTGACCACGGAGGGGTTGCTGGAGGTGGTGCGGATGGAGTTGGGGCATGAGGAGATTTTGGATGGGTTTCGGCCTTATGGGGACCACTTCAGCAGGGCTCGGACGCTGTCGCCGATCGTGCATGTGGTGAGTGGGAATACGCCGCATGCGGCGTTGCAGAGCATGACGCGGGGATTGCTGCTGGGGGCGCGGAATCGGGTGAAGGTGCCGTCGGCGGGGTTGCCGGAGGTGGGGTCGTTTTTGGCGGAGTTGCCGTTGGAGTTGCAGGGGCTGGTGGAGGTGTCCCCCACCCTGCCGGATAATTGGCTGGAGGAGGCTGAGGCAGTGATTGTCTATGGATCGGATGAGACGATCGGGCATTTTCGCAAGTTGGTGCCAACGCGGGTGCGGTATGAGGAGCATCCGCATCGGGTGAGCGTGGGGCTGGTTTATGAGGATCCTCACTATGCGTCGGTAGCGGCGGCGGCGGCGGATGTGTCGGCGTTTAGCCAAAAGGGGTGCCTGTCGCCGCATGATATCTATGTCGCAGGTGATGCGCGGACGTATGCGGTGCGGCTGGCAGAGGAGATGGCAAAGTATGAGGCGGCGAATCCAAGGGGCGCGGTGACGTCGTACGAGGCGTCGGAGATCATGAATGTGCGGGCGAATTATCGGTTCCGCTCGGCGAGTGACATGCGGGTGCAGCTCTGGGAGAGCGAGGGGTCGACGGCGTGGACGGTGATCTATGAGGATGATCCGTGGTTTGCAGGGTCGTGCCTGAACCGGGTGGTGTATGTGAAGCCGCTGCCAGGGAATCTACCGGAGGCGCTGGGGCCGGCGAGGGCGTGGCTGGCGGCGACGGGGATCTGGCCGGCTGAGCCGAAATGGGCGGAGAAGGCGGCGGAGATGGGGCCCTCGCGGATCTGCGCGCTGGGGCGGATGCAACTTCCTCCGGTGGGGTGGCACCAGGAGGGAAAACAAATTTTGGCGGGGTTGGCGCGATGGGTTGATTTCGAGCCGGAGATTTGCTAGACCCGAGAAATCCCTGTGGCGAAAGACGAGAATTACATCCCTGCAGAAGGCGTGGTCGTGGAGGTATTACCTGGAACGATGTTTCGGGTGAAGCTGTCCAACGGACACACGCTGCTATCCCATATCTCGGGCAAGATGCGGAAGAATTTCATCCGCATCGTACCCGGCGACAAAGTGAAGCTGGAAATTTCGCCCTATGATCTGACGAAGGGGCGGATAACCTTTCGCGAGTCGGGCGCGCCGCCGCAACAACAGCATCCTCGCTGAGGGCGCCTACGGCGCTTTCTTTCGGCTTCGCCTCCCTCCAGTTTTTTAAGACATTATTTTTATGAGCCGATTTCGTGCAACTACCCTCGCGGCTCTTTATGGGGAGTCGGCGGAGAAATTTGGAAGGTATCCGTTTTTGGCGGCGAAGGATAAGGAAGGGACGTATCAGACACTCTCCTACCAGGAAGTGTACGCTCGCGGGCTGGCCGTGGCGACGGCGCTGATCGAGCTGGGGCTGCAGCCGAATGAAAAGGTGGGGCTGCTGGCGGATAATCGGCCGGAGTGGATATTGGCGGACCTGGGGATTTTGCTGGCGGGATGCGCGGATGTACCGCGGGGGACGGATATTACGGAGAAGGAGGTGGCCTATATTCTCAACCACGCGGATGTGCGGTTTCTCATGGTGGAGAATCTGGCGACGCTGGGCAAATACGAGGCGGCGCGGGCGCAGATTCCCGGAGTGGAAAAAGTGATCCTGCTGGATCCCAAGGCGACAGCGCCGGAAGGCGTGCTGAAGCTGGAGGACCTGATGGCGCGAGGGGCGAAATTGCGCGCGGAGGGAGACCGGAAAGCGGAGGAGCGGATCGCAGGGGTACGGCCGGAGGATTTGTTCACGATCATTTATACGTCGGGCACAACGGGAACGCCGAAGGGTGTGCAGTTGACGAACGCGAACATGGTGTCGCAGGCGCGGAATCTGCCGTTTGATTTTCTGCCGGGGGATCGAGCGCTGGCGATTTTGCCGATCTGGCATAGCTACGAGCGGGTCTTTGAGGTGCTGGCGATGAGCATGGGGGTGTGCAACTACTACACGAGCCTGCGGCATATCGCGGAGGATCTGAAGACAGTGCGCCCGAGTGTGATGTGCTCAGCGCCGCGACTGTGGGAGAATCTGTACCAGAAGCTGATGAGCCGGATGGAGTCGGCCCCGGCCTTGCAAAAGGGGCTCTTTAACGTGGCGCAGTACAGCACGCGCCGGGTGAAGCGGGCGGAGCGATTTTTCAAGGGCCAGCAACTGGACCTGACCGGGCGGAGCCTGCCGCTGAGCGCAGGCCTGGCCGTGGCGCATGCCTCACGATGGATCGTACTGTTGGTGCCGCACGCGATCCTGGACAAGGTGGTGATGGCGAAGCTGCGCGAGGCGGTGGGGTGTGGGGATTTCCGCGGAACGATCTCGGGCGGAGGCGCGCTGCAGCCGCATGTGGATGAATTTTTTAACTCGATCGGAATTCCGGTGCTGGAGGGCTATGGGCTGACGGAGACGTGTCCCGTACTAGCCGTGCGGACGTGGAAGAACCTGGTGATCGGCACGGTGGGACCGGTGTATCCGGAGACGGAAATTCGGATCGTGGACCTGAGCAACGGAGAGATTCTTTACCCCGATCCCAAGCGCCGCGGCGGCGGGCGCGGGCTGCGCGGGGAGATCCATGCCAAGGGGCCGCAGGTGATGAAGGGGTATTACAAGGACCCGGAGACGACGGCGCGGGTGCTGAAGGATGGGTGGTTCAACACAGGAGATATCGGGATGGTGACGTTCAACGATTGCCTCAAGATCCTCGGCCGGTCGAAGGATACGATCGTGCTGTTGAACGGGGAGAACGTGGAACCGGTGCCGATCGAGAACAAGCTCTCGCACTCGCCGCTGATCGATCAATGCATCGTGGTGGGGCAGGACCAGAAGCAACTCGGTGCGTTGATCGTGCCGTCGCGGGAGGGATTTCGCGAGGCGGGCATCCAGGCGGCGAACATTGCGGAGCTGGCGGCCAATGAGCAGGCCAAGAAGCTGCTCGAAGAGGAGATCCGCAAGATTGTGAACAGCGAGAATGGGTTCAAGCCCTTTGAGCGGATCGGAGATTTTCGGATGCTGTCGAAGCCCTTTGAAGTGGGCGAGGAAATGACGGCGACCTACAAGTTGAAGCGGCACGTGATCACGGACCGGTATCCGCAGCTTATGGCTGAGTTGTACCCGGACCCGCTGAAGAAGTAGCAGGCGCCGCCGCTGCTGCTGGAGCGGGCTCGGAAGCCTTGAGAAGCTCGCGAAGGCGCTGGACCCACTGCCCGAAATCGGCATGGGTCGGGTAGGTCTTGATCATGGAGTAAATCTCGGCGATGCCGCGATTTTTCTGGCCGATGAGGATCATGTCGTTGGCCCGGCTAAACTGCATTTGCGGGCGCGTGACGGTATTGAAATCATCGGCAGCGTGATCGAGGCGGGTGGCGGTGACACGGTCGGCCTTGACCTTCATTTCGTATTCCCAAGTCTCGATAATGCGGGGGTCCTTGGCCTTGCGGAAGACGGAGCGGACATCCTTATCGAGGATGCCGGAAAGGTCGCCGGGCTTGAGCTCCCAGTCGTCGCCCTTGGGGAGGAAGGGCTCGAGCCGGAGCCATTTCACGAAGACACTCTCGTTGAGGGAGGCACCGAGGAGCTCCTTCTTCGCGTTGAGGATTTCCTTGTTGAGGGCGGCCTCGTCCCGGTCGCGCTGTGATTGAGGATCGGGGCCTTTTTGGCCGAGCTTGGTGAAATTGACGTCGTAGGCGGCGAGCTCCTTGACGTAATCGTACGCGGGCTGGGCGAAGAGTTCGGGCTTGTCGGAGCCGAAGCGGTCGAGGCTGAGAGCAAGGTAGCGAAGATGGAAACTAAGGATGGCCTGCATTTCCTTGGAACGAAGAAGTGGGGCCTTGCTGCTCTTCCACTCGGCGAAGTTGCCGCCTTTGTTCTTAATGCCGTCGAACTGCATGGCCTCGACGGCCTGCTCATAGAGGGCATCGGCGGCGCTGGGGCTGTTGGCGGCGGCGCGAATCTGGGCCGTGGCGGACTGGCGGGCGGAGAGGACGGTTTGTTTCTGCTGCAATTCGATCTTGTCCAGATCCTGGAGGATAGCGCTGGCGTTGACGGGCTGGGAATCCTGCTGCGCGAGCAGCGGCAGGGTGGTCAACGAAACAAGGCCTACGACAAGGGGGACACGCGGGAGCATCGAGGGACGATGCGACGTTTTGGGGGCGGCGTCAACTATTGGACTCGGCAGATCGAAGGGTATGGACAGTGATCTCGGGAGGGCAAAAAAAGCGGGCGGCGACACCGCAACCGCCAGCACCGGGGGAGGTGTAGCCTTGCAGGGGGCCTTCTCGCCAGGGACCAACGAGCAGGCGGCGGGGGACGGGGGCGTTTTTCAGAATGGCGTAGCCGCCCGGCAGGCAAAACTGGCCGCCATGGGTGTGGCCGCTGAGCATGAGGGAATAGCCGAGGGTGGCGGCCTCCTCATAGGTCTCGGGGCTGTGACTGAGGAGGATGGTGGCATCGCCGGGAGGAATATTTTGGCGGGTCTTGCGGAGATCGTGGGTGGCGAAGAAGTGGGGGTCGTCCACACCGCAGATCCAAAGATGGGAACCGTCGCGCTCGAGGGGGACAGATTCGTTGAGCAGAACGGTGAGGCCGGCGGCCTCGAGGAAGGCGACTTTTTCGATGAAGTCGTGGTTGCCGAGGGAGGCGTAGGCGGGGAGCTTCAGATGCCGAATGAGGCGGCCCATGAGGCCGAGAGAGAGCTCGTGGTCCTGGGCGATCTTGTTGTGGTAATCACCGGTGAGGACGGCAACGTCGTACTCCACGCGGTCGAGGAGGCGGACGACGACATCGACGAGGGCGGGATCGAGGTCGCAATGGAGATCGGCAAGGTGAAGGAGGCGGAAGCCGTCGAAGGCGGCGGGGAGGCCGGGGAGGCGAACCTCGTTGTGGACAATGCGGACATTGAGGAAATTGCGGTGACCCCAGCCGGATAAGCCGCTGCATTTGAGGACGAGGCCGATGAAAGCATCGAGCGGCATGATTTTTTCGAGGGCGAAGAAGCCGGTGCCCTGGTGGACCTCGGCGGCCCACAGGCCGGCCTGCTTGAGGATGCGCTGCTCGAGAACATCCTCGCCCATGCGGGCGGCGAGCGCGCGGTAGTCGGTATGGCCGGCAGCTTCAGAAGGGTCCATCATGGGCACGAGGGATCAACCTGCCACGGCTGAGGCCTCGGAAAAAGGTTGTTTTTATGAGGGAGGCTTTCAAAGCTGCGGGGATGCGGCGATTTTGTATTCTTCTCACGGCCCTGCTCATGGCGGGGTGTCCCGCGAAGAAACCGGCCGCACCAGAGGCGACGCCCTCCCCTGCCCCGGCGGAGACGCCGGAAGCAAGCCCGTCAGCCACACCAGAGGCGAGCCCCCTAGCCACACTGGAAGCCAGTCCGAAAATCGCTCCGCAGCCGGACCAACCGGTAACCACCGGGCCGACAGTCACGATACCCGTGGCATCTCCTTCGCCCGTCGAGGAAGAGAAGGGCACCCCGACACCAGGCGCAACGCCGGAGGGATCAACTTCACCCACCGCGACACCCTCCCCGAGCCCGACGCCGGAAGTTACTCCTGCTCCCACTCCGGCGCCTTCGGAGCCGGGGAAAGACGCGCCGCTTGAAGGCACCTGGTCCACCACGGATGTGGATGGAGAGGTTTTTAGTCTCACCCTGTCGCGCAATGGCGTGGCGGCGACGGACTGGGTGAAAGGCACGTCTGGAGCCAAAGGGCAACATGGGCATTGGCAGAAGACCGGCGATACGCTGGTGAGCGTCAAATATGACGATGGCACGGCTGATGCGATGATGTGGCTGGATGGCAAATGGAACCTGAAGCGCCACCCGCGGGCGGGGGCGCGCTTCGACCCGCTGGCCAAGCCGGTGCCGATGCAGAAGGTCGATCCGGCGAAAGCAAAATTCATCGGTACCTGGAAGATGAATCAGGAACCGGATGGGTCCTATCTCACGATCACACTCTATGCCGACGGGCGGGCCGTAAGCACGGTGAACGGAAAGACGGTGGGAACGTGGACGGTGAAAGGCAACGCGGCGCTCTGCGCCTGGCCGGACAATTGGTTCGACTCGATCGAACCGAAAGACAAAGGGTGGCAGCGCCGGTCGTGGGTGGGCGCGGAGGCCAATGGGGAGGCGGATTCGTCGGAGGCGGTGCGGGTGGGGGCTGCTCCCACGCCCTAACGCCATCCAGTTCTTTGCAATTAGCGTAACTGCAAGGCGGGTGCTAAATCGGGGTGCCAGGGATTCTTGGTGAAATCGGAATCTTCGATGGCGGCGACTTGAGACTCGATGAGGCGGTTGATTTCCTCAAGGTCGAGCGCGAGGTGAGTGGGACGGTAGGTCTCGAGGTTTTTTTGGGCGAGGCGGAAGAGACGGACGGCGGGGTGCATGCGGCGGCCGTCCTTGGGGTGATCCGGGCGGGCGCGTTGCTTCTTGAGATGGACGAAGGCGCCGGCGAGTTGGATGAGGCCTTTGTAGAAGGCGTAGTTGCCGTCCTCGCGGCCCTGAAGCCAGAGGTGCTCGAGAACGTCGTGAGCCTCGTAGTATTCCTGAGCGTTGAAGCAGGCAAAGTAGCCGAGGTAGCAGGGATCGTGGGCCGCGTCGTCCATGCCGAGGGAGGCGACAAAGGCCTCCATGCGCTCGGCTTTTTTGGGTGGCTGGGTGGCCATGGAGGAGCTTAGGCCGGACTAACCGCGAGAGTCAAATCGGCGAATCCGACGTTCACGCTTTGAGGCGCAGGGTTTTGGGATCGCGTGCTCCATGCCAGGCACGAAGGACTTCAATGGATCGCCGTGCTTCGTCTACCTCATAGTAAATAAGATAGGGGTATCGTAGCATCTTTCGCAAACCCGGCCGTTGGCGTACAGGTGTCCCGATGAAGGGATTTTTTCCCGTATCCAACGCACCGTCCAGCAATCTATGGCCGACGCGGGCCGCCGTATCGAGATCCGCATGGACCGTTAAATAGTCGGCAATCTCCTTGAGGTCGGAGACGAAAAGATCGCTGAGGACTACGGTGTAGTCCATTGCGTGAGCAACTGCCTTACCTCTTCGACGGTGTGGCGTTTCCCCTCACGCATTGATTTTCGTCCGGCGTCAAGAGCGGCCAACATCTCGGGAGATTCCTCGGTCTCCGCCAACTCCAGTTCCTCCAAGCGCTGCCAAAGTTTTTCCCTCTCGGAACGAGGAAGCCTGGGCAACTCATCGAGGATTTCGGCCATACTCATATCGTAAGCCTAGCTTACCGAAAGGCGACCGGCAAGCTGCGAGGACAAGGAGTGGCTACAACAAGTCCGGGCCGATGTCGCGGGACTTTTCTTCGAGCTTTTTGACCCGGTCGTAAAGTTTGCCGATGTTGTTGAGGCGGACGTAGTTTTCCTTGTAGTCGCGCATCGGCTTGGCGGGGAGGCCGACGAGGATTTCCCTGGGCGGGACACTTTTGGTGACGCCGGCCATGGCGGTAACGATGGCGCCGTCGCCGATCTCAATGTGGCCATTAACGCCGACCTTGCCGGCGAGGGTAACAAAATCGCCGACGCGAGTGCTGCCGGAGATGCCGACGTGGGCACAGATGATGGTGTGCTTGCCGATGGTGACGTTGTGCCCAATTTGGACGAGGTTATCGAGCTTGGCGCCCTCCTTGATCCAGGTGCGGCCGAAACGGGCGCGATCCACGGTGGAGTTGGAGCCGATCTCGACGTCGTCGTCGATCTGGACGATGCCAGTCTGCGGGATCTTTTGCTGGCGGCCGTCGCGAAATTCGTAGCCGAAGCCATCGGAGGCGATAACCACGCCGGGATGCAGCATGACACGCCTGCCGAGCACGCTGCGCTCACGGATGGTCACATGCGGATAAATGAAACAGCCCTCGCCCAAGGTGACGCCGTGGCCGATATAGGAATGGGCACCAATGACGGTATGCGCGCCAACGCGAACGCCTTCTTCAAGAACAGCGTAGGCCTGAACGGTGACGCCCTCGCCGAGCTCGACGCCAGCGGCGACGACGGCGGTGGGGTGGATGCCGGGATGAATCGGCACCGGAGCGGGTGCGAAGTGCTCAAGCAGAACAGCGAAGGCCGCAGCCGGGTTATCCACCCAGATGCGGACGGCACCGATTTCCTCACCGAATCCATGGGGCACCAGAACGGCGCTGGCCTTGGATTTGCGGAGGGCCTTGAGGTACTTTGGGTTGCCGAAGAAGGCGATATCGCCTTCGTTGGCATCGTCCAGAGAGGCGACCCCGAGGACGGGCTTATCGTAGTCCTCGGGAGCAACCCACCCGCCGATGCGCTCGGCGGCTTCGCGCAGGGTCATCGAACTTAGTTGCTGCCCTTGGAACCGGCGGCGGAGGAGCCTTTTGGTGCGTCTTTGTTCAGCGCGGAGATGATGTCATTGCTGAAATCGAGGTCGCCGCGGGAGTAGAGAACGATCGGGATCTGGCCCATGCTGGCGCCGCTCTTGTCGAAGACGATGTCGTAAGCGCCGGCTTTGACCTTGTCGTTCACGACCTTCATGATGTCGTCGATGATGTCCTTGCGCATGCGCAGGAACTGATCCTGGAGCTGGCGCTCCTTGGTCTGGCGGAACTCGGCGATATCCTTATCGAGGGCGCGAGCTTCCTGGACTTTTTCGTCGCGGGACTTGGACATCTTGTCCTTGCCGTCCTTGCTGAGTTCAGGCTTCTCGATGTCCTGGTTCATCTTGTTGATCTCGTCCATGGCCTTTTTCAAGGTGTCGAGGCGATCATCGAGCTCCTTCTTGGCGCCGGTGCGGGCGTCGTTGATCTTGGCTTCGGCGTCCTTGGTCTTGTAGTACGCGGTGAAGACCGCGTTCATGTCGACGGTGCCGAGCTTTTGAGCGTGAGCGGAGGTGGAAGCCACGCAAGTAGCGACGGCCAGGACTAGGGATGAAACGATGAGTTTGCGCATGGTGTGTGTTTTCAGGAGAATGGGAATAGGTTAGATTTCGACCACAAAAGGGCCGATTCGTTCAAAATTGATAGCCAATATTGAAGTTAAATTTGCCGGGGGGGCCGTTCCAGCTGTCGTAAATGACCGGGATACCATAGTCAACCCGAATGGGGCCGATGGGGAGATCCAGGCGCAGGCCGATACCGATATCGGCATTCACGTCGGAGTTGCTGAAATCGTAGGAGCCGTTGTTGACAAAGCCCATATCGCCGAAAACGGCGCCGCGAACGCGGGACATAATCGGGAAGGTGAGCTCAATGGTACCGTAGGCGAGGGAGTTGCCGCCGATGGCGTTGTTGTCCTTATCGACGGGACCGACCTCGCGGAAGTTGAAGCCGCGCAGGTTGTTAGCACCACCAAGGTAGAGGCGGTCAAAGAGCGGAACGCTGTTATTTCCGTTGTCGTGGTCGGCGGTGGCTCCACCCCAACCGCTGACGACGGCGAGTTCCCCCTTAAAGAGCAGGATCATGTCCCAAGGGAGGGAGACGTACTTTGAGCTTTCGAGGGAGATGCCGTAATCCTGCACGGTGCCGCCGAGAGGGCCGCCGGCGATGAAGCCGGTGAGCTCGATGAGTTCGCCCTTACGGGTGAGGAAGAGGCTGTCGCGGGTATCCCAGGTGAGGGCACCGGTAAAGGCGCTTTTGGTATAGGTACCGGCGGCATTTTGAATCACGTGGCCGGCGTTGCTGTCATCCACGTCAAAAATGCGAATGCCCTCGATGCGGTACTCGACGCGGCCGGCGAGATTGCGCCAGAGCTGCTTACGGGCCTGGAAGGCGACGCCGTAGTTGGACTGGTTGTAAACAGGCGAGAGGAAGTTGGCCTCGCGGTAGTAGGCCTCGACGCCGACAGAGAGTTTGTAGCCGAGGAACCATGGTTCCGTGAGGCTGGCGACGAAATCCTTACGCTGCAGACCGTACTGGGCGCGAACCCGGAAGCGCTGGCCACCCCCAATGAAGCTGGGCCAATTGAAAAGGTCGAAATTGGTCTGCTGCAACTCGGCGAAGCCGACCAGGCTGTCCGTAGTGCTGAAGCCGGCGCCAAAGTTGAAGGAACCGGTGCGCTTTTCCTCGACGATGACATTGAGGTCCTTGCGGCCGGGAACAATGGTCTCGGCGGGGGACATGTCGACGCGGGAGAAGTAGTTCAGGTTTTCCAGACGCTTGCGGCTGACATCGACGAGGGTGGTGTCGAAGACGTCGCCGGGCTTGACGGCGAGTTCACGACGGAGAACGCGGTCCTTGGTATGGGTATTGCCCTGGATATTGATGAGATTGACGTAGGATTGGAGGCCCTCGTCGATGCGGTAGGTAACCTCGACGGCACCAACGCCGGAGGGGAGCACCTCGGGCTGGACCACCATATCGACGTAGCCACGGGAGCCATAGAAATCGCGGAGAATCTTGAGATCGTCACCCATGCCCTTGGGCGTGAAGAGAGAGCCTTCCCTCATCTTGAGGCGGGCCTTGACCTCCTCGGCGGGCACGATGTTGACGCCTTCCAGCTTCACGGAACTGAGGTGGTACTGGACACCCTCAACGATGGTGATGGTGAGCTCGACACCGTCCTTATTGCCGGTGGGCGTGGTCTGGACGTCCTTGATGTCGACGTCGGCAAAGCCACGATTCTGGTACATCGTGCGGATGGCGGCCTTGTCATCCTCGATCTGGGAGGGAAGCAGGCGGCCGGACTTATTGAAGAAGGAGAGAAGATTCCAGGTGCGGGTCTTCATCACCTTGATGATGTCGCGGGGCAGGACGCTGACGTTGCCCACGAAATTGATCTTGCGAACGATGAGCTTGGGACCCTCGGAGATCTGGAAGACGACGCGAGTGTGATTGGTGCTGGGGATCTCCTGGAGCTTGTACTCGACGGTGACGTCGGCGTAGAAGCGGTCGCCATAGATCTTGAGGATTTTCTGGCGGTCGTCTTCGAGTTTTTCCTCGCTGAGCACGTCGCCAACCTTGGAGCTGATCTCGCGGCGGACGCGATTCATGGGCACCTGTACGGCACCCTCGATGATGACTTCCTCGATAACGGGACGGCCCTGGAGGAGGACGGTGACCTTCACGCCGTCGCCCATGGGCTCGGCAAAGATACGGACGTTGGCCACACCGCCGGTGGCGTAGAGAGCGCGGATGTCCGACTCGGCGAGGCGCTCGCTATAGGCGTCGCCGACCTTGGTGGCGAGGTTGGCGAGGACGCGCTCCTTGGAAATGGATGGAGGGCCGAGGTATTCCACCGAAATATCCTTCACGATGGGTCCCGCGCCGGATTGGGCGTGGAGCGAGGCGAGGATACCGCCAGCCAGGAAGGCAAACAGGAATACGAGGTGTCGGCAAAATCTCATTGGTAAAAAAGCGAGCGCACCCGGGGGTATACCGCGGGCGCGAGCGTCGCTGTGCATGGCGGATGCAGCGGGAAAGGTCAAGCCGTTGTTTTTAACGCCCGGCCGCAATCGCGGCCTCGGCTTGTTCGAGTTTGAGGAGGAGATCGGGTAATTCCGCCAAACCAGTGATGGCGAGGTCGATCTCGACGTCGGCGTGCTCCTCGGAACCGGGGACCTTGAGCCAGGCGGAACGCATGCCCGCATTGCGCGCACCGAGGATGTCGCGCTCAAGGCTATTGCCGACCATGACGCACTCGCCAACGGAGACACCAAGCTCCTCGGCGAGGATCTGGAAAATCTCGGGACGGGGCTTGCCGATCCCGTGCTCGCCGGAGACGGCAATGGCCTGGAAGAAATCCCCCAACCCGCTGGCGGCGATTTTTTCACGCTGCAGGTCGGGCGAACCATTGGTGAGCATGCCGAGGGCGTAGGAGGCGGAAAGACGGACGAGTGTCTCGCGCACATTGGGCATGAGGCGGGGCAGCCGCCGGCGCTCGTGGGCGAACTCTACGGAAAGCTCCGCACCGCCATCGGGATCCTCGATCAATTGATCGCGCAGGGCGCGGTCGAAGACCTGCTCGCGGAAGGCTTGGGACCACTCCTGGAAAGAGGGCCAGGGATCGACGCGGCTGACGAAATCGCCCCAGAGACACTCAAAGGCACTGATGCCAAGAGCCTTGCAGAGGGCATGATGGGGACCGGCCGCCCAAAGCTCGCGGGCGTGGCGGGCGGCATCGACGGCAAATTTCGCGGCATTGGCGCCGTGGCGCTCGGCGGCAAGCTTGGCAACATTGGCGAAGGTTTCGCGCGAGACGGCCTCGTCCACGATGAGCGTGTCGTCGAGGTCAAAAAGTACGGCCTTAAAAATCATGCGAGGAGAGAAGGTCTAGGAGCGTCCGGGCTCAAGCCCAAAATGCCGAAGGGCGTTGCCATAGCAAATATCGCGGACCATGCCGCCGAGGAGAGCGGGGTCGTTGGGAAGCTCGCCATTCTCGACATCGGTGCCGATGAGGTTGCACAGGATGCGGCGAAAGTACTCGTGGCGGGAGTAGGAAAGGAAGCTGCGGGAGTCCGTGAGCATGCCGACAAAGCGAGAGAGCAGCCCGAGATTGGAAAGGGCATTCATCTGCCACTCCATGGCCTCCTTTTGGTCGAGGAACCACCAACCGCTACCGAACTGAATCTTGCCGGGAACGGTGCCATCCTGGAAATTGCCGATCATGGTGCCCATGGCGTAATTGTCGGCGGGGTTGAGGTTGTAAATAATGACCTTGGGGAGCTCGTTGCTGGAGTCGAGGGCGTCGAGGTACTTCGCGAGCGCGGCGGTCTGGGGCCAGTCGCCGATGGAGTCGAACCCGGTATCGGGGCCGAGCTTCGCGAGGAGGCGGGAGTTGTTGTTGCGCTGGGCGCCGAGGTGGAGCTGCTTGGTCCAGCCGCGCTTCGCATCGAGACGACCGAAGAAGAGCATGAGGAAACCGGCGTAGCCTTCCCAATCCTCCCGGCTTGCAGCCTGGCCCGAGCGGGCGGCGGAGAAAACCGCTGCGGCCTTGCTTTCGCTAAAGAAGACCCCAGGGCAGAAGGAAAGGCCGTGATCGGACAGGCGGCCTCCGAGTTCGTGGAAAAAGGTGTGGCGGGCCTCCAGGGCCTCCAGCAAGCCCGCAAGCGTGGCGCAGGAGATGCCGCTGATGGCTTCCAACTTATCGACCCAGGCATTGAAGGCGACCGGCTGGTCGACGGTGAGAGCCTTGTCGGGGCGGAAGGTGGGATAGACGCGGGTCTTCAGCGTGGTCTGGTCGCGGAGGCGGATATGGGCCTCGAGATCGTCGATCGGATCATCCGTGGTGCAGATGACGCGGACATTGCTTTTTTCCAGCAAGCCCTGAACGCGGAACTCCGGCGTGGCGAGGAGGGCATTCGCTTTTTCCCAGATGGCGGGAGCGGTGGATTCGTTGAGGAGATCGTCGATGCCGAAATAGCGCAGGAGCTCCAGGTGGGTCCAGTGATAGAGGGGGTTGCGCAAGGTGTTCGGCACCGTTTTGGCGTAGGCCAGAAACTTCTCGTACTCGGGAGCATCACCGGTGCAAAAGCGCTCGTCCACCCCATTGGAACGCATGGCGCGCCATTTGTAGTGGTCGCCGGCGAGCCAGATATCGAAGAGGTTGCGGAACTGATAATTGTCCGCAATGAGGGCGGGAGGGAGGTGGCAGTGGTAGTCGAAGATCGGCTGATCCTTCGCAAAATCGTGGTAAAGGGAACGCGCCGTGGGGGTGCGGAGAAGAAAGTCCTCGGAGATGAAGGTTTTCATGAGCGGGTCATGAAAGCACCGCCACGAGGCGGAAAGCAATCACGGTTGCAGATTTTGGAAACCGATGAGGTCTGTGCGGAAGAGACCGCGGCGTTTCTCGAAGAAGTAGCGGCCCCAGAGATAGACGCCGCCTTCGTTGTAATCGGCGGTGACGGCGTAGTTGAGGCTGCCGCCGATGGCAAATTGGGGGGTGACGAGGTAGGCCGCCTGGAGCTGAATGAGGCCGATGCCGGTGGTGGAATCCTGCGAGTCGTAGTTGCGGCCGTCGGGATCGAGCGGAAAGAAAGGGGAGGCAGCCTGCTTGTTGTTCTGCACACCGGCGGCGACGGCACCAGAGGCGACCCAGCGACGGCCCTCGGTGGTGAGGAACTGCGCCTGGATCAAGCCTTGGGCAAGGTATTCGGGGCTGAAATAACCACCGTTGCCGTAGGTGAAGTGGTTTTGATTATTGTCGAAGGCCTCGCCGGAGGCGGCCACGCCGAGCGTGACGTACTCGAAGCCAGGCAGGTGCCAGATATGGGAGACGGCGATGGTGCCGTAGTAGTGCTGGTTGTCCTTGACGTTGGAGCCCATGAGCTCGCCGGCACCGCCCTTGAGGAAAATGGTGTTGTCCTGACCGATGGAGTGGAAGAAGGAAGCGCTCACGCCGGTCTCGGTGACGCGGCCCCAGGTATTGCCGGAATAGGGATCCTCACTGCCCACCCAGGAGGTGATGCTTTCCTTGATGGACTTGGAGTAGATCTCGGCCTGGGCGTAACCGTGAGTATTGCGCCAGACGACGCCGGCATTGCCCACGGGGGACGCCTGGATCGGGCCATTCAGCGGGGTGGTGCCGAGGGTGATGTACCAGCTCAGCCAATCCTGGTACTCGAGGCGAACGGCGAAGGACCAGAGGTTGTTTTCCGAAGTATTGGAATTGTGGGTGTAGGGCGAGTCAGTCGTGGGAACGAAGCCTATATCCTGGTTGGCTTGAAGATTGCCGCTGCGCAGGCTGAGATGCTCGAGCGCGCCGCTGAGCAGGAATTTGTTGGCGGGATAGATCTGGGCCTGAATGACGGGGATTTCAACGACCTGCAACTGACCGAGGCCCTCGGCGCCGGACTTGGTACGGTAGCCGAGGCCAATGGCCACGCTGGGCGAGGTGTAGCCCTGCAAGGCGGGAATGTAACGCGCGCCGCCCACATCGGTGGCGGCGGTGAAGAGATTAGCCTCGTAATACTGGCGGGCGGCAGCGGAGCGGGCGGAGGTGTAATTGCGCGAACCAGAGGTGGTGGTGGTGCGGACCGGGCCGCCGACCTGGCGGGATACGGTATCGAGCTTATCGTAACCGCGAAGCTTGCTCTGGGCGGCGTAGAGGCCCTGGCCAGTGACACTGTCGGGCGAGCGGCGGTAGAGCTTCTCGAAGAGATCGGCGGAGGCCTGGTACTGCTTGGTGAAATAGAGATCCCAGGCAACGATAATCTGCTCGTTGCGGCTGAGCGGGCGGGCGGCTGCGGCCTTGTTGAAGTAATTGAGGCTGTCCGCGTATTGCTGGGCCTCGTAGGCCTCGGTGCCACGGCGGGAGTAAATATCGCCCTGGAGGGTGCGCAGCCGGGGATTGGAAGCGGCACGATAATTGGCGATGGCCTCGGCGGAGGAAATGTCGCCTTCGCGGAATTTGCTCAAGGCCAGGCCGTAGGCGGCGTCGCCGTTATCGGGGTTCCACTCAAGGGCCTGATTGAACCAGACGCCGGCGGAAGAATATTCATTGCGGGTGAAGTAGGCCCAGCCGATCTGGGTGGCCAGCTTGCCATCGCGGCTTGCGGTGGCCTGGGGCACCCAGGCGTTGATTTGCTCCTGCGTGGCGGCGGTGGGGGCCGGCTCGGGAGCGGAGCGGCGAACGGTCTGGGTGGATTGATTAACCGGGGCGGGTGCGACATAGCCGCCGCCCGCTGGAAGCGGAGCCGGAGGGGTGGCCGGCAGGACGTCGGTGGTGTTACCGGTAGCCTGAATGGCGGGGGGCTGAATATCCGCCGGGACAAAGAGAGGCGTGGTGGTGGCGCCGGGAATGGGAGCCACGGTGGGCAGCGCGGAAGGGGCCGGAGCTGAGGTGGTCGCTCCCTGAATGGGGGCCACGGTGGGAATGACGGGAGCCGGCGGCGTAGTGGTGGTCGTGGCGTCCTGGATGGGTGCGACGGTGGGGACATTGGCGGGGGCTGGCGAAACGTCGATAGCGTCCTTGATCGGGGCAATCGTCTGGACGGAAGGAGGCACGGTGGGTGCGGCCATGGCGTCCTTAATGGGTGCGACGGTGGGCAGCCGGGGCGCGGGCGTGGTGGTCTCATCGGGCGTGATGGGAGCGACGGCCGGAACAAAGGGGGTGGCATCGGGAATCGGCACCGGCTTGATGGTGGCCACCGGTTGTGGGCCGGGCTTGACCGGGACAAAGAGCGGAGGCGTGGGCTCGGGAACGGGAGGCACGTCGGGCTGCGGAGCATCCCCGAAGAATTGCTGGGCGTGCAGAGGAGAAAGAGAGACAGCCAAGGCAGTCACCCCGACCAGGGTGAGGGAGCGGTGAAACCTGAATATGTCTGCAACCTGATGCATGAAGATCAGGCGATACAAGGGTAGGTAGGTTTCATTTTTGGGCACGCGAATCGCGAATCGCTACTTTCGTCAGGAGGTTAAGGCTGGCGGAGAAGTAGGATTCCTCCTTTGTAAGCTCAGGTAAGGAGCTTACTGTCAAGGTTTGTTTGCTAAAACAGGCCATCGTGAAAGCGGCTACGGCGCGCATTCCGGGCAGCGCGGGATCCGGGCCAAAGTCGTTATTTTCCAAATTCACCGTGGCGGGGATGCGGGATTGATCCGAAAACGTGGCCCAAAATCGTGCAAACGGTTGCACATAGCCTGCCCTGAGATGCCCCCAATTGAGGTAGAGGGGGATACGAACGGCGTTGTAGCCAAAAACTGGCGGGAAGCCCGGCGCGAGGGCGAGCCCCCGGGGGCCAGAGAGGAGCCAATCGGGCGAGAGGCCCCACTGCCCAAAGCGGGCCTGGCCCACGATAACGAGGGAGGCGTTTTTCAAAGTGAGCCAGGGGCCGCCGGGGTAGGCGGCGGCGAAGGCCTCGAACGCGGGAAAAATGAAATAAGAAGGGTTGAGCACAAAGCCGTCGTCCTTCTCGAAGCCCTCGGTGCCGGGAAGCAGGACGGGGCCGCTCTCCGAAGCACGGAGGTCGAGCCGCTCCAGGTCGGAAAGGATCTCGGAAGAGGCCTGCTGGTAGCTGGGGTCACCCCATTGGTGAAAAGCCCGGAGGAGCGCCCAGGCGACGAGCACGTCTCCGTCGCTGGCGTTGTTGGGGTCGGGCACAGAGCCACCGGGGCCGGCGGGATCGGGGCGCCAGAGCCAGCTCAGGAGTTTGTCGTTGGGGCGAACCTGCAAATGCTGGCGGGTCCATTGCCAAATGCGGTCAAAGGCCGTGCGGTCGCGGTAGGCCTCGGCAATGAGGAGCCCGTAACCCTGGCTCTCGCTGTGGCTCACCAAGTCGTTTCCCGTGTCGATCACCCGGCCTTCCGCGGAAAGATAGTTCCGCTGGAAAACCAGCCAGTCCCCCGGCCGGAGCCGGTTGGGATCGGGCACACCAAGCATAAAGCCAAGGATCGCGACCCCCAGCGCCAGGGCCACGAGCCCGCAAAGGACAAGCCGTGGCCCGAGGCGCCGCTGCGGGATCATGGATAATCCGTGGGAGGCGCCGTCATGCTCTGGCGGCGCTTAAGCACCCAGGTCACAACGAGACCGATGAGCACAAGGACGACGAGCAGGATGATGGTGAAGAGATACGGAGAACCCTCCAGCTTCGTGCCAGCGCGGGAGATGGGATTGGACTGCTTGTAGATGAAGTCCGGGCCCACCTTGGCGACGGCAAGGGAATCGGGTTCCGCGTTCCAGACCGCAAGATCACCGGCGAGGCTGTCCCAGATGCGTCGATCCTGCAGGGCGTTGATGCCGGAGAGGAGGCGGGGTCCATCATTCGCGGTGAAGAGCGTGACCGGATAGCCAGGACGACCGGGGGCCTGGAACTGAACGGCCACCGTGTCGTCCACCATGTCGGCACGCATCGTCATTTCCGCCGTGGTGGGATTCTCGGGCTCGCCACGCTCGGTGGGAAGACCGCGGATCTTGGCCATGAATTCCTCCAGAGCCGAGGCGGCAAGCTTCTCGGGCTTGGGGCTCTTGCTAACCAGATAGCGCATATTGCCGACATTGAGGGGCGCAACCGGCGCATTCTTCACAAGGTCGTCCGGGATTTGGTCGCGGGGGCCCACCACCAGGAGGCTCTTGTTGGCGCGTCCCGCTGGCATGGCGTAACCAATTTCCGCGCGTTGGAGGAGCGCCCCGGAGATCTGGGCCATCTTGCCGAGGAGCGTCCAGGCCGCGCAAACCGTGTCGGGATCCTTGCCCGCCACGAAGATGGCCGTCTCGGAGCCGTCCGGCGGAGCAGAATACGGATAGCTCGTCTGGGAGAAAATGCCGAGATTGGGCAGGCGGGCCCGATGCAGGGAATTGGGGAAGACGAAATCCGAATCGTCGTAAAGGGTGAAGTGGAGATTTTGATCCTGCACGATTTCGCACTCGCTGGAGATGAGCGGGATCATGTTCGGCATGAGATCAACGGTGTTCAAACCGGGCTGGAAGGCCTGGATCGGGAGATAGAGCCGGTGATCGGTATGCAGCGAGCCACGGATGTCATCGAGCCGGATGGCGGTCTGGAACTGTTTGTTGACGAAGACGTCGAGGGTCGAATCCTTGCGCAGGGCGGCGCCATAGACGAAGTGGAGGCGCAGCTCTATATTGCTCTGATCATCCTTGGAAATGTCGCCCGACATGTAGGTATTGAGGGCGAAGCCGCCGGTATGCCAGCCATTGACGGCCCGGGTGCGATAGCCCAGTTGGCGGAAGCTGTAAACGCCCGCCGCATTGATCGGAGCATTGCGGATGTAGACCGGCTTGTCCGGCAAGCGGCTGGGATCAAAGGTCACGTATTTGGAATCGGGCAGGGGGAAATTCACCAAGCCAAAGGCCCAGGCACTCTGGGCGACCTGAGTGGGGTTCTGGCCACTGATGATAATCACGCAATGCGTGGAGTCGCCCGGCAGGGTTTTGATGGCGAGAAAGCAACCACTAACCGAGTTGATCTCGGTGGAGGTAAGGAACCCGGCCAACTCGCCGGCGGTGCCGATGACGATATTGTCCATGCCCGGGCGCAGAGCGTTGGCGGTGAAGACCCGGAATTGCTCGTTATTGAGCGCAAGGGCCACCCCCTGCGTGACAGTGGCACCGAGGGAGAGTTCCGCATCGGAAACCTGACCGCCGCTGGCCGGAATGCAAACATTGAACTGGTAGGGAGACCAGAGCTTTTCATCCACCCACCAGCGCAGGTAGGAGAGGCGCTCGGGCACGTCCTTCCACTCGCCAGTGGCGGAGAGGTAGGAGGTATCGGGGTTGATCTCGGTGTAGAGCTCGGGCGAGGCGGGATCTTCGCACTTGTAGGTGTAGTGCTGGACGGCGACGAGTTGCAGGCGATTGAAACCGATCTTCATCAGGTTCAGCGGGATGGCGATATCGACGGAGTTGAAGGGCTTGTTCCGGTCGAGGTAGTACTGCGCGATGATCACGTCGTTGCACACGACACGAAGGACGGAACGCTCGGTGAGCAGCGCAATGGAGTTGGTAAACTCGAGGTGGAAATTGGCCGACTTGACCTTAACGCGCGCACTCTGCGGCACAAAGAACGTGTAGTAGCTCGAAGCATTGCGCATCACGATCGTGTCGTTGAGACCAATCAACTTGCGCAGGGGCAGCTTGAAGTTCTCCTCCCGGGTCGCGAGCGTGGGGATCTTGGTGAAGCCTGCGGCTGGCACGCGCTGGACGACGCTCGGAGTAGGCGTGGGGAAGGGCGGCGCAAACGGATCGCTGATCTGCGAAGGCGTGGCCGAGGGATACGGGTAGGCAACGGGCGTCGGGATATTCTGCGGAATTGCAGGCTGAGGCACAGGCGTCTGCACCGCTGTCTGGGTGCGGGACGCATCGGACGGGAGCATGGGTGGGGCCGGGCTGAAGGTGGTGCGCGACGGGGAGTTTCCCGAACTCGGCAGCGCCGGAGGAGCGGGAGAGT
>FTBM01000100.1_pt1 | contig 21254 bp, 12 predicted proteins | sample 1639361 | NCBI WGS metagenome assembly FTBM01 (sample SAMEA3914864, study PRJEB12502) | metagenome | biome: forest; material: soil | place: USA | collected 2012-03-12 | depth 0.3 m | reverse complement strand
GGCCATCGCCGAAGGTGGCTTGGAACTCCTGCCCGAACTCAACGCGCCAAACCTCTGGGACCCCGCCAACGACACCCGGGAAAATTTCCAAATGCGCGTCCGCCTCATGGTCGGTTATCTCTTCGACCACGTCAACGGCCCCAACCCCGTCGACGCTCTCGTCGCCCTCACCGACGGCGACTGCTACGTGCTCGCTGCGGCCTGCCGCATCCTCGGCAAAGAGCCCCATCGCGACATCTCCATCGTGGGCTACGACAACTACTGGAAAGACAGTTCCGACCACCGCTGGGAAGCCACCGGCCCCCTTGCCACCGTGGACAAGCTCAACATCAAGCTCGGCTACGAGCTAATGCACCTGCTTAAAGCCCGCATGGACGGCCTGCTCCCTGCCGAGCCCCAGGTTCACATGATCAAGCCGGAACTGCAGATCGTGGATCAGTAGCGGGGGGGATAGCCGCTTCGGACAACGGCCTGAAAATTTTAAATAGGCTCAAGGAGCCTTGGGCGCCCTGGCCCTCCACTCGGCGAACTCCTTCGAGACGGTCAAATACTGGGCCGGAAGACTTAGCGCCGCTGGAGCCGTACGATAGGAATAAGTCACAACGTAGCGAGACGTTTTAAGGGCGAGTGGCAGACGGGTGGCGTCATCGATATAAGCGAATACGTCCTCGTGATTGAAGGAAAAGGGTGGAAAGCCAATGGCTCCACCTTCGCCAAGGGAGAGACGATAAACATCGATGGTTTTTTTGGGCCCCATTTGAATGGTTCCCACAAAAGTTTTCTTATCAACCCAAGCCAGTTCCGGGAAAAGGGTTTTGCTATCGGCTAACGCAATTCGCCCGTGGATTCCGTTGGGTTTGCCAAGCGCGTCAGTGCCTTCCTCGAAGGCGACTGTATCCGCATACCAAACTTCCGTTGGACTCGCGCTACTCCATTGCTGAATATCGTGCCTCACATCGCCGACCTTATCAACGATCACTGCCTTGATCTGAGGATTCGCATTGTCCTGAGCTTCCTGCTCTGCGGGCGTGGTGGCATGTGACGAACTCTGCTTGTGGGCAAAGGTGGCAGTGTAGGAGATCGCGTCCGCTTTCTGAAGGAGTGGCGATTGGGGGGCTGCGGCGGTTTCATCCACCGGCTGAGACAAGAAGTCTTGGCCTCGCAGATCAGTGATCAGTCCGACCGCCAGAAAGGCGGCCATAAATTTATTGTTCATAAACTGGTTCCAACTGCTGATCGACGATCTCACCGGTGAAGCGATCGATTGCGACCTGCAGCCAATAGTGCTTTTCGCCTTCTACCACGAATTTATCAACCCCAGAGGCACTCGGCGCATACCGGCCGGCTTGGGCAACCACGTCGATCAACAGGTTCCAGGTTCTGGTTTGTGTAACGTCGGCCAAGGCACGAATAGGTGCTTCCCGCTGGCCTTTGATGGCATAGGCCGCCGGCATATTCGTTGCAAAAAAGGAGACCAAATCGGCCTTATTCATGAAGGTGGGTGTGCTCCCGCTGGCCGGCCGCAAAGCGCTCACCAGGGAAGTTACATCGCTGGCGGAGAGGGTGGATCCTACGGTCTTTAGGTCGCTCGCAAATTCCGTCGCTGCTCCGCTGAGGAGCGCCTGCAAAACCGTAGCTGGAGCTGAGTTGATATTTATCTTTCCGGCAACCACCGGCAGGTTTGTCGTCATGCCGCCGGAAAGAGTGAAAAGATCAAGCAAGCCGGCGTCGGCGCTATTGGCGCTGGTGAAATCCAGGGATTTCCAGGGAAGATCCCGGTAGGTATACCCGATATCGCCGACGGAATGAAAAGGGTCGTTGAGAATGAGTGGGCGCGAGTTGCCTGCATAGGCATTGAAGCCAATAGGAAGGCTATTTCTTCCTCCTCCATCGCCCGGCCGGGCGACACCATCGCGATCCGTATAGTAGCTAAGGCTGGTCGTCAGATTGTCTGAGTAAAAACCGGGGCGTTCCCGACCGGTGTTGACAAATGAGCTAACTCCATTGTTTGTCCCATAATAAAAATAGACAATGGTTTGCCGGTAGACATTGGGCTGGCTGCGATAGGTGCAGTTCACGCCGTCCGGGGTATTATCCGTATCCACATGGTCCGTCGACATGCCCAACCGGCCATCCCGGGGATCGATATACTTGTTTTCGATGCCGCCAAAAGCGGCAACGTTCGTATAGGGATCGGTTCCCGGGCCGGAGCCGCTGTCCGAGAGACTGCGTCGACTCGCGAAGGTATTGCCGGAGATCTGATAACTCCGCCAGCGCCCCTGCCAGTCCTGGTATTGGGAGCGGAGATCGATGGGCGTAAGGGGAGGGCCTGTGATTTGGGGTGTCGTGTAGTAGAGCTGCGGATTGAAGGCCGTGCCGGTGGCGGTCAAGTTGAGCCGCTTGTCCGGGCTGCGTTGGCGGCCCAGGTAGATGCCCGTGATTTGCCTTCCCGTGCTATCGTTGGTGTAGTTTGCGACGACTGCTCCGAACCGAGGGTCATTCGCCGAGATAACATTCGTTGGCATAAGCGGGGTCGGATCGATAAAGCTTGGCGAATTGGTGTAGGTGACGTGGAAGGTATTGCCGGGTGAGGATTCGTTATAAAAATCGCGGTAGAGGGGATTAGGGAGGTCGGCGGTTGAATTGTTGTGAAAGGAGGCTTGCACCACACCTTTTACAGGCGTGATCCGAAACGCAGTGGGCCCGGTATTGGTACTGGTGACGGCGGCATTTCGATAGGGATTCCAAATGACGAATTTGAGCCAGAAATAGGTGTAGTCCCGATTGGTATTGCCGCTGCCGAAGAGCGGGGTATCCGCCGCCGGCCGGAAGACGTCCTCTCCATGGCCAAATTCATAGGGAAGGCTCTTGGATCCCACGACGTTTCCGCCCGCGGTTTGGATGAACTGAGGATAACCGTCCGAGGTATATTGAGTCAGGATATTGGCGCCGATCGCGAGAACCTGGTAGTCCGCGACTTGATTGAAAAGCTTGGGGGTCGCGCCCGCGCCGTTGGTGCGATAGGAAAGTGCGGCTGGGCTGGTTCCCCAATTGCCGTTGGCGGAGGAGAGCTCGCCATCCGAGTAGACTCCAAGTGAACCACTTAGGATACCTGCTTTCAGCAATTCAAAGAAGTCGGGCTCCCGGCCCAAGGAGGCGACCTGATCGAGAGTCCTAATGGCCGAAGGACTGGTGACAACCCCATCCGGCGAGGTATAAACCCACTGCTCGCCATGCTCGGCGTTGTCAAAATTGAACGCTCGGGTATCCCAAGTCAGGCCAAAGTACTTCAGGATATTGGCGGCAGTACCGTTCGCGTTGTACAGAGGGTCAGTGGAGGACAAGCTGGCGCTCGGTCCCTTGTAGGTGAGCCAGGCAAGGCGATCCAGGTCGAAGCGGCTTTTGATGAGCGCGGTTGCGTCAGTGAGGCGCACATTGGCCAGGTTTCGATTGGTTGAGGAGGCTGATTCGGAGATGCCAGCGTAGTCGATCAAACTGCCCGAGGGGGTTGAAGGTTTCCAACTTGGGGTGTTCTTCTCACGGGAAAATGAAGTGAGAAATGGCAGCGAATTGGTCAGTCCATTGAGCACGGCGTATTTGATCAGATCCTGCCGGGTCAAAAATGAGCCGCCACCATTGACGGGCCGCAGGAAGCCGTTGGTGGTAGCCACGTAGCGTATGTAGCTGTAGTACCCGGTAGAAGCATAGTTGGTGGGCGGAATGCGCCAATTGGCCAAAGCATCGCTTTTGGCCTGAGTCATGTCGGGCAAATTGGTGGCAGCGACCAGGGCCGCGCTGCCCTTGCGAGCCAGATCACTGGCGCTGAGGTTGGCCGCGGAGGGGTAGCCAACGACATTGGCGTCCAGCAGGCCGCCAATGTCATAGACGGTATAAGCATAGCGGCCGATAACGTAATTTCCGTTGGTGGCGGCCCGGTTGGTGAAGTCGCTTATGGACAGCGAAGGAGCGTTGGTCAGCGGCCCCTGCCTGGTCACAATCACCCAGTCCGGGGCCATCATTAGATTAGTCTCCGAGGGAGTCAGGAGTTGCGGAGAAAACCAGCTGGAAAGCGGAAGGTAACGCCCATTGGCGGATGCATTGGTGGTGCTATTCCCGGCGATGGATCGGATCGGGCCGCTATAGCGATAGTTCGCGCCGGACCAGATATTCGATCCGCCCACGCTCATTTTGACGAGGTTGGTCAAACCCGTGCTGCCGAGGCGTTGGGGCACCATCACGAAGTTCGTGAGTGGAACGTAGGTCGGGCTGGTGCTGGCATTCGTGGTGATGGTCGATCCGGCGGCCATTTCCTCCCGCAGATCATTTACGATGGTCTGGATCGCGGTCTGGCTCAGGTTGTCGGCTCGGGACTGAGCGGCGCTGGCGAAGGAGATCTGGCGATTGAGGGTGGCCTGCGAGAAGAAGGTCAGGATCAGGATCGTGACCAGGAGGAGCAAGGCGAGCGTGACTACCAGGGCCATGGCGACTCGATTGCGCGCGAGACCGCGGGGGCGATGTTTACGGGAGAACATAAAAATAGCGTTGATAGACGCGAACCCCTGGGACGACGCCGGGAGGAATGCCCGCCGCCGCGGCAAAGCCAGGGGAGTTGATGGCCGCCTGCCAGGTGGCGAGGGGGTCGGGATTGGACGCTGGAGGATCGGGCAGCGCCGCAGCCAGGGACTGTAGTTGCTGGGCGGAGAGGAGCTTGCGAGATTTGTCGTCGATCACCGCCACGCCTACGACCACGGCCGCGAGATTGGTGAGGTTTGTGATGCTGCCATTGGTCAGAGTCGCGGAATTCGTGCCACTTTCTTTCGTGAGCAAGGCGTATTTCAGACGAAAAATTCCCGGCGAAAGAGTCTGCCGATTGGTCGTCTGAAGAGAGGGCAGATTGGTCATGGGGACGGTGAAGGTCGGAGTGGCTCCGTTCCAGTTGAAGCCCAACGCGCCACGCTCCAGTTTGTAGGTGTTGCTTCCCGCCGTGTTGGTATTCAGTTGATATTCGACAACTGCCATGGCGCGGTCGCCGGTGGGCGCGGGGATGCGACTCACAAAGGAGATGGCATCATTTCCCGGCTGGCTGATCAGGGAAACGGGAACATCGTCGCGCACCACGCGGGCATTCCAATCCAGGCCAAAGCGATCCAGCGCCTGCCGGGCCTGGGTGAGACCGTCGATTTTTTTGTTGTCCGTAGTGACGGTCTTTCCCGCCATCCCGATGATCTGGAAGGCGATCACCACCACGATGGCCAGAATGGCAATGGCGACCAGCAGCTCGATGAGGGTGAACCCCTTCTTGAATCCGCGCAGAAATGATAGGTGCCGATTCATTGAGCGGGGATGGCCGCGATGGATTCGACCGACGAAACCGCGTTGGTAGCTTGCGCCGGCCAGGAGACGACAAAGCTGACGTAGTAGGGCGCGAATGAAGAGTTTAGCGTGGGCGGCGGGGCGATTTTATAGGCGACGCGATAGCGTGCGGCGGCGGCGGAATTGGTACGCTGGCCGCCTTCGGTGACCCAGAGCACGTTCGTAAGAGTCATGCCCTGCTTGAAGCGGGGCAATTGGTAGACGCTGGAGTCGGTTGTGTTGGTGCTGCCGACTTGGAGCGCTCTCCAATCGGCCACGAGAGCGGCGATGAGATTTGTGCCGACGCTTTCCTCGTAGGAATCCCGGTTGCTTTGCAACCCGATTGGCAGCAGGGCCACGATGGTGAGAATGGCGAAGGAAAGCACCCCCAGCGCCAGCACCACTTCAATCAAGGAGAAAGCCTGTTTCCGGGTCGGGAAACACTTTCTAGAACAGAAGCTGCGGGGTGCAACTGGCATTGGATCCCTTGGGAGGCACTACCTTTGATCTCGGTGAGGTTGAAGACTAATCGCGGTACAATTGAACCTGGCTGGTCAGGCCCGAGACCTGGAGCGCGGCGAGGTTGTTGTCGACGGCCTTTGTCCCACGGGTGGGCTTCATGCCGATATCGATATAGGAGAGAGGAGCTGCAGTGAGGAAACACTGGCCGCTGGGAGTGAAGAGAATGGCCTGGGTAAGCGGGACACTGGTTCCATCGACGGTTTGGGCGGGAAGCTGCCAGGTTGTCGCGGTAGAGGAAAGGTCGGTGCCGGTCTGGCTTGGTCCGCTCGTCATTTGGTCGGCCCTGGTCAGGAGAAAATTGGGGAAGCGGCAAGGCTTCATGAGGGGGTTCAGATTTGCGGTGCTTGCATTGTTCAGGCCGCTACTGCTGGCAAAGGCCGTTACGACGACGGTGGACTGCCCGCTGGAGACTACCGAACCAAATCCCACCCAAACGAAGGTGTTCTTGGCCATCGCCGAGGCCTTGGCGGAGGCGATAATCTCGCGCATGTCGTAGGCCTGCTTGGTGAAGGTTTGCCCCTGATAGGAAGAAAGCCCCACCACACTCGATCCCAGAAGAAGGCCCATGATCGCCACGACCGTAAGCAATTCGATCAGTGAAAAACCGCTTTGCTTGAGGTGTTTTCTCCGGAGGGAGCTATTCGTGTGAGTACGGTCACTATTATCCATCTGGAGAGGATGCCTCACTTTGTTCTCACTGGGGGGTACGCTTTTCATTGGACTACAGTGCAGATATATACCACGTAATGACAAATTGTCAGCCAAAAAAACGCAGTTCATACAAAATAAAACATCGATTTGGGGAAAATGTCTATTTGAGTTGGGTCTTTCCCTCCTGTCTTTCGAATTTATCCCATCCGGTGATCCGGTAAAGGGCTGATGCGTTTTGCGCGCCGCCCAGGAAATAGACGTTCCCATCTTGTTGGTTCTCATAGAGATAGCCGCCGAAGTTTTCGCCGCAGAGTTCGTAGGCTTCCTTGGGAATGGTGGAGGTGATCAGGCCGTGGTCCATCAGGCGGCCGACCCAGAGGCCGTCGGTGTCCCAGACGTGGACCATGCTGTAGTCGATGTCGTTGACTGCGATGCAGCCCTGGGCGGTGCCAGCCGTGCGGTAGAACATGCGGGCTTCGCCCGGGTTGGCCTTGGCCCCGGCGGCGTGCTGGCCGGCGACCCACTTTAGGGTGCCATCGGGAGCCCACTTGGCGACGAGGTTGGCGGCGGCCCACTTGGCGGTTTTGCCCACGCCGAAGGGGCCCTCGCCCCAGCGGGACTTGGTCACGTTGTGGGCGGTGAAGATGTTCCCGTCCTTGTCTTCCCAAAGGCAGCGCACGGTGCCGAGGTAGTCGGGCAGCTTGATCGGGAGGTTGCCCGCCTGCTCGAAATTGTAATGGGGAATGCCGGTGGCGAGATCACCGGGCTGGAAGATCGATGGGCCGCCTTTGCGCTGCCAGGCGTTGTTGGCTTCCTTCCAGGAGAGTTCGAGGGAGGTGATGTAGGTGAGGTCGGGGCGGACAAAGCTGGCGTGTGGGAAGACGAGCAACTCGCGGCCGAAGGTGATGCTTTCACGCGTGATGGGATCGCCGATCTTTTGCGGAGACCAGATGAAGTTCCAAGGGGCAGGCGGTTTCGGCGAGGGCGAGGTCTGGCCGGGCCAGGGATCTTCCTGCGGGCGGAAGTCGGCGGGAATGCGCCAACCGGGGTTGCCACCAGGATAGAAGGCGACGCCTTCCTGATAAACGGGCACGAGCTTGCGGCCCGGCTCGTCGACCATCAAGACATCGGGTTCGCTTTCGCGGGCGAGGTAGGTGTGGCCATTGGCGTGGCCGACAAACCACATGCCATTCTCGTGACGGTAGCGCGTTTGGAGCGGCGTCATGTAGTTGTAGGTGGCGAGCACTTTCCAGGTTTTGGCCGCGTAGTCGACCTTGGCCTGGATCACTTCGCCCCACATGGAATCGAGCCAAATGAGGGTGGGGTCGGCGGGGTCGGCGGAAGCGCGGTTGGCGTACATCTGCGGGCCGTACCATTCGCGGAGGAGCTTGCCATCGGCATCAAAATGAGCGAGGCGGCGCGGGGCAGAGAAGGCCTCGCTGATCCAGAAGGTGCCATCCGGCGCGGCGGCGATGGCGTTGATGTTGCGAAAGCCGGCTTGGCCGTCGTAGAGGCCCTGGGCGGGGCGGCCGCCTTTGGCGCCGAAGGTCTGGAGGAGTTTCCCGGCGGAGGAGAAGCGCTTCACCTGCTGGCCGGTGCCCTGTTCCGCGATCCAGATATCGCCATTGGTGCGATTGACGCTGATGCGCCATGGGTCAGTGAGGTTGGTCTTGGAAATCAAGGTGCGGCTCGTGCCGATTTCATCGAGCTGAACGACCTCGCCCTGACTGATGGCGAGTGCGTGTCCCTCGTTGTCCACCGCGACGGCGAGCGGCGCGGTGATCTTGGTTTCCTTCAACACGCGGCCGGTGGCTTGATCGAGCCAGCGGAGGCAATCGAACTTCTCGTAGCTCATCACGAGCTTTCCGCTCCCTGCGGCGAGATCGACGGCGGAGGTGTGGGCGGCGCGGCCAAATTTCATCTCGGTCCACGCGGCCTCGTCCTTCGGAGTCGGCTTGGACTTGTCGTAGGAGAGATCCCAGATCGCGATCTTAGTGCCGTCTTCCGCGGAGACCTTGGCGATGTGGTAGTTCTCCTGCATGAGGAAGGCGTTCTTGCCATCCACCGCGATGCTGTCGGGGCCTTGCCAGGCTTCAAACCAATAGGGTTTCTGCGTCCAGAGGCGTTTTCCATCGGGAGCGATCTTCATCACGAACCCCGGTGCCTCGGAACAGCCGGAGCCGAAATAGACACCGCTCGCGTCCACGGCCAGACCGCTCACGCCGATGTGATTGCCGGGCCAGAGATCGAAGTGATCGACCGAGAGGCCCAGCGTCATCAGGTACTCGGCTTGCAGGCCCTGCGTCTCGAGGAGTTTCCATGAGTAACTGCCGGGCGGAAGCTTTTGTTTGGCTTCATCGAGGCCATCCCAGCGTTCCTCCTGCGGGCCGGCCGAGCGTTCCGCGCCGTGCAGGATTTCGCGGACGATCTGGCCTTGCTCGTTGTAGACGTTGAGCGAGACGAAGCCGGGATTCTTGAGCTCGTAGCGAATGACCTGGTCGCCGGTGGAAAGGGAGTTGGCTTTCTGGATAACCAGGGCTGGGCGAGCTTCGGCCTTGGGGCTTTCGCTGGAGTGGAAGAAGACGTGCGCCTGCGAGTTGGGCGCGAGACCTTCCGCGACGAAAAGCAGGCCGCTGCCGTTGAGAAAATCAGCGCCGGAGAGCGGGATGGTGAGGCGGAAATCCCTCGGGTCGGTGGGCAGCTTGATCTTCGCGAGAGGCTGGGGGAGGTAGTCTTTGCCGGCTTCGCCGAAACCCGGCTGTCCTGCCAAAGGCGTGTGGAGGGGGATGCCGGTTTTCACATCCTTGGTATCGGCGAAGAGCAGATAGTTCCAGCAAGTGGCGCCGTTTTGCGGCGGGCCATTGGACTTGCCCGCGCTCCAGCCGGAGTCGCCCGGAGCGACCTGGTAGATGGTGATTTCGCCGCCGGTCCAATCGCCGGTGATCTTGTCGATGACGAGTTCCAGCGAGGCTTTGGCGTCACCGGCGATCGGCACGGGAACTGAGCCAAAGCGGAGCAGGGTCTTCTCGCCGGTGCCGACTCGGAGGGAGGGGGAACCGCCGTAGGAAGAGTCCGGTGAGGTGGCGACGATCGAGGTATCCTCCGCGCCCCGGTAGCCGCCCAAGCGGTCTTCATTGGAAAGGCGGAGGGTGTCGCTGTGCGCGGCGGAGAGTCCGGCGAGGAGAAGGCCGAGGAAGGGGAGGGTTCTCAAGATAGGTTATTTTTCGAAGCCAAACTCCAGTTCGTTGGACCAGTGGGTTTGCCAGTTGTTGTGGAAGGTCGTGCTGTTGGCCTTGGAAACGCCGCGATCGGTGGCGAGTTCGTAGGAGGGGCCTCCGTTGTCGTTGATGCGGAAATCGAACTTCACGGTTTGCCCGGCATCGAGGCGCTTCTTGACCTCGGGGATTTCCGACCAGGGCAGGGAGACCTCGACAATGCGCGTGTTGCCATCACGGCGCATGACGAGCTTGCCGTTCTTCACGGGGCCATCGAAAGGCGACTTCGGCTGGCGGGGATAGAAATGTTTGGTGGGCATGTCGCGGGTTTGCAGACGCCAGATCTCGGTGCCTCCGCCGTATTTGGGCGACACTTCGTTGAGGGCGTATTCGTAGTCGGTGTCCCAATACATCATCCAGCGGGGCGGGGTGCCGGGAGGGCTTTGCAGCCAGGGTTTTTGGTCAGGGGCAAAGGCGTTGAAGGCGAGCTGAACATTGTCATGAGCGACGGAATCGCCCGCGGGAAGATCGGGACGTTTGCGATAGGAGAAGCGCCGTACGCCATCGGGCCACTTGAGTTCTTCCTTCTTGATTTCGGTGGAGAAATCGAGCTTGGCGTAGGCGGGAAGCTGCGTGGGGCCGCCGGCGATGGCGAAACCATCTGCGCCGAAAGCGCCGGACCAGTTGCCATGCGTGTGATCGTCGACGCCGACGAATTGTGCGCTGGTGCCATTCGCGGTGCCGGGCTTTTTGGTGGCGTCAAAGAAGATACCACTGGCGACGGCCTTGAGCCAGCCGCTGGTGCTCACGATCTTGATACGCACCTTGCCCGAAAGATCGTAGATGGCGTATTTGCCATCGCCGAAATCCTTGAGCGCCTGGCGATTCAGAATCTTGCCAGTCGTGTTGTCATAGACCTCAATATTGACCTGGTGGCGGCCCAGCGGGTCCCAGCTGAGCAGGTAGATGGCGACTTGGTGGAGCTCGTTTTGCGGCAGGGTAAGATCGAAGGCGAAGGCGGTGGAGAGGCTCTCCCACACAGTGCTACTGCGAGTCTCGCTTTGCGGGAGTTTCAGGGGCTGCTCGCGGAAGCGGGCGTATTCGACGGGCTTGTCGTATTTCACCAGCGTGGCGTTTGCGTCGTAGCGCTTGGAGATGGCGGGATAGAAATACTGGTCGTCGTCGCGGGTCTCGAAGCGCACCATGCCTTCATCGGGAGTCGTATCGGCAATGCGGGCGGCGAAGTAGAAATTCTGATCGTCGTAGGCGACGTAGCCCGTGGCCAGGCCCTGCGCGGTCGAGTCATCGAATTTGTTAAACGGGAGCCAGGCCTTTTCCGTGAGGCTGGCGGCGATGCCGGCGGCGGCGAGTTTTTGCGGGACGACGTCCTTCCAATCGTCGAGCTGGCCATCGACGATGATGGTGCGCTTGGCGATGACGTTGGCGTGAATCGACTCGTTGTGCGAGGCGAGGCCATCGGTGCCGGCGTCGAATTGCACGTTGAGCGGATACGTGTTGTCGGCCGCGACGGGGAGGTTGGTGATTTTGATTTCGACTTCCTTGGTCTCGTGCGGGGCGAGGGTGACATCCTGCGAAAGGTCGGTGCCGGCGAGATTCGCGCTGAGTTTTCCGGTGACGGGGCGATTGAGGATGTTGGTAAGGGTCAGGCGCAGAGTGGGATTGGAACTGAGCGCGGCGGTGAAATCGTGCGGGATGATTTCGACGGGCTGGTAGCCTTCGATGCGGCCCTGGCGGAGTTCGGCGAGCAGGCGAGTGAAGGTGCCGGGCTTTCCGTTGGTGCGGAGGTAGTAGCCGAAACCATTGAGAGGCACGGTGATCCTGCCATCCTTGGCGGGCACCTTGTTGCCGTAGAAATCGGTGAGGACGAATTCGCCGCCGCCGTCGGAGATGGTCATGCTGCCACCCTGGAGAACGCTGGCACCTTCGATTTTGGTTTCGAGAGCCTTGCGATCGGCTTGCGGCGTGTTGGCGGGGAGGGCGGCGAGTTGGGCTTTCAACTCGCGGACCTGGTCGGCGTTTTTCAGGCCGTAGACGGTGCGGAAGAGCAGCAGATTGCGCGAGTAGCAGCCGCCGAGATCGCCGGCGACCACCACGGTGCCGTCGTCCTCGCTTTGACCCGGGCGGCCATTGAAGACGAAGACCCAGGGCAGGCCATTTTGGAAGAGGAGTTCGCGGAAGGGGCGCTGGCCGACGAGTTTCGTGCTGGCGGCCATGGCAGCGGCGGGCGACCAGGCTTGGACGACGATGGCTTTCTTCCCGCCGTCGAGCGTGACGTTTTGCGGTTCGTAGACATTGCCGGCGTACACGCCCATGGCGCGCTCCTGGCCCATGGCGTGCATGGATGCGATGACGAGGCCGACGCGATCCTCGGAATTGGCGATCCAGCTTTCGGTGTCCCACACGCGCACGCGGCCCTCGGGGCTTTTGCGGTCGATGAAGTTGCGCATGAGCGCGGGCGTGGCGGCCATGCCCTGGTAGTGAATGCTGCAGAAGTCCAGCCACTTGAGGAAGGTATCCGAGCCATCGGCGAAGAGCTTGTCCGTGGTGTTGGTGGAGGAACCGCAGCCGCCGATGAGCACATTGGTGCCGTCGTCCTGGCGGGCGGCTTCGACGCCGGTGGCCATGGCGGTGAAGATTTCGCGGTAGCGGATCATGTCGGCGCCCCAGCCAGAAATCGAGATGCCTTCCCAGGGTTCATTCCAGAGCTCCACCGCGTTGAGCGGACCCTTGGGCCAGCCGTATTTGCCACAGACTTGCTGCACCCATTTTTCAAAGATGGGATCGGCTTCGGGCAGCCAGGCCCAGTCGCTTTTGGTTTCCTTGAAAGTGTCCTCGTCGTCGAGATGCGGACGGGGACGGCCGAGAGGCATGGGAAGATCGCCGGCTCCGAGCGTGGCCATGAGGGTCACTTCGTTGTCCTGCAAGGTCTTGAACATCTGCGTGAGCTTGGCCCACTTTTCGTCGGCCTTCTTGTCGTCGGGCGCGAAGACACCGACCTCGGCGCGGGCTCCCTTTACGCCGGTGCGCATGAAGAATTTCGCGACTTCCTCGCTGGTGCCGTTGAGGTCCAGCGCGTAGGCGGGAATCTGGACCGCGCCGCCATCGGCCTGGGGGGTCCTTACCACGGAGGCGGCGAAGTTGCTGCCGTGGCCGGCCAATTCGGCGACGAAGAGATAGCCGCCGAAGGTCTCGGGGATTTTCGGGGTGACGCTGATTTCCGTGGAGGCGCGTGGGGCGAGGTTGGTGACCTTGAGCGGGAGAGTATCGACGGTGGCGATCTGGAAAAACTCAGGCTCCCAGATGTCGCCGGGTTTTCCACGGGTGCCGTATTGGATGACCTTGATTGCGCCTTCGGCCGAGAGGGGCTGGTCGGTGAGGTTCGTTACTCGGAATTTTAGGGTGGCCTTGTCGCCGGGCCAAAGAACGTTGGAAGGGACGCTGCAATCGATCTCCTGGATGCTGAAATCGCGGGAGTGGTGGTCGCGGTCGAGGCTCAGTTCGCCGGCTTCGCCCACGGCGCGGGTGCCGGGGACCATTTGGGCGGTGAGCGGAAAGTTGAAGGCCAGCAGGCTGGTGGAGAATGCGGCGGCATAGCGGCAAGCCGTCCAGGAAGTGATACGCGGGGGGAACATAGAAGTGAGGCTGGTAACCAGTGTCTTTGGCACTATTTCATACCATCGTCAAACCGGATTTGATTATGTATTAATTTTGTATCTTTTCGGTGGCAAAACCGAAGCCGCTATGTATTTTGAGCAGGAAAGTCATGAATTTCCCCACCCGGCTTCCCTCAGGAATTTGTACCGTTTCGGTCCAAATTGCATCTTTTGTATCAATTTTACTGGTTGGTCCCGCGTTGCAGGCCGAGGTCAAGATGCCAGCGATTTTTGGGGATCATATGGTGCTTCAGAGGGACCTGGGGGTGCCTTTTTGGGGCTCAGCAGATCCTGCTGAAGAGGTAACGGTATCCGCCGGGGGAGATCAGGCCAAGGCCACGGCCGGGGCCGATGGAAAGTGGGCGCTGAAGCTGGGCAAGCTGCAGGCGAGTGCGACGCCGATCGAGGTGACGGTCGCGGGGAAGAATAAGATTACCTTTACGGATGTACTGGTGGGCGATGTGTGGGTGTGTTCGGGCCAGTCGAATATGGAGTTTGGCATCAAGGCCTTCATGACTCCGGACGAGTTGGCCAAGGCCGACGAGCCGCAGATCCGGCTCTTTATGGTGCCGAAGCTGGTGGCTTCCGAGCCGGTTAAAGATATCGGGCCGGCGCCGACGAATTGCCCGACGCTTGGCACCTGGCAGGTGTGTTCGCCCAAGACCTTGTCCAGCAATGGCGAGTGGTCCGGCTTCCCGGCGGTGGGCTTTCTCTTTGGGCGGCAGATTCACAATTTCACGCATCAGCCGGTGGGGTTGATTGGCAGCACCTGGGGTGGCACGCGCATCAATTCCTGGATGAGCCTGGAAGCGCTGCAAGCCAACCCGGCCTTCAAGAGCTACGCGGTTGGGGCGGAGAAGCTCCGGGACAATGTCGAGCAGATCAAGAAGGACTACGCGGTCCAACTCGCCCAGTACAAAACCGACCTCGAAAAGTGGAAGGAAGACAACAAGGACGCCCTGGCCAAGGAAAAGGCGGACATGGAGGCGTGGCAGACGGCCAAGAAAGTGACCGACGCCAACCACCAGCCTTCGGCCCCTCGGCCCGTGACGCTCAAGCCGCCACAGGAACCTCGCGATCCCATGGGCAACCAGAATTCCGCCGGTCTCTACAACGGGATGATCGCGCCGATCGTCCCCTACGGTATCAAGGGAGCGATCTGGTATCAGGGCGAATCCAACGGCGACCAGCCTGGTTTTTACAAGCTCGCCCTGCCCGCCATGGTGACGGATTGGCGGAAGGTTTGGAGCCAGGGGGATTTCCCGTTCCTCGTGGTGCAATTGCCCAATTTCCAGGCGCGGAAGCCCGAGCCGACCGAGAGCACCTGGGCGGGAGTCCGCGAAGCTCAGGCCGAGGTGACCTCCCTCCCGAACACCGGGTATGCCGTTACCATAGACCTGGGCGACGCCGGCAATATTCATCCGCCGGACAAATTTGATGTGGCGCAACGCCTTGCCCTGGTGGGGCAGCGGGTGGCTTACGATGACAAGCAGACGGTGACTTCGGGCCCAGTGCTCAAGAGCGCGACGGTTGAGGGAAATCACATACGAGTAACGTTCGACAACGTCGGTGGCGGCCTCGCCATCGGCCTGCCGCCCGAGCATTTCTATGTGAGCAACAAACAGGCTCGCCCGGCTCAACCCGCGGCTCAGCTCGATGGCTTTGCCGTGGCTGGAGCGGATAAGAAGTATGTTTGGGCCAAGGCCACGATCGACGGCGATGCCGTGGTCGTCACCAGCGACGCGGTGCCCAATCCCGTCACGGTGCGCTACGCCTGGGCTGACAATCCCGCCGCCAACTTATATAACAAGGAAGGTCTGCCTGCCGCGCCCTTCCGCACCGATACGACTCCCTTCTCGAAATAACCCCCTATCATTCCCTCCCTATGCATACCTCTTTGCGCTCCCTCCTGGCCACTTCCCTCATCCTCATGCCTCTGGCTTTGAAGGCGGAAGATAACTGGATCGACCTGACCCTGGAATCCTCGACGGCAGGAAGTCCCCCGGCAGTGGAAAAATTTGAGAAGGGCAATGTCGGGCATTCCGTGCAGTCCCTGGCGGTGACGGACAACAACAAGGTCGAGGTGGTGACGAATGCGCCGAATTTTCCCGGCAAGGCGCTGCAATTTACCAAGACGGCGGCCGACCCGCGCACCCCTTGGGCCGTGATGGCGAGCAGCCCGGGTCTGGCGACCGGAGGTAAATTCCGCTTTACCTGGGAGGCGCAGATCGACTCCTTCAATTCCAACGAGAAGTTTCCCGGATTTGAGGCGCTCCTGACCTTCGTGCTATCGGACAAGACAGGTACGCCCTTCTTCAATCTTTACTACTTGGTCGGGCGGGATGAATCGAGCGGCACCTTTGCCTCGGGCAATACGAAATTTGGCAAGTGGATGGCCGGACAGAAGCAGCGATTTGAGGTGACGGTCGATCTCGATGAGAAGACCGCCACGATCAAGATCGACGGTGACCAGGTGGGCGATGTGATTCATCTCCCCGCCACTATGGACGGCCTGCGGGTTGTCCAATTTTGCGACGGAACCGGGCTGGCCAACTATGGGGGTAAATTTACCGCCACCCTGGCCGGCTTCAAGATGACTCAACTCTAGGGCCTCTTTGAGTGGGTTGAAGGGAAGGCAGGTTGGGCTTGCTGCACGCAGGACAACCCCGTCGGACTGCCCTTCCGTATTGACTTGTCCTTTCTTTAAGTGTACTGACTAATCTTGTTGCGCACGACTTACCTAACCTCCAACCCGGATAATTTGCCCACCTCGCCGCCACCGGCTCCCCCCATCACCGAAGCCTGCCTTTACTCTTTCCCGACCTCCCGCACCTTCTCACGAAAAAATGTATGGTAATTCACGCATTCCCTCTCGCTTCAGGCCTTTTACCCGGCCCTGCCCTCCGAAGTCGCCGTCTGCGTTCCTAAAAATTGTAGGGTATTTCACGCGCTCCCATCCACGCAGAGCCTCCAACTTCAAAAAATGTATGGTATTTCACGCATCCTCCCGCCCCGGCCAGATCTCCTACCCTATTACTCCCATTTCCGCGGAGTCTTACCCTGGCTGCCGAGTTACTCTACAGTATCTAATTGGCCGCCCGCATCTTCTCATTGGAGAAGCCGCGGGAGTGTGATTGATTGCCACCTCTCCTCTATGTCCAGCACTCCTGAACTTCTCCAAATCGGCTCCCTGAAAACCTGGATCGCGCCCGAGTGCGTTTCCGTCAACCGGCTGCCGATGCGCTCCACCTCGTACCCCTTCCCGACCGCGGAATCCGCCCGGACTCTCGACCGCGAAAAGACCCCGTGGTTCCAGCTGCTCAACGGCCAGTGGCAGTTCCGCATGGCGGACCGCCCGGAATTGGTTACGGCGGCAGATGTGGCGGTCGAGACCGATCGCTCGGCCTATGCGCAGGTGGAAGTGCCGGGCAACTGGACGCTGCAAGGGTACGGAAATCCGCATTACACCAATGTGCAGATGCCCTTTCCCGACGAGCCGCCCTTTGTGCCCGACGAGAATCCCACGGGCATCTACTCGACCGAGTTTTCGGTACCGCAGGATTGGAAGGGCCGCCGCATCCTCATCCATTTTGGCGGCGCAGAAAGTGTGCTCTATGTCTATGTGAATGGCCGGACCGTGGGTCTGGGCAAGGACGCCCGGCTCCCCTCGGAATTTGATCTCACGGATTTCGTCAAGGTCGGGCAGAAGAACCTGCTGGTTGCCATCGTGGTGAAGTGGTCCGACGCGACCTTCGTCGAGGATCAGGACCAATGGTGGATGGGTGGCCTGCATCGCGAGGTGTTCCTCTACTCCACCGCGCCGGTGTACATCCGAGACTTCTTTGCCTTGGGCAACCTTGAGAACGACTACACCGACGGGCGCTTAAAGTTGACGGTCAAGGCCGGTTTTCCCCGCCAGCCGGAAGAGGGTTGGAAGGTGAAGGCGCAATTGTTCGACCCAAAGGGCGGTGCGGTTTTTGCCAAGCCCCTCGAGAAGCCGATTCATTATGTTCCCGGCCAGAATGGCGAGCGGGTGCGCTTGCGCGCCGAATTTGAAGAGTCGATCAAGAGCCCGCTCCTGTGGTCCGCGGATCGGCCTCACCTCTACACGGCGGTGGTCACGCTGATCAGCCCGGCCGGCGAGGAAGTGGAATCGAACGCCACCCGCATGGGTTTCCGTTCAGTCGAGGTGACGGGCCGCAATCTGCTCATTAATGGCAAAAGGGTGTTGATCAAGGGGGTTAATCGCCACGATCACCACGAGACCAGGGGCAAGGCGCTGGATCGGGAGACCATGCGCCTCGACGCGCTCACCATGAAGCGCTTCAACTTCAACGCGGTGCGCACCTCGCACTACCCCAACGATCCCTACTGGCTCGATGTGTGCGATGAGCTTGGGCTCTATGTCGTGGACGAAGCCAATCTCGAGGCCCATGCCTATTACCACCAGGTGGCTTACGATGATCGTTACGCAACCGCGTTTTTGGATCGTGCCATACGCATGGTGCACCGGGATAAAAATCATGCCTCGATCATCCTTTGGTCTCTCGGTAATGAGACGGCAAACAGTCCAAATCACGAAGCCATGGCCGGATGGATTCGCGGGTTTGATCCGAGCCGCCCGTTGCACTTCGAGCCGGGTATCTGGAGTCAGTATGTCGACAAACAGGCGGCCACCAAACTCTATGACATGGGCTACCGGGTGACAGATATTGTGTGCCCGATGTATCCGCAAATCGCGACGCTCATCGAGTGGGCGACCGACGAGAGCCATCCCGACAAGCACCGTCCTCTCATCATGTGCGAGTACTCGCACGCCATGGGCAATAGCAACGGCTCGCTCTCGGACTATTGGGACGCCTTCGAAAAATATCCCGGCCTGCAGGGTGGGTTCATCTGGGAATGGATCGACCATGGTCTCAAGCGCAAGACAGCCGATGGGCAGGACTACTGGGCCTACGGTGGCGACTATGGTGACACGCCGAATGATTTGAACTTCGTGTGCGACGGCCTGGTGTGGCCGGATCGCGAGGCGCATCCGGGCCTCTATGAATTCAAGCACCTCGCGCAGCCGGTGAAGGCCGTCGCCTTCGATGCGAAGACGGGCCAGGTGACGATCAGGAACAAGCAGGACTTTGCCGATCTCGCGTGGCTGGAAGGTTCGTGGGAAGTGAAGGTCGAGGGTAAGAAAGTGGCCGGAGGCAAGCTGCCCGCCTTGAAAGCCGCGCCGCAGACCGCAGTCGAAGTCTCGCTCGATCTGCCCAAGCTCGAAGAGGGTGAGGCGTTCTTGAATTTTGAATTCCGCGCGACCGAAAGCACCCCCTGGTGTGAAGCCGGGCATGTGCTGGCTTGGGACCAGATCGCGCTTTCGGAGAAAGCTGCGAGCAGGAAGGCTCCGGCGTCCGCGAAACCTTTGGCGCTGGAAAAGAGTGAAAGCGCCATTGTGGTAAAGGGCGACGATCTGAAGCTGGCGGCCTCGCCGAAAACCGGCTTCATCGAGTCCCTGCAATGGCAGGGGAAGGAATTGCTCGTGGAGGGGCCACGCTTGCAAGTATGGCGCGGAGCCACGGACAACGACGGCATCAAAGGCTGGACCGGGCAGGATGAGAAGGCCCTGGGCCGCTGGCTGGCGGCGGGCTACGACAAGCTCGAGCTCAAGGCCGTATCGGCGGAGAGCAAGGCCAACGAAGATGGTTCGGTGACTTTGATCACGGAGCATGTGGGCTCCTGCAAGGCCTCGGCGGAGGCAGTAAAGCATCGTGCAAAATACACCATTCACGCAAACGGTGAGATCGCAGTGGAGAACACCTTTGTGGTGGCGGAAGGCCTGGCCGATCTGCCGCGTCTCGGGGTGGTGCTCTCGCTGCAGCCGGAATTGGAAAAGTTGCAATGGTTTGGCCGCGGGCCGTGGGAAAACTACAGCGACCGCAAGCGTTCCGCGCTGGTTGATCTCTACGAGAGCACGGTGACGGAGCAATACGTGCCGTACATCCTGCCGCAAGAGCATGGCAACCACACCGACGTGCGCTGGCTCTCGCTGCAAAATGGCGGGACCGGCCTGAAGGTGACGGCGGAAGGTCCGCTGGAATTCACCGCGAGCCATCTCAGCGCGGAGGATCTCTTTGCCGCCACGCACACCTACGATCTCAAGCCACGGCCCGAGGTGATCCTGAGCCTGGACTACGCGCAATGCGGTCTCGGCACAGGAAGCTGCGGGCCGGGCGTCCTGGATCAATACAAGATCGGGCCGGGCACCTACACTTGGAGCTATCGCCTCCAGGCGTATCGGGCTTAACAGATCCGCTCCTGGCCACGTCCAGTCCAGTCTCGAGTGAAGCCCTTAATTTTGCTTGCCGCCTTTGGAAAAGGCGCGAAGTATGTGGCCCGACCGTTGACGTCGAGAATCTCGCCGCTACGTTTGAGGTTGAATAGATGGCTCCAAAAGCCCGATCAACTCAAATTGGACGGCAGGTCAAAGCGTTATAAGTCATTTACTTTCAATTAATTGGTGAGGTGGCTGAGTGGTCGAAAGCAGAGCTTTGCTAAATCGAATGGGCGATTTCATCTCAAATGGCCTCAAGTACCCCGACGCTGACGGAGGTGCATAAACACAGGGTTGAAGGGCGATTGGATTGCTCAATCGAGATGACTGAAATGTCCTTAAAGTGACCAAAAAATTTCGGTGGACTTACTTTTTAGGCTTACCTTTCTGGATCGCTGAAAAGGCGCGGCCAGTCCAGCTAAACCAATCTCCAGAATCTTGATTAGACGGTTTTGGCTATAGGGGACACCACATGTCCCACCCCTCATGCCATTCTCTTCACATGAACTCTCTCGATGCCGCTATTGCCACCGTTCTTGCCGTCACCAACGAGAAAATGCTGTCTGTCTTGGCTACGGTCTCCGATGACGACTTTCTGGAGATGCATCAGTATCTTGGCCCGTACGTCCGAGAGCTTATTGGCCTAGATGATGATGGCTCGCCCATTGTCGAGCGCTTCAGTCAAGATGGTATCACTTCCCTCGACGGCATGAACCTGTTGGTTCTCATGGAAGTCAGGGACGAGTTGAGGGGAAACAGAGCGTACAGGTGATCCTACTTCCCCTTTTCCGCCTTGGCCACGGTCAAGGTATAGTCGCGGCTCCCAGCCGAAAATATTTTCAAAGGCTTATCGAGAGTTAGAATGGCACCGCTCTGAAGGCCCGAGTTGCGATACTCGATGCTTTTGGGAGGAACGCTTGTATCCGCAGGTACAGGAACATTGATGCCGAGTGTGTAGGTAACCAAGAGCGTACCATCTTCACGTTCAATAATTTCGCCGGAGAACGTCAAGAAGGTGTCTCCAGTTGTTGCCTGAAAACGGCTCGTTGCAGTAACAAATGAGAGCGGATAAGACGGCTTATCCTTCTCACTGGCCGCCAGGGTCACGGCATAGTTGTTCTTCAAAGCGACGGATTCTGTGCCGTTTGCATAAATAGTCCGACGTGGCGATGGAGCTTGGGCTGGAACCGCCTGAGAGAACGCGGTAGTGACAAATCCAAAAACGGCAAGAGCAAGGAGTTTCTTCATATGGAACGAATATTCAAAATGAGCATGTATCCCTAAAAACGTCCGAATAGCTAAAATATTCAATTCTCTTAAGCAGCAGACCCAATGCAGCAGCACCTAAAGGTGCGTTGCTGCTGTACCTGCTACACTGCAATTGGCGAATCGATGAATTTTGAGTGCAGCGAGGATTAATTGCACTGCTGCATACCGTAATACTACGGGAACTCGTTGTGGACATCTCGTTTATAAATTGGGTCTCGTGGCAAATTCAGAAAGTCCCTTGACAAAATG